>ENA-OPDD01000339-OPDD01000339.1-human-gut-metagenome-genome-assembly--contig:-NODE-339-length-34804-cov-2.385364_pt1 | contig 34804 bp, 23 predicted proteins | sample MGYA00241574_ERZ501499 | MGnify/ENA primary metagenome ERZ501499 (study PRJEB25962, sample SAMEA2042576) | human gut metagenome | biome: human gut; feature: human-associated habitat; material: faeces...
TGACAGCTTGATTATGATACCACTCCTATTTTGAATTGTCAACAGTTTTTTTAATATTTTTGATAATTTGTTGAATTTCTTTTCCTTCCTTCAAAATCCGATGCTGTTATCGTTGTTAGCAAACTATCTCTATTATTGTTTCTATATTATCTCTATTGATCTTGAATTGTTTTAAAGTCATTCTTCCAAAATGATGCACATTTTGGAAGATGACTTTCTGAACATTCCCCCAACCGTTTTGTTATCCCTATATAAAATTTAATGTTGCTTTCATACCATCAATCCTAATCAAATTCTTTCAACACTTCACTCATTGTCAATTCAAGTCCCGGCAATGTGCCTACCGGAATCTTTTCATGGAAATCATAAACCGATGTTTCTATATTGTCCTCCCCTTCTGGCACAGATGGCAGATAACGAACCACCATGACCTGCTGCTTCCAATCATTGACAATCCAATACTCACCCACACCATGGTACTGATACAATTGGGCTTTGTCGATATAATCCTGTGCGGCCGTTGCAGGCGTTACAATCTCAATAATCCACTGCGGCACTCCCCTGTAAATATTATCATAAATCACTTCTCCACTGCTGATGAGGAACAAATCCGGCGACACAACCGAATCCAGCAGATCCAGTTTCTTCAGCTCCACCAAAATAGGAGCAAAACACAACTGATAGGGAAGTTTCTCCCTTTTCAAATACGACTTTATCGCAAAATACAAATTGCCGCGCACATTCTGATGTCTGAATGCCGGCATGGCAGACTCCCTGATATTACCCAACAGCAATTCTACCAACGACGTATACTGCAGTTTATTCTTCCTCGTATTCATCCACTCATAGAAAGCTTCTGCTGAATATTGTCTCTCCTGATAGCCGCCATACACACTGCTGTTCTCAGCCACAACCTGTACACTATTCTCAGGATAGATTTCCTTCTTGAAACGGTAAAACATCGCCAGCTCTTTCAGGCTTCCTCCGCCATCCCACAAAACATCGGAAATACAGCATTCAAATCCCGGATAGCACACACTCCGCATGCTCTGCTCAAAAGAATATCTTCTATATTCAAATCCATTTCTATAGGAATATGTATAAACAAATTCTTCATTGAGATCGATCAGCCAATACTCTCTCACCCCATTCTTGCCGTATAATACAGCTTTATCCAGACAATCATAGATTGCATTGCCATCTGCCAGAACTTCCACAATCAATTTCGGGATCTTGTTCAATTCAGAAGTACGAATCATACCGCCGCTGTAACTCTCACTTTGCTCAACAACTGCAAGATCCGGCTGAAAAATATTGCTCTCATCCAAATGAAAATCTACCGGTCCGAATAATACCTGATCCGTTTTCTTCCTATTAAGCAAATAATCCTCCAGCATTGTTCCCAGCAGGAAGCACAGCTTATGTCCATCCTCCCCAGTCATCTCCGACTGTACAACATGCCCACTAACAATTTCGCAGCTAATACTCTGTGATGCCGCGTTTTTTCTAAAGTTTTCCAACTTACACATATTTGCTTCCAATATTATACCTCTCCTCTTTCTGCCTTCCCCTCATTGGTTCAAGCAATATTTACAATAATTGTTAAAAGAAGTATAACATGTCCTCATTTCCCGGTAAAATATCATCCATTGACGGAATGTGCCATCTCCCTTCACAATATGACACACCCCACAATCAATCTTCTCTATTCGACAACAATCGACCCTGTTTCTTTTTAAAATTTTATTACACCTTCTTTTTTAATTTTATCTTGTCGTCTTTCTGTTAATTCCTGCTGCTACGTTTTCCACACGAAAAAAAGACTACTATCAAAATGTATCTGCACATTTCAACAATAGTCTCTTTCATTGTATTCTATAAGCATACAGCCTATTCAACGTATCCCTTCGATCTTGTACAAACGAAATGCAAAATCCTACGCGATTGGTATAGTTATTTACGAAACGATGTACTAGTGATGGAACAGTCTGATACCTGTAAAGCACATGGTCATACCGTATTTATTGCAAGTTTCAATGACCTGGTCATCTCTGACAGAACCGCCCGGCTGAGCCACATATTTCACGCCGCTCTTATGGGCTCTCTCGATATTATCCCCGAATGGGAAGAAAGCATCTGAACCAAGTGCCACATCCTGAAGTTGATCAAGCCATGCTCTCTTTTCTTCACGGGTAAATACTTCCGGCTTTTCTGTAAATGTTCTCTCCCATTCACCATCTGCCAGCAGATCCATGTATTCATCACCGATATACAGATCAATGGCATTGTCTCTATCGGCACGTCCGATTTTCTCCTTAAACGGCAGATTCAATACCTTTGGACTCTGACGCAGGAACCAGTTATCTGCCTTCTGACCTGCCAGACGGGTACAATGGATACGGCTCTGCTGACCTGCGCCGATACCGATAGCCTGTCCGCCCTTCGCATAGCATACAGAATTGGACTGTGTATATTTCAGTGTAATAAGTGCAATCACCAGATCGATTTTGGCTGATTCCGGCAGTTCTTTACTTTCGGTAACGATATTGTTCAGCATCTCTTTGTCAATAACCAGTTCATTTCTCCCCTGTTCAAATGTAATGCCGAATACTTCCTTGTGTTCCACTGGTGCCGGACGATAGGACGGATCAATCTGGATAACATTGTAATTGCCCTTTTTCTTGGCTTTCAGCATTTCAAGTGCCTCCGGTTCATAGCCCGGTGCAATGACACCGTCTGAAACTTCACGCTTGATCAATTTGGCAGTTGCCACATCACACACATCCGACAGGGAAATAAAATCACCGAAAGATGACATTCTGTCAGCACCGCGGGCACGGGCATAAGCATTGGCCAAAGGTGTCAGTTCACCCATATCATCAACCCAGTAAATCTTTCTCTCAACGTCAGTTAACGGCAGACCAACAGCTGCACCGGCAGGGGAAACATGTTTAAAAGAAGTTGCCGCAGGAAGTCCCGTTGCTCTCTTTAATTCACTAACCAGCTGCCAGCCGTTGAAAGCATCCAGAAAGTTGATATATCCCGGACGTCCGTTTAAAACAGTAATCGGAAGTTCTCCCTCATTCATAAAAATACGGGATGGTTTCTGATTCGGATTACAGCCATATTTTAATTCTAATTCTTTCATCTGATCTACCTCCGATTAGTGATTCTTGTTGATGATTCTTGACTCGTATTTACCAGTTGCAATATCAATAAAACGAACAAAGAGAGAAACCTTATTGTCCTCGTTGAGGTTTTCCCAGATTTCTTTTGTCCAGGCATCAATGTCGTTAGTATCAATTTTCACCCATGTCGGCTCGCCCTCAAAACTTGGCAGTGGATTGCCGTCACCCATATAAGTATGAATAAAATGGCCTTCACCTGCAGGCACGTTGTTATATGCAAATGTATAGCGGTTGCATGAATCCGGATTGCCGTTGTTGCTTTTTAAAATAGACATGGCATAGTTGAATTTTGCATTCTCCACATGCAGGATACCAGAAATACGAGGTGTGTAATTCGGTGCATCCGGCTCAAATTCACGGCTTCTGAGAGACTGCTCGAATGTAAGCTGGCGATCCATACCTTCATAAATGGTATCTGTCTGGTCACCATTTGTCACAATGGTCTTGTTGCCAAGCACTCTGACCGGTGCATAAATAATCAGGCTTGGGTCTTCAAGTTTGGAAGGATCAAAAGCTTCTGTACGAATACCTTCACCATCTTCTACAAAAACACGATTTCGGCTGTTGACGCTTCTTCCCATAATAAAATAAGCTGTAACCGCTTTGCTTCCATCGGCAGACCGACCAATGATAATACCTCTGCCCGGATAAGATGTAGATGACAGTTCCTGACTGATTGCTACCATTTTCATGAATATTCCTCCTATGTCATGTGTATATGCGGAAAATCCGCCGCTAACAGTTTTTCTTATTATTTATTATCTGCAAAGATTATAACAACCAACTTCGGTATTTGCATAATCTATGCTTATAAAAAAGGATTGTCAATATAGTCCTGCTTATGTGCAAGTTCTATATGACAACCCCATTTTAACACTTGTTATCTTATTTGACAACAGCCATAGTTTTTTGACAGCATTATTATTTCAGCATCCGTTATATTAGCATTCCTAATATATATTCATTCTGCACCAATTCTGTCAAAAAATCAGCGCCTGACGCTGCAGGATACACAATCCATTTTAGTATGCTTTGCCCCAGTAAACCATCTTCTTAGCCGGACGTCCGCAGCATACGCATACATCGGATAAATGTTCCTGTGCAAATGGCATACATCTGGATGTTGCTGTTGTTTCTTCTTTGATCTTGTCTTCGCAGGCACGATCACCGCACCACATCGCTTTCACAAATCCAGGCTTATTGGCAATAATATCCTTGAATTCATCATAGTTTGTGGCTACATAAGTGTGTGCATCTCTGTGTGCATGTGCCTTTTCAAACATATCGGACTGGATCTGTTTCAGCAGTTCATCCACCTTTGTTTCAAGTTCATCCAGGCTGACAACAATCTTTTCACCTGTATCACGGCGAGCCAGGACAGCCTGATTCGCTTCGATATCCTTTGGCCCGATTTCAACACGAACAGGGATACCGCGCATCTCTGCCTCTGCAAATTTCCAGCCAGGTTTGTTGTCTGTTGCATCCAGTTTCACTCTGAAACCGCTGAGTCTGTTTTTCAGTTCTTCTGCTTTCTCAAGGACACCTTCCTTGTGCTGGGCAATTGGAATAACAATCACCTGTGTCGGAGCGATCATTGGCGGCAGGACAAGACCATTGTCGTCACCGTGAACCATGATAATAGCACCGATCAGACGGGTTGTCATACCCCAGGATGTCTGATGGACATACTGCAGTTTATTTTCTTTATCTGTGTACTGAATGCCGAAGGCTCTTGCAAAACCATCACCGAAGTTATGGCTTGTACCGGACTGAAGGGCCTTGCCGTCATGCATTAACGCTTCGATGGTATAGGTTGCTTCTGCACCGGCAAATTTCTCCTTCTCTGTCTTCTGGCCTCTGATAACAGGCATAGCCAATACCTGCTCACAGAAATCTGCATAAAGATTCAGCATCTGCTCTGTTCTCTCTTTGGATTCTTCTGCTGTAGCATGGGCGGTATGGCCTTCCTGCCACAGAAATTCTCTGGAACGCAGGAACGGACGTGTCTCTTTTTCCCATCTTACAACGGAACACCACTGATTGTACATCTTTGGCAGATCACGATAGGACTGGATTTCTTTGGCATAGAAATCGCAGAATAATGTCTCGGATGTTGGGCGGACACACATTCTTTCCTGAAGTTCATTCAGACCGCCATGCGTCACCCATGCAACTTCCGGTGCAAAACCTTCTACATGATCTTTCTCTTTCTGGAGCAGACTTTCAGGGATAAACAGCGGCATGTAGACATTCTCAACACCTGTTTCCTTGAAACGTTTGTCCAGCTCATGCTGAATATTCTCCCAGATTGCATAACCTGCAGGCTTTAAAGCCATACAGCCTTTAACACTTGTATAACCGATCAGACCTGCCTTAACAACAACATCTGTATACCACTGTGCAAAATCTTCGCTCATGGATGTGATCTCACGAACCTGTTTCTTTTCCTTTGCCATTTTACATTCTCCTGTTTCTACTATAATAAATAAAAAGGGGAAGTACGCTCTGCTGCAGCAGAAAGCACTTCCCCTTGTCTATTCTCTCCACTGCCAGCCATCAGCTGAACAGGGACCAAAATTCATTCGGCGGTACCACCCTATTTGAAATCTCCACTCGATTGCCTCGAAAATGTCAGACAGCAGATACTGCATCTGTCCTGATTCATATACTGAAGACTTCCGCTCAATTGTCCATAACGCCAGACGCGCGCTGTACTTTCATACAGAACTCCAAGGCAGGTTCATCTGTACATATGGAGACACCTCACACCGCTGATATCCTCTCTGAGCCACTGACGCAGACTACTGATCCTCTTCACTGTCATTCACATATAAATATGTTTTCACAAAAATCATTTTATGACAGGAGATGGCCTTTGTCAAGATTTTTTGCCTTATAACGACTGTGTAAATGAATTTTCCCTTGCACTTCTCCACAAATAAGTCATCATCGTCCTTGGCTTTTCTTTTCTGCTCATTGCCATTGAAGGATGGCTTGAGGGCAAAGTCGCTGTTTCCGGTCTGCTGGCTGTTGTCAGTATGGCCTGCGTTCTGAAAGCCAAAAGTACAACTTTCGTATCCAAAAGATTATCTGAGAAATTCGGCAAACTCTGGCTGGCAGCTGAAGTCATCCTCTTTGTTCTTGTGGGTGCCGCTGTGGATATCCGTTACACATTGGAAGCCGGCCTTTCTGCCGTTTTGATGATTTTATTATTACAGCGCCACTTGGGGCGCTGGGAATGGATATGACGTATAAAAAATTCTTAGAAAAAGAAAAATAAAATCGCGCAACCATAGTTCATAAAACCCTATAAAATAAGTTCAAATATCTCCCGGACATCCATCTCCGAAAATGGAATAAATGCTTCCGGATTCTCCGGATGTTCCCCGATCATCTTCTCCATCCAGATCATATCATACCATCTATTGAACTTATAGCCGCACTTCTTAAATGTGCCCACCAATTCATACCCCAGATGCTCATGAAAATGCATACTGTCATTTGTCAGATGTTCGTCCTCATGCTCTGTATAGGCAATGCAGGCATACAGATTGCTGATATGCTGTTTCTTGAGAATTCTCTCAAGTGCCTGATACAAAAGTTTTCCGCAGCCGCTGCGTTTGTAGTCTTTATCCACATAAATCGACGTTTCCACAGCCCAATCATAAGCCTTTCTCTCATGAAAAATCGATACATAAGCATAGCCGATGATATGTCCTTCCTGTTCAGCCACGATATACGGATAGCGTTTGAGGGTGCTTTCGACTCTTCCTCTGAATTCTTCTTCCGACGGTACTTCATACTCAAATGAAATCGCTGTATTTACCACATAAGGGGCATATATTTTTAAAATCTCAGCAGCATCCTCCGGTGTCGCCAATCTGATCATCACTGTTCTGTTCATTTTCTATTTCTCCTGCTTATTTACATTCTTCTGCTTTAAAATGGGCTGTAATCTGTGATCCTGCAGGCACTTTAAATGCCAGATGCTTCTTTGTCACCGGATGATCAAATTCCAGATGCCATGCAAACAACGCCAGGTCAAACCAGCCTTTCTTATCCGAAAAAACGGGATTGTAGCGGGTATCTCCCCAAAGCCCTGCACCGGCATGGGCCATCTGGACACGGATCTGATGCCGACGTCCTGTGATCAGATGAACATTCACCAGAGAATACTGCTGACCCTCGTCAAATTTTGTCCGTTTAACCTTATATTCAAGCACGGCTTTTTTGGCGCCGGAAGTTTTGGCGTCCACCACCTCTGTTTTATTGGTCTTGCCGTTGCTGAGGAGCATATCTTCCAACCGTCCTTCTTTCTTCGGAAGGGTTCCCGTCAATACCGCCAGATATTCCTTGGTCATCTTATTGCCTCGCACCTGTTCACTGAGCTTTCCTGCCGCCTGCTGCGTTTTGGCATAAACCATGACACCGCCCACCGGCTTGTCCAAACGATGGATCACACCGATATACGGCATACCTTTGACTTTCTTCTCCCGAACAAGATAATTCTTCAGCCAACTCACCATATCCATATCCGCCGAGCGTTCCTCCTGGGAGGCCATCCCGGCAGGCTTCACAACCACAATAATGTCTTTATCTTCATATAAAATCTTTACTTCTGCCATTTATCTATCCTTTTCTGTCCTTTACATTTTTATATCTATTTCTTTGCTTCATTCAGAATATCGACATTCTTCTATCCACTATCATAGCAGAAGTATGGACGCTTTTAAAGTACTCCTGAAAAGTTCAACTCAATATAAAATTCAGGTAACTGTTCAGAAAGAGAAGGGGCCCGCATGAAAGCGGACCCCTTCTTGGCATTCGAATATTCAATTCATCAGGAATTATTCCTCATCTTCTCTTTTAGATTTCTTTCTGAGTCTTAATCCTAAACCACCAATACCAACGGAAGAAATTGCTGCACCAAGCAGGCCGAGTACGCTTACAGGATCACCTGTCTTCGGGCTGTTCTTACTTGTTGTCGTATTTTTGTTTGTTGTATTGTTCTTGTTCGTTGAATTGTTGTTATTATTGTTGTTTTTCTTGTCATCCGTTGTCGCAGTTGTATCAGCTGCTTTCTTCAGGCCATCAATTGCTGCCTGCAGTGTCTTTGCTGCTTCATCTACAGATTTCTGAGATTCTTTGGCATCCAGGGCTTTTTCTGCATTTGTTAAAGCCGTCTGCAAAGTTGTCCAGGTTGCGGCTGTGTAGTCATTCTTCTTGAGCCCCTTAGCTGTTGCGATGACCTTTTCAAGAGTTGCTGTATCCACAGCTTCTGCCTCATCCTTCTTATCATCCTTTGTCTCTTCTTCTGTTTCAGCAGGTGTTGCTGCTTTCAGTGCATCAATAGAAGACTGGAGACTTGCTGATGCTGCATCCACTGCTTCCTGCGACTCTTTTGCTTCAAGGGCTGCCTTTGCTGATGTCAGGGATGTCTGCATTGCTTTCCAGCTCTCTGCCGTGTAGTCTGATTCTTTCAGTTCTTCTGCCTTGGCAATGGTTGCTTCAAGGGCTTCTGTGTTGACTTCTGCCGGAGCAGGAGCCATTTTTGTTGTATAAGTGAAACTCTGTGGTAAATAACCAGTTGCACTTACTGTGATCTCAAATGTATCACCTTCTGCAAATGGTGCTGCATCTGTCTTAATAGAACCATCTTCATTAATAATCACTGTTGCACCGCGACCTGTTGCTCTATAATCCTTACCATTAACATTGACTACAGAAATGCTCCTGATGTAATCAGCAAATTCTTCATCTGTCGCATCTGCTGTCTTAACAAGTGCCTTCTTATCCGCATCATATGCAGCCGGCATTGCTTCTGTATAAAGTTCAAATTCCGTTGTAATATCTGCATACTTGCCATTCTTATCAGAAATTGTTAATGTGTATTTACCTTTCTTTGCATTGTTAAATGTTAATATACCATTCTGAACGCTTACACCGTCAAGGCCATCTACTTTGTATTCAGCAGCATAATCATCCGGCAGACCGGTTACAGTAACTCCTGTCTTGCCTGCTGTAATTGCCGCATTGGCTACTTCAAGATCATGTGTGAATTTAACCGGTACATAAATATCCGCAAGTGGAATATTGTACATGCCTTTATCTGTATAGCAGGTAACAGAAGTAATGGTCTGACCCATCATTGCTTTATAATGAGCAGATGAAGTCGGGCACCCATGAACAGATTCTGTAAAGCCTGTTGACCAAGCCAGTTCTTTCATTTTCCAGATGTTTTCAAGATGACGCAGACCGTAGCTGCTGTCCTCTTTTGTATTGATCACAACACCATTGATTTTTGTTGCGCCAAGCTCTGTCAGTTTATCACGAAGGCCATCAATATCCAACTGATAATCGCCGTAACGGGTCTCTGTTGACAGTTCTGCACTTAAGCCCTCCAGTTTTGTCACATCACCAACTGTCTTGCCGAATGTCAAATTGCCATCTCCATCCACAGATACTTCCTTATAACAAGAAGGTACTTCTGTCAGATTATAATATGCATAATCTTCATTCTGGAAGAGTGCATCTTTGCCTGTATAAGTTGTTGTACTTGTCTGTCCTTTGATTGTAACTGTGATATCAACAGAATCGCCATCTGCTACCAGTGTATATTTGGACATATCCATATCATCCGTTACTTTAACAGGGAATGTGATACCGTCAATCTGACTGCCGTCCGCATTTGTGTGATAAGAACCACCTGCTAGAGATGCTGTTCTTGTCTTATTCAATGTGGCTGATGTAACTGCATCTACATCCACATCATTTTTCACTTCCGCTTTGTAGAATGCTGAATATGGGATGTTCATCAGGACATACTGGTATTTCAGGCTTGCAATCGCATTATTTAAATGCTCTGTCGCTTCATTTACCATATTCTGTGTATGCTTTCTGTCAAGTTCTGTTTCTGCTTCCTCTAATTCGCTTTCTACACTGCTCCAGCTCTTTGCTGTGTAAAGTTCTTTGTTCAGTCCTTTTGCTTTTTCAATTGCAGCTTCCAGTTCACTTGTATCTGTTACAGGATCCGCTTTGGCAATATTTGCTTCTGTTGCCTCGAACTGATAGGTCACATCTTTATAACCCAGAGCTGACACTGTAATGGTCCAGAATCCTGTACCATCTGTACCTGCAGGCAATGTGCATCTGAGAGAATCTGTCAGTCCAAGCTGAATGCCATTCACTTTATGCATCCAGTTATCAGCTGCAAACTTTGTACCATAAGTTGCCAGTGCAGTTTTATAAGTGCTGTCAGAGCCATAATATGTCCACTTCACAGCCTGCATATTTGCGGCAAGATCGCCATAGTTTCCTTTCATATCTACACGGAGGAACTCACCATAATTTCCTTCTCCCTCCTGAACTGTTAAGCCAACATCAGTTGCAGAAGGTGCTGTCTTTAATTTCTGATCTTTAATACCGGATTCTGTACCTGCGGCTTTCGCAGAGAAGCTAAAGGAACCATCTGAATTCTTAGTTGCTGTCTTAAGGCCATTTGTTGCAGCTGTTACTTCTGCTGACAGACCATTATAGCTGCTCAGTTTGTTTTCTGAAAAGCCACCCGACAGTGTACCGCCATTTTCGACTACATCATATTTTGCTTTGAAAGCTTCATAATCGTCTTTTGCAACTTTGACCGGCACATATTTAAGACCTGTCACATGATGCTTAGTCATTTTTGTTGTTGTGCCATCTGCTTCTGTAATTGTTCCGCGGTTAAATGTAATCTCACTGCCATCTGTCAGCACTGCTTTTGTTGTTTTACCTTCAGATTTCCAGTAAGAAATCTTGTATTCCTTACCATTTTCTGCTTCAATCACATCTGTGCACTGGAAACTTCCTCTGTGAAGACCATGATTGGCTGTTGCTCTTGTAACAGTATCAAAAGCACCCTTGTCATACTCATCACGAAGGTCATATTCATTGGAAGAAGACGCATCACCTGCGGCCTGAACACCTTCGGCTGCCCAGTATTCTGCCCAGCTAAGGCCTGCATAAACATATGTATAAGGATCTGCAAAGTTGTAAGTAAATGTATAATCTCTTGCATAACCTGTGGCTTTGACAACAATTTCAAATTCCTGGCCATCTTTTGCATTTGCAAATGGCTTTGCTGTTGCATCAATAGAACCATCTTCTTTGATAATCTTCACAGCACCTTTGCCGGAAGCCGCATAAGGTGTCCCATCTACAGATACAGATTCAATACTCTTGACATAAGCAGCTAAATCATCTGCACTGTAACCGTCTGCAGGTACAAGTGCTTTCTGATCGCGTTCATATATAATTGGTGTAACTTCTGTTGTTAATGTGAAATCAGCAGAAATGTCCGCATATTTGCCGCTCTTATCTGTTACCTTTAATGTGTATTTGCCAACCTTTGCATCAGCTGCTGTATAAGTCAGCACGCCATTTTCTACCTTAACATTTTCAAGACCTTCGACACTGTATTCAGCCTCATAATCCGATGGAAGCTTGTTCAATGTTATTTTTGTTTCACCGCTGGATGCTTTTGCATCAGCAACTTCTACACTGCCGTCAAATTTTACAGGAACATATACACTCATAGGGATCTCATAGATACCTGCATTTGTGTAATAGGTTACTTTACTGATTGTCTGTCCCATCATTGGAACATAATCCTTATACTGAAGCTGGTTGCCGTGCGCTGTTGTCACAAAACCTGTGCTCCATGCCAGCTTAGATATTTTCCAGATATTCTCTACATGACGAAGGCCATAGCTATCGCCTTCCTTTGTTCCTACAACAACACCATACACTGTTGTAATATCATCTGGCAAACCTGAAAGATTCATCTGATAATCACCGTAGTTTGATGAAGTTCTGAAATCCGCAGTCACATTACTCAGTGTCTGTACTTCCGCGCCTTCTGCTTTACCAAAGCTTAAAGAACCATCTTCATTAACAGTCGCTTTCTTATAATATGAAGGCACCTCGCTCAACATATAATAAGAGTAGCTTGGGCTTTCAAATAACGCATCTTTGCCTTCATAAGTTGTTGTTGTCTCCTTGCCTTTCATTGATACGGTAATATCAACTTTACTGCTGTCTGTCACCTGAGTCAGCTTGTCAAGAGCAGACGCATCCTCAAGCTTAACAGGATAAACAATGCCCGTAATATCTGAACCATCACTGCTCACATGATAAGAACCTGCAGCAAGGCTGGATCTTGTCTTATTTAATGTTGCTGATGTGACAGCATCGGCATAGTCAACACCTTCTGCTGCGTAGAATTTGTCATAAGGAATATTCATTAATACATAAACTTCCTTTGCTACTGCATTCTTTTCAAGAGCCTCAATAGCCTTTGTCAGTTTTGCCTCTGCTGCATCCACCTTTTCCTGGCTTTCTTTGGCTTCAAGAGCTGCCTTTGCTTCTGTCAGAGCTGTCTGCATTGTCTTCCAGCTATCTGCTGTATAATCTGCTTCTTTATCTTTAAGCGCATCTGCCTTTGCGATGGCTGCCTCAAGTTTTTCTGTGTTGACTTTTACCTCTTCTGGTTTCTTTGCAAGGGCATCAATTGCTGTATTCAAATTGCCCGCTGCTGTGTCTACTGCATCCTGGCTTTCCTTTGCTGTAAGAGCTGCATCCGCTGCTGTCAAAGCTGTCTGTAATTTAGCCCAGCTTTCTGCTGTATAATCTGCTGCCGTCAGACCTTTTGCCTTTGCAATAGCTGCTTCAAGGTTAGCTGTGTTGACTTCTACTGTCGCTGATGGCGCATCATTAATTGCAGAAACAAGTGCTGATTTAACTGTCTTTGAAGTACAAGTTGCCCCAGATACAATATCCCATGCATTAACAGTATCTTCTGTAGCTGCTTTGCCAACCAAAGAGCTATATCCAGCAGAATCTCCCCAGCCATCCCTTGCATCATTCATATATGACTGGTTCTTTCTATCCACGTTGCCAACTGGAGTTACCGTAATATCTGAGAACTTTCCATCTTTAACCGTGAGAGATACCTGAACATCATATGCTTTGAATTCCCCATCCTCATCAGGTTCAATCTTTACTGTCTTCGTATACGTATTATCCGCTGCAATAGTCTCTCCAGTCACCGCAAATGCAGTTGTCGGGCACACGCCGGCTGTCATCGCTGCAATCATCAGACCGGCCAATGTCTTATTAATTAATTCATTCTTTTTCATATCGTCCTCCTTGTAAGTATGAAATTTGAATTATGCATTTAGTGTAAAATCCAACTCAAATCGAGCCATTTATTAAAAATCAGCGTTAGCACACGCTAATCATTAATCTTTTTTATGGAGCTGTATGCCAATGGCACCCCAGCCCCTGTTTTTTGATTCAATCACTCATTTTCCGGCGATTTTTCTTTCGCCAATACTTAAATTCCCAGCCAAATAAACAGGCCAAGCAAAATCAATGCCCTGATTAAAGTCAATACCACTTCATTGCCTTTGATACCCGGCAGTCCACAATGGATATTCATCCGTGGACAGGTGTCAATACATTTCTGGCACTGGAAACAGTCACCGCTGACATCCAGCGAACCGGCCTCCGGCAGACCGATGTCTGATGGACATTGTTTTGTACAGGCACTGCAGCCTTTGATACACTGTTCCCGTTCTCTCTTAAGGGTGAAGAACGGCAGCATCGGCAGTAATGAGAATACTGCACCCATCGGACACAGAAATCGACAGAAAAATCTTTCCTGAAGGGCCATGCCCACCATAATCAGTACCAGCAGGACAATTCCCAGCAGATAGCCGCCTAACTTAAAGTTAAAGGCATGCAGCATAGAGAAAACATCCCATGGACTGTACCCCTGTGTCTGACTGTACACACCTTTGAAGCAAAGGAGTACAATCACAGCCAACACAACGTATTTCACCTTTGAGAGTTTTGAAGTTACTGTTTCCGGCAGTTTCACCGGCTTTTTCTTGATTTTTTTGCAAATCCACACATAGACAAAGTGAACTGCATCCCCAAAACTTCCGAATGCACAGGCAAATCCACAGAAGAAACGCCCGAATACAATGGTATACAGACACAGGACAATCAGTACCGACACAAAAGATGTCAGACCGATTTTTTCTCCTGCACCCAACTGTGTGAAAATATATTTGACGCCTGCAAAAGCGGCTGTATAAGCTGAGGGCAGAAACAGGAAATATAAAAGTTGTATGATTGCCCGAAGCCAGCCGTGCATCTGCTTGCGCTGCTTTTTTGTAAGATGATGTATATCGATTTTGCTCATTTATTTTGCCGCCTCTTCCAATGCCTGCGCAACTGCATTTTTAATCCCGGTGGAACTGAATGTTGCTCCGCTGATCGTATCTACATCTGCGCTCTGTGCATCAATGATTGTCGGGATAATATCCTCCGCCATGGAAAGATAAGCGCCATCCTCCTTTTCTGCTGATACAATACTGATATCTGTAATGGAACCGCCCTCAACGGTGACTTCCACCTGAATGACTCCTCCAAATCCCTGTGCCTCGCCTTTCCAGATGCCATCTTCATAACTGCCGCCTGCCGCATCCTCTTTGGACTGCATGACAGACTGCTTATATAATTTGGCACTTTCAAGGTCTGCTGTCAGTTTCGCAATCTGATCATCCTTATCCCGCAGTGTCAATACAGTGTTATAGCCGATTAACAATGCAACGATGAGTACCAGATTCACCGCTCGAACCGAAAATGTCTTCATCTCTACTTACCTTCCTCTGCCAGTTTTTTTGCTTCATTCAATGCTTTCTGGCAGCCTTCGATAATCGCATTGGAGGAACAGGTTGCTCTTGCAACTGCATCAATGCCTTCCGGCATACCTTTTTCTGTAATTTGTGTCACCACACCCACATACTTTGAAGTACCCTGGGCCGCTTTTTTTATATAGCTGTCATTGTCGCTGTCACCATTGCCGCTGATGCCTGAAATATCTGTAATCCGGTCATTTTCAATTTGAACCGTCATGGTCAAATCGTAAGCTTCAAAATCTCCATCTGCATCCGGTTCACAGATAACAGAAACGGTATAGGTGCCATCTGCATAAGTTCTGGTTGTCGGCTTCTCCGCTTCCTCTGTCTCTGTTTCATCGGTTTCTTCCGGTGTACGCTTTGCTGCTTCCAGTGCCTTCTGGCATCCCTCGATAATGGTATTGGATGAGCAGGTTGCTCTTGTCACCGTATCAACGGCATCAAGGCCGCCTTTTTCTGTAATCTGCGTTACAACCCCCGGCAGTTTTGAAGTACCTTCTGCTGCACGTTTGATATAGCTTTCATTGGATTGATCGCCATCACCGACAATGTCTGTGACTGCTGTAATTTTGTCATCTTTGATATGAACGGTCATGGACAGATTGTAAGCTTCAAAATCCTGATCTTCATCCGGTTCACACACAACAGAGACGGTATAGGCGCCATCAATATAAACGCTGTCCTTATTGTCTGTCTCTGTTTCACTTTCCGTCTCAGTTTCAGTTTCTGTCTCTGTCTCTGTCTCCGTTTCCGATTCAGCCGGCTTGCCGCTGTTACCGTTTTCAGCTGCTTTGAAAGCTTCCCTCAGGGCTTCAACAATACCGTTGGAGCTGTACGTTGCTCCAGACACAGTGTCAATACCTGACAAATCTGTTGACTGGTTTTTCAGGACTTCGTTAATGATACTCTTGGCTCTGTTAAAGAAAGCAGCATCATCTTCACATTCTGTCACCAGTATGGCTTTGATGGTCTTATCCTGGATCACAACTGCCAGCTGAATATCTCCGGCATATCCTTCACCTGTGCCATAATAGATACCCTCTTCGTAAGGTACTTTTCCTTCGACAATTGTCGAATTATTGTTGCTGTTGTTATTGTCATTATTGTTATTGTCATCATTGCTGTCATCGGCATCATTTGAAGAACCATTAACTACTGCCTGTTTCAGTGCCGCACGCACCGCATCAATAATACCTCTGGAACTGTAAGTAGCACCTGAAACCGCATCCACATTGGTACTCTGGAAACTGATGATATTTGGAATCAATCCCTGGGCCTGACTCATAAAACTGCTGTCATCATTGTGGCTGACGACGTTAATATCAGTGATTTTTCCATCCGCAATAACAACCTGTACCTGCACTTCACCATTAAATCCGGTGCCGCTGCCATAATAGGTGCCGTCTTTCCATGTCTGATTGGAATCATCCACAGTTTCGATGGATGGTGAACTCTGATTGCTGCTGCTTGCCGTCGTAGCCGGTGTGCTTGTATCCTGCTCTCCAGTCAGGGCATTCTTTACAGCACTGATGATACCGTTGGAGCTGTAGGTTGCCCCGGACACCACGTCCACATCCAGTGTCTGTCCAGCAATAATTTTGTCAATGACACCCTTGGCTCTGTTAAAGAAAGCCTCATCATCCTGGGTGCTGAGAATATTGATTGCAACAATACTCTTGTCTTTAATTTCTACAGAAACAGAAACTGTACCTGCAAAACCGGTGCCGCTGCCCTTGTAAAAACCATCTGCCAAATCGAAGTTTCCCTTCTTGGCCTGCTCAGTTTCTTCTGTTTCCTGCTTTTTCTCTTTTGCATCTGCTTCGGTACTCTGAATGTTTTCCGGCTGCTCTACCTCATAAACCGGCGCTGCATAGCCTTTCAGCGCCGTACCGACGCATCCCACGACAACAATTGTCGCAAGAATCGGCATATAGCCGCCAAATCTTTTCCAAAATTTCATCCTGCGTCATCCTCTTCTACTTTTCTACAATTTCAAATTCTCTGTCTGATGTAAAGCTGTCTTTTATCCCCTCTGAGACATAAAGCTTTTCATCATCTGTCAGGAGAATCATATCAAACTCATCACTGTGCGCTCTCCAGTAATCAATGGCTTTGTCCTTTCCCATAACAAACAAAGATGTGGAAAGGCCGTCTGCCAATGTACCGTCCGCGCTGACAATGGTTACGGAAATTAAGCCGTTATCCGCCGGATATCCTGTTGACGGGTCGATAATGTGATGATATGTCACACCGTCTTTTTCAAAATAGCGCTCATAACCGCCGGATGTAATAATGGCCTTATCCTTCGTCTCAAGAACCCCCAGATATTCATCTTCTGAATCGGGGCTCTGAACCGCTACACGCCACAAGCTGCCATCTGGTTTTGTACCAAATACCTGGGCATTTCCTCCCAGATTTACCAGGCCGCTTGTCACACCCTTCTCCTTGTAAATATCCATAATCCTGGAGGATGTATAGCCCTTGGCAATACCACCGAGATCAATCTGGACACCATCCTTTTTGAAGCTGACGGTTGAAGTCTCCTTGTCATAATCAATCAAAGAAGGATCCGCCAGTTCCAGCGTTGCCTTCAATGTGTCTGTATCCGGCACCTGATAATTGCCGTCAGTAAATCCCCAGGCCTTCATCACCGGGTAAATCGCCACATCAAATGCGCCATTGGTGCTTTTATAAAGTTCCAGAGAACGTTCCATCAGTACCGCACCATCTTCTGACAGCTGTCCGCCGTTATTCGCATTAATCTGCCCAATCTCGCTGTCTTTCTTACCTGTGGACAACAGCGCATCCAGTCGGTTAATCTCATCTACTGCTGCTTCAACAGCCGCATCACCGTTAGAACCATAAGCCTTCACTGTCATGTAAGTATCCATGGCAAAAACATCTCTGACCGCCTCTGCATCATCAGAAGCATTTTCTGAAGTCAGTTCCGAAGATGTGACAACGTTTTCAGAACTCACCTCAGAAGAGACCTCAGTTTCCATTGAAACATTTCTCCCGGAACAGGCTGTCAAAATAGCAATTGTCGCAGATATCATAATAGTTCTTATTATTTTCTTCATCATAATATCCTTTCATTCAGTTAGGTTCTGCTAACGATTAGTATTTTATCGCGTAAGAAAAAAGCTGTCAATTAAAAAAAGCCGCTAAACATGCGGCTTAAATGATAAATTCTCTTAATAGGATTTAGCAATAAAATTTTCTCAGTTATTTTAGGTTAGTTGATAATAACTTATCATTAACAGTAACGTAAATCATTTTCATTTATTCTCTTTGCCAGCGCTTAACCATGGCGATATTCGAAATTTTCCTCCGCGGCATACAAAAAGCCCCGCGGCCAAAGCCGCAGGGCAAACATAATACATCTGGTATGAAATTATGCGTTTACTTTCTTGATCTGATCGATCATGATAGGGATGATAGTGAACAGGTCACCAACGATACCATAATCAGCAACATCAAAGATAGGTGCATCTGGGTCTTTGTTGATTGCTACGATGCAATCAGAACCAGAGATACCAGCAGCATGCTGGATAGCACCGGAAATACCACAAGCGATGTACAGCTTAGGACCTACAGTCTTACCTGTCTGGCCTACCTGATGTGCACGTGGAATCCAACCTTCATCAACAGCTGCACGGGAAGCACCTACTGTTGCCCCAAGTACATCTGCTAACTCACGGATAACACCAAAGCCTTCTTCTGAACCTACACCACGACCACCGGAAACGATGATTTCAGCTTCTTCAAGGTTAACAGCTTCAGCAACTTCTTCGATTCTCTTGATCAGTTTTGTTCTGATCTGATCAGCAGCTACATGGATATCTTCACGAGTGATTGTACCCTCTCTGCCTTCAACCAGTTCAGGTTTCTTGAATACACCTGGACGAACTGTACCAAGCTGCGGACGGTTGTCTGGGCAAAGAATCATAGCCATCAGGTTACCACCGAATGCCGGACGTGTCCAAACCATGTTGCCAGCTTCTACATCATAGTCAAGACCTGTACAGTCAGCTGTAAGACCTGTATTCAGATCACAAGCCATCTTAGGACCAAGGTCACGGCCGTTGTTGGTAGCACCGATCAGGATTGCTGATGGTTTATGCTTGTCAACAAGTGTCTTCATAGCGATGCTGTATGCATCTGTTGTATAGTTAAAGTATTCGTCGCCTTCAACGAGAATAGCTTCGTCAGCACCGTATTCGATTGCTTTCTTAGCGATATCTTCAACCTTACCGCCGATAACAACTGCAACAAGCTTAGCGCCCATCTTATCTGCAAGTTCACGGCCTGGATTAAGAAGTTCGTAGCCAACTGGCTTTACTTCATTCTCTTCTGTCTCTACAAATACCCAAAGATTCTTATATTCTTCAAAACTCATGCCCATATCCTCCTTACAGTACTTTGGCGTCTACAAGCAAATCAACAAGCTTAACTGCTGATACTTCAACTTCGCCTTCATTAACCATTACACAGTTCTTATTCTTCACTGGTGTAAATGTCTTTCTAACCTTTGTAGGAGAACCCTTAAGACCACAACGTGTCAGATCGATATTCGGAATATCTTCTGATGTGATAACTGTGATTTCTTTCTTGCGGGCTGCCATCTTACTCTTGATCGTAGGATATCTTGGCTCAAATTCAGTCTTAACAACTGTTACGATTGCTGGTTTCTGAACAGAAATCATATCATAACCTTTGTCGCTTTCTCTCTTAACGATGATATCATCGCCTTCTACAGAAACTTCTGCTGCATATGTAACCTGTGCAAGACCCATATGTGCTGCAATTTCAGGACCAACCTGACCTGTATCACCATCGATAGCCTGTTTACCAGCAAGGATGAGGTCAAATTTGCCTTCTTTCTCTTCGATAGACTGGATAGCTGAAGCTAAGATGTAGCTTGTAGCCAGTGTATCAGAACCGCCGAATTTTCTGTCGCTGCAAAGATATGCTTTGTCGCCGCCAACTGCGAGACACTCTTTTAATGCATCCTTTGCCTGATCTGGACCCATGGATAATAATGTAATCTCTGTGCTTGGATCTGCGTCTTTGATTCTTGCTGCAACTTCAAGTGCGCATGCATCAAATGGATTGACAATACTTGGTACACCTGCACGAATCAGTGTATTCGTTACTGGATCGATCTTAATCTCTGCAGTATCAGGTACCTGTTTTACACATACTAAGATTCTCAAAATAAATACCTCCTTATTTCAGTAAGCTTCTTAATCACACATATTCATACCAGATTAAATATGTAATGAATCTCTCAGAAACGCCACTACATACATCCTACACGTTTTAGAATGTTTTGTCAAGATTTTGACCAACTTTTCAACGTTCCAAAAAGTAAGTTTTTTATTCCTAAAATTCATTAATTCCGCTATTTTATTGAAATTCGTCGAATTATTTTGTGAAAAAGGCACAGTTGACTTTTCATAATAAATTCAAAATCAGTCAAAATTGCACATAGTATACAATAGTTTGTACTTATATTAATTACCATGCGAAATATTTTTTATTGCTTGCACGCAATCGGATGTTCGAATATTTGTGACAACTCAGTTATTTTTTTGTCGGACCAATTTTTTTTAGGTTCAAAAGCTGCAGTACCCCAAATAAGTGCAGTACGGACTTCAAATATCTGAAAAGGGATTCTAAACGAGCTATTTTTCACAGGCCGCTCTCGCTGCCAGCGCTGATAACGGTACATAAGGTGACAAAAAACACCACCTAAGTACCGACAAGCGCTGAAGCACCTGTGTGAAAATAGTCCCGTTCAGAATCCCTTTTTTGAATTTTACTGACCATACTGCGTTTATTTTATATCCCGGTACAATGCAGTTTTTATAGCATTTATAGACAGTATACCAATATTCCCATTATAGCCTGCTTTAGTCCGGTATGTTGATGTTCTTAAAGTCCTCCGGCTGAAGCATGAACATGGCTGCTTCTTCGTATTTATTGTCAAGAACAGTCATGAAAAGATTCTTCATGTTGCGCTTTTCGAGGCTGGCAATCGCTTCCTCAATAATGGCCATAATATCTTCATAATCAACCGAATAGCCATCCTGCATACGTTCACGCAGCAATGTCTTCAGCGAAGCTGCTCCCGGTCCTGAGATCTCATAGCCTTTCTTCTTGGCGTATCCCTCTGCCAGCTGAACAAGTTCATTCTCATTGTACTTGCCAATATGAATGATATTCAGGAACTTGCTGTGAAGAACCGGATATTTTCTGAATAATTCCTTGATCTTATCCTCTTCGCCTTCCAGAACAATGGCTACGTCCTGATTGTCCTGCTGAACAAAATCAACAATAATGCCCGCAGCCTTATCATCCAGCATACCTGCTCCATCAATGATCAGGCAGCCGCCTTTCAGTTTCTCAAAGATCATAGAAAAATCCCGGCCGTTCAGATCCTGTGCCGTTGCTCGGACAAGCTTGTTCTTATCACAAATGCCATATGTATTCAAGGCCTTTGCAATACCAATGGCGATCTGGGACTTGACGCTCATATCATAACCGGTTACAACAAAGTTAATATCATACGGTGCCAGCAAGTCCATATTGTCAAGTGCCGGATCTTCAAACTTGGTGAATGTCTTCGCCAACTGACTCTTAATACTCTCTACACCTGTCACCGTGCCGAAAATATCCAGAACTGTATCAGAGGCATGAATATCATCCGAGATCTCATCCTCCTCGTCATCTTCATCCTCTTCTTCGTCCGCCGAATCATTCTGACTGCTGCTGTCATCCTCCGAGATCACTTCATCTTCGTCATCATCATCTATCAGCTCATCTTCATGGACTTCACCGGCGATGCCAAACAGATCATCCAATGTATCCTCTTTTGTCTCCGGAATGACTTCATCCTTCTCGTCATCACCGTCTATGATAATTTCATCTTCCGCAGCTGCAGCTTCTGGTGCTTCATTCTCTGAATCATCATCATCATCATCGATAATAACCGTATCCTCTGACACACCATCATCATCCACAATGATCTCCTCTTCACTGTCCTGGCTGCGTGTGTAATCCGCAACAAGATCTTCACCCATCAGTTTGCCGAAGAAATCTGCATCCTCCTCGCTGAGTCCCTCTGTAGAAATCGCTGCATCTTCGGCTTCTTCTGATTCCGGCACTTCTTTCTCCGGTGCATCCTCTGCCACCGTATTCTCTGACATTTCCTCAACAGGCATTTCCTCATGAAGGAAAATATCTTCATCCTTCTCGCCTGCCTGACTCTCCTGGCTCTGGGCGGCAGTGATCGCTGCAGCAGCCAGTTCGATCTCGTCAGGCTTTTCCCCTTTTTCTTTGGCCAATTTCAGAGTAGACCAGTCAAAATGCTTCTCTTTCTCTTTCCTGCCAAACATCAATGAGCTGAACAGATGGGCAATATGAGACTTCTCATTTTCTTCATCCGGCTGTTCTGCTTCACTGTCTTCATCAGCAGACTCCGCATGCCCGTCATCATCTGCCGTATTTTCATCTGCATTCACCGTTTCGCTGTCTGTATTTCCCGCATCAACGGCCATTGCCGCATCCTGCGTCTCTTCACCTTCAGCGCTTCCCGCCGACTCTTCATTTTCTTCTAATACCGGCTCTTCCACAATCACTTCATCCCGAAGTGTATCCTCTGTCACAGCTGTTTCGACAATCGGTTCATCTGCCGCTTCAGGCGCTGCCCCATCCATTGCCCGCTGAATGAGATCAAGATCAATGCTTCCCTCATAATCCGCACCGGCAAAACCCTCAATGCCCATCTCTGCACCTATAGATTCTGTCAGCTGCTTCTCATGAGCCGCACGCTGTTCTTCCTCAACGCGATGCTGTTCAACCGTTGAAATCTCCGGCAGCGGCTCACCTGTCAATTTACATTTCAGCGCAATGGCCTTGTCCACATATTCTCCATGGCCAAACCACAGCACGATCTCATCACATTCATGAATGCATTTCTTCGTCTCACCGCTGGCCTCATATAAAGTCGCCAGCTCATAAGCCCACTCCTCTATGTATTCATAATCCTTTAACTTCTCAAGGGTATCGATCAAAACAGAAAGACGTTCCCCTTTGCCCTTATCCAATCTGTATCTCAGAATGTAGCGATGCAGATCTCTGGATGCCACACCAATGAACTCTTTATAATAATATTCTGCCTCAGAATACTCACCTTTATCAATATACAACGTTGTCAGCAGATCAAGGATTCGTCTTGTATTCGGATTCTTCTCATAAACACGCAGAAGTATCTGTTCTGCTTCATCATAACGTTTCAGGCCCATATAAACTTCACCGACCAGGCAAAGGATAGAGATATTGCGGATCTTGCTGACTTCAATCTCATCCAGAACCTTCATGGCTTCTTCATAACGCTCCTGCATCACAAGGGTCTTGATCTGCTTGGTCAGCGCGCCTTCATTTATCTTATTATTCTCCAATTTATTCATCTCCTCACTGCAAAGCCGTCGACTCCGCTAAGGGCATTTTAACACACAAGTAAACACTTGACAACTAACGCCCTAAACAAAGTCAAAAACTTCCTGCTCATAATTAATCTTCACATATTCCATTTCGTCAATCTTCACATTGGAGTGATAATCTACGACGATCGTCTGCTGACGATGATTCATCAGCTTCTGTCCCAAAACATAATTGACATCAAATTTACCTGTAATTGCCGGCGTTGCACCTCTTGCCGGAACAATCAACTGTACATCATTGGTTTTTAATAAGGCAAAAATAGGCTCCCAGATATAAATATCCTTGGCTGCGCCAAATGGATTATCAATAAACAGGACTTTCCTGAGATGCTCACCTGCAGCCGCGCCTGCATGAATAGCTGAAATATAATGGATCACTGCAATCAGGAACTGAATATAAATTCCCTGGGACTGCCCCGTACTGCCCACCGCCTCTTCATACTTCAGATAACGACTTTGGCTGGCAATTCTCTCTCTCTTGTAGAGTGTCAGCCGAATGGCATTCATATCTGTTACAATCACCGAAAACAGCCGCTTCCAGGCCAACTGTTGCCGGATATAGCGCATTTTCTCTTCCTGCGTTCCAAGGGTATCCGATTGATTAACAATATCATCAATATAAGCAGACATTTTCTCTTTGTAAAAATTCTCTTTAACATAAGGGATGGTAAGGCCGACCATCTGAATCTGCTCGTTATCCATGACAATCGCAGACATCTTCGGCAGTTTATCCAGTTCCATCCGGATGTTCTGACAAATCTGAAGACACTGACTTTCAAAACTGTCCTTGATGCTGACAAGGTCTTCCATGTTTTTTCCGACACGCTCTTTCTCTATACGGATCAGGGCAATGGTTTCCTCAATTTCCTGCATCACTCTGCCTGCCGCTTCTGCATTCTCCGGAAGGCTGAGATGTTCACGAAGTTCTGCCGCCAGACCTTCTGCACCTAACTGATGCAGTTCTGACACTGCTTTGGCTTTGTCCTTTTCAAACGCATCTCTTTTTGCAAAATACTGGGACTGCATCTGCTCATAACGTCTCAGAAGTTCCTCATATCTGCGTTTCAATCCGATCTGCTCATCCAATGTTTCTGTTGTCAGATTTTCCTGTACATGGCAAAGCTTCATCAAGCGTTCCACATCATGCCTGATTCCCTCCAGCGCATACAATTCCTTTGTCAGACGCTCAATACGTCCAGTCAGCGAACGATACTCCGCCGAAGTATTTTCATAGAGCTGACGCATATTCTCCACGTAGGATTCATAACTCTGATCATTTAACGCCACCTCTTTATAGGCACCGTATTTTTCCTCAATCACATTGACTGCCTGAGCAACACTGCCGTACAGACGATTCTTGTCCGCTTCAATAGCCGTCAGCTGCTGCCGCATATTGTCGGCCTGCTGTGCCATATTCTCAAGGTCCTGCCTGATCTGCCTGATATTCTCAGCCGCTGTCTGATAAATCTGGCCATCCGCCCGCAGATTTTCCATACGCGCCATCTGGAGATTTCTATCGGCAATACTCTTTGTCAGACGCTCCATAGAACGTGCATAGCTTTCCATCAGCTGCTTTTTGTCATCCAGATCCATATGTTCTTTCTCATAAGCGTCACGAATGCCATAAAAGGCCGCCCGCAGCGCATCATCCGTCAAATCTTCCGACGGCTGTTCACCCAAAAGCTGCTGTCCGTCTGTTTCAACAGCATAAAGCTTCCAGTTGTCTTCCCAGTCTTTTATCAGCAGATCTTTCTCACTGACTGTATGTTCACACACTTCCGACTGTTCCTGCATTTTGGTGCGCAGCAAAGTTGCGGTCTGTTCTTCCTCCTGCTTTTTTGCCGCCAATTTTCCATATTTCTGTCTGACTTCTTCGATCAGATGCTTTGTCTCAGTCAATGCTGTATTGACATCCCGCAGTGACTCAAGTACCGCATACTGCTCTTTTGCCGTCTCCGCCTGTTTCCCGGCTTCCTCAATACTTACAGCATCCCCGGACAGCTGCCCATCCAACTGCTGTATCCGGTCTTTGATCAACTTCTGTTTCTCCAGAAGCGCCAGCTCTTTCTTCTGGTTTTCCCGAAGCGCTTGTCTGTTTTCTTCCTTTTTGCTATCATAGACAAGGAGAAAACTGCTCACTGACTCCATATCTTTTTCATAGGTCTGCTGCTGATCCTCCATTCGGGCAATCACCCGCTGAAGTTCTGTCAGCTGCTCCCGGCTCTGTGCGCATACTTTATGACGCATATTTTCATCCAGATAGAAACTGCTGCCTTTTCCGGCAAAAAGCAGTCGGCTCTTCTCCACCGGCTCCTCTTCAGAAAGTACCGTTTCAAGACTGATCACAGGAATCGCATGCTCCCCGAAATCTTTTTCCTTTAAAAGTTCATCCGCCGCTACTTTTGCAAAACCATCTTTTAAAATCACTGTGTACGGCAAAAACGGCATCCGTGCAAGCAGTGCACGCCGCTCTGCATCATTTGTTTCCTGAAGATACTGAGTCCCATAAACACAGGTAATGCCATGGCATGTTCGGATATAATCCATAAAATCCTGAACATCCGCAGGTATACGCATCAGCCCGCCATCTTCCAACTGATGAATTTTTTCTTTCAGCGCAGTTTCCTGTCTCTGACGTTCTTCAATATCACACACAAGCTTACGATAGCGTGCAAACAAATGCTCCTTGAGTAAACCGGCTTCTGTCACCTGATAGACCTGAAGCAGTTTGGCGATCTGCTCATATTCCCGCTGCCAGGCTGCCATAAATTCATTGCCCTCACGGATCAATGTCCTGATATGTCCCAACATCTGTGTATTCCGGGCTTCCTGAAGCTGCTGTTCATTTTTTTCTCCCTCTGCGGCTTTCGCATCCTCCATGAGCTGCATCAGTTCAGCTTCCTTTGCTTCCAGTTTCTTTTTCTGGCTGAGCAGTTCCTTATCGACTTCCTCAATCACCAGAAGTCCTGATGCTTCCCTCAGCCTTGCAAAATCCTTCAGATACATTTGCTCCTTTTCACGGTTTTCCTGGGACTGATGCTCCAGAACCGCCAGCATTCTGTCATCTTCACGCTCTGATGATGCCAGTTCATCCAACTTTTGCTGAAGATTTTCCATTTCTTTCCGGCCTTGTACAATACGGTCATCCAAAACGGTCATCCGCTTCTGGCAACGTTTCTGCCATGCCTTTGCATAAGCCCGAAGCTGTGCCAGCTGCTCCTTCTGCCCATCCGTACTATGACGGATCGTATTCTCCACGGCCTGATATTTCTGCTGTTCTTCCAGATATTCCAGGTAATCATTCATACTCTCTCTGAGGTTCAGATCATCCCTGCTGACAGCCTGTTCCAGCTGTAATTTCTCAAGCTTTTCGCTGCAGTCGGCCGCTTCCTTTTCAAGATAGGCCAGCTGTTCCTTGCTGGACTGGATTTTGACCGTCTCCAGCTTTCTGGCATAGTCTTCCATATGCCCCTTTGCCAGCTCCTGTTCTCTTCTGGCCGCTGCCAGATCCGCAGTCCTGTTTTTCTGTCTGGCAAGTACAGTCTGCCATGCTCTGGCAATGTCCATCCGCAGTGTCATTTCCTCACCATACATAACATCCAGCGTCCGGATCCGCTCACCCAGGCTGTGCATAACTTCCTGCTGTCTATCATACTGGCCGATTTCCGCTTTCTTGCGGGTCAGCTCCGCTAACTGATCTTTGATCTGATACAACGTATCCGCCATCAACGACATATTATCACCATTTTCAGCCCGTTCCGATGTCCGCGCCATAAATGCTTTCTGGATAATCTCCTCGATCAGAAGATCCTCCACCACCTTGCGGGTTGTCCGATAATGACTTTCAAAATAGGTCCGCACATGACCTTCCGTCTTATTGATCCCACGGATAATTTCCCACTCGCTCTCATACAGTCCATACCGGCTGATAAAACGCTGGTATTCACCTTTGCGCTCAAATAAATGAACCTGCAGTTGGTAATCCTTTCTTGAAAGATTTCTGAGGTAATTTTTAAGCCCCGGCCATGTAATTCTTTCCTTACCGTCGCTGAGCGGAAGATTCACGATATCATTGTCATTGTAATGTCTGTAAAAAATGACATAGTTAAAATATTCAATCGCCGCTGCGTCCCCTGCTGCATTTTGATTTTCATCATCTTTTGCCTTTCTGGCGCAGAATCCCGTCAACATATATCTGTAATCATCTTTGACAAGATAATCGTCCAGCTTCCATTCGATCAATGAATGGATGACCGTACTGCCGCCTTCACCGCGAAATAATTTTTCCACCGGCTGCTTGTCATCCAGCGTACAGTTCGGAATCAGATTCTGAAGCAAAAGCAGTAAAAGAACACTTTTGCCGCCGCCGTTGGCCAGGTCATACAGCACATTTTTACAGTCAAAGCGCATAATAAAATCATCATAAAACTGTGTACCGAAATTATAGCGTACATTATTGACACGCACTCTGTTAATATGCGGCATTTTCCTCATCCTCCTCCGTCTTGCTGTTTCGGTCCTGCACAGGTTCCTTCACATCACCCTGCCGTTTTCTCTCAATGTTCTCCATATTGCCCCGCCTGCTCTGTTCAATGACTTCATACAGCCGTCCTTTGCAGCTGTCAAAATAGTTCTCGACCAGCGCCCGCATTCTGTCCGTTATATAATATTTGCCCGCCGATTCCACAAAAAGCGCCTGCGTGATCAGAAAATTGAATACCAGCTTGACAAAACCTGTTTTGGACCCTCTGGCAGCCTTTAATGTGGAAATATCATCATTTTCAGCCATCAGAGGCAGCTCATCCCACAATAATGCCAATGTTCTGAAACTGTTTTCCTCAATATCATTCTGAACAATCGTCTCCAGTCTCGCCATCACACCGGAAAGCAGAGCTGTTGTACTTTCAATGACCATATCTGTCTTCACATAGGTCAGCGCTGCCTCCCCGGAGGTGGTCTCATAAAACAGCGTCATCACGTCATAAATAATGAGGTACGCCAGAAATAATTCTCTGTTCAGACGCAGCCCGATGGCTTTTTTCAGCTCGTCGTTAGTGTAGCCGAAAACCCTGTTCTCATCTCCGGCAGTCACATATAGTGTATTGTGATATTCATAAAGGCGAAGATTGGATTTCTTTAAAACCGCATCCAGAATGTCATAAACCTCCGCCTGACTGCTGTAGGCTTCATAGAGATCTCTGTGGTTTTCCCTGCCCACTGTCTCCCCTGTAATCAGACATGCAAATATCTCCATTGCTTTGTCCAGATTTCTGTGATCCATTATTCTTCCGTCCTTTCAAATCGAATATTACTCATTTCAAACCGCTCCAGAATGGAGATTGTTTCATCCGGCAGATAAATCAACCTGAATTTCAGTCCTTCATATCCCGGATTCGCCTTCAGAAAATCCGCCATGGTATCCTCAAGAAATGTATCCGGATGATCCTTGATCATATCCAGATCATAATGTTCTTTCTGGCTCAGGTGTACAAGAAACGCATAGTAATCTCTGTTTTCCAGTACCTGATCCGGGAATTTCATGGCATAAAGGTCATTAAGTTGTGCCAGCGTTACTTCTTTTTTCTGTTTGATCTTGTCCAGAAGTACCCTCAGAAGATAACTGAAATTGTCCTTCATTCTCTCCTCTGCAAGTTCATCCTCATAAACATACATCTGCTCCCGGCCCTTTTCCACCAGTTCACCTGCCGCCGATTCTTCCGGCTTATAGAGCAGCAGGTCGTCCACCCGGGACATCGGAAATGTCTTCTTTATCTTCGGTGCAAAAAGCGGCAGCACCAGATATGTCAGGAGTTCCGGATTATCCGCCTCGATCATCCGCTGTCCCACATCCATAAAATCCACGGAAGGACGAAAACGTGTCCTTTTCGCCTTTGCAAGCGCCTCATCTCCGGCCTTCTGCATCTGCATATAAGCATGCATCAGCTCTTCGTGACGCTTCATGGCATTTTTCAGCGCCGTATCCAACTGATAGACTTCCTCCGCTGCCTCACCGGTGATCCTGTCCGTCTCCATTTTCTGCACAGCCCTTGCAGACAATGCCATATTCGAGGCAAAAAGGCGCTGTTCCTCACTAAACCACTTCATCAGACGATCATGATAATTCTCCAGTGCAGCAAGCCCCTCCGTCACATGGCGGTTCAAAAGTGTCTGGATCTCATGTCGTTCCTCCATCAGGCGTCCCACTTCCATGTTGATGCGCCCGATAACCTCCAGCCCGCCTCTGAAATTCTGCGCTTTTATCATCTTCTCAAGAAGCAGCTGGGCAACGCTGATATGGCTTTCCTCCCGAACTTCCTTTGTATCAAGATAAAAAGCCACCGCATCAGATGAAATTCTGTAAAGTACCTGCTGATCTTTCAGTTCACTCTCAATCAGACGCACTCGCAGTGTTTTCTGCTGATGGGCGGCCGGGTCATAGTAATCCAGTTCAAATGGTCGTCCCTCGTTGCATAATTTATCAAAAATGTATTGATACAGTTCATCATCGGCCTCTTCTTCGGTAAAATCAAAATCTCTCACCAAAAGTCCGGCCATGAATTGCCTGTAATCCTCATAGCATACCGGCTGATCCTGAAAATGATTCGCCTCAATAAAAAAACGCAGGACGGCAAGGACAATATATGACATATCCAGGCGTCCGTAACTTCCGTCCCTGTACTGGGACAATCCGGTATCCATTAATCTGAAAAAAGGATAATAACGCTTCAGATGCATCATACGCGCCTCATGGTCCTGCACCATATCATTCATTAAAATATAATTGTCCACTTTCTCCTCCTGCTATCTACTGCAACATCCAGGAAAACTGTTCGCCGCAGCGTCTCAGCTCTCCCAGAACCGTCTCCAGCCCCTTTTTGCTTTCCGACCAGTTATCACGGCTGATGCCCTGTGTAACCGCTGGGCACATCAGGAATTCAATCTCCCTGTCCTGAAATACATACTCAAAATACATTCTGCATCTTCTGGCATGAAAAGCCTGGCAGCAGATAATGGCCCTTTTTATCGGAAGGTGCTTTTCCTCCAGCATCTTCCTGATATATTCAGCATTTTCAAGAGTAAATGTGGCTTCTCTTTCCTGAAGAATGGCTTCTCCCGGCACGCCTGCCTGCATCAGCACATCTGTCAGGAAATCCGCTTCTGCAGCATAAGGACCCTTATAACATTCCCTGTCACAGGATGGCCCCTCAAAAGCCGACCGGCCTTTGCTGTATCTGCCGGACACCACAATATAAGGTGCCATCCCCGCCTGATACAGCGCCGCAGCCCTCCTTGCAGGCTGCGGCCATGTATTGCCGGGTACAATGATGATATCTGCCTTTTTCGGCAGATCTTCAAGAAAAATAAACTCCGTAATATCTCTCAAAAACTTCATATCCTGAATGCTCTTTGCCGATTTTCGGCGCTTCTTTCTGTCAGTGCTTCTATCATCTGTCCGTTTCTTTACTTTCTCTTAAAAGTAGAAGCATAAGCCTGTACGGCAACTGCTTTTTCAGAGTCCGAACCGTATTCGGATGACGGAACAACTTCCTCAGATGCCACCGTCCACTGTCCGCCCTTATTCTGAGGCAACAGGATGACAGTCTTTTCCTCGTCATAATTGCTGTACCATGCCACATCTGAAAGCGGTGCCTTCACTTCATAAATCTTCGCTGTTTCAGGGAACCAGCAAGTGGCATAGTTTTTCGCCACTTCCCTGTCCAGGCTGAAAGCAAATCCTTTCTCAATAACTCTGCTGGCGTCGTCTTCTCTGCCAAATGGGCGCTCAAAGCTGCCGCGGTAAACAGTCAGATTGCCGTCACTATCAATATATTCAGCCAGTTCCTGTTTCATGTCTTCGATTCTCTGATTTCTGACATCTTCCGGTTCCTGTTTGAATGCCTTGGCAAATGTATTGACGAAACCGCCGTCTACACTGCTGTCAAGATATACCTGCACAACCAGCGGCAGTGCCACGTTGGCCGGAATCATGCCCTCTCTGAAATAGTATTTGAACCACTTGAAAGTTTCATCGGAATCTCTGCCGTAAGTTCTTGCCAGATAGGCAAAACTCTCTGCCCATTCTGATATATCAGCATTCTGCTCTTTTGAAAGCCTCTGGATATCGTCCAGTACTTTCTTTGTTCTTGTCTTTATAAAATCCGCCACCAGTTTTTCATCCGGTGTCAACACTTCACTCATTGGCATTTTTGTATGATCCATTGTTCTTCCTCCTGTTTTTAAAACCTTTCACACATCGGTTCACGATCCAGTCAATAACCCCATCTATGATACTTTCAAAAAAACTGACAATGATGTCCATCTATCCATCCCCCTGTCAGGCAGCTTACTTCATAAATAAATGCTGACTGAGTATTTTCAGCATCTGAGCCGCTTTGGCATTGCCGTTATCCGCAGACTGCTTAAATAACTCAATGGCTCTGCTCTTATCTGTCTTCACGCCCTCGCCGTACCAGTAACAGTAACCCAGATTGTACTGTGCACTGGCATGACCGCCCGCTGCGGCTTCTCCATAGAGTCGAATGGCCTCTTTGACATTCTTATGTACGCCTCTGCCCTTCTGATAGCAGAATGCCAGGTTGTTCTTGGCCTCAATATTCCCCTGGGCAGAAGCCATCTCATACCAGCTGACAGCCTCTTTGATATTACGGACAACCCCCTGTCCGTATTCATAACAGTAACCAATCTCACTCTGCGCCTTGGCATGACCGCCGAATGCTGCCATCTGACACCACTTGGCCGCCTCTGTGATATTTCTTCTGACACCAATGCCCCTGTCATAGCAGACACTCAATTGATACTGGGCTTCCGTATGCCCCTGGCTGGCCGCCTGTCTCAGGCACTTAAATGCTTTAACGCCGTCTTCTCTTGTGGTGCCATTCTCAAGGATCCGCATACCCTCAGCAAATAAAGCATCTCTTGTGGTCAATTCTTCGACTGCTTTAGCCGGTTCACTCTGCTGAGACTGATCTGGCTGTTCTTCGGCAATCTTTTCGTTTACTATTTCCGGTTCTTTTTCTGCAGCCTTTGATTCTGTCACCGAATCTGCATTGAATTTAATAACTTTCGGTTCCGAAGAAGCCATTGCTTTTTTCAGTTCATCTACAGATTTGGCCTCTACAACTTCCGGCTTGGATTCAACAGTTTTTATTTCAACAACCGCTGTATTTTCTCCCTTTGCTGCTGTTGTTATAGTTTCTGTATTCTTTGATTCATTCTTAATTACCGCCGCCTTTGTTTCAGCATCTGCTGCTTTCCGGCTCAGCATCTGGTACTTGTACTTAAACAATGCATGCAGCACATCCAGCTGAACATCGACCTCTGAGGCCATCTGTGCCCCATCCAGATGGAAAAGCATCGTATCCAGTTCATGCTTCAGCGTGTAATTCATAATTTTCCGATAACTCTTGGAAGTGTGTGCCGCCGGTGTCCAGAAATGAAGGACACACAAACTGCCTGCCACCCTTTCCTCGCTTCCGTTGCCGTGATAAACTTTCACACCTGTCTTCTCAATATCTTCAATAATTTTCTGCACATACTCATAATCTTCATATGCGTAATTTATATATATATATCTTTCCATTTCGTACTCCTTTGTGAAATGTCGAAATTTCCCGATGATAATCATACCATAAACAGCCGCGAAAATCCACAGCAATCCAAAAACTGGCGGTGTGAAATTACAGTTTTCAATTGACATCCACACAGGTTATCGTTATGATGTTCATACAGGAGGTGCGTATTTATGTTCCGTTTATGGGGAAAAACATTTCTTCACAATCGTATGACCAATGATCTGGTCGTCTGCAACGATTCCGAAGAATCCCGAACAACCAAAATATTTCAGGCTGTTACAGAAATTTGCCAGACCTTTGACCTTTCCGAACCCATCTGGCTTGATATAAATATTCGTGACTTCAAACGTCACAGCAAAACCAGATTCACACAGGATAATTTCATTGACAGTATTGACTTTGATTACCTGGAAATACAGGTCATTGAAGAGGATTAAAAATGCCACACATAAGCAAAATGGGTTTCAAAAGAGGCATCTGTGTTAAACTGCCTCTTCCGAAACCCATTCTTATTTTTCGCTGTATTTGCTTATCTTTCGTATAATTATACCTCTTAAGAAATATTAAATTCCTTCATCAGACGCTCTCTGTATTCTTCATCTTCTGCCGCACGCTGAAGGTCATCCAAACGTTTTGCCTGCAAAAGTTTTGAAATAAGTGCAGACATCAATCTTCTTTCTTCTTCTCTGCCACGAACAACACCATCATCAAATATCATCTGTCCGATTCTCGTCATTGCCACTGCCTCCTTTACTTCTTCCAAATCATTGCCTGTTAGGAATTTATCTGCCAGTGTATAAAGCATTGCCATCGTCTTTTCTGCTGTAATGCTTTTTTCTGTTTTACTTAACTTTATTGATTCCAGAATAACATCTTTTCGTTTTATCTCGCTGCTCATTAAGGGTGTAATTGCCAGCTGTGCAAAATCTTCTTCTGTAAATATCTCGCCCCTTTGTTTCTTTTCCCTAAGACGTTTCAAAACACTGTCTGCATCTTTCGCTGTCAGAAATATTGGTATGACACGATAGGTATACGTCCCGCACTTCATTTCTGTAACTGCATGCTCTATCCCACCGGAATAAATCACATATGTAATGACATTTTTCCCTGTTTTGTGGGATAATACACTCTCATACGCATGGAATCTGCGAAGGTCTTTCTTCCCGGAATCCGTCGTCTGGAACTCTATATGAATATAAAAATCATCCTTTGTCAAAAAAGTAAAATCCATATACAAAGAATGTATCGTCAATTCCACAAGTTCCGTAATGCCGCTCTCTACAAAGTCATGGTGTATCCCCAATATCTTTAAAATCGTGTCACGAAAATAGTCAAACCCCATTTTCAAAATCGCATCTTCATGTTTTGTGTTCGCCATTTGGCTCCCTTTCTTTCTCCATTCAGTATTGTATGCTTTTGTATTTTGAAAATGTCTTTGGTTTATTTATATTAAAAATTAGAAATTTCCTTTCTAGCTTTCATTTATCATTTGTCATCTATAAATTCATTTTCCTCCTTTTATTCATTGTATCAAAATCATACATTTTCATCAATAAAAACCTCATCAATAATGCCATAATACAAACAACTTTTCATTGGCGTTACGAAAGTAATACAATAAAACGTTTTTCTTTCCATTCTTGCTGCACAATATTATCCAGCATAAAATATAACAAAGTGTACGCTTGACGCACACTTTCGCGCGTTCCCGGATAGCACAGCTATATATTCCTCTCCGCGAACTGCGCTTTCTGGCACGCAGTGCCTTTTTATGT
>ENA-OPDD01000347-OPDD01000347.1-human-gut-metagenome-genome-assembly--contig:-NODE-347-length-34398-cov-6.034854_pt1 | contig 34398 bp, 24 predicted proteins | sample MGYA00241574_ERZ501499 | MGnify/ENA primary metagenome ERZ501499 (study PRJEB25962, sample SAMEA2042576) | human gut metagenome | biome: human gut; feature: human-associated habitat; material: faeces...
CGACAATAGTTGGGCTTGCCCCTGCGAAGATAGCTAGCTGCCGGGTCCTTTTTTTTTTGCCTTTTTTGTATTTTTATTGTAAAATCATGAGTTGTATGGAGATTAAAATTATGAAAAAAATTGGATTTAATAATCAAAAATATTTAGAAATGCAGTCAGAGCATATTAAAGAAAGAATTTCTCAATTTGGAGATAAATTATATTTGGAGTTTGGTGGAAAATTATTTGATGATAATCATGCTTCTCGTGTATTACCTGGATTTTCGCCAGATTCAAAATTACAAATGTTGATGCAGTTAAAAGATGATGCTGAAATTGTCATTGTCATTAATGCTAATGATATTGAACAAAATAAAACTCGTTCCGATTTACAAATTACATATCAAGAAGATGTTTTACGTTTGATCAATGAATTTACACAAAGAGGATTATATGTTGGAAGTGTTGTTGTAACACAATACAATCGTCAAAAAGCAGTTGATTTATTTAAAGCTCGTTTGAAACGTAGAAAAATTGACGTATATTTCCACTACTTTATTGAAGGATATCCTACAGATACTAAAAAAATCATTTCGGATTCTGGATTTGGAAAGAATGATTATGTTAAGACAACAAGACCTTTAGTGGTTGTAACAGCACCTGGTCCTGGTAGTGGTAAAATGGCTACTTGTTTATCACAGTTATATCATGAACATAAACATGGCATTAAGGCTGGATACGCAAAATATGAAACGTTCCCTATTTGGAATTTGCCTTTGAATCATCCTGTTAATTTAGCTTATGAAGCTGCAACTGCAGATTTGGCCGATGTAAATATGATTGACCCATTCCATTTACAGGCTTACAATGAAGTAACAGTTAACTATAATCGTGACATTGAAATTTTTCCTGTCCTAAAGAACATTTTTGAAGAAATATATGGTTCAAGTCCTTATCAAAGTCCAACAGATATGGGTGTAAATATGGCGGGTTTATGTATTAGTGATGATGAAGCATGTTGTAATGCAAGTAACCAGGAAATCATTCGTCGTTATTTTGTAAGTAAAACAAGATATGCTCATGAACTATGTTCATATGAAGAAGTTCAAAAACAAGAAGTTGTTATGAACAAAGCGGGTATTACAGAATTAGATCGCCCTTGTGTTGTGGCTGCACGTAAAAAAGAAGAACAAACTCATTCTTTCTCTGGCGCTATTGAATTAGATGATGGAACAATTATTACAGGAAAAACTACGAATTTAATGGGTGCTTGTTCAGCCGTTTTAATGAATGTATTAAAACATCTTGCAGGAATTGATAAAAAGAAAGTTTTAATTTCACCAGAAGCTATTTTACCTATCCAAAACTTAAAAACAGAATATCTTGGCTCGGTAAATCCAAGACTTCATTCAAATGAAATTTTAATTGCGTTATCTGTTTCTGCTTTGCATAGCGAAGATGCAAAGAAAGCATTAGCTATGTTACCAAAATTAAAAGGTATGCAGGCTCATGTGACTTGTGATGTTGCGGATGTAGATTTAAGTATTTATTCGAATTTAGGCATTATGCTTACATATGATGCTAATAAAAAGTAGGAGGTTTCTATGGCAAAATCAATTCCTAGCTCTGGAGCAGGAGCTGTTCGTATTATTTTAAAAAACAAGGATGCTTTCCATTTTGATTTAAGAGAAAAGAAAGAAGATAACGGAAAACAAAGTTATTTGTTTGATGTATATTACGAAAATACTACGGGTACTTTAAATGTATTGATGGATAATGGTGAACCTGTTATTGCAGCATTGAATTTAAGTTTGGGTAAAGTTATCACTTTGTCTAATGATACAAACTTAAAAAAATTATGTAATTATGTAGTAGATAAGGTGAATGCATAATGAAGATAAGATTGCATGTGGTTGTTGACAAAGAAGATGATGCTGTTGTTGAAGTTGTTCAAAAAGCATTGAATGAAATTTGTTCAAAGATGTCTTATTCTCCAAGTCGATTACAGCCAAGTTTAGCTGGTTGCATGGAGTTTTATGCGACAAGTGATTTGAATGAAGATGAAATCGATGATTTATTATCCAAATTGAATAATGACTGGGATGGAGAAAATGATGATTGTCAGGCTTATAGCTTTAATACGACAATGTTTCATCCAAATGTCTACTATTTACAATTCCAATCTTTCTAGGATATATTATGATTGATTACACAGAAGGTTCAAATAAACAATATCATACTCAATTAGAGGAAAATGGTGTTGGAGATTATGTTATTTTAACGGGAGATCCCAAAAGAGTAAAGGATATCGCATCTTATTTAGATGATGCATATTTTGTTGCGGACAACCGTGAATATGTTACATATTCAGGCTATATTAATGGAGTATTGTGTAGCGTTGTTTCAACAGGTATTGGTGGAGCTAGTACTGCAATCGCAATGGAAGAGCTTATTCAACTAGGGTGTCATACCTTTTTGCGTGTAGGTACATGTGGTGGAATGCGTCTTGATGTTCAAGGTGGAGATATTGTGATTGCAAGTGGTGCCATTCGCCAAGAAGGTACAACACGTGAATATGCACCTATTGAATTTCCAGCTGTTCCTCATTTTGAAGTTTTAAATGCTCAAGTCGAAAGTGCAAAAAAACTTAATCTGCCTTATCATGTAGGTGTTGTTCAAAGTAAGGATTCTTTTTTTGGTCAGCATGCACCGGAAACAATGCCAGTTTATCAAGAGTTGCAAAACAAATGGGATGCGTATTGCAGACTGGATTGTCTGGCTTCAGAAATGGAATCAAGTACTGTGTTTATCGTAGGACAAACTCGTCATGTTCGTAGTGGAGCTATGTTTTTATGTTTAGCGAATCAGGAAAGAGAAAAAGCAGGATTATCAAACATTCAAAATCATGATTTAAAACCATTAATGAAATGTGCTGTTTTAACATTGAAAAATTTGATACAAAAAGATGAGGCTGAGAATCACTAGGATCTCAGCCTTTTTAATGTGTTTGGAATATTGTTGATAATATCTTCGGGCATGAAACTTGCCGAATCTATATCAAGTTTGGCACTTTGCGAATGGATATAGGTAGCACATAGAGCCGCTTGTAAACTATCTTTGCATTGTCCAAGCATCGCAACGACAATACCACATAAAATATCCCCACTGCCGCCTTTTGCCAGACCTGCATTTTGTGCATCTAAAACATAGACATTGCCTTGATGGGCAATATAGGTTTGACTTGATTTTAGTATTAGTACACAGCTTGGATATTCTTTTGAAAAGTCGCGAGCCACTTCGAATGGGTTTGATAAAATGGTTGAAACATGGATACCTGTTAAATCGGACATTTCTTTAATATGCGGAGTTAAAATTGTGGTTTCACTCCGTTTTAATAATTCAATATTCTTTTGTGCAGCCCATAATGCATCGGCATCAAGTACTATTTTTTTGTCACTCTTTAAAGCTTGTTCAACTAAAGCGATAGTAATGTTGTTTTTTTGCATGCCATTTCCAATTGAAATAATTGAATAATTGTTAATATTTTGTTTCAACAAATCAATGGCTTTAGAACTAAATATACCATTGCGATCGGCACATTGAAGAAGCATATAAAAATCGGATTTGATTGCGAGAACATTAGAAATACATTCTGGAACCATCAAAGTAAGAGTACCGATACCACTTTTATAAGCACTAAGACTTGCCATATGGATTGCACCATGCATGTTTTGACTTCCGCCAATCATTAGGGCTTTTCCAAAAGTTGACTTATGTGCATTCAATGGGCGATTTGGAAGATGAATATCCTCCTCATTTAATATTTTAATTTTATCCATGCATTTTTGATGAAGAATTTGAGGAATTCCGATATCTACGAGATATAATTTGCCACAATGATTTTTTCCTTCATTTAGCCATTGTCCTTGTTTGTAGCAATCCAAGCTAATTGTGTAATCTGCATGAATGGCGCATCCAAGAACATTTCCCATAGTGGAATCAATGCCACTAGGTATATCAATACTGATAATGGTTGAATGAGATGTGTTAACAGTTTGAATCATAGTTTTATAAAATCCGGTAATATCTCTAGATAATCCATTGCCAAAAAGGCAATCAATATAAATGTCATAAGTGACATTAGGAAGATTTTGGCTGAATGGGATTTTTAAATTTTGTATCATTTGAAATTGAATTTTTTCATCTTCGGACATCTTTTTGATTTCTGGAACCACAACATATAGATTTGGATATTTAGGCTGTAGAAGTCTTGCGATTGCTAATCCATCGGCACCATTATTTCCAGGGCCACAAAGAATGCAGATAGATTGGTTTGTATTTGTGATTTGTTCAATAATTTCGGCTGATTTTAAAGCTGCATGTTCCATCAAAATCAAACTTGGAATCTGGTATGTTTTGATGGCTGCATGATCAATGTTTCGAGCCGTAGTTTGCGTATGTATATAGGCTGGATACATAATCTCACACTCCTTATCTTTACTATACTCTTAATATATAAAAAATCATAATACTTTTAAGGATGTATGTTATAATTATGAAATTGGGGGTATTTATTTTATGTCGAAATCTTCAGCGGCCAAAAAGTCGATTATTGTTGGCGGCCTGATCGGAACAGGCGGTCTATTTGTATCAAAACTAATTGGATTGGCTTATACAATTCCATTTTCATATATACTTCAATCGGAAGCATATCAGTCTGTATATGCACAATCTTATAATATATATGCGTATTTATTGACGATATTTCAGTCGGGAGTCCCTTTTGCGGTGGCCACACTTGTAGCTCGTTATATTGCTTTAGAAGATGCGAAAAGTGTTATTTTAGTAAAGAAAATTGCTTTTGCGATTTTAGGCTTAACGGGATTTGTTGGAATGATCCTCTTATTTACTTTATCGAATGTAATTGCGCCAGCTATGGTCGCCAAGAATGCGGATATCATGGCAAATTGTTTAAAAATATTATCTCTAGCGATTTTTCTTGTTCCTGTATTATCTGCATTTAGAGGATATTATCAAGGCTTAAAAGAAATGGAAGAATATGCTTTTTCACAAGCTTTTGAACAAGTATTCCGTGTTGCCTTTTTACTAAGTGCAGCATGCCTTGTAGTCTATGCGTTTGGCTGGGATAAAAAGTATGCATTATATGCGGCGGTTATGTCAACTTCAGTGGCAACGATTGCGGCAATTGCTCAATTTGCGTATTTTGATCGTAAACACCAATGTGTAGTGGATGAAATGGTACAAAGACAAACGACACGTTCTCATTCAGCTAAGAAAATCTTCAGAGAAATTCTTATCCTAGCTATTCCTTATTTAGTGGTTGCGATTTTAGGAAATATTGACCAGGTATTTAATGGTTTCTTACTTCCTACAGGATTAAAGATGCATTATAATGCCGAAGATACAACGACTGTTATTTCTGCATCAAACTATGTGGCAGGTAAATTAAATGCGATTCCAATGATTTTGGGTCCTGGTTTTGCGACAGCGATAATTCCGCATATTTCAGAGGCTTTGTCAAAGAAAAATTATAAGTTAGTTAAGAAAAATGTGTTGGATAGTATCAACGTAGTTTTGTATGTAGCAATTCCTGTATCGTTTTGTATTTTTGCGTATGCAGGACCATTGAATTACACGTTATATTATTCCGAAAACTTAGAATTGTGTACATTCGTTGTACAATGGATGGCTTTGGAGGGTTTCTTATCTACATTAGCTCCGTTAGTTACGAATTTAATGGTTTCTTTGGAATTAAGAAAAAATGTATTAAAAAATCTTGCGATTGGTGTATTGATCAAAGGAGTTCTTTTGATTCCATTTGTATGGATCATGGGGATCGCGGGTGCTGTTATTTCAAGTTTTATTGGTACAGGATATATCATTTATAAAAATTTAAAAGAGATTCAAGATGTGTACCACATTTCATATCGTAAAACTTCAATTATTGTAGTGCGTATTTTGATTGGATTATTCACGTTATGGATTACTTCAATACTTCTATCTAAAGTTGGATTGTATGGTGTTGAAGGATCAAAACTTTCATGTTTGTTCAAGATGTGTTTAAATGGTTTATTAAGTGTAATTGTATATGTGGTAGTTACTTTGTATTTAAAAGTTCCACAAAGTATTTTTCACTTTCAACTAAGAAAGAAATCGGGTGTATAAAATGTATGATGTAGTAGTTGTTGGAGCTGGACATGCCGGAATTGAGGCTTGTTTAGCGGCGAGTCGAATGAATAAGAAAACGGCTATCGTAACGTTAAGTAAAGATATGATTGGTTCGATGCCATGTAATCCTAGTGTAGGTGGACCGGCAAAAGGAATCGTAGTTCGAGAAATTGATGCCTTGGGTGGTATGATGCCTATTGCGGCAGATAAAACGGCTTTACAGTTTAAGATGTTGAATACGACAAAAGGACCTGGAGTATGGAGTTTGCGTGTTCAAAGCGATAAAATTGCCTATAAACGTTTTATGAAAAAGGCATTAGAAGAACAGGATAATTTAGATATTATTGAGGCAGCATGTAAAATTGTTGTAATCAAGGATGGAAAAGCCTGTGGTGTTGAGTTAGAAGATGGAACATTTATTGAAAGTAAGACGGTTGTTTTGACAACAGGTACTTATATGACAAGTAATGTTTTAAGAGGACATACTTCCACTGTTTCTGGTCCAGAAGATCAAAGGACGGTTAATACGTTGTCAGAATCATTGCGTGAGGCTGGAATTAAAACTTTCCGTTTAAAGACGGGGACACCACCTCGTATTAAAATGGATACAATTGATTTTTCAAAGACAGAACCACAACCAGGGACAAATCAATTTTTGCGCTTTAGTGAAACAACAAAACAAGAGGATGTATTGCCTTTTGAAAAACAAGAGATTTGCCATTTAATTTATACACAGCCAGAAACGCATGAAATCATTCATACACATTTGCATGATTCTGCAATGTATTCTGGGTTAGTAAAAGGGGTAGGTCCTCGTTATTGTCCAAGTATTGAAGATAAATTGGTTCGTTTTGCGGATAAAGAAAGACATCAGCTTTTCTTAGAACCTGAATCTAAAGAATTAGATACAATTTACATTCAAGGATTCTCAACATCAATGCCTATTGATGTACAGGAAAAGATGGTTCATTCTTTGCCGGGACTTGAAAATTGTGTGATTGAAAAATATGCGTATGCGATTGAATATGATGCGATTGATCCACTTCAGATGAAGCCGAATATGGAAAATAAAATTGTTGAGAATTTATTTACTGCAGGACAGGTCAATGGTACGAGCGGATACGAAGAAGCAGCTGGTCAAGGATTGATGGCTGGGGCGAATGCGGCATTGAAAGTGGATGGTAAAGAACCATTTGTTCTTCGTCGTGATGAAGCTTATATTGGGGTCATGTTAGATGATTTATGTACAAAAGGAACAAAGGAACCTTATCGTTTATTAACTTCAAGAGCGGAATATAGATTGTTGCTACGTCATGACAATGCGGATCAAAGATTGCTTGAAAAGGGCTATGAAATTGGTTTGGTTTCACAAGAAAGATATGATGCATTTAAAAAGAAGATGGATGATATTGAGGTTGCTCGAGAAGAACTTTCAAATGCACATATTAAACCGAATAGTGAAGTCAATGAATATCTTGATAGCTTGGGCTTTGATCCATTGGCACATGGATGTAGTGCATTGGATTTAATTAAACGTCCAAAAATTACAGTTAAGGGCTTGGCAAAATATACGGGATTGGATTATGAAACTCAAATTAATGAGCAGATTGAGATCCAAACAAAGTATGCTGGTTATATTGCCAAGGCAAAGCGCGATGCGAAACATTTACAACAAATGGAAAAAATGAAGCTTCCAACCAATTTGGATTATGAAAATATGGATAATTTATCTTTGGAGGCAAGACAAAAATTAACAGCTATCAAGCCTTTAACATTAGGACAAGCAAGTCGTATTTCTGGTATAAATCCTAGTGATATTGCGATTTTAGCTATGCGTGTGAAATAATTTACATTGAAATCGCTTTCTATTATATGCTATAGTAAAAAGGGGATAAAAGTATGAAGGGAAAACGAAAAAAAGTTCAACATTTCTTTGTATATATCGCAATGCTGGTTATGTCTGGCTTTTTAATCATGGGTGGTCTGCAGCAATTGTCAATGACGCATGAGTTAAAGTCGAGTATTGTTCAAAAGGAAAAAGAAAAAAAAGAATTGTCTTCTAAAAAGAAAGAATTGGAGAAGGCAAAACAGAATCTGACAAATCCAGATTATGTTGAATATATTGCGCGTGGAAAATACTTAGTGACAAAAGAGGGGGAACAAGTATTTAAATTTCCAAGTAAAGACTAACTAGGCCGTTTGGTCTAGTTTTTTTGTGTGGAAAATAAAAAAAGTGCCGAAGCACTTTTTATATCTATATGGTGAGGCCGATGCGATTTGAACGCACACGAGCATTACTCACTACCCCCTCAAAGTAGCGTGTCTACCAATTCCACCACGGCCTCATGTTGTTAAAATATTACACTATTTTAACAAGCTTGGCAACACATTCAAGTCCGGTTGTTTGACAAAACATGTCTACAGGTTGAACGTATTCGCATTGGTATCCATAATTTTTAAAAATTTTTAGATCTCGTGATAACGTTTTAGGATTGCAAGAAACATATATAATTTTATCAGGTTGCATTGTTATTGTGTCTTTAATACCATTTTCAGTCATGCCTTTTCTTGGTGGATCAATAAAAATAACATCAATTTTATCATCTTTATGATCATGCGCAAAATCTGTGGCATCCTGACAAATATAGTGACAATTATCAAGGTGATTCATTTTTGTATTGTCGTTGGCATTATCAACGGCTTCTTTAACGATTTCAACACCAATCACGCTTTTCGCATGTTTACTGACAGCCATACCAATGGTACCTGTGCCTGCATACATATCAATGCATGTTTCGTTTCCAGAAAGATTGGCGGCTTTAATAGCTTGATTGTACAAAACTTCCATCTGTATAGGGTTGACTTGGAAGAAGGATTTAAAGTGCAGTTTCACTTTGTTACCCAAACATTTTTCAATGATGTAGTCATTTCCATATAAGACTTTATATGTATCACCTAAGATCACGTTGTCATTTCGTGTGTTGTAGTTAAATACAATACTTGTGATGTTTGAGAATGTGTTTTTTAATAGTTTAGACAAAGAAAAAATATTCTTTTCATTTTTACCAATAAATACCACTTGAATTTCATCTGTACTTGAGTGGCGGATAAAGATGTGGCGTAAGCCTTCTGCCATTTCAATTGTGATATGTTTTTGAATGAAGCCAAAGATTTCATTGATTGTAAAATCTTGAATTTTGCATTCTTTACATGTCACAACGTCGTTTGAATGTTGGCGATAAAATCCCATTTGTACTTTTCCATCTTTGATTTTAACCGGAAACTGTGCTTTGTTACGATAGTACCAAGGAGAATCCATACCTAGTATTGGCTTGACTTCTATGTCTTCAAATAATTTTTTGACATGTTTATATTTATAGTCTAATTGATAAGCATACTTCATGTGTTGAAGTTGGCATCCACCACATGTTTTAGCAACTTCACAAGTTAGTTCTTGGCGATTTATACTTGGTTCTAAAAGTTGAGTAATTATGCCAAAAGCATATTTTTTGTTGACTTTTACGATTTTGATTTTTGCCTTTTCACCAATCAATAAGTTTGGCACAAAGACAACCATATCGTCAATTTTTACAACACCACTATTTAAATCTGTATCATCGATACATGTTACAATATATTCTTCATTTTTTTTCATACATATTTATGATATCTAAAAAAACAAGAATTGACAAATGGAATTATTATAGTAATATATATAGCGTACTATGTAAATGTATAGCACGCTATGGAAATGGGGTGAGGAAAATGTGTGACAATAATGAGATTGGTTTTTATTTTAGTTTAATCAAGAAAAAAATGGACAAACATATGAATGAAGGTTTAAAAAAATATGATTTAACTAAATCTCAACAAGATGTCTTAGGATATCTACATTTTACGGATAAGGATCCAGTTATTCAGAAAGATATAGAAGAGCATTTTCATATTTCGAATCCAACGGTTACAGGAATTTTAAATCGCTTGGAACAGAAGGGGTTTATTGAAAGAAAATTGAATCAAAAGGATAAAAGAGTTCGTGCTATTGTGTTGACTCAAAAAGAGCAGGATCTTCATGAAGATATCGTGAAGCAGATTCGTACAATGGAATCTAGATTTGGAAATGTCTTAGGTGACGAGAAGAAGGTGCAATTGTTAGAAATCTTAAAAGAGCTAGCTGAAAATTTAGAATAATTGAAGATTTAGAATAATGGAGGTTTTATTATGGTCAAGACTTTATTGAATGAAGTTAAAGAATATAAAAAGGATACGTTATTGAGTCCGGTTTATGTTTCAATCGAAGCCATACTTGAAGTGTTTATTCCATTTTTGATGGCATTATTAGTGGATAATGGTATTGAAAAAGGAAATATGGGTTCAATTTGGTTTTATGGGACTTTAATGTTGGTGGCAGCCTTTGTATCTTTATGGGCTGGTGCTAAAAGTGGAAAGCATGCGGCAATCGCATCGAGTGGTTTTGCGAAGAATTTAAGAAAGGCAGAGTATCGTAATATTCAAAACTTTTCTTTTTCAAATATTGACGCTTATTCAACAAGTGGATTAATCACACGTATGATGACGGATGTGACAAATATACAAAATGCATATCAGATGATTATTCGTGTTTGTGTTCGTGCACCATTGATGTTAATCGCATCTTTGATCATGGCTTTTATCATTAATATACGAATGGCAATGATTTTTGTGGTTGCGGTTTTATTTTTGGGAGTCGTTTTGTTTGGAATTATTTTTATTGTAAGTCCTATCTTTAGTCGATTATTTTCTCGCTATGATTTTTTAAATGCGAGTATTCAAGAAAATATTCTAGGCATTCGTGTCGTGAAATCTTTTGTTCGTAAGGATCATGAAATTGAAAAGTTCCGTAATGAAAGTGAGACTATTTTTAGTATTCAAGGGAAAGCGGAAAAAATCTTAGTGTTTAACTCGCCTGTTATGCAGCTTTGTATGTATGGCACAATTCTTTTGATTTCGTGGTTAGGGGCTCATCAAATTGTGGCTCAAAATATGACAACCGGAGAATTGATGTCTTTATTTACATATACTGCAAGTATTTTAATGTCTCTAATGATGATGAGTATGGTTTTTGTCATGGTGACAATGTCGATTGCGAGTGGAAAACGTATTGCCGAAGTATTAAATCAAGAATCCGATTTAACAAGTCCAGAAAACGGAGTTCAAACTGTGGCCAATGGAACCATTGATTTTGAAGATGTTTCGTTTCATTATGGAAATGATGAAGATATTTTAAGTCATATTGATTTGCACATTCCTTCAGGATCAACACTAGGAATTCTTGGAGCAACGGGATCTAGTAAATCGAGTTTAGTACAATTGATTCCAAGACTATATGATGTAACACAAGGTAGTGTTAAAGTAGCGGGAATAGATGTTCGTGATTATGATTTAAAAGTATTGCGTGATAATGTGGCCATGGTTCTACAAAAGAATGTTTTATTCTCAGGAACAATCAAAGAGAATATGCGTTGGGGTAATCCAAATGCGACAGATGAAGAGATCATGGAAGCTTGTAAATTAGCGCAGGCGGATGAGTTTATTCAATTAATGCCAAATAAATATGATACGTATATTGAGCAAGGTGGTACGAATGTTTCGGGTGGACAAAGACAGCGTTTGTGTATCGCAAGAGCTATACTAAAGAGTCCTAAAATTTTGATTTTAGATGATTCTACAAGTGCCGTGGATACAAAAACTGATGCTTTGATTCGACAAGCATTCTTAGAGAAGATTCCACATACAACTCGAATCATTATTTCACAGCGTGTTTCAAGTATTCAAGATGCAGATCAGATTTTGGTTATTGATGATGGAAAAATTTCTGGTTTAGGTACGCATGAAGAATTATTAAAATCGAATGCGATGTATAAAGAAACGTTTGAAGCACAAAATAATGGAGGTGATTTTGATGAACAATAGAGATACAAATAGTTTAAAGCGAGTTATTAAAGAAACAATCACTTCTTATAAAATTGAAAGTTTTATTGTGCTTGTATTGATCATTGTATCTAGTATCGCCAATGTATATGGAAGCATGTTTTTAAAGAGCTTGATTGATGATTATATTGTTCCGTTATTATCACAAACAGTTCCGAATTATACACCTTTATTCAATGCATTAATGGAATTGGTAATGATTTATGGTGTTGGTATATTAGCTACGTATGGATTTAATCGTATAATGGTAACAATTTCATTGGGGACTTTAAAACATATTCGTGATGAATTGTTTGAACATATGCAGACATTGCCATTGCGCTTCTTTGATACACATGCCCATGGGGATATCATGTCTGTTTATACAAATGATACGGATACTTTAAGACAGCTAATTTCTCAAAGTATTCCTCAGGTTATTGTATCTTTAATGACGATTATCTCAGTTACGATTTCCATGTTCATCTTAAATGTTCCATTGGCCGTTTTAACAATCGCATGTGGTTTATTGATGGTGTATACTTCAAAAAAGATTTCGGCAAAATCAGGTAAATACTTTATTGTCCAACAAAAACAATTGGGTGTAGAAAATGGTTTTATTGAAGAAATGATGGAAGGAAGTAAAGTCATTAAAGTTTTTACGCATGAAGAACAAAGTATCAAAGATTTTGATCATGTAAATGATGCGTTGTTTGAAGCAAGTGCCAATGCGAATACGTTTGCGAATGTTTTAATGCCAGTCGTAATGAATATTGGGTACATTTCTTATGTACTTGTTGCGGTAGTTGGTTCTATCTTTGCCCTAAATCATATTGCAGGATTAACATTAGGTGGCATTGCCGCTTTCTTACAGTTAAATCGTAGTTTCACAAATCCAATTGGACAAATTAGTATGCAGCTAAATGCAGTAATAATGGCAGATGCAGGAGCTAAGCGTATTTATGAAATCATAGATACGGAAAGTGAAGTCGATGATGGTGTGGTTACTTTAGAACAAATTGATCATAATCACTGGGCTTGGCATCATCCAAGAAAAGATGGACAAGATGAATTGGTTCCACTTCGTGGAGATGTTCGTTTTGAAAATGTGAACTTCTCTTATAATCCAGATAAACAGATTTTATTTGATGTTTCTCTATTTGCGAAACCAGGACAAAAGATTGCCTTTGTAGGAGCTACAGGTGCTGGTAAAACAACAATCACGAATCTAATCAATCGTTTTTATGATATTCAATTGGGTTCCATTACCTATGATGGTATTGATGTAAAACTAATCAAGAAAGCAGATCTTAGAAAATCATTGGGTATTGTATTGCAGGATACAAACTTATTTACCGGTACAATCATGGATAATATTCGTTATGGTCGTTTAGATGCGAGTGATGAAGAGTGTATTGCGGCAAGTAAGTTAGCGAATGCACATGAATTTATTAAACACTTAGAACATGGCTATGACACAATGATTCATGCAGGTGGAGAATCTTTATCGCAAGGACAAAGACAACTTTTATCCATTGCACGTGCAGCTGTTGCCAATCCTCCTGTTTTGATTTTGGATGAAGCAACAAGTTCCATTGATACACATACAGAAAGAATCGTTCAGGAAGGTATGGATAAGTTGATGGAAGGAAGAACGGTATTTGTGATTGCACATAGACTTTCAACTATTCAAAATAGTGATGCGATCATGGTGTTAGAACAAGGTCATATTATTGAGCGTGGTAATCATGAGGACTTGTTGAAACAAAAGGGTAAATACTATCAATTGTATACAGGTGCTTTTGAGTTAGACTAAATATTTAAATTTTGGCTTGCATATATTTTGATTATGTTATAAAATATATGCGTTGTCGACGTAGCTCAGCCGGATAGAGCATGCGCCTTCTAAGCGCACGGTCGGGGGTTCGAATCCCTCCGTCGACGCCATCTTGTAAATAAAGCCCTTATATAAGGGCTTTTTTTCTGCTTATAGATAGTTTTGAAAACCTTTTTGAAAACCTTTTAAAAAAAAGTGGTAAAAACAATTGCGAAAATAACAGCTTAAATGCTGTTTTACGACCGATTATAGTTGCTGCTATAAATTATACTAATTCATTTATGAAGTGTCTTAGAATGCGCTTAAAGTTCGTTAAAATTTAAAATACAAATGATAGATTGTTTGGTGTAACTTATCATTGATGAGTGTATGTTTAGATTATATTAAAAAGTTGTTGAGAGTAATCTGTGCGATTTCAAACTTATCACTAAGGTAAATAATAGTATTAATTATGAAGGTGTGTTGATCTTAGCTGTACATTGAATAAGTGATTATCCAAAAGTTATATGTGCGTAATCATGCACAAATGTTTTTGTATTATGTACAACAAGATGGTATACTTTTGATTGCTGGATATATTGTTCATATTGTAATTTGCATATCCAGTTTCCTATGTAGTGAGCTAGACATTTTGCCACATCAATTTGTTTAGCTCTTTTTTCGTATTGTAAATCATGATATAGTTAGTAAAACTGGTTGTTATGTAACCAACTCATGATTGTCCTTCATTCAACTTATAATAAACCAGTTTTAGAGTCGACATCCCACATTTTAAGTCGGCTCTTTTTGTGTATTTAAAAAGGTGGATCTACGAATCCACCTTAATATCAACATATTGTTTTAAATATTTAACATCCAAGACCACTATCTTATTATATAATGTACGAATGACATGTTCTTCTCTTAATCCTCGTAAAATGCGGTTGACACTATTACTTGTTGATATACCACAAAAACCTGCAATATCATCATTCGTGATTTTTAAATCAATCAAAATCCCATTACGTACTTCTTTCCCAAACATAGTAACCAAATAGTATAGAAAAGCACATACAGCACCATTCTTACCATTCATCGTCATTAATTCATGTCTAGAAATTGCTTCTGATAATTTCCTGCGATAATATGAATTCACATATTTTTGTAACTCTGGATTTTTCTTTACAAACTCCATAAACAATTCTTTTGAGATTCGATAAAAACTTGCTTCATCACTTTCAATACGAATCAGTAGAGAAGAAAAATCACTTTTGCTCACTGCATCTTTGAACATAGAAATCGCATCAAATCCTTTTAAATAGGTAATGTTGAATTCACACCCATCATGCATTAAAGCACTGACTTTAACAATTCCATCTTTTAAAATATAAATATTCTCTTCATTCGCGTCATCAATCTTCAATAATGCATGTCTTCTTATACGAATGATTGGCACATCATATTTTTCAAAAAAGTCAGAAAATAACTTGTTCCCCATATATAAATCACCCTTTTACTTAAAGATGTTATATCACACATAATTTTTTAGATGCGTTAACAAATCACATATGGAAAAAAGATTAGACTATCCAATTATTTGTATACAAATTCGTAACAATATCCTTTTGTATAAATGCTTTATCAAGCTTGTTCGAGTGTTCAAATAAAAAAATGATCTACTTTATTAAAAGTAAATCATTATAATGAGACATAGGAGAGAACTAGCGTAAATGAGTGTAGGAAGTGCTAGTTCCCATGACGGAAGTTAGACAAGATATTATAAGAAATATGGACTTGAGATTCATTACGAGTTAAAGCTTGTCTAACAAAGTGATTATAACATATAAAAATGACATTCAAACTGTAAAAAATAGAAAATCTGACCAATTAGAATTATTTTATGGTAAAACCAATAACATTTAATCCATATGTATCATTTGAGACACAAAGCTAAATGTCGATGTTATACACTAAATGTGTACATACAAAGGGAGAAGAAATAGGAAATGAAAGCGAATAAACTACTATGTGCAGCAGTTGTATTAACTACTGTACTTACAGGATGTTCTAGTGCTCCTGTAAATACAAAAACGACAGAAAAGACACAAGAAAAAACTAAGAAAGATTCAAAGAAAAAGGGATCCAAGAAAGAAGAAATTAAGAAAAACGAACAAAAAGTTCAAGAAGCAAAAGAGGTTGCTGAAAGTGAAGCAAAAGCAGCACAAAAACAAGAATCTGTAGAAACTAAAAAAGCTATTGAAACATCAAGCAGTGGCCAACAAACCTCACATAAAACGGAGACTCCAACTCAGAAACAAGATAATAACAAAGCAGAAAACACTGCAAGTAAACCATCTAACAATCAACCAGATAAACAAGATAAAGAAGAACACAAGCATAATTGGGAGAAAGTTACAGATGTTATTCATCATAATAAAGTAACTCATACTGAGCAGGTGCTGGTAAGAGAAGCTTGGGTTGAATACACGCCAACAAGATGGAGATGTTCTGGGTGCCTTCACTTATTTGATTCACCAGATGCATTAACTGAACATCAACAATATTATCTAGAACAAGATATTTATACGCATGCAGGTTCTTCGATGGTATATGCAAGCCAAATAGAACACCCAGCTGAATACGAAACACATATTGTCGTAGACAAAGAAGCGTATGATGAAACAATCGTAATAGGACATAAATGTTCTATCTGTGGTGCAACAAAGTAACTTAGCAGGAATGATGCCTGCTTTTTTTGATGATTGAAAGATATCGGCTAGAGAATAATACGTGTATAAATATGATGTATTAAATAGATTACTTTTTATCTAGAAATATAACCTTTTATAGTTATAAATTGTTAAATGAATTTGTGTACATATGATGATTTATGGTTAGCTTTTTGTGAAAACGCTTTAATTATGGTTGATGGAATTGCTTTATGATTATAAAATTAAATTATATTAGGAGGGTATGAAAAATGAATAAACTAACTAAACAGTTACTATCGTTAGGGTTGAGTGTAGTAACTGTAGCTGGTATGGTTTCACCAGTGTTTGCCGAAGGTGTTGATGAAACACAGGGTACTGGTGATTCACCTATTGTAGAAAAGGAAACAGAAAGGGAATATGCACTACAAATCTATAAGCATAATGTAGATGGAACTGTGAAAATGGAACAAACTAGTTTTGTTGTTCCATCATCAGTTGGATTTGAAGATATCTATCATAGCGTCGTAGAACAATTTCTGCCTGAAGGTTATAATTTGCCTGTACCAGTATATTCAGCTGTAAAGAAAGTAGATGAAAATACATATCGTTTTGATGTATTTGAAAAACAGGGTGAAGAAGATGAAATGACAGATGTTACTGTAGAATTCTATTTATACAAATCTGAAGATAAAAAGGTGGTTGCAACCAAAACAATTTCTGTGAATAGAAATTTATTTGATGATGAAATTAGAGATATTATTAATCAGAATCCACCTGAAGGATATGAAGTAGTGTGGGCTGGTGGAGCTGGTCCAATGGTTCGTTTAGATGAAAATGGAGTTTATCATGCCGCTGTAAGTAAATTGTCTGAAGATAATAACAAGCCAGAAGATAATATGAAAACGTATACGTTGATTATTAATAAAGATGGTGTTGAAGAACAAAAAACAGTAGAAATAGAAAAAAATAGCGCATACGACATTTCATACTATATTTTAGCTAATTTCATTCCTGAAGGATATAGAGCTGAAATCAAAGATATTGAATATGTCAAAGACAATACTTTTAGAGTGAATGTTGTAAAGAAGGATCAGAATCCAGAATTAAAGACATGGAAATTAAATATTATCAAGGGAACATGGAAGAATGTTTTAGGTTATAAACCATCATTGTTTAATGATGTTACAGTGGAAACAAGAGAATTCACTTATGATTCAAAGGCTGGTGTTGCAGAAATCGCAAATTATATTGAAAAGACTTTTGCACCTAAAGGCTATGTAGTTAATAATTCATATAATGGATTATCTAAAATCACTGATATTCATCAAATTGATGATTCAACATTTAATATGCTGACTTTTAAAAATGATAAAATGCCATCATATGAATTCTCTGCATATCTTTTATCATATGTAGATGTAGATACTAATGAAGTATTACGACAGAGCGGAACTTTAACATTAGAAGGACCATCTAAATCTGTTCTAGATAAGTCTGATATTGAATATATACCTTACGGGTATAAATTGGCTGGTGATTCATTTAAAGTTGATGATAGTGATGTTCCAAAAAAGGTGACTATTACAGTGAAAAAGGGTACTGAGGATTCTAATTTAAGTGTTCTATTCTATGCAAATGATAACGGAAGTATTTCTAAATTGGATACAGTTTCTGTCATTGCAGATAAATATGATGCAAACAAGGATGGAATGATTGATTTGGATGAACTTGCTTCAGTAATCCCAAGTGGATATATAATTGATAAAAAAATGCAAATAGAGTCAGCACCTTCTGTTTCGTATATTGAAAGAAAAGATATAAAATATGTTAATTGCTATATTGAAGTATGTTTAAAAAAGGTTTCTTCAGTAAATCAAACTGAAGATTCAAAAGATATCGCAAGCATTGTGGATTCGAACACTGAAAAAGTTTTAGCAAGTAGTTTAAATACGGATCAAAAGAAGGAATATGATGCAGCTATTAAAGCGGGTAAAGAAGTTGAGTTCAAACCTGTTGTTAAGAATGAAGTAAAAGAATCAGATAAAAAAGCGTTATTGGCATATGCTGATAAAAATGATACTGAAGTTGTGAATGCATTTGATATTGAAATTGAATTGTTAATTAATGATGAGAGCAAAGGTTTGATTCCTGAAACGAGTGAAAAATTAACATTCAAAGTGGCTATTCCAGAAAACTTAAAGAAGGATGGTCGTAAGTTCTATGTATTGCGTTTACATGATGGAAAGATTGACAAGCTTCCAGTAAATGAAGATGGTACTTTTGAAACAGATAAGTTCTCTTCATATATGTTGGTTTATGAAGATGTAAAGGCTACAACTCCAGAAACAAAACCTGAGGTAAAACCAGAAGTGAAACCTGAGGAAAAACCAGAGGTGAAACCTGGAACTGATACAAAAACAGATCCAGTTGTGAAGCCTGAAGTAAAACCAGCCACTAAACCAAATACTGGAACTACTACAACTACAACAGATACAAAGAAGAATAACACAGTTAAGAAAGATGTTAAGAAGAATAAAAAGGTAAATACAAGTACAAAGACTTCTAGTACGTTGTTTACTGGATTATTAGGTGTTTCTATTGTAGGTTTAGGTGCAGTAGAAGTATTGCGTAGAAGAAATAAATAGTTTGGCTAGAAGGTAAGATTTAATTTAAAGTGGACCCTGTAGAACAATATAAGAAAAAGTACACCGGTACTTAATCTTGATTCACAGGGTTCATTTTTTAGCTTTTTAGATACATATTTTAACTTATTGATTCATTAATACTTCTTCTAGTATTGGTTTAAGAAGTTGTGGAGTTAAATCATCTAAATCAAACTGATATTCTACATTTAATCTTGGATTATAGAATTTTGAATGTTTTACGTTACTAAAATGTTTTTTGTCTGATTTCATTCCTATAATCCAATACAAGATGATTTGAAGTGTGTGTTTGTTGGGAATTTTTTTGTTTAATACTTTCATATCGATTAGAGAATCTTCTGTTAAATAATCATAATCGCCATAAATGGTGTCACTTTTGTATTCTACAAACAAACGTTTTCCAACATCTACAATGTGTTATTGTTGTTTGAAATAGGCTAGTAAGCGATTAATCATTTCTTTGATGTTTTCTATTGTATACTTGTCTGGAAGATTATTTTCTAAATTTATAGATGATCTATAGCCACTTCTATATATGGTTTCGTAAATAGACAGTTGGAATGCAGCAAGGATAGAATCATCGTCTAAGCCAGTTACTTTATCGATTAAGTCAAAACTATCTCCAAATATATCAACTTTAGCGACCATCATTCCATTAGTGGCAGGTTGAAAGACTTTCTTAGATTTTGCACCCAATAGAATACGAGTTACATTATCTACGGTTGTTCCAATTAGTGATTTTGATGCGTTCTCATCAGGAAACAGTTCATTTTTAGAATCGTAATGTATTTCTTTAAACAATTTTACAGGAAGGTATCCACCTTTAGGTTGCTTCACTTTATTTGACAAAGTTGTTATTGTTACTGGCATGGTTGTCACTCCATTTTGCATAATCAAGTATAAATCATAAGAAGTGCTTAGTATATATATTGTGCTTATGACTATAATAACTTATACAATTGATTATGACGAAAAAAATAAAAAATGATTTACTCTATTGAAAGTAAATCATTTGTGTTGAGCAGATAGGAGAGAACTAGCAGAAGAAATATTAAAAAGTAACTAGTTCTCATGTCGAAAAAAGTTAGACAAATAATTAGAAAAATAAGGGCTTCTTCTGTTGATGTGATAGGGCTTGTCTAACAAGCTGATTATATCATATAAATATAACTTTCCAAGCGTAAAATACGTATATATTAAGATTTAATGGATTATGTATAATTTAAGAATATAACCAATGTAATAATGCAGGCAAATGTGTTATTGGCACATTAATGATAATTTGATTTAATGAATTTAACGTTTAATGTATTTATAGTTTTTATAACCATGCAGGAATTTATTTGTACTAATTAGTTGTGATTTTAGGGTTTATTAATTTTTTAATGACAAAAGTAATATAACTAGCTATAATTTGTTTTAGTAAATATGTAAGGGCTTTACGTGCACATTGCGATATTAGAAAAAAAGGAAAATGGGATTTAATTATTGGGGTTGATTATGAAGGCATTAAAACGTGTGTTAAATGTGGTAAAAAGACAAAGGTGTACAGATCCACAGAATATTGATTTAGATGAAGTGTGTCGCTTGCTAGGTGGATATTATAGGTGTTCTGCAGATGAGGGATATCCATTCCTTTTTTTGAGTGATAATTTTTTAGACACATTAGGATGGACAAAGAAAGAAATAGATAAAAATTTTGATAATAAGTTCATCAATATGCTGCATCCATATGATAAAAAGCATTTATTAGAAGACAAATTAATTGCTTCAAATACATACAAGACAGGTTCTTGTAAAGATATCATTATTAGATTGATTGGGAAAGATGGATATCATTGGGTGTCCAATTCATATTCAGTGTTAAAATCTGACAGTGGTTTATTTTTCCAAGGGAATATTACGGATATTTCTGATTTTATGAAGGAAAAAGAGGAAAAGGACGAAGAACGTAATCAAATGATGTCTGTCTTGACTATGGATTATACGACTGTAATCATGGGAGATTTAAAACAGAATACAATGGTTGTTGTAAAGCATGATGGACAAATGTATAACCATAATGGAATTGATGAATTGTTTATAGGGGATAAGAAAAACTATACTTATAATTTGCGCCATTTTTTTGAAAATATTCTTGTGAAGGAATCATTTCCAAATTTTATGGAGATTCTTTCTCCCATGCCTTTTATGGATGCTTTGAATCATAAAGATAGTGTGGAATTACAGTATCAGATCCAGCCGAATAGATATGGTTGTGAAACATTGTATGCCAGAGCGGCACGTTTATATGAAGATAAACATCATTATAAATTTGTGATGGGATTTCGACCAATTGATGAGATTCGAAAGAAGGAGAATGTTCTAGAGCTTCAACGAGAAATTATTGAAGGAATAGGAAAAGATTATTTTTCAGTATTATTAGTGGATTTAGACAATGGTCAAATTTATTCGTTTAGAGAAGCTGGAAGTAATGGAAAGCGTATATCTGACTTCTGTAGAACATATCATGATCGTTGGAATGAATTTTTGCCGGCTTATGCACATAATCTTGTCTCAGATGTAACTAGGCAAAGTTTTTTGGATGAACTTTCGTTTGAAGTGTTACAATCTAAAAATGAAGATTTCTCTATTACGTATGAATATCTATCTGATACAGGGATATTGAATTATCAGGCTCGAGTTTCTTATGTAAAGAAAAGAGATCGAACGAGAGCTATTGTGATTGGTACAAGAAATATTGATAATTTAATTCAAAAGGAGCGTATTCAAAAAGAAAAGTTGAGAGAGGCCTATGTCTTGGCTGAAAATGCAAGTCGAGCCAAAACTGATTTTTTGAATAATATGTCGCATGATATTCGTACTCCGATGAATGTGATTCTTGGCTATAATCAACTGATGAAAGAGGAACTGACAGATCCAAAGCTAATGGATTATCAGAAAAAGATTGAACAATCGGGAAATCTTCTATTATCAATTATTAATGATGTGCTTGATATGGCTAGGATTGAAAGTGGAAAGACAGAATTGGTAGAGAAGCCAGATGTGATTGTTGATATCATTGAAGAGGTTTCGAATGTATTTGGTGCTATGGCAAAAGAAAAAGAGATTCAGATGAATACTAGCATTGACATTAAACATGCAAATATATTGTGTGATAGTACCAAGGTGAAAGAGATATTGGTTAACCTTGTTGGTAATGCAATCAAATATACTCCAAATGGTGGAACTGTTACGATAAATGCGCAGGAAATACCTTCAAGCAGGGATGGCTATGCTAAATTTAAAACTGAGATCATAGATACGGGTATTGGTATGAGTGAAAGTTTTATACCAACTTTGTTTGATTCTTTTACTCGAGAAACAACAAAAGACACTGGAAACATTATGGGAACAGGTCTAGGTATGCCAATTGTAAAGAAATTGTTGGACATGATGAATGGAACTATAGATGTTGAGAGCAAATTAGGTAAGGGTAGTTGTTTTACAATTACCATTGAGCATCAAATTGCAGATGAAGATATTAAAACATCAAATGACAATGTTCTAAAATCATACCAATCATTAGAAGGTAAGCATGTGCTTTTAGCTGAGGATAATGAATTGAATGCAGAGATTGCACAAATTATCCTTGAGCGTTGTGGACTTGTTGTGGATTGGGTTAAAGACGGTATTGAATGTGTTGGTAAAGTGATTCAAAAGCCTAATAAAACATATGATTTAATCCTAATGGATATACAGATGCCGACTATGAATGGATATATTGCAACACAAAAAATCAGAGAACTTCCAGATAAGGAAAAGTCAAATATTCCGATTATTGCGATGACGGCCAATGCTTTTGAAGAAGATAAAAGAAAAGCATTAGAAGCAGGGATGAATGGGCATATTTCAAAGCCAATAGACATTGATAAGTTGAAGCGTGAAATTACATCCACACTAACGAAAAAGTTAAAATTATAAAAAATGGAAGGATTTTAATTTCAGGATTATAATAAAGTTTGATAAGAGGGGTGATGTAATGTGGGATTATTTGAATATATCGATAAAATAGAAAAACCTACTATGGAGAATATTCGTGTAATCTATAAGACAATCAATGTTAAGTATGATAGTCTCATAGACATGGCGGTTGAACCCGATAGTGAGAAGTATAAAAAGTGGATGCAGACTTTGAATTGCTTAAAAGTGTCTGAAAATATTATAATTAATTGCATAGAAAATGATGAAATTGCTGATTATGATTGGCTAGATTTAAAATTTAATATTTATCGTTTTCAAGTTAAATATGGCGGCTTGAAAAATATGAAAGTACAATAAAAAGATGGAGGACAGAAATCAAAATGATATCTGTCCTTTCGCTTTATACAAAAGAAATATAACTAAAGTTATAAAATAACTAAATATATGGAATCATTAGAATAGGAATGATATATTTGTACAAATTAACAATCTCATTTGTACATTTTAAGCGGCTTTTTGATAATCAAAAACAAAAAGTAAAAACCACAGTATGTTAAAATATGTGATAAATAAAGCGGTTTTTAACATTTTTTAATATATTTTAACAAATGCCATAATTTATTCCTTGGAAATTTTTACTTGAAAGCGCATACAGAAATGAGTATAGTAAAGTCGGTTAAATTCATGGGGTAAAGGGGTGAATATAGCCGAATAGTTAGATTAGCTTAAAGTAAAGGAGAAATTAAAACATAATAATTTGGAATGGGTTAATACATAAGAACTTTAAGCACTTTTAAAATATGGGAATGTTATGGATAAGAAAGATTTAAAACATTTGAAGCGAAGTGAACTGATTGAACTGATTGATAAAATGCAGACAGAAAATGATGCTGTATCAAATGAAGAGGTTAGGCAAGAGATAAATCGTTTAAAAGAGAGAGAGAAACATTTAAATCATTTGTGTAAAACTTTTAGTGTGCTTGTGGTTGTGGCTGCTATTTCTGTACTAGTAGCTACATTGTGGATGCCAGTACTTAAGGTGTATGGATCGAGTATGAATCCGACTTTAGAAAATGGGCAAATTGTGGTTTCTATAAAGACAAAGACATTAAAGTCTGGAGATGTGGTTGCGTTTTGGCAAGGAAATAAATTACTTGTAAAACGTGTTATTGCAGGTCCAGGACAATATATCGATATTGATGTGAATGGAAAAGTGTCTGTAGATGGAAAGGCTATTTCTGAAACTTATTTAGATAGTGAGTCATTGGGAAATACAGATATTGATTTTCCACACCAAGTAGAAGAATCGCGTTGGTTTTGTATGGGAGATAATCGAGATAGTTCGATTGATTCTAGAAGTGCTGCGATTGGAGATATTTCAAAGGAACAAGTTGAGGGTAAGGTTTTATTTTCAGTTTGGCCTTTGAACAAAATAGGTATTGTGAAATAAATAGAAAGTAGGTGTGATTGTGCAAGAATATTTAGAGTGTTTATTAAAAGACAAAGCGCGCTTAAGAAAATGGAAGAAAGTCGTGTTGGCACTTTCTTGTATTGTGGTTGTTTGCACAGTCTATGCACTATCTTTACCTGCTCAAACATTAGCATGTAACATTGAAGAACATGCACATACTGCTGAGTGTTATGATGAAAATAATGAATTAATTTGTACAAAAGAAGAACATACTCATTCAGAGGATTGTTATGAAAAAGAAGAACAAGAGCAAGAACAAGATCCTGTTGAAGAAGAGAATGAAGAAAGTCCTGTTGTAGAGGATGAACCAGAAACTCAAAATGATGATGAACAAGTATCACAAGTAAGTGAAGAAGAGACAACAACTACAACTACAGAAACAACAACAGAACCGTATAATTTAAATTCAGATGCAAATGAAGGTAAGATTAAAGATATTAAATTAACTTATACAAAAGGTGATGTCAAACATGAGGTTAAACCAAAAGAGAGTGTTGATACACCAGACAATTTAAGTATGGAATTTCATTTGACTTATAACCATATTAAAGTATCTGAATTAAATTCTTATGGAAATAAAATCACTTATCAACTTCCAGAACAATTCGCTGTTGGTGAAGAAATACAAAAAGATTTATTGGATGGAAATCAAAAATTTGGCGTATTAAATGTTAGTAAAACTGGGTTGATGACGATTACTTATTATCAAGATTATTTAGATAAAGTTACAGGAGAAGATGCAGAAGTCAATGCAACGTTTTTTGCGAGTGTACAAGTTAAATTAAGTGAATTAGTAAATGGAACTACAATAATTAAAACTCCAAAAGGAGATATTACATTAAATTTTGGTACTGATTATATTCAAAGATATGGAAATGTAGAACTAGCAAAATCTCATACAGAAGTAGGTTCGAGTGACTATATTGATTATACGATTGAAGTTAGGGCTGGAGCAGAGGGATGTAAAGACTTGGTTGTAGTAGATAAGTTTACACAGAATGAATACTTAGTTACTTATGAAGGGATTACAAAAACTGAACAAGAATTAAATAATACAAAAAATAATTATAATCCATATGAGGATAGAGATTCTGATGCAACTGCAGGAAAAATTTATTTAGCAAATGCATTAGCAGATAATTCTGAACAAAAGATTCCAGATAAAATTGATGGAAATACAACGTTAACTGAGCCTGGTAGTTTTGTATGGACTATTGGTGATATGAAGCCAAATGAAATTCGTAAATTACATTATTGTGTAAAATTATCAGATGCTCCTGGTGTTATAGAGACTAGAAATAATCAAAATGTGAACAACAAAGCAATTGTTTATGCAAGGGGAAATGGAAACAACATATTTAATAAGGCTGAAGCGACAGATCTATTTGAAACTAAATTAATTAAATCAATGAATAAGACTGTTTTATCGAACGAAGATGGAAAGAGTTATATAAGGGATACAGATGGAAATTATACGATAAATTATAAACTTGAGTTTACTTCTACTACGGATAGTAACTATCCATTAAAGGATTTTGGTTTCTGGGATTATTTAAGTAAAACAGATGGTGATATTACTACAAATGGTTATGTTACTTATGTTAAGGATTCAATTAAATTGTTTGAAAAGAAAAATAAACAAAGTGATTATACTGAAATAGATAAAAACAATTTTAATGTAACATGGGCATCAAAAAATAGTTCAGAATATTCGGATGTTTGGAATGAAGAACGACTTAGTTTTTATTTAAAAGGAAAAAATGGTCACCCAATCACTGTGAATCCTGGGGATTCTTATTATGTAACGTATATTGTTAAGGTAAAACCTGAAGTATTTGCGAAGATGCAACTCAATTCGGTACTAATAAAAAATAGTTTTAGTGTTAATTCATCAAATGCTACACAAAAGGATGGCGCAAATCAAGGATTTATAGCTTCTAGCGAGATTAATACAGTTAATTTGGATGATTATAATTGGGTGCATAAGACTAAAACTGAAGATATTACCTCGGATACTCCGATAACTATGAGTGGAAAAAGGTATAATGAGAAATTCGAAGAAGATACTGCAACGTCTACTTTTAAAGTTCCAAAAGGTAGCTATAAATATCAAGTTATAGTCAATAAAACACATGGATTATGGGATGTCACAAAGGCTACTCTTGAAGATTCGTTTAGTCCAAGCGAAATGGTTTATGTGGGTTATGCAAAAATTACTCCTCACGATGAAAAGAACAACACTGATATTACGCCAGTATGGGTTAAAATTGATGGTAAATCAAGTTTTTCTATCAATTTAAATCAAATAGGATTTAAGAAAAATACTTATTCATATACCATTGAATATTATGCAACGCCTAAAAAATTAAGTATGGTTAGTCAAGTAACTGTTACAAATACATTTGCGTTGAATGGAACTGTACAAAAAGGAAATGATACATTTACTTCTACTTTTGATAGAGTGAATTCTTCTTCTAGTGTTACTCTTGTGGGTGATTATAATATTGAGACTTCAAAGTACTCTTGGTATTATGAGAAACCAAAAGAGGATGCTACGTATTGGAGAAATGGAAAGCTTTATTGGGTTATTGAAGTGAATGGTTCTGGTATCAAGAAAGATACTAAGATTACTGATTGTATATCAAGTGATAGTAATCTTGAGGATCATTTTTTGCATAGTGATCCTCATGGAAATGATAGTTCGATAGTTGGAGTATATTTGGATAATGAAAATCCATCTACACACTATAAGAATTTTGAAGAATATAGTAAAACACATACAAAAGAGAATATAGATGATTATTTCGATATCGAATATAAAAAAGGTAAATTTGAAAATATTCCTTCTGTGGCTAGTCAAGATTATGGCAAATTGATATTGACTGCTAAAAAGAATATAGATCTTAATCAAAAGAATATGTATATTGTGATTCAAACAAAGCCTTGTAACTTACCACGTGAGTATCGTAAGCCTCTAACCTATAGAAATGAGCTTTGGAAGAAAGATACTGGTGAAGAAGATACAAAAATAGGAACAGCGGATAAAAAGCTTTATTATGGTGGAGATATTCTAAAAGAGTTAGGCCAAGTATTTACTTATGATGGTACTAATGTCGTTACAAATAGAACTACAGGTGGTCAGGATCTTAAAGGGAAAGATCCAGAGAGTAAAATATGTAAAAAATTATTGGCTGGTAGTGGTGATTATGTTTCATGGGCATTTAAATTAAATTATTCTGGTGAATTAAACGGAAGTTATCGAGTTTTAGAAAAAATACCAGAAGGAATGAATCTTGCGTATGTTCGTGTGAAATGGCGAGGATCTCAAGCTTATCAAAATGTAAATTCACAAGAAATTAGTGGTTTAGATACTACTTGGCAAAGAAGAGAAAATACTTGTGATGGTGATGGTGATCTTAATAAAAATATAAAAACTATTTATTACGTGAAAGATAAACAAGTGTTGATTCAATTGGGGGATTTTAACGAACAAAAAGTCGAAGACAATGAATCTGTGGATGTTCAGGTCGTTTGTAAAGTAACAGATCCAGAAGCGTTATTAGGAAATGGAAAAGAATTTGTAAATAGTGTTACCCTTCAAACTGAAAATGGAAAAAAAGATATTGATACGGCTAGTTCAGCAGTAACTGTTAAAAGTTCTAGCTTAAGCAAATCTGGTACTTCAATCCCAAAAGATTCGAAAATCGATTATGAAATTATTGCGAATCCGCTTGGTCAAACGTTATCATCAGATAATAGTACTAATTTAACTTTAATTGATGAATTGGGAGAAAACTTGATATTAGATTCGACTTCAATTCATGCTATAAGGACTGATACTAATACTGAGATTGAGATAAGTTGGAAAATCGATGGGAATAAGATTGAATTTGAAATCCCTGATAATACGCCTGTTAAGATTACATATACAACTCTGGTGAATGTACAACCAAATACACCAATAACGGTAAAGAATGATGTATATTGGAAATCATATAAAGTGAGTAAAATAGAAAAAACTATTGACTTTACATATACGGTTGATGCAGGTGGTAGTGGTAGCGTTTCAAATAATCCAGAATTAAAACTTTATAAATTTGATAAAGATGTATCCAAACCATTAAGCGGAGTTAAACTTCAAGTAAGTGAATGTCAATTGCAAGATGGTCAAATAACTACAACGAATAATTCAACTGAAGTTACTTCCACGGATAGTGTACTTACTTTACAATCTAGTCAATTCACAATGAATTACAATCAAATCTATGAAGTAAAAGAGATTGAAACAGTAGATGGCTATAATCTTGATCAATCTCCATATTATATTATGTATGCAAAGGCAAGTTCTGATAACAGTTATCCGGATATTGTAAATCAATTTAATGAGTACAAAAACAAACAATCAAATAAAGATAGATTTAAGATTGTATATACTTCAGCCGCATTTAAGTTAGAAATACCTAATGAACAAAAGGGTATTACAGTGAAAAAAGCATTTATAAACAATGCTGCTGGAAATGATACAAACCCTGTAAGTGGAATTTATAACTTTGGATTATATGTAGATGAAAATAATTTAACCAGTCCATTACAGACAGTTTCAATTACTTATAAAGCGAATGAAACACAAGAAAAAACAGCGAAGTTTATCAATCTAGAATTAGGTAAAACATATTATGTGTTTGAATTAGACAGTAAAGGACAACCGATTAAAGATTCACAAGAAGCAACAGTAAATACAATGAAATATCAAGTGGTTTATAAAAACGAAACTACAAAGATTGCGGATAACACTGCGAAGAATGGTGATACGGTTACCGTAACAAATAAAAGCAGTACAAAAATATTACCCTCAACAGGTAGTATGGGAACCCTGATTTACAGGATGTCTGGAACAGCCCTAGTGGTTGCTGGAACGATAGGCCTGTCAGAAATAAATAAAAAAAGGAAAAAAGAGAATAGGAGAAGAAAATGAAATTAATTAAAAAAATTGCTGCCATTATGTTTGCGTTCATGATGGTATTCTCATTAAGTACAAACGTAAAAGCAGAAGAGGGAACGGGAAAAATTGTACTTGATGATATTGTTGAAGGACAAGTTTATAAGGTTTACCAACTATTTACTTTAGAAAGTTATAAAAGCGACATCGATGAATCAGGAATAGATAAAGGGCCTTATTCTTATAAAATCGATCACAATAGCAAATGGTGGGACTATTTTACTAATAATCATGGCAGACTTTCGGTAGATACAGAATGGATTGATGATAATTATAGTTACATTGATATTAAAGAAAGTGAAAAGACACCGGAAAAAATGCGTGAATTTGCTACTAATGCATTAGTTTATGCAAAAGATAATCGTGAAACAATAAAACCAATTAGAACATCTGAAAAAGTTACCCAAGGAAGTACACAAATAACATTTGATAAATTACCTTTAGGTTATTACTTGATTGAATCAAGCACGGGGAAACTCTGTAATTTAACTACAACAAATCCTACTGCAACAATAAAAGAAAAAAATGAGGTCCCAACAGTTCAAAAACATATCGATACAGATAAAACGGAAAATTATGTGAATATAGGAGATAGTGTTAACTTTACAACTACTATAAATTTAAAAGAAGGTTCAAAAAATTGCATCTTGTATGACGTAATGTCTGAAGGATTTAAACTAAATGATATAGCAACTATACCTTTAAAACCAGATTTTAATAAACAAGTAAGAGTTCATACTATATCCCGTGAATTAGAGGATGATGAATATGAGTACGAAAAGATTTCTGACCAAAAATTTAGAATTACTTTTACAAATAAGTTTCTTAATACAATTAATGTTGAAGAATACATTTTTGTTCAATATACAGCTACTTTAACAGGTAAAGCTAATATCACATATACTTCTAAAAAAAATCCAAATACAAATAAAACATGGTTAACGTACGGTGATGAAAATGTATCATCAGATATTAAAATTACTAATACATATACGTTTGGAATTCCTGTCTTTAAATATACAGACGCTGATAAACCACTTAAAGATGCTAGTTTTAAATTATATAAAGATGATAAGGTTATTGATTTGATTAAGGTAGCCGATGTAGATGGGGTACCAACATATCGTAAATTTATAAGCGGAGATAACGATAGGGATAAAACAGATGTAATTAATACTAACGAAAATGGTAAGTTTAATATAACTGGTTGTAATTTAGGAACATATTATCTTGAAGAAACAAAAGCACCTGAAGGGTATAATAAGTTAAAGGATAAAATTGAAGTGACTATTACAAAAGACGGTGTTGATAATGATACTTTTGTTAAACTATTACAAGGTGGTGATAAAGAGACAACTCAAATTAAAGTGTTAAATAAATCAGGTACATTGCTACCATCTACTGGTGGTATGGGTACAACACTAATATACCAGGTGGTGCATTAGTATTAGGATCTGGATTTGTATTGGCTAATAAGAAAAGAGCGAAAGCTAAATAATTGATTTATTGATTAAATTATGTTGTATGGGGGAACTTATTGTTTCCCCTTCATACAACAATAGGGAGAGGGTTGTAATGATGAAAAAACATATGTCTACAATAATTGCGGTACTTGTTTTTATTACAGGCTTGTCCTTATTGTTGTATCCAACGGTAAGTAATTATTGGAATTCTTTGCATCAGAGTCGTGTTGTGGCGAATTATTCGGATACGATGGCTAAGATGAATCAAAAGGAGAAGCAGGCTGCAATTGATGCGGCTATTGAATATAATGCTAGGTTAGTGAATAATGGTGGTCGTTTTACTCCAAGTGATTCAGAGCTTAATGAATATAAGAGTCTGTTGAATGCGGATGGCACGGGTATGATGGGGTATGTTACGATTCCTAAGATTCAGGTAAAACTTGCGATTTATCATACGGTAGATGAGTCGGTATTACAGGTTGGTGTTGGTCATTTAGAGGGTTCGAGTCTTCCTGTTGGTGGCAGTAGTACGCATTGTGTTATTTCTAGCCATAGGGGACTTCCTAGTGCGAAGTTATTTACGGAGTTGGATCGATTAAAAAAGGGAGATGTTTTCTATCTTCATGTGTATGATAAGGTTCTTGCGTATCAGGTAGATAATATAGCGATAGTAGAGCCAACGGATTATGGTTTATTAGAAATAGAGGAAGGTAAGGATTTGTGTACTCTATTTACTTGTACACCATATGGTATCAATACACATCGATTATTGGTTCGTGGTCATCGTGTAGAGAATGTAATGGATGAAAAGAATTTAACAGCTGATGCAGCTAAAATTGATCCTTTAGTAGTGGCTAGTGTCATTGGTTTGATTATGTTGGGAATTGGATATATTGTATATCGATTTAGAAAGAAAGGAGTGTAGGTGATGAAGAAAAGATTTTGTTTAGTTTTTATTTTAGTGTTGTGTTGTTTTGTGCCTACAACTCTTTTTGCAGAATCAAATGATGCATATAATTTAACAATCACTTGTCCAACATCGGATATGGATGTTTCTCTTTATCATGTAGCAGATGATGATTTAAAATTAACGGATGCGTTTTCTAGTTATTCCATAGACTTAAATCAATCGACAGAATCTGGATGGCAAGGTGTTGCGAATGTATTAGAGAATCATATTCTGATGGATGGAATTAAAGAAGATGCTTTGGCTTCTTCTAAATCATCTGGTGAAGCTAGTTTTAATGGATTGGACTCAGGTATATATTTGATTATTGCTAGGGAAATAGAGAAGGATGGAGTATATTATAATCCACAAGTATCCTTAATTTCTTTAAGTGGTGATTTGAGTGTGAATCTAAAGTATGAAACAAGTAATAAGCCTGTTTTGACAAGTACAAATCTTCATGTTTTAAAAGTGTGGAAGAATGATTCAAAGAAAAAACGCCCAACTTCTATTGAAGTGAGTTTATTAAAGACAGATAATTCTGGTAATAGTGTTGTGGCTGATAAACAAGTATTAAGCTCAGATAATCAGTGGTCTTATACTTGGGATAATCTTTCTACTTTATATAAGTATAGTGTCTTAGAAACTCAGGTTCCTAGTGGATATACCGAAAGCTTAATTAGAGAAGAGAATACAGTGGTTTTGACGAACACGGCTAGTCATAAGGATAAACCTGTAGTTGATAAGAATGAAAAGGAATTGCCTTTAACGGGACAGTTGTGGTGGCCAGTGCCAGTGCTATTGTTGGTGGGGCTAGTTTTATTTGGCTTAGGACGCCATTTGCGTGATGAAAAATAAATTATCAAGATTATTATCTGGTTTAGGTATTTTATTTATTGTAATGTCGATATCTTTATGCGCATATAACGCATATGATTCTTTTCGAGCTTATTACAGTTCAAAACATATTATGGATCAATATGTGACTGTTGAATCTTTTTCTGGAAAAGTGCCAGATTATGTATTAAATCCGGATATGGATATGCCAGAAGTTGAAGTAGATGGTAAGAAGTGTATTGGCACGATTGAAATTCCTTCTTTAGATATTAATCTTTGTGTGACAAGTACATTTACATATGATCTTATGAGACAATTGCCATGTAGATATTATGGGAGTGCTTATAAGAATAATATGGTGATTGCAGCACATAATTCTTGGTTTCATTTTGGAAGAATTGGTACTTTACATTCTGGTGATAAAGTCATTTTTACAGATGCTTCTGGAAATAAGTTTGAATATTATGTAGATGCGATAGAAGCGTTAAAACCCAATAGTGTAGAGGATGTAACAAGTGGAAAATGGCCATTGACATTATTTACCTGTACGTTAGACGCACAAAATAGAATCGTAGTTCGATGTAAACAAAATTGAGTAGAGATTTGTGTCTTTACTCTTTGGGTAACCAAATAATCTAGGGGGGTCAATTAAGGGGCTGATGCCATCTTGGCATGAACCTATAGACCCCTAGATTTGTTTTTAATGATTAAAAGGATTTCATTTATGGCTATAAAAACTGAGATCCTTTGTAAGCGCCAAATAAAACGGTGTAGTTAAATAAATAAAAAGAATCAGTTGAACATTGCTAAAAAATGTTAGTTGATTCTTTTATTTACAGTTCTTTTGTACGAACTCGCTCCATGGTAGAAATTCGTCTATTATTTCTGGATTTTTGATCAGATCTTGGCTTGGAAGATATGTAAATATTGTTGTCAAATATTTATGTGGATCCAGTCCATTTGCTTTTGCTGTTTCAATTATACTGTATGCATTCGCACTTGATTCTGCTCCTGATACACTTCTCGAGAATAACCAGTTCTTTCTTCCCTTTGAAAATTAATTTAATCTTATATTTAATTGGTAGAAAGACTAAGATAATAGTAAGATATTAGTGATAGTCATGGACATAATTTATAAAGCAATCTAAGAACGCTCGTGACTTTAGTCATGAGATGAATGAGATGGGCAGATGTTAGATGAATAATTTAAAAATAAATGATAAATATAGTGATTTAATCATATACATATGTTATAATATTAATGAGGAAAAAACATATGGAAGTTGTTAATGGAAGAGGCTATGTCTATTCTATACAGTATCATATCGTATGGTGTGTAAAGTATCGTCGTGATGTCTTGAATGGACAGGTCGCAACAAGATTAAAAGAGCTGCTGACTCAGATTTCAAAGG
>ENA-OPDD01000363-OPDD01000363.1-human-gut-metagenome-genome-assembly--contig:-NODE-363-length-33957-cov-5.161583_pt1 | contig 33957 bp, 19 predicted proteins | sample MGYA00241574_ERZ501499 | MGnify/ENA primary metagenome ERZ501499 (study PRJEB25962, sample SAMEA2042576) | human gut metagenome | biome: human gut; feature: human-associated habitat; material: faeces...
TTCCATGATGCAAAGATAAGATTTTTTTCTTTCCCCACTATTTATCGGGTGAGCCCCTTTTTGTTGGATTTTGCAGGCATGGCTGACTATGTCATGAAAAAGCGAACAAAAAGCCGCCAATAGAAACAGAAAGGCGGGCTGAAGGCATGAATACACAAAATTGATAACGCTATGTGCTGTATAATGACCGGTTGAGGGTTAATACAGTGGCGGCTCTATAGATGTGTGTTTGGATTCCGGATCAGCTTTGTTGTTGTCGGTTTTGTATGTATCCTTTTGTCTTTGCAGGTTTATTCTTTTTGTAGAAATACATTGTCGGGTAGTGTAGGTGAGGAGTTCTTGCGGTTGATGCAGAAAGAATGGCTGTAGACGGTTGGGATGCGCAATGTCTCGGCTTGATGCATGTATTATTGTATGCCCGGTTGGCGCTCGTTGCACTCGGTTGGCTCTTTGTGCGCTGTCTTATTTCTGATTTGCGTCCTTTTATGTTGCGAAAGGATACAAATTGCAGGCTAAAAGGACACCTTTTGCCGCCTGAAATGTGCCCTTTTGTAATGCGTTGATTGTCAGAAGGTTGTGCGGCTAGTGCGAATGCCTGTTGGCGTCGGCATTTTGCAGGCGGTTTTTGTGTCCTTTACCTTGTGTAGGGCATGCAGCCGGTATCCTTTTATTTGTCGTGGTGTTAGGTTGTTTTTGCCGTGTGGCGGCTGTTGCTTTTTCTTTGCGCATGAGTCCTCGTTGGTTTTGCTGATTTCATGTCTTCGTCCGGAATATTAGTGCCTGTTCCGTATGTCAGCGTCCATTGCTGCCTTCTGTGAGGAGCGCTGAGCGTTATGTGCGGTGAGTCTTGCATAGAACTGGATTATTGGTGCATTCTGGGTAAAAAATGCCTGTTTAGGAACGAAATTTAAGAAAAAATGAAAAAAGTTCGCGAAAAATTTGGCGGAAAGAAAAAAACGCCGTATCTTTGCACTCGCTTACAAGAACAAGGGCGTTTAGCTCAGCTGGTTTAGAGCATCTGCCTTACAAGCAGAGGGTCGGCGGTTCGAATCCGTCAACGCCCACACAAAACCGACAACACCAAGGTGCTGTCGGTTTTTCTTTATGCACACTCTTGTCATGATTTTGCCGCTTGCGTGTGTTGCCTGTCCGGTATTTATAAAAATGCAATTTATAACAAACTTTTATTGTCTGTAAGTGCCATTAAATCGATTTAAATTATTAATTTTGCAACCGTTAATACGTATTAGTTATGAATCTTGACTTACTTACTGCCATCTCTCCGATAGACGGCCGATACAGAGGCAAGACCGAACGGCTTGCAGACTATTTTTCTGAGTATGCTCTCATACGTTACCGTATACGTGTGGAGATCGAATATTTTATTGCGCAGTGCGAGCTTCCGCTCCCTCAGCTCAAGGATTTCGACCATTCGCTGTTTGGACGTCTGCGTGACATCTATCTTACGTTTGACGAAGCCGGTGCGGCACGTGTCAAGGAAATTGAAGGCATCACAAACCACGACGTTAAGGCCGTGGAGTATTATATAAAAGAACAGTTCGACGCCATCGGCGGTCTCGAGCCGTTCAAGGAGTTTATTCATTTCGGACTGACGTCGCAGGACATCAACAACACCTCAGTGCCGCTCTCGCTTAAGGATGCGCTTTGCGATGTTGTGGTTCCGCAGGTGGAAGAGCTCATAAAGCAGCTCACCGACTATGCCGAAGAGTGGAAAGAGGTGCCCATGCTGGCCAAGACTCACGGACAGCCTGCATCGCCCACACGCCTCGGTAAGGAGGTTATGGTGTTCGCATACCGTCTGCAGAAGCAGCTCGACTCTTTACGTCAGTGTGAGCTTACTGCCAAGTTCGGCGGTGCTACGGGTAACTACAATGCCCATCATGTGGCATATCCCGAGTACGACTGGAAGGCTTTCGGCAATAAGTTTGTCAGCGAGAAACTCGGACTCGTGCGCGAGCAGTGGACCACGCAGATAAGCAACTATGACTGTCTGGGTGCAGTGCTTGATGCCGTGCGCCGCATAAACACGATAATAATAGACCTCGACCGCGACTTCTGGATGTATATCTCAATGGAATACTTCAAGCAGAAGATCAAGGCCGGCGAGGTTGGCTCGAGCGCAATGCCTCATAAGGTCAATCCTATTGACTTCGAGAACAGTGAAGGCAACCTCGGCGTGGCAAACGCTGTGCTGCAGTTCCTGGCACAGAAGCTGCCCGTAAGCCGTCTGCAGCGCGACCTTACCGACTCTACAGTGCTTCGCAACATCGGTGTGCCTCTCGGACACACTGTCATCGCAATACAGAGCACACTGAAAGGACTGCGCAAGCTCATACTCAACGAAGAGAAGATAAGTGCCGACCTCGACAATACATGGGCCGTTGTGGCTGAGGCCATTCAGACCATACTGCGCCGTGAGGCCTATCCGCATCCGTATGAGGCTCTCAAGGCACTTACACGTACTAACCATAAAATGACAGAAGAAACAATACATCAATTTATCAAAGAACTGAATGTAAGCGATGAGGTTAAGGCTGAGCTTATGGCCATAACGCCTCACAATTACACCGGAATATAATAAGCAAGGCATCGCCCGCGGCTTCAGTATTGACTACCGGCCGTGTGGATGCCTGTTTGTTTGAATGTCTTAGTAAATGTAGCAGAATAAAATATAAAAATAACATAATTACAAACCGCCGTGAGGCATTAATCTGAAATAATATGACAGAAGATTTAGAAAACAAGAAAGAAGGTATGTATGCCGGACAAAACGAGGTAAGCCGTGAGGGCTACAAACCGGCTGAAAACACAAACTACCGTAACGGAGAAAGACCTATGCGTCCGCGCATCAAGGTACAGCGTGCATATTCATCTAGCAGAAACTATAATAACGATTCAGCAGGCTTCCGTCCTGAGGGATTCGGCGCAGCGCTCCAGTCAGACGGAGGTCAGCAGCGTTCTTACCGTCCGCGCTACAACAGCGGACAGCAGGGCGGCTATCAGCAGCGTCAGGGCTATCAGCCGCAGCAGCGCGGCGGATATCGTCCGCGTTATAACAGCGATGCCGACGGCAACTATCAGCCCCGCCAGAACCAGTATGGCCAGCGTCAGGGCTCGCCCTACCGCCAGAACTACAATCAGGGCATGGACGGCGGCTATCAGCCCCGCCAGTCGGCAGGCTATCGTCCGCGTTACAACAACGGAGGAGGTGAGGGCGGCTATCAGCCCCGTCAGAACTCTTATCAGCGCGGTGGCTATCAGCGCGGCGGCTATGGTCCGCAGCGTCAGCCGGCATATCAGCAGCGCGGCGGTTACCGTCAGCGTACGCCCGACTATGATCCTAACGCAAAGTACAGCCAGAAGAAGCGTATAGAATATAAAGAGGCCAACATCGACCCGACAGTGCCCGTAAGACTTAACAAGTATCTGGCCAATGCAGGTATCTGCAGCCGCCGTGAGGCCGACGAGTTCATACAGGCAGGCGTGGTCAGCGTTAACGGTCAGGTTGTTACAGAGCTCGGAACAAAGGTTCTGCGCACTGACGACATCAGATTCCACGATCAGAAGGTGTCAATGGAGAAGAAGGTATACGTGCTTCTCAACAAGCCAAAGGACTGTGTTACAACAAGCGACGACCCGCAGCAGCGCAAGACTGTGATGGATCTCGTAAAGAACGCATGTCCGGAGCGTATCTATCCCGTAGGACGCCTTGACCGAAACACCACAGGAGTGCTCCTGCTCACCAACGACGGCGATCTGGCCAGCAAGCTCACTCATCCTAAATTCCTGAAGAAGAAGATTTATCACGTATTCCTCGACAAGAAGGTTACTGCTCACGACATGCAGCAGATAGCCACAGGCATAACTCTTGAAGACGGCGAGGTGCATGCCGACGCCATCGAGTATGCCAGCGCAACAGACAAGAGCCAGGTGGGCATCGAGATACACAGCGGCAAGAACCGTATCGTCCGCCGTATCTTCGAAAGTCTCGGATACAGAGTTGTTAAGCTCGACCGTGTGCCCTTTGCTGGTCTGACTAAGAAGAATCTCCGCCGCGGCGACTGGCGCTTCCTCACAGAGAAGGAAGTTGACATGCTGCGCATGGGAGCTTTTGAATAATAGTACAACAATCAGAATTAAAGGCTGAAGCTTTTTAGACGAAACGTATTTTGGTGCAGGCCTGCGGCTCTGTTTGTGCCACGTGGCCGACAGCATGGCTGAGGCATGCGCCGGATTACTGTCAAAACATATAACAAAATGGAAAAAATCAAGAGAACAAAATTCGTAGACGTGCTTCAGCGCACAGATTTCGGCGCTGTCGTCAACGTAAAAGGATGGGTGCGTACCCACCGTAGCAGCAAGTCAGTAGACTTTATCGCGCTTAACGACGGTTCAACAATAAAGAACGTACAGGTAGTTGTCGATCCGTCAAAGTTCGACGAGAGCATGCTCAAGCAGATAACCACAGGCTCATGCATCAATGTCAACGGCGAGCTGGTTGAGAGCCAGGGAGCAGGACAGACGGTAGAGCTGCAGTGCCGTGAGATAGAGATTTACGGTCTCTGCGCCAGCGACTATCCGATGCAGAAAAAAGGACAGAGCTTCGAGTACATGCGCCAGTATGCACATCTGCGCCTTCGTACCAACACCTTCGGAGCCGTGATGCGCATACGCCACAACATGGCCATAGCCATCCACAAGTATTTCCACGATCACGGATTCTTCTATTTCCACACACCGCTCATCACTGCCAGCGACTGTGAGGGTGCAGGACAGATGTTCCAGGTTACAACCAAGAACCTCTACGACCTTAAGAAGAACGACGAAGGCAAGATAACCTACGACGACGACTTCTTCGGCAAGCAGACATCACTCACCGTGAGCGGACAGCTCGAGGGCGAGCTCGGAGCAACGGCTCTGGGCGCCATCTATACTTTCGGACCAACTTTCCGTGCCGAAAACTCAAACACTCCGCGCCACCTGGCAGAGTTCTGGATGATAGAGCCTGAGGTTGCATTCATCGATCTCAACGACCTGATGGACCTCGAGGAAGACTTCATCAAATACTGCGTTCAGTGGGCTTTGGACAACTGCAAGGACGACCTTGAGTTCCTCAACAAGATGATTGACAAGACGCTGATAGAGCGACTCAAGTCAGTTGTCAGCGGTTCTTTTGTCCGTCTTGAGTACACAGAGGGTATCAATATTCTTGAAGAGGCCGTTAAGAACGGTCATAAGTTCGAGTTCCCCGTAAGCTGGGGCATGGACCTTGCCAGCGAGCACGAGCGTTATCTCGTTGAAGAGCACTTCAAGAAGCCTGTCATCATGACCGGATATCCTAAGGCCATAAAGGCGTTCTACATGAAGATTAATGAGGACGGCAAGACTGTTCAGGGCACCGACGTTCTGTTCCCGCAGATTGGCGAGATTATCGGCGGAAGCGTGCGTGAGGAGAACTACGACAAGCTGATAGGCGAAATCAACGAGCGCAACATCCCGATGAAGGATATGTGGTGGTATCTCGACACACGTAAATACGGATCATGCCCTCACGGAGGATTCGGTCTCGGATTCGAGCGCCTTATCCTGTTCGTTACAGGTATGCAGAACATACGCGACGTGATACCGTTCCCGCGTACTCCGAAAAATGCTGAATTCTAAAGCTAATATTCTTATATACTAATCAAGAAGGCGTGTCAGAATGTGCTTTTGTATGCATTCTGACACGCCTTTTTCGTTGTTTTCCTGTCAGGGTTACTACGCCTGACAAGCCCGTAGGCAGAGCTTGACGCCTGATTTTGGCTGAGCGCTTGTTTGTGATTTGCCGTTCTGCTTAATGTGAGACAAAGAGCCGGCATAAGTATAGTGAGCGGTTGGGGAAAACCGGCAGATGACAGCCGGAAGCATTGTCCACATTTTTTTATAAATAGTTGAAATAATTATTATTTAATTTGTCTATTTTCTTTTTATAATTTATAAATTAGTATATTTGCTGCGGTATGCCGGCAGATGTCATACTTCAAGTGCGCCCTTGCATCAAGGCCGTGCTGCGGCAGCTGCCGGGTGTATGATTGTTTCAAACGTTAATAAAAGAAATCATTATGACAAAAGACGAACTTATGCGTAAGGCCATAGAGCTTTCGATAGATAATGTCAACAATGGCGGAGGACCTTTCGGAGCAGTGATAGCCCGCGACGGCGAGATTGTTGCAACGGGAGTCAACTGCGTGACGGCCAACAACGACCCTACAGCCCATGCAGAGGTGAGCGCCATAAGGGCGGCAGCTGCCGCCTTGGGTACGTTCGACCTAAGCGACTGCGAGATTTTTACGTCGTGTGAGCCGTGCCCCATGTGCCTTGGCGCAATATATTGGGCAAGACTGAAGAAGGTTTATTTTGCCAACAACAAGACCGATGCCAAGAACATCGGATTTGACGACTCGTTTATCTACGACGAACTGGCTCTGCCGCGTGACGGCCGCAAGCTGTCGTCAGAGGAGATGATGCGCAACGAGGCCATCAAGGCTTTTGAGATGTGGGCGCAGAAAGACGATAAGATAGAGTATTGACGTATCTTGGCAGATAAGCCCTTTGATTATTGGCTGTGCCGGATATGCTGTGTCCGGTACTGTTTCCCGCTTTTTGCCAGACTGCAATCCGGCCGGAGGAGTTGTAAGCTATGAAGCCGGCAGGCTTCTGTAAGTAGTCCTTTTATGTTTCAGGCTTGCGGCTCATGTCTTACGGCAGGCGTGATAGTGTTATTTTAATGCCTTGTTGCCATGACGACAGCAGGCCGGATAACTGACGGAAATAAACCGAAAAAGTTTTTTGTATAAACTCATCACTCATCACATTCATGCGTAAAGTGTTGAACTGTAATGCGTTATGGTGTGATGAGTTTCTTTCTCAACTCATCACGCCAGGCTTTCCACTTTGTCGTGTGATGAGTCGGTACGGCAACTCATCACAGCCTAATATGCTGGCATGCAGTGAGTTATGAGGCTTTGTGACGAGTGATGAGTTTATACAAAAACTTTTTCGCTTTACTTTCCTGTTTATGTTCTTTGTTGTAAAAGCATACCTTTTACATTCTAATTTGCCGCATTTCATGTTGTAAAACATGCCCTTTCGCATGGCGTTTTGGCACCTTTTGCAGTGAATACAACTTGCCGTGTATATGCTACCTGCATTCTGTAACATTATTATTTATGCCAATGTTTCATTGCTATAGTAAGGTCCTGTTTGGCTGCAACTAATGTGGAATGCTGCGTTTGATGTGTCGGCCCGTATGTAACACAGTAACGGCGGGAGATGAGTGTAGAGCACATCCTCCGCCTTTTTATTGGAGTTTTTAATTAATAATCTTTATCAATATTTTGTGTAATGGCGTTCTGCACATCATGATGTTTCACCGGATGCTGTTAGTTAATAGAATGTGTGCCGTTGACAAACGCCATATTGTAGCACCCTTATTATTAATGTGAAAGCCGTCCCGGATAGGGCAGACTCCTGTATTTTAATCTCTGCAACGCCGTCTGTTTTATGGTGGCGTAATGCCTGAGGGTGATTACGTATTGGTAAATTGTGTAAATTGCCACGGATATCTGTTGTGGCTTTTTTACAATGTAGTGCAAGACGTCTTTGTGATGATATTTTCAATCGTTAGAGATGCTTGCTATGCTGATTGTCTGCGTGCGTAAGACGCAGAAATACCGATTCTCTAAATATTAGATGTTTTAAGTTGTATAAGACATTTCATAATGTTGGCAATTTTTATAAATGATATTAGATTAAATAATTAATAATTAGTTATTCAGAGTTTCATACAGCCTGGGTGTTAGTTTTTCAATTCGGTATGTAAAGTTATTGTTTTTTTTGAAGCACGTGTGCTTAGGCTGTTTGTATTTATATCCAATTAGTCGTTTGCAGGTTTATGAGACTTTTATTTTACGGTTTGCGAAAATCGCTTTGTCTCTTCGTTCCTTTTCTCTATTTTATTCAATATCTTCAGGTTGGCCTTATTTATGACATCCATGTCAATTGCGCTGAGGTAAATCTGTGTGGTCTTTAGCGATGTGTGCCCCATGCTGTCGCTTATCACTCCTATGGGGATGTTCATGTTTTTTGCAATGCTTGCCCATGAGTGACGTGCCACATACATGGTTATGCCTTTTCGCATTTTCAGCATTTTGGATATCTTGTCGAGTTGCATGTTCACGTTCTTCTGGCAACTCTTATACTGCATTCTCTCTTCTTTTCCGGGTATCGTAATTATCGGCAGCAGATAGTCGTTGTACGATGGCCATTTGTTAACTATTTCCTGCATGCATTTCTCCCATTTTATTGAGAGCTGCTGCTTGGTCTTGCGCCGCTTGTATGTCAGTATGCCGTTGCTTAGGTCGGTCTTTTTAAGATAAGCCATGTCTATGAACGACATTCCGCGGGTGTAGAAACTGAAGAGAAACATGTCTCTGGCAAAGTGTAATGCTCTCGACGGCATATAGAGCTCCTTTATGGCCTTTATGGTCTGCAGCGGTATGGCTCTTTTCTCGGTCTTGTCAATCCCGGTGTAGACGTTCCTGAACGGCTGTTTCTCCGTGGCGAGTCCGTCGTTCACCGCCCTGTTATATACCGCACGCATCACTCTCATGTAGAAGGATATCGTGTTCATCTTTATTCCTTCGTTTTTCAGATACATCTCATATTGCTGCATCATCTTGTCGTTGATTTTGCCGAGCGTGATGTTCTTGCCTTTTCTGAATCGCTTAAAGCTTTTCAGCGTGCTCTTGTAGTTATCTGCCGTGCTGCTTTGCTTGTTGCTTTCAAGTTCTTTGATTATTTTCTCCATGTATAGGAACAAATATCTGTCTTTCTTGACTTGCAGCTTTTCTTCTGACAGAACGCTCTCATCTATTTCGATGAGAAGTTCTTCTTCTCCCGTCTTTATAAGCTGAGGAGAAAGTTTAATTCTAATTGTAGTCATTTTGCTGTTGAAAATTTAAACTTAATAAACAAGTAAATTTACATCCGGTGAAATGAGGAGGTGCATTCCTTAATTGATTGCAGATGCATTCCTCTTGTTTTATTGCAGGTTTTTTGTCTGTCGTTGTTATATTTGTTTTCATTTGTCGTTGCATTTATTGTTAATTAATTTTGTTTTATTGACTTCTTCGGCTGAAATCAAAAAAACAGGGCATAAGCTTTGAGGTGTGTTGGCTTATGCTCTGTTTTGTAGAGGGACTTTGGGATGCTGTATTTAAGTAAGGTGTTTTAACCGTCAGCCTGTTTGCAGTGCCAGGCTGTGATAATGTCGTTGCATTTTACCGATGCAGGTAATCAAGTCTTCAAAGTTATATATTAACTCCTTTACTTTCACTTCCCTCTTTTATATTGATGTTCAGCTAGTTCCTAATCTTTCAGATAGTTCTCTATGTTTGCCAGAACTTTTTGGCTGAGCCGTTCATACGACTGCTTTGTAAGTCCTGACGATACGCCCATGCAGTGCATGTGCCTGTGGCTTTGCATGCGCTCGCTGCCGGCCGCTCCTGTGGTGTCGCAAAAACAGATGTTGTCGCGGTCGAGCCATTTTTCGAATGCAGGTTCGTCCCATGCCGGCGACAGGCCGGTGTTGAAGAGTATCTTATGGTCGCCCATAAGTTCAAACTGCTTTTCGTGCAGCAGCACGGTGTTGCGGTTGAGGCAGCAGAATATCACGTCGCTCCATCCAACCAGTTCGTCCAGGGGCATAAACCTGTAGCCCTTGGCCTCGGCTGCGGGTTTCTGGCTGCGTGCAAAGTAGCCCACCTCGGCTCCGAAGAACTTCATGGCGTCTGCTATCATGCCTCCTGACTTGCCCAGGCCCACCACGCCGGCTTTCAGACCGGTTATCTCGCTTGGTGCGCCGAACCATGCAGGCTGACCGAAGCCGTGAAGGCATCTGGCGAGTTCGCTTACCACGTATTCTATCACGCCCTCGTCGCCGTAGTCGCGTATGCCGGTTACGGTTATTCCGTGTCCGTCGGCATAGTGGATGTCTACGTTTGCGCTTTCGGGTGAATAGAGCGAGCAGCACATGCCTACGTATTTCAGGCATGGGCATTTGGCAAGGATTTCTGCGGTTATGGCCGTAGTGAAGCTTACCAGCGCGGCATCGGCATCGCCTATGCGTGCTGCTGTCTCATCAGCGGTTTGTGGCATATCGCTGTGGATGATCACCTCGTCGGCATACCGCCCGAGGCTGTCTATAGCCTCCGGAATCATCTTTATCGGCTCTATAGCCACTAATTTTCTGAATTTTCTCATTGTCGTTAGCCTTTACTTATAATATACTTTTTTATCGTTTCCGCCACGGCAGACCTGCTGTTGTGCAGCCGTGCGCTTTTGTCATTCGTCCTGTGTGAGCGCTATGCAGTCGTCGAACAGAGAGATAAGCCTGCGCTTGTAGAGATCGCCCACGGCTTTCTTATAGTTCTTCTTGCTCACCTGGAAGGTTTTGTAGATGTCTTCAGCCGGGCTCTTGTCTGTCAGGCGGCACACGCCGTCGTGTTCCTTCATATATTGCAGGAGCACCTCGCTGAATTCAGTTGTCATCTTGCGTCCCGTAGGCTGCAGCGTCACGTCTATCTTGCCGTCGGGTCTTATTGTGCCTATGTATCCCTTCATCCTGTCGCCGGTGTGTATATCCTTGAATATCTGGTCCTTGTAGACAAGTCCCGGATATTTGTTGTCTATTATCACCTTAAATCCGAGGTCGGTTTTCTGCCATACCAGCAGGCTCACCTCGTCGCCCTGTCTGTATTCGGGCTGCTCGTTGCTGAAGTAGCGCTCAATCTTGGCCGAGGCCACTATGCGGTAGCTCTCGCTGTCGAGGTGTACGTGCACGATGTAGCCTTTGCCTGTTTCCATCTTCATTTTCTGTTCACGGAACGGGCAGAAGAGGTCTTTCATCAGTCCCCAGTTGAGGAAGGCTCCATACTCGTTCACCCATGCCACGCTGAGGAAGGCAAAGTCGCCAACCTTGGCCAGCGGCGTGAGCGTAGTGGCTACGAGCCTTTCTTCGTTGTCGAGATAGATAAACACGTTGAGCTCGTCGCCAACCTTACATCCTTCGGGCACGTAGCGCTGCGGCAGCAGCACCTCGCCTTCGTCGCCTCCGTCGAGATACATTCCGAAGTCTACTTTCTTGACAACCTTCATGAGGTTGTAGTCGCCAAGTTTTATGAAGTCCATATTCTTTATCGGTGTTTGAATTTTATTAATACAAATGTTTGTTGCCTCGCAGTTCTTTTCTGCGTTCTATTCGGCCTTGCCGTAGGCATTTTCGTCCGCACGGTCAGCTCCGTCCGTGTCGTTGTCGGTTGTGGCGGTGCTGCTGCTTGCTGCCGTTGCTGCGTCGGCTGCGGCATTGACGTCGGTCTCGAGCATGCCGTCGCGCATGGCTATGGTGCGGTCGGTAATTTTTGCCAGGTTTTCGTCATGCGTTACAATCACGAATGTCTGTCCGAGCTTGTCGCGCAGACTGAAGAACAGCTGGTGCAGTTCCTCCTTGTTTTTCGAGTCGAGACTGCCCGACGGCTCGTCGGCAAGAATAACGGCAGGGTCGTTTACCAGTGCGCGTGCCACTGCCACACGCTGCTTCTCGCCGCCAGAAAGCTCATTGGGCTTATGCTTTGCGCGGTCGGCCAGTCCCATGAAGTCGAGCAGGGCTTCGGCCTTCTTCTTTGCCTCGCTGCGCGATTTTCCGCCAATCAAGGCCGGTATCATGATGTTCTCGAGCGCGGTGAACTCAGGCAGAAGCTGGTGAAACTGAAACACGAAGCCTATGCGCTGATTTCTGAACTCTGACAGCTTCTTGCGGTTAAGGCGGCTCACGTCGGTGCCGTCTATTATTATCTGTCCGCTGTCGGGCTTGTCGAGTGTGCCTATTATCTGCAGCAGTGTGGTCTTGCCGGCACCGCTCGGTCCGACGATGCTCACCACTTCGCCCTTGCCTATGTGCAGGTCGATGCCCTTAAGCACCTGCAGCGAGCCGAAGCTCTTGGTTATGCCTTTTATATCTATCATGCTTTTTCTGTTTCTTTGTTTGCTTGTTGTCGTTATGTTGAGAGTTGTTTATATCTTGAATTTTTTCCTTACCCATGTCAGCAGCACCTCGTATGCGCTAGGCTGTTCGTGATGCTGAGGCTCAGCATAGGTCATTGCGCCCAGCGGTTCGCCATACTGGTCGGGGAAGATTATCATGAGGCTCTTGCCTGCGAAGTATCGCGTAATCTCCTCCGGCAGACGCTCAAGCGCGTTCTTGTATGATATGGTGCCCTTACGTGCGGTGATAACCACGAACATGTGGTCTTCGTTCACGTTGTCGGCCAGTCCCGGCAGTTCGTTCCAGTGGGCCATGTATGTGTATTCGGCCCTCACGCCAGGATGGCGGTTCTGTATATACTCGTTGATGAGCGACAGCGTCTCGCGCTTTGCGTGGAACTGTATGCGGCACTCAAGGTTCTCGGCCATGCGCGAGAGACGCTCCAGCCAGCGGTAGAATCCCGGCTCGTATTCGGCTCGCGACGGCACGGCCACCTGTATGCGCCTCAGCGTGTTGAGCGGCGTGAGACACTGCACGATGGTTATCTGGCGGTTAAGGCCGCTGAAGATGCTCTGTATGAACTCGCCCCAGAACTTCTTCGACACCTCCTGGCGTATGTGCATGCCCATGATAAGCTCTGACGCGTTAAACTCCATGAAGGCGTGCTTTATGCCGTTGCTGATGTTTGTGGCTATTCTTACCTGCGTCTGCACCATCATGCCCGAGTAGTTGGCCACCTTGGTTATGTGCTCCAGCAACTGCCGTCCGCGCTCCTGATACATCAGGCGGTTGTCGTCGTCGTAGACCACGTTGAGCGCCACCACGCCGCGGTTGAGCTTGCGGTTGCGCATCAGCGACGCCATCTTAATCAGGTTTTCGGCCGTTTCAGGATACCTCATAGGTATCATTATCTTCTCGTCGTCGGCGGTTTCGTCCTTAGGCAGGCTGCTCTTGGTTTCGAGAGCTATTTTCTTGGCGGCACGCTCCGTTGTGAACGAGCTGAATATGCACGTAACGAGGATAAGTATGATAGTGCCGTTGAGCACGTCGTCGTTGAGCAGCCGCTGGCCGTTGGGCAATATCAGGTTGTAGCCCACGAGCACTGCGGCAAGCGTAGCTCCTGCCTGCGCGTTGCTCAAGCCGTATATCAGCTCGCGCTCAATGGCCCGCATGCCGAACAGCTTCTGCGTGAACAGCGATGCTATCCACTTGCTCGACAGGGCCACCACAATCATCACTGCTGCCACCTCGAGCGTGCCCAGTCCGCCGAACAGTATCTTAACGTTGACGAGCATGCCCACGCCGATGAGGAAATAGGGGATGAATATGGCGTTGCCCACAAATTCAAGGTGAGTCATCAGCGGCGATATGTTGGGCACGTATCTATTGAGCACCAGACCCGTAAGGAAGGCGCCGAGCAGCCCTTCCATGCCTATCATCTCCATCATCACCGAGCCGAGGAACGTCATGGCCAGCACGAAGATAAACTGCGTGACGTTGTCTTCATACCTCTGGAAGAAGTACTGGGCAATGCGCGGAAAATAGAATATTATGATGAAGAACACCACCGCAATCTTCAGAAACAGCATGATCCAGAAGCTGCTGGTTATCTCGCCCTTGAACATTCCGCCCACAATGGCAAGCACGAGCAGCGTCAGCGTGTCGGTGATGGCCGTAGCTCCCACGGCTATCGTGACGCTGCGCTGGTTGGACAGGCCGTAGCGCAGGATGGTCGGATAGGCTATCAGCGTGTGAGAGGCATACATACTGGCCAGCAGCACCGACGTTAAGAAACTGTATTTCAGCACGGCCGTGTTGAACACGAAGCCCATGGCCATAGGTATAACGAAGGCCATGATGCCGTGGGTGAACGTCCGCAGCCTGTTTTTTCTGAAGTTGCTCATGTTCATCTCTAGTCCGGCAAGGAACATGATGTAGTAGAGGCCCACATGCCCGAACAGGTCGAACGAGCTGTCCTTGGCAAGGATGTTGAACCCGTGGGGCCCGACGATGACTCCGGCCAGCACCATACCCACGATATGGGGTATGCGCAGCTTGCCCATTATTATGGGTGCGAAGAGAATGATGCACAGCACGACGAAGAATATCAACGTCGGGGCTGTTATGGGGAAAAATTGCGATATATCCGGCATAAATATTCGTTATGTTGCAAATCTATATGCAAAAGTGCAAAAAAAAATCATATTTTTGCAGTGATTGGGCTAAAAGTTGTACTTTTGTACCGAATAATTAGCAGATTAATATATTTTGTAATAAAAATAAGCGATAAATGAAAGTAGCAATTGTTGGCGCGAGCGGCGCTGTTGGACAAGAGTTCCTCCGCGTTCTCGCAGAAAGAAATTTTCCGCTTGACGACCTTGTGCTGTTCGGTTCAGAGCGTTCGGCAGGCCGGAAATATGTTTTTAAGGGAAAAGAGTATGAGGTAAAACTGCTTCAGCATAACGACGACTTCAAGGACGTGGACATAGCCTTCACGTCGGCCGGAGCCGGCACTTCAAAAGAGTTTGCCGCCGACATAACAAAGTATGGAGCCGTGATGATTGACAACTCGAGCGCGTTCCGCATGGATGACGACGTGCCTCTGGTTGTGCCTGAGTGCAACGCCGAGGATGCCCTCAAGCGTCCGCGCGGCATCATTGCCAACCCTAACTGTACGACAATAATGATGGTGGTGGTTCTGCAGCCGCTCGAGCAGCTCAGCCACATACGCCGCATACACATAGCAAGCTACCAGAGCGCTAGCGGCGCGGGTGCTGCGGCTATGGCCGAACTGCAGCAGCAGTATAAGGAGATTATCGACGGCAAGCCCGTAACCGTGAGCAAGTTCCCCCATCAGCTGGCTTACAACGTAATTCCTCAGATAGACGTGTTCCAACCCAACGGATACACCAAGGAAGAGATGAAGATGTTTAACGAGACACGCAAGATTATGCACAGCGACGTTAAGTGTTCTGCCATGTGCGTGCGTGTGTCATCGCTCCGTGCCCACTCTGAGTCAGTGTGGATCGAGACAGAGCGCCCCATCAGCGTTGAGGAGGCTCAGAAGGCTCTGGCCGCTGCTCCCGGCGTAACGCTCGAGGACGATCCCTCTAACCTGGTTTATCCCATGCCGCTCGACACAGCAGGCAAGGACGACGTATATGTTGGCCGTGTAAGAAAAGACCTGGCCGACGAGAACGGACTGACATTCTGGCTCAGCGGCGACCAGATACGCAAGGGCGCTGCGCTCAATGCCGTTCAGATAGCCGAATATCTGATAAAGGTAGGAAACGTGAAATAATTTTAATGTAGCATTCTGATAAACAGATTCAATGCCCGGACACGGCCTTAGCGGCTGTGCCGGGCATTGTCGTTTTCTTATGGCGGCAGCCTTGATTATTGTCCGTCTCGGGCTAATGGCAGACTGTCGTTGACGCGTTTCTGATATACAGAGATAAGGCACGCCTGCCGTACGGATTGCAGCTATGCACATGTAGCAGGATGATGACGTAAGGATTGCCGGCAGAAAGGCTCCGGGCGATAAGTCTGCCGTTCGGTGATTTTTCGCCTTTCTGCGATGCTGTGAGGCAGAGTTTCCGCCATAGTAGTGCAAGTCTGTCGGCATGTTGACAGACTGATTGTAACGTGCTGAATATCAGTGGCTTTGTAAAAGGTGCCCTTTTAGAGCCTAAAAGACCGTCTTTTGCATCATGAAAGGCCACCTTTTGCAGGCTGATTTGCCGTCTTTTATATTTATGTATGATAACGGTCGTGAATCAGTACGGCATAACGTGTCCCTACAGCAGTATTATTCATGGCATTATTGTGCCTGCTGCGGTCTGGTCGGGTGGGGCGTTATAGCCTGAAGATATGGTCGTCCGTATGTGCAAATCATGAAGAATGCGTTTATGTCTGTAAACCAGACGTTTACATGTTATGGCCGTTTACCCCTAAAATCTGCTGAAATACATTTCAAAACATTAACAATAACCGTAATTTAATCAAATAAAGATACCTGTTTAAGTAATTTTTTGTTAACTTTGTGTCGGTTTTGTATTATTTGAAGTCATAAGTTTAAGAGATTTTCAGCGTAAGTGAAAGTGACCGGCGCTATCAGTTTATATGTTCATGCCTGTACCTCGTTGTGCAGGCTGGCGGCCGTTTCGGCGGTTGCCGCCTTGCTGTGCATGTCGGTCATGTCGTGTTCAGACGACGGAAAGCGCGGCGATGAGCGCACGCCGGAGCACGAGGCGGCTCTGAAGAGTCTTGACGACTCGATATTCGTTAAGTCGGAATATGTCATGCGCACCATGCGTGAGGGCATGGCCAATGCAGCCGACAGCCTCGACTATTACGACTTCTACCTGCGCTGGCTGCGCTACAGAGTGTCGCTCGATTCGCCCGACACGATGAGGCTCAACTGGGACGGGCCGTTCGGATTTCTGAAGCGGCAGAAGCCCACGCCGCGCGTCAGGGGCATGATGGGCTTTTTATATAATGCCAAAGGCTCATATTATCACAAGTTTCATTACAATCCGCACGAGACAATAGATTTATATCATAAGTCGTACGAATGTATCATGGGCAGCGACATGGAGTATCGCCTGCCTGACGTATGCGCCAATCTCGGCGATGCCTACGTGGCTGTCAACGACATGCCGCATGCCGCCATGTGGTACAGACGGGCCCTTTATCTTTCTGACTCGCTGCGCCTGCCCAAGGAGACCAACGTTAGCCTGTATATGGGGCTTGGCCGTATATATCTCAATCTGGGCGACTTCAAGGAGGCTCTGCGCTGCTATCAGGTGTCCGACCGCAACTTCGGGCTTATGCCGCTCAACCTGAAGCTCTACTTCCTTAACAACTATGGCAACTATTACTATTACGCCGAAGACTATCCGTCGGCCTTGGCCATATTTCTTAGGCTCAAGAAACTGCTTGAGCAGAGCCGCATGGAGCAGAGCTACGAGATGTATCTGTGCAAGGTAAACATGGCCGACGTATATCTCAATCTCGGCAACATGGCAGAGGCATACAAGTATCTCGACGAGGCAGAAGCCTTCTTCGGCAGCATAAACGACGACATGGCGATATATTACTGCCACACAATACGCATAGGCCTTGCACTGAAAAAAGGTGATGTCAATGAGGTCAGACGTATACTCGAGGCGGAAAATATCAACACCGTGGTTGACTTCAACCTTGTGAACATACGCCAGCGCTATCTGCGCGAGTATTATGCCAAGACCGGAAACTATAAGAAGGCATACGAAAACCTTATGGGGAGCATTGAGCGCAACGACTCGCTCAAGCATAACACCGCAAATATGCGTACGTCGGAAATCATGATGCGATACACGCAGGACACGCTGAAGCTGCATCATCAGATTGTGCTGCAGGGCAAGGACGCCGACATACGCAGGGTGCGATGGGTGATGTATGTGGTGGCGCTGGCTGCCGTCATGCTGGTGTTGCTGTTCCTCTATCTGCTGACATACATGCGCAAGCGCAGGCTGCAGACCTACATGCAGCTCATGCAGCTTAAGCTGGCCAATGCCCGCAGCCGCATATCGCCCCATTTCATCTTCAACGTGCTCAACAACAGCATATCAAAGACCGGAAGCCGTGACGCTGACGAACTGATGGCACTGACCAAGCTGATAAGGGCCAACCTGAAGATGTCTGACAAATATTACGTGTCGCTTAAGGAGGAACTGGGCTTTGTGCGCTATTATATCAGCGTGGAGCGCTCGTCCATAGGCGACGACTTCGAGTTCAGCGTTGAGGCGCCGCCGGATGATGTGCTTCAGAATGTCATGGTGCCGTCGATGTTCATACAGATACTCGTTGAGAATGCCATTAAGCACGGGCTGAAAAGGCGAGCCGGACACAAGTCGCTCAGGGTGAGCGTGGTGATGGAAGGCTCACGCTGCAACATCGCCGTGACCGACAATGGCGCCGGGTTCGACATACGCCACAGCGACCCTAACTCAACGGGCACCGGACTCAAGGTGATAAGAAGTTCTATAAACATAATTAACCGTAACAACAAGCGCAAGATAAGATTAGGCATAAGAAACCTTACCGGCGATGACGGCAAGGTGGCCGGATGCGAGGTATCGCTGAGCTTGCCGCTTGGACTAAAAAATTCTTAGCATAGCAAACAACCGTATATTATGAACGCAATAATCGTAGACGACACTCAGGCGGCAATAGACAACCTGGTGGACAAGCTGCAGAAATATCCCGATGTGAGCGTCGTTGCCACTGCCGGAACAGGCGAGGAGGGTCTCGACATGATAATGAGACACAAGCCCGACCTGCTCTTTCTCGATGTTGAGCTTCCCGACATGACCGGCATAGAGTTTCTCTCGCAGTTTAACGATCTGGCCGAGTGGCCTTGCCATGTGGTGATATACACCGCCTATACAGACTATATGCTCCCGGCTTTCCGCAACAAGGCGTTCGACTTTCTGCTAAAACCTGTTGACGACAAGGAACTCGACACCGTGATAAGCCGCTTCTATGAGGAGCGCGACAGCGAGAAGGCCGCGGTGATAAAGGACGACAGCATCATAAAAAACGGCAACGACAAACTGCTGTTCTACACTAATACCGTTGACTTCCGTCTGGTGCAGATACGCGACATCTGCGTGTTTTCCTACGATCACGACACGCGTGTATGGATGGCGGTGGCTGCCGGATGCGACAAACCCATGCGCCTGAAGCGCAATGTCAACAAGGACGTGCTGCTCGGCATTGACAGCAGCTTCATACAGGTAAGCCAGAAATACATCATCAACATCAACTATCTTATGGAGGTGTGCGACAACATCTGCCGCTTTTATCCGCCGTTTGACAATATCGACTATGTCAAGGTGGGCCGCTTTTATCGCCGCAAACTTATCAAACGTTTCAGTGCGTTATAAGTCTGCCGGTCCTGATCACGGGCTTTTTTATGGCGCATACAGTTCTTATGTCGGTTATGAAATACTTGATGGGCGCAGCGAAAATAGGTCGGTATTGAATATTATAATCACCGGCCTGCATAGCAGATTTGTTGCAGACAACTAATGTTCGTAGATTGCAACTCATGTTTATGGTGGTCTATGCAAAAATAAAAAAGGCGTCTGACTTTTGGTCGGACGCCATTTTTTGTCTTATATTATCTTAGAAGTTAACTCCAACTCTGAAGAAGAAGTCGCCTGCTTTTCCGTCAATCTCATCAACAAGATTGCAGAAGCCGTATTCATATCCAACCTTAAACGACAGGAACTTATAGGCTGCTGCCACACCTCCCTGCCATCCGATGTCGAATGTGTTGGCGCTTTCCATGTCATCTTTTGCAACGAGGAAGCTTACATACGGACCGGTGAAGAGGCCAACTTTGGCGTCGCCGCCCTTAACGAAGTTCCACGCACCGTTTCCTTCGAGCTGTATGAAGCCCGGATCCCAGTCCTTGCATCCTTTAGTAACATAAGCTGCACCTACCGACCAGTCGAACGAGTTGTCAATTGGAGCTGTATAAGATACACCGATATTCAAAGCTTTAAATTCAGACTTCGTGTTGAAGTCGCCGTCAACGTCAGAAACGTTTCCACCCCACCATATTGTGATGTTCTTCTGTGCACTTGCGCCTATTGCAACTATTGCAAAAAGGGCTACCAATAAAATCTTTTTCATAGTCGATTCTTTTTTGGTTAATAATACTTGATTTAAAACTCTATGCCGCAAATATACGAATTCTTTTTTAATGACAAACACAAAATGTAAGTTAAATATACTTTTTTGTATCAAAATGTGCTTATACTGCCGTCTTATGGCTTATTTGGTCGAAAAATAGAGTGAAGAGAACGGAAATCAAGATGCCTTATCTCTACAAGTCGGCGTAGATAAAATGATGCAAATGTTCAGTCGGATACACGGGTGCAGGTCGTCAATTAATCATCAAATCTGCATTTTTTTGTATATCGGGTGCCTATATCCAAGGGCAAGGCTGATAAACGGAAGTGTTGTTTTGGGTGATATATAAAAAATAAAAGAGGTAAAAAGTCGTTGAAGACATTTCACCTCTTTTTAATATCTGTGCGCCTGATAGGACTCGAACCTACACGTCGCGGGACACTAGATCCTAAGTCTAGCGCGTCTACCAATTCCGCCACAGGCGCAGACTTTTATGTTTTGCTGCGGCATAAAGCATGAGCGTTTACGTCATGTTTTGGCCTTTTCGCAAAAACTTTTGCAAAGGTACATCCTTTTTGTGTAAAAACCAAGGATATTTATGGGTTTTTGACTATTTTTTATTCTTCAAGTGTTCCTTTTCTTATGTATGTTGCCGTTTTACCGATGTTTTGTCGCTTGCAATTATCCGGATTGAGGGGCCTATGTCTTTATATTATTGCCGCAAGTGCGGTTTCCGCCGCGAGTGTTATCAGCAGTATGGCCAGCTCTGTCCTGCGGCTTATCTTTATGGCTTTTCTCATGTCTTCAGTTGTCAGTTGCCGTTCGTTGTCGCCAATGTAGGGTTTGTAGAAATATTCGCTGAAGTAGGTGTGGCCTCCGCCGAAGCGGCAGTTTAGTATTCCTGCCAGGGCTGCTTCGGGATAGCCGCTGTTCGGACTTGCATGCTTGCGTCCGTTTGTTGCAACAAATTTGAGCAGCAAGGGCCTTCCGGACATGAGCACCATGAGCAGCGCCGTGAGCCGTGCCGGCAGAAAGTTGGCAGCGTCGTCGGTGCGTGCCGCCACCATACCGAAGTCTTTATAGCGCTCGGTGCGGTAGCCTATCATCGAGTCGAGCGTGTTTACCATCTTATACGCCATCATGCCCGGCACGCCGAGAACTATGAGCCAGAACACCGGAGCGATTACTCCGTCGCTGAGATTTTCGGCAAGAGTTTCGAGTGCTGCTTTTCTTACCTCGTTGTCGGTAAGCTGTGATGTGTCGCGTCCAACAATCCTCGACACTTGCTTGCGTCCGCAGTCGAGCGACCTGTCGAGCGCCTCGAACACGCCCTTCACTTCTTTTATCAGCGTCTGTCCGGCAAGACAATAGAATATCAGCAAGGCCTGGATGATGATGGCAGCCGTGTGAGACAGCATCTCGGCGAGCATTATTATCGCCGCCGTAACGGCAAAGGTGATTATAGTGAGCGAGACAGACATTGCGGCTCCCTTTGCTTTGCGGTGGTTGCCTTTGTTTAGCCGGCGTTCGCCTGCTGCTATGGCCTTGCCGAACCACACGACGGGGTGGGGCAGACGCTCAGGGTCGCCAAGCAGACGGTCGGCCGTCCATCCGGCTATTATTGATATTATAGGTGTCATTTTGTTCCTTATGCAGTAGAGTTATTTGTCTTGTTGTCTGTAACGGTCGTGACTCATAAAGTCTTTTATCGCCATTACGAGCATGTCGTTTTCGGTGCGTGTCTGTGCCGCCACCCTGAAATATGAGCTGTCGAGCCCTTCGAAGTTAGACGCGTCGCGTATCAGTATACCGTAGCTGTTCACCAAAAACTCCTTCAGGTCGGCTGCCTTGCGCCCCTTAAGGCTTGCGAGCATAAAGTTTGTCATCGTCGGTCTGACGCTCACTCCGTCGATCTTGTTCAGTTCGTTTCTCAGTCTCTGCGCCTCGTCTAGCAGGCCGCCGACATCAGATATCGCCTTCTCTTTGTTTTGTATGAGGTAAAGTCCCGCCTCGATGGCCAGTGCGTTTACGCTCCACGGATGGCGCAGGGCCTTCAGCCGGCTGATTAGCTGCGGCGCTGCCGTTACGTATCCGAGCCGCAGTCCGGGTATGCAGAACTGCTTTGTCATGGAGTGTATCAGGATGATGTTGCCAGCGTCGGCAGCCTCGCGGTCAGAAATCAGCTTGAGGGTGGTGTAGTGTTCATAGCTCTGGTCTATCACGAAGATTTCGTTCTTGCTTTCTGCGGTTATGTTCAGCAGTTCTTTTCCGCTGATAACGGTGCCCGTAGGGTTGTTCGGGTTGCACATCCAGTGAGCGGCCTCGCCTCTGTATCCGCTTTCGCTGCTCATGGTCTTGCCTCCGGCCATCCTGCATGCGTCGGCATATTCGCTGAATGTCGGCATGCTGATCAGATTGATGCCGCTGCCGGCAAGTTTCTCGTTAGTGAGCCTTGCCGCCAGGTAGATGGCTTCGGTTGCTCCGTTGGTAACCATAATCTCGTTCGCCTCTATGCCACATTCTTCAGCCAGAGCCTTTTCGAGCGAGTAAGGTTCAGGCTCGGGATAGCTGCCTATTACGTCCATACGGCCGGCCAGATACTTTTTCAGACCGCTCAGGTCGGCGTGCGAGTAGATGTTAGAGCTGAAGTTCGATTTCACCTCCACATTATATTTATACAGGTCGTCTCCGTGTCCGTTAATCATCGTTGTCGTTTTGCAGAATTTCGTAAACCAGTTTCATGTCCACGTTGCGGCGTATCAGGTCGGCCAGTTTGTCGTATTGTTCGTCCTTAAACTCTTTCCAGTTGTCCGTTTCGCTCTTTGAGTGTTCCTCCTGTGTGTAGGGACTCAGCAGAAAGTCAACAAATCCGCTGTTGTCCAATATGCCGTGGATATAAGTTCCCATGCACCTTTCGCCTGTGATGCATCCGTCGTGCGTGCCGTCCTGCCGTGTGCAAAGCGGCCTTATGCTGCTGCCGCTGTCGGCCTCGGTGCGCCCGTTGTGTATCTCGTAGCCCTCCATGTCGCAGCTGTCGCTGCCGTTGAGGCCGAATCTTACCTGTTTTGTTGTCTTCTCGCGGTTCATCACGGTGTGCATGGGCAGCAGTCCCAGTCCGGGCATGCCGCTTATGCTGCCCTCAATGCCTTCGGGGTCGCTTATCATCGTACCCATCATCTGGTAGCCGCCGCAGATGCCCACAACGGTCTTTCCGTTTTCGGCAGCCTTGATTATGGCCTGTGCCATGCCGCTCTTGCGCAGAAGGCTGAGGTCTGCCAGGGTGCTCTTGCTGCCCGGAATTATTATGATGTCGGCCTTGCTTATGTCTTCGGCACTGTCGGCATAATATAGGTTTACACGACTGTCGCGCTCAAGCATGTTGAAGTCGGTGAAGTTGCTTATGTGGCGCAGTAGCACCACAGCTACGCTCACCTTGCCGTTGCCGGCTGCATGGCGTGCCTTCGACGCCAGCTGCAGGTTGTCTTCCTCCTCTACGAAGATGTCCTTGAAGTAGGGCAGCACACCAATGACGGGCACTCCGCACAGTTCCTCAATCATCTTGACGCCCGGTTCAAACAGTCTGATGTCGCCTCTGAACTTGTTTATCAGTATGCCCTTTATGCGCTTGCGTTCTTCCGGGCGCTGAAGCATCACCGAGCCGTAGACGCTTGCGAACACTCCGCCGCGGTCGATGTCGGCAACGAGTATCACGTCGGCTCCTGCATACATAGCCATCGGCATGTTCACGAGGTCAGTCTCGCGCAGGTTTATTTCCGATATGCTGCCTGCGCCCTCCATGACAACAGGATTGTAGCGGCTGTTGAGTCTGTCGAATGCGGCGTTCACCTCGTTGCGCAGCACGTCGCGCCCCTTGGGGTTGAAGTAGCTGTAGGCGTCGCGGTTGCCTATTGGCCGTCCGTTGAGCACCACCTGACACGTCTTGTCTGTCTGAGGTTTCAGCAGCAGCGGGTTCATGTCCGTATGCGGACTGAGTCCTGCCGCCTCGGCCTGCACGGCCTGCGCCCTTCCTATCTCCAGTCCGTCGGGCGTGGCATAAGAGTTGAGCGCCATGTTCTGCGCCTTAAATGGTGCCGGACAGTATCCGTCCTGTTTGAATATGCGGCAGAAACCGGCCGCCACCACGCTCTTGCCGACGTCGCTGCCTGTTCCTGCGAACATTATGGGGTGAAGTTTCTTCATTTTTACTTTCCTTAAGTAAGATTTTTATATATGTTCCGAAATGCAAAGTTACGGATAAAAATCAGAACATAGCATAGTGTATGTTTTTTTGTGTAAATAAGTAGTTTACAAAAGTTATTTTTTAGTAAAAAAAATATACAGGGACCTTAAAATTATGGCATTTAAAGTTGTTTGGATAAAATGTTTTAATTATATTTGCAAAGCATTCTTGCGTATGCAGGTTATTAAATAAGGTCTGTGTTTGATAAGGATGTGCATGTATTAGAAAGGCGTTTGCTTTGACGCTTTGTTCTTGACACACTGGAATCTCGCAAATTCGAAGTATCAGTCAAGACATGGCGAGGCAGATGGTCACGGGATGTGTGCAAAAGAACATTCCTATATTGCCTTTGTATCTTGGCTATTTTGCCGGGGCAAGGGCAAGTAGGGATGTTATGTTCATATCAGCGTGGAACTGCACGTCATCTGTTCTGCTGATATGGGCAATGCGAGAGCCTCAGTGTGTGGGACGGCTGGCGGGCAAGTTTTCCACGCTTTTTTCTGTATATTGCAATTGACTAATAATTGAGAATTTGATAATTTTGTGCTTATTGGAAAGCGGGCACAGTGATATGCCGCACAGTTGGCATGGTATTAACTTATGCAGACTAAATTACGTTTTATTGTTTATGGTGAGTTGTATGTTGTTGACCTTAACCAGACGATGTATTTTAAGGCAGACGATCATTATACTCATATATATTATTCATCAGGTACGCATTTTATGATACCTTTCGGGCTTTCAAAAGTGGAGGACGCTATACATGAAAAACAGCAGTTTCGTAAGCGATTTGTAAGACTGGGCAGAACATATATTGTAAACATAGGATATGTGTTTCATGTAAATGCAATAAAGCAAGTTTTGCTGGTTTCTGACAGTCATGGGGTTAATCATACGATACATTTGCCTAAACCGGTATTGCGTACGTTAATGGGACTGCTGGATGAGGCCGTATCTCAGGCGGACAGATAAAATTATTGCGGGAATTAACACAGGCACAGAAATTAATCTATTAAAACGGAATGATGAGAACTCTGATTGAACATAGTTTGGCACATGAAAGCCAAGTATGAAATATACATCTCTAATTAAGGTGTATTGTTGTGGTTGGTTTATGCTAGTTTTAAGCGTATTCTGCACCGGGAAAATGCAGTATTTTGGGTGGCAACGGCAAACGGTTTGTTTGCTGCTGAAAAACGGGCTGTTTTCTCATAAAAAGTGGCCCGTTAACTACACGTAAATGATAGGTTAATGATTTGAAACCTTTAAGTCTGGTTTTGCTTTCAATCTGTGTCCGGTATAAAGTCGTATTGGCGGATTTTTAACGGAAGGCATATGTTCTGCTTGCAGTTTTTATGGGATGGGCGGTCTTTGCTTCTTGCGGATTAAACTATATGGCTGTCCGGACAAAAAAATCAATACTTTGATGTGCCTTGCCTGTAACATAAGTGCTTATTGCCAACCGCTGTGTATGCCCAATGTTCATGTCGAATAGTCATTCTTGTCGTTTACTGAGAATTTTGGGTTTAAGTGTCAGAATTTTTCTGTATCCTTGTCTGTTTCGTGTAGGCAGGGCAAGGCTCTTTTAACATAATTCGATGTATGCAGAATCATTGTTTTTATATAACATCTCAGAGCGTCTGAGGTGGCTGCAAAGTGCTGTTGTATATTCTTTGATAAATTGCTCCATTTCGCTGATATGTTGTTTATGGAAGTAAATTCACGAAAAGAATGGCAGGGTTCACGAATAACACGGCTTTATAATGCCATGCCTGCATAAAATGTGTTTAATTTTGTCTGCAAATGTATGCATACACATATATAAATAAGGTGTGCATGGTGATACTGAAACATAAATTATAAAATAAACTTTAATTTTAAAAACGCTGAATTATGAGAAAAAATGTACTGGTTTCTCTTCTCGCTGTGACCTCGGCTTCAACTATGCCGGCATGGGCCAATGCGGATGTAGATCAGATTAAGACAGATGCTGCAACCGACTGGGAAGGTGCGTCTGACTTGGAAATTGAGAGCGGACTGATTGTTTCTCCGTCTGGTGCAACAGTCACGCAGAATATCGGAAAGCTGTATCCCGGAACATATACGCTTACAGCTGAAACTAATGAGAATGCTAAGATCTTGATTGACGGCAAAGAACTTGCTGCTAATGGCCAGTTCAAGATTAATGCTGTTAAAGACGTAATCATCAGCATTGAGAGCAAGGATGGAAGCCAGTATAAAGTAGGCGGATTTAAACTGACACTGGTCTATAACTTTGCAAATGCCAAGAGCGTGCTCACATCAATGCTTAGCGAGGCTACTTCTAAGATTTATACAGAAGATGAAGACGATGAGACCGGCAAGGCCCTTCTGCAGGAAGCCAGCTCACTAGCAACTAAAGTGACTGCCATTGATGATGACAAAGAAGACTCTTATGCTAAATATATAGAGTATGGTCTTTATGCCGAGACTCTTGAAAAATCTGCAATTTACAACGAAATAGCAGAATTCAGCAAGAAAGTTGACGCTCAGGCAAACAACTCTTCTGCTTATGCTGAGGCTAAGAAGGTTTATGAAGCACAGACAACAGCTCTTGCTACAGCTAAGGCCGCTGTTGATGCAATAGCTGATGCTGACGAGAAAACATATGTTGAGGCAATGACAAAAGGTGCTTACGACACTATCAGCGAAGAGATTGAAAAATATAAAACTGAAGCCGATGCCGCATATGCAAAAGGTACTGCCGGCGTAAAGTTTACGACAGAATATAACAACAAATTTGTAACAAAGATAAATGGTCTTATATCAGACTATTCTGATGCGATAGAATCAGCTCAAGCTGATCATGCCGCTTATGTAGAGGTGGGTGAGGCTATTGCAACAATCAAGACTCTTTATACCGAATCTCAGCAGGAAATCTATAGCAACCTGCAGGGCGACGAGACTCATCCTGATGTTTATGAGGCACTGCGCACAAAGGCACAGACAGAGCTTAACGCCGTTTATGTAAATATCATGACCGTTGAGAAGGCTAACGGAACAGACGATAATCATGCCGGTGCGGCAACTGCAAAAGAAGAAAATCTTGCCAAACTTGCAGAATATACAACTTCAATCAACGTTCTGAAGACAACTTATGTAGCTAAGGCAAAAGCCCTTAAAGAAGCCTATACAAAAGCTAAGGCAGAATTTAAAGGCCTGCAAGACCGTCTTGACGCTTTGAAGAAAACTCCGGGCGTAGGCGACAATGCTGAGTTTGCAGAGACAATCAGCGAGATACAGGCATCTATCGACGCATTTAGCAGCACAATAGAGGCTGATAATAAGGAAAATACAATCGACAGCAAGGATTACTCAGAAACAGTAAGCAAGATAAGCATAGCTATCGATGAGCTTACAAGCGGTTCGCAAGGTGCTGTTGACAACTATAACGCTTGGGTCGCTGTTACAGAACTTCTGAAAGATAAGCAGAAAGAATTCGACGATGCAAAGAAAGTCGTAAATGCGTTGGTATCAACAGACAAGGCGTATGTTGTAAGCGGAAAATATGCAACAGAAGAAGCTGCTATCCAGAAGAGCATAGATGGCTTTAAATCAGGTGCTGAGACTGCTCTGAAAGAAGGAACGTGCGTTAAATATCAGACAGACAACACAGATGCAATCAACGAAATATCTGCGACTGTTGCTGCATATCAGCAAGCTGCTAAGGATGCCCTTGACGCATACGAGATTATTGTTGGTGAGGTTGCAAACTGTAATATGGCCATCGCTTACCTTGAAGAGAAAGTTACCAACCGTTCGGTATATGTATATGCAGAATCTACAGACCAGAAAAAAGTAACTTATGGCGATAAGATCGACGGCTTCAAGGCTACTATAAAAGAGATAACAACTGATAAGGATGAAGCCCTCGACCTTGAAGGCAAAGAACATAGTGATAAGCTTATTGAAGTAGCTGACGAGGCATACACCGCAAAAGTTGAAATTGAAGGTAAAGCCGAAACTTTGGTTAATTCTTATGATACCGATAAAGCTAAGTATGATGAGGATGTGGTAAGCATTGCGTTGGAGAAACTTCTTGCGCAGGCAACAACTCTTGTTGAGGGAGCTTATGGTAAGATTAATGCCTATAGTTGGAGCCAGGAAGAACTCGGACTTTCACACGGCGATATCAATAATAAGAAGGCTGCCATCGAAGCAGAGCTTAGAGATCAGGAAAGTAAGATTGAAGGCGCAAAAACAGAGTCTGATAAGGCTGCTGCAATGGCAGTGCTTACAAGTGTGACGACAGAAGTAAGCAAAATAAATACCAAGATTGACGAACTGATAAAAGAGGCTGACGGAGTAAAAGAAAAGGTTCAGGCCAATAAAGATGCCAAGACAGCAGCCGACAAAGTTATTAACGGCATAGTGACACAGCTTCTTGGAAACCGCAGCACGATCAAAGGCGTAGAAGAGTTGAACGAGGATGCTTCAAGAGCAGACGAGTTTACTGCTATGGTAAATGAGCTGAATGGCAAAATTGATGAGCAGCGTCAGGCCGTTAATGATGCAGATGCTACAGAGACACTTGTTGCTTCATGGGCTGACAGTGAAGATGAAGAGGGCAATAAGGTTGAAGGCATTGAGAGCAAGCTGAATGCGATATCTGCTGATGTTGAGGCAGCACGCGAAGCTGCTCAGGCTTCTACGGCCAACTATAAGGCTTATACCGAGATACAGAAGACAATCGCTGATCTTGATATCGATGCTAATATAACAAAGGCAACAGATGCAGTAGCTGCCGTTGAAGGTATAAATGCTGAGGCAAAGGCTTATTATGACGGTTTAATCAGCGGCTACAGCGATAATCTCGCAACTTTGAAGCAGAAAGCTCTTGACGCTTATTCTGGTGAAGACCGCAACTGCGCAGAGATTTCAGCAACGATTATAGCACAACTCAAAAACCTTAATACCCTTATTAAGGCCGTTGGCACTGATGCAAAGAATAACCAGACAACATACGAGGAGCAGGTTGCAGAGTATAAAAAGACAAACGAATATTGGTCTGAAACTTATTACAAGATTTCAACCGGCGACCAGACAAGTATCGTTCAGGAATACCTTAAGCAGCTCACAGAGCAGCAGACAGCTCTTACAGAACTGAATGCACAGATGCTGAAGAATTACAATGAAGGTAAATCGGTTGCTGAGAATGAGAATGTATTGGCGAAACTGAATGAGATTAAGACTACTGTTAAGGCTATTGCCGACACTCAGGAAGAAGGCTATAATGCAGCTGTTGCAGCAGACAACAAGGCACGCTATGACGCGTTTACTGCTACTGTGAAGGATGCAAGAAATACTTATAATGAGGCCCTCACCACAATAGCTAAGTTCAGTGCCCTTACAAATTCTGAACTTGTATCAGTTGCAAATGAAGCTGTAACTACAGCTAATGCTGCAATCAATGGTATACTTACAGACCTTCGTGTACTTGAAAGTAATGTTTCAGAAGAATATCTGGCAACTGTAAGTCCGGCAATATTCGATGCTGCTGAGTCTCATAAGGCAGAGGCTGAAACTTATATTACAAAGATAAATGATGCTGTAGCTGCACTTGATAACGCTGTAAGCACCGTTGCCAAGAGTGTGTTCAGTAACAACTTTGCTTTGGCAAACGCTAAGTTGGATGCAGCAATTACAGAATTGACAGATGCCGGTTATAATTCTGATGTTATAGCAAAATCATTCTCTGATGTAAGAAAGATTGTTGCAGATGCAAATAAAGATTTTGCCGACAAGTATTTCGCATTATCTGTTGATGCTCATCTTAACGCTTTCGCCACTATCGACGAACTGCTTGTTGCAGGTAAGGAAGATGCTGCACAGCGTGAATGGACAGTTGTTATTACAGCTATCGACGAGCAGGTGGCTAAAGAAAGCGCTGACCTTAAAGTATTTGAATATATCGGCGATGCAGACGGAACAAGAAAGCAGCAGATAATTGATAGTTATGATGCACTTGTTGAAGCTACTGTTACTGCTGCTAAGAATGCATATACAGAAGTAGAAAAGGGCAATTTGTATGCAAGTCTGCCGTCAATAAAGGCTTTGCTTGCTCCGTTTGAAAGCAGTACAATTTATTCTGACGCAAAGGCTGCATCACAGGATCAGGTTGCCAATAAAGAGGCTTACAATGCAATGAAGGCTGCTCTCGGTGAACTTCAGGCAAGTCTTGAAGCTGCAGCGGAATTTGTAAATGGCTATGTAATTACAGTTGATTGCGGTGAGGTAACAGCTCAGAATCTTTTAAACACACAGCAGTCAATCATTGATCGTAAGTTGTCATCAGGCGGATGTGTTGACTACTATGATGACGGTGAGGGAGCATTTAAGACAAATTGTGCTGGCATAGAAGCTGCAATAGCATCTATTTATGTCACTGCAAATGATAGAGAAAGTCTTAGACTTGCAGATGAGATAGTTTCGCTCAAGGGTGATCAGAACAAAGCTGCCGCAGCTGTAGAAGGTACAGACAAGGTTGCCGAGGTAGATGCTTATATCGAAAAGATAAACTCTATGGCTGAAGAACTTGAAGATATGGAAACAGATGCTGACTTCATCGCTCTCGATGAGAAAGACAAGCAGCCTAAGTATCTTGAGTTTGAGACAAAGATTGCCACAATGCGTGCCGAGCTTGCTGCATATTATGATGCAAATCTTGCTGCTACAACAATAGAAACTCTTAACTCTGCTTTAGCCGAGGTAGAGAGCAAGTATAATGCCGAACTTGAAGTTCTTAACGGATGCCATCAAAATGTAAAAGATGATTACACTGAGGCTCTCGCTGCCGTTAAGACTTCTATCGACAATATGAGCGCCGAAATAGCCAAGTATGCTGAGGCCGGCTCAATATTGTTCTATGAAGGCAAACTCTCTACCGGCATAGCAGCTGTTGAGGCAGAGTTGGCTAAGCTCACACAGGATATTGCTGATGCTCAGAAACCATACACAATCAACTATGCGAAGTATGTAGAGCTTACAGCAGAGCTCGACAAACTGGAGGCAAGTCTCGATGCTGTTGTTGAGAAGATTAGCAAGTATGAATTCTTCGATATAAAACAATATCAATATTATATTGAAGGTGTTAGAAGCTATATTAATTATGACCGTCAGACACTTGAGGAAGCCAATGGAGCGTTCTCTCTGACAGAAAATAGTGAGAATGTAAACAAGTCCCTTGTTGAATTATGTATTGCAGATTTAGATAAATATGCAACATATGATGAGCTTGAGCAGCGTATTTATAATAGTAATGAGAACAAGTCTGGCTTGTTGGCTCTTTATAATAAGGTTTCGAATATTATAAACACAAGCAAGTATACAGAGGAAAACGGAGATGAACTTAGAGCTGAACGTCTTCGTCTCAATAGATTAATAGGATTGCTTTATACTTATAATTCAGATGCATATAATAATGGTATTGTAAATCAAGACCTTGACGGAAATCCGTTGCTCGATGAAGAAACCGGAGTTCAGGGCGTGGCTATCGACTATATGACAGAGGCCGTTCCTGCCGTATGGGAGCGTTATGGCGAGCTGACAGAGCAGCTTAACAGCCTGAAGGCAGATGCCGAAGGTTATGCTTATATCCTTGGCGACGTTAACCGCGACGGTTCGGTACTGGTAGACGACTATACTCAGATTCTGAACTATGTTCTTGAGGTTGAGACGGTAGATGAAGGCTCAATGGAATATCTTGCAGCTGATGTAAACGAGGATGGCAACATAAATATCGGTGACGTTACAGCTGTTACAAATGCTATTCTCGGCAACAATAATACAGGCCTGAGAGCAGTGGCACGCTATGAGGCAGCTCAGCAGGGTGCTGCAGGTAGCCTCGAACTTGCTACAGAAAGTAATGGTGACGTGACATGTGTGGCTGTCAGGATTAATGGTTCTGCTGCATATGTAGGCGCACAGATGGACATCAAGCTCCCGGCAGGTGTAACACTGCTCAGCGCTACATCCGGCAGCAGCGAGCACAACCTCTATCAGAACACATTGGCCGACGGCACACAGCGTGTGGTTGTAAGCTCTATGCAGAACAGCGCGCTCGGCACCAACGGCGAGGCTGTTGTATTGCTCGAACTTGCTGGCAAGGTTGACGGCAACATAAGCATCGCTAACGTGTTTGCTTCTGATGCAAGAGGTATTGCCTACAGCATCGACGGCACAGGCGAGGGCACAACAGGTATCGGCGGTGTTGACGCAGACAAGAGTCTGAAGGATAAGATCTACTCTGTAGGCGGTCAGGTGATGAAGACTCTGAAGAAGGGTGTTAACATCCTGCGTGGCTCAGACGGTTCAACCAAAAAAGTGCTTCGCAAATAATCGAGACCCTGAAAGTTAGATAGAATTATACTCTTATGGACATGAAGGCGTGGCGTCACGTAGGCTGTCACGCCTTCTGTTTAAGGAAAATAATTTCAAGAAACCATTTAGTTTAAAAATTGAGTATGATAAAAACAAACATTCTTAAATGTCACTTTGCCTCACGGCTGATTATGGCATGCCTTATGGCGGTTGGCTCTTTTGCTTGCGCATTGGCCGACAACAAGGTGACGATAGAGAGCTTCAACATAAAGCCAGGCGAGGAAAAGACTGTTGCAGTGTGTCTTGACAACAGCGACCGGATTACTGCTTTGCAGATGGATATTACCCTTCCCGATGGTATCGTTTATGTAGCCAACAGTCTGACACGTGATGAGGTACGTCTTGACCGCGACTACCATTCTCTTTTTATGAGCACTCTTTCTGACGGCAATCTGCGTTTGCTTATTGTTCCTTCAGACACTGTCTCTATTTTTGGCGACAGTGGTGCCGTAGCTTATTTTAAGGTTAAGGCTGAAAACAGTTTTGTTAAAGCCGGTAAAATAGACTTCACAAATATCCTTGGCAGCAGCCATGAAAAAGGTGAAGACGGCTATACAAAGAGTTTCCCCATGGCTGACTTTAGCGCAGATGTAGCTCCTTATGTAGGAAAACTTTATACAGCTGCTGACACATTGGCTATAAAGACCGACGGAACATCAAAGAAGGTAAGCCTTGTGCTCGACAACTTTATTAACGTAAGAGGCATGCAGGCTCTGATAACTTTGCCTCAAGGACTTTCGTTTGAAGTTAAAGACAACGGTAAACCGAAGTTTGAGTATGGCAGCCGTCTGCCTCAGAATGCTACTATAAGCTCTAACATGACATCTGACGGCAAATTGAAGATTGCTGTTGCTGGTATGACAACAGAGAATTTTGCCGGAACAACAGGTGAGGTGCTGGCTTTCTATGTTAAGGCTGACGAAACATTGGCGCTGAAATCTGATCTTGTGATAAATGATGTTATTGTTTCTAACGAGAACGGTAATGCTTTCGGCCTCTATGACGAAGTGAAACTTAGCGTTACAAACTCTTATCTTGCTCACTATACTCCGGCAAAGGCATTGGTAGATTCATTGCGTAATTTGTACAACGAGGCAGTTGACAGCATTGCCGCAAATGCAGCCAACGTTAAGGATAACGAAGACATTCTTGCCGCTGAAGCTGCAATAGTAGCAAAGATTGATAGTTTGCAGAAGGTTGTTGATGACTCTTATGCCAATGAAACTTTGGCCGAAGGTTTTGCTGATGTTCAGGCCGGAGCCGATGATATAGCTACATCGATAAAAGCTCTTGTTGAAAATGCTTTGGCTGCTCAGGGCAATAAGGAAGCTGTAAACGAAGAGGCGTACAAGCGTCTGACCGCTCAAATAACTTCACTTCAGACAGAACTCGATGCCGCAAAGGAAACAATCAATACCGAGTGTAAGGACGTTGCCTCTCAGTTTACTGAAGTAATCGACAGCATCCAGACTCGCATCACAGCAATCTCCGACAGCGTTAAGACAGCTTATGA
>ENA-OPDD01000399-OPDD01000399.1-human-gut-metagenome-genome-assembly--contig:-NODE-399-length-32607-cov-1.854172_pt1 | contig 32607 bp, 27 predicted proteins | sample MGYA00241574_ERZ501499 | MGnify/ENA primary metagenome ERZ501499 (study PRJEB25962, sample SAMEA2042576) | human gut metagenome | biome: human gut; feature: human-associated habitat; material: faeces...
TTACTGCCTTACGTACTGTTGACAGCGCTGGGCAGCGAGAGCGGCCTGCTCCGAACTGCCAGTTCATTACAGTTTTGATAATTTGATGGCTTTTTCTAATGCTTGTTTCTACATTAAGAAGAGATGTAGAGGAGTTGTTACCATGGAAAATGAATTTTCAAACAGAATTTCAGTGAAGAATATTGTGTTAGCCGGCATGTTTGCCGCATTCCTGGCGGTTATGTCCCAGGTTTCCCTGCCGATGCCGACAGGTATCCCGATTACGGTGCAGGTTTTTGCGGTTGCACTGGTGGGTGTGATCCTGGGCTGGAAGAGAGGTGTTCTGGCGGTTCTTGTGTATATTTTAATCGGTGCCGTTGGCGTTCCGGTTTTTGCTAATTTTAAAGGCGGGCTTTCTGTTCTGACAGGCCTGACAGGCGGTTACATCATTGCGTGGCCGGTGATGACAATTTTATGCGGTATCCAGCCGAAGACGCAGAATGCAAAGCTGAATATGACAGTGAATATTATTTTATCTCTGGTGGGTCTGGCTGTCTGTGAAGGTGTGGGCGCCCTGCAGTGGGCATTGCTTTCAGGTAATGATCTGAGAGGCATTATTATTTATTCCCTGACAGCATTTGTACCAAAAGATATCGTTTTGACGGTGCTGGCCGTGATCATCGGCAGACAGGTGAGAAAAATGGCAGCAAAGGCCGGTGGACTGTAGAAATAAAAACACGCAAAATAAGAAATCGTGAACACTTTGGTGGGCACGATTTCTTTGTGGGAAAGAACGTTTTATTTTGTTTACTATATTATGCCTCGACAGCTATTGACAAAAATTATTAATAAGGATAGACTAACTCCGTAAGAATTGATTTTTTTTATCAATAGGAGACATAAAATGACATTAAGAGATTTACAGATGGGTGAATCTGCCGTTATCACGACAGTAGGCGGAAGAGGTGCCCTTAGGCAGCATTTTCTGGATATGGGCATGATTCCGGGGGTTCAGGTAACACTTGTGAAGTATGCGCCGATGGGAGATCCGATGGAGCTGAGGCTTCACGGATACGAACTGACACTGAGACTGGCAGATGCAGAGCAGATAGAGATTGAAGAAGTTCAGAAGGCAGGAACCGAACATGAGGCCTCTAAGGCGGGAAAAGGTGGAAGATTGAAGGAAAGCGGGCGCTTTACGGATCATCCCGGTCTTGGTGAGGGTGGCAAATACCATGAGAAGGAGACGGAGCATCCGCTTCCGGATGGGACAACACTGACTTTTGCATTGGCGGGCAATCAGAATTGCGGTAAGACAACATTATTTAATCAGCTCACCGGTTCCAACCAGCATGTAGGTAATTTCCCGGGAGTTACTGTGGACCGCAAAAGCGGTGTGATCAGAGGACATGAGAATACGCTGGTGACAGATTTGCCGGGAATTTATTCCCTGTCACCCTATACAAGTGAGGAAATTGTCTCAAGGCAGTTTATTCTTGATGAAAAGCCGACAGGTATTATTAATATTGTAGATGCAACCAACATTGAGAGAAATCTTTATCTGACCATGCAGCTGATGGAATTGGATGTACCGATGGTGCTGGCATTGAATATGATGGACGAGATGCGCGGCAATGGCGGAACCGTTGATATCAATGAGATGGAGACATTTCTTGGAATTCCGGTTGTACCGATTTCGGCAGCGAAGAATGAAGGTATTGAGGAACTTGCAAGTCATGCGCTGCATGTGGCGAAGTATCAGGAATGCCGAGGAAGGAAAGATTTCTGCGATGAGAGTGATCATGGCGGTGCGGTTCACCGCTGTCTGCATGGCATTATGCATCTGATTGAAGATCATGCCATACAGGCCGGCATCCCTGTGCGCTTTGCGGCCACAAAGCTGGTGGAGGGCGATAACGGCATCCTGGAAGCTTTGAAACTGTCGCAGAATGAGCAGGAGATGCTTGAGCATATTATCTGTCAGATGGAGGAGGAGCGCGGACTTGATCGTGCAGCGGCCATTGCGGATATGCGTTTTTCATTTATCCAGCACCTGACAGAAGCATGCGTGGTCAAACCGCATGAGAGCAAGGAACGCGAGAGAAGTCGTAAGATCGATCAGATCCTTACCGGCAAATATACAGCTATTCCATCTTTTATCGGTATTATGGCGCTGGTTTTCTGGCTGACATTCAACGTGATCGGGGCATGGCTGCAGGGACTGCTTGAACAGTTCATTGGATGGCTGACGGAACTGGCAGATGCGGGAATGACAGCATGGAATGTGAATGATGCCCTGCATTCGTTGATTATTAACGGCATTTTTAATGGCGTCGGCAGTGTGTTAAGCTTCCTGCCGATCATCGTGACGTTGTTCTTTTTCCTGTCACTTCTGGAGGATACAGGTTACATGGCCAGAGTGGCTTTTGTTATGGATAAGCTGTTGAGAAAGATCGGTCTTTCGGGACGAAGTATCGTACCGCTGCTGGTCGGCTTTGGGTGTTCAGTACCGGGGGTTATGGCCAGTAGAACCCTGCCATCGGAACGTGACCGTAAGATGACGATCATGCTGATTCCGTTTATGAGCTGTACCGCCAAACTGCCGATTTACGGATTTTTTACGGCGGCATTTTTCCCGGAGTACAGCGGATTGATTATGGTTGCACTTTATTTTGGCGGTATTGCAGTCGGTATTCTGGTGGCAATGATTGCGAAGAACAGTATTTTCAAAGGGGATGCGGTACCTTTTGTTATGGAGCTGCCGAATTACAGAATGCCGGGAGCCAAGAATGTTTTGCAGCTTTTGTGGGATAAGGCAAAAGATTTCCTTCAGCGAGCATTTACGGTTATATTTCTGGCAACGATTATTGTCTGGTTCCTGACAACATTCAGTCTGCATCTGAATATGGTGACAGAATCCAAAGACAGTATCCTGGCCGGTATTGCCGGTGTGATCGCACCTGTTTTTGCGCCGCTTGGATTCGGTGATTGGAGAATATCAACGGCATTGATCACCGGTTTTATTGCCAAAGAGAGCGTTGTTTCCACATTATCTATTTTGTTTGGGACAACAACTGCACTGACGTCGCTGATATCGACAAAAGCAGCGGCAGCATTGCTTGTATTCTGTTTGCTTTATACGCCGTGCGTAGCTGCCATTGCATCCATACGAAGGGAGCTGGGACAGAAATGGGCCATTGGTGTGGTTATTCTGCAGTGCGCCATTGCATGGGTATGCGCATTTGCCATGTATCATTTGCTGATGTTTTTGTAACAGATGACATATTTTACTTTACAGGCTGCTTTTCGGAAAGTTCCCGAAAGGCAGCTTTTTACGTTGCTGACTCAGATGCGTACTTTGTTGAATTCCTTTCGTTCAGTGATTGACCGGGAGAATGAGTTGTAATAAAATAGTAAGAGTCAAAATGACCGAAAGGAGATTTTTGGAATGCGAACAGCTGAAGAACTTCGAAATGAACTGCGGGGGATGGACAGGCGGAGCTATCCGGCCTATAAGGCACTGGCAGGAACCTGGCAGTTTGAGAAATATAGATTAACCATTGATCATGTGCAGGGAGATCCGTTTGCCTCACCTTCCAGTCTGCATGTGGAGCTGTCTCACAGACAGGCCAGGATCCCGGAGCGATATTATGAGAATCCGTATGCAAAAACAGCACTCAGAGATTATATTGTCCGTGAAGCAGGGAGACAGTTTGAAAAATGTAATTTCAAGGCCAGGGGATCCGGCAAGAGCGGTCTGATGAGCATCAGCCGGTGCGGGCAGGAGGTACTGGAGCGAAGCGCCTGTGAAATTGACGGGGAAGGGATTATTCTCAGATTTCATGTGGGTTTTCCGGCTTTTGGAAGGACGATTCAGGCCAAGGAGCTGGAGAAGATATTATTTGATTTTCTGCCGGAGTGCATCGAGAATGCCATGTGCTGGCGAAGGCTTGATCATCGAGCAGTGGAACAGGCTGTCTGGCTGGCAGAGGATCAGGAAGCGCTGCGGAAGATACTTGTGGAGAGGCAATGGGTCGCTTTTGCGGCAAATGGTTCTGTTTTGCCGAGAAAGAGCGGTGTGTCAGAACTGCCGATGACAGGAAGCGTTCCGTTTACGGCACCGGATTCAATGACAGAGACGGTTGAACTGCCGCATCGCGGCAAGGTAACAGGAATGGCTGTACCTGAGGGCATTACGCTGATCGTCGGCGGCGGTTATCATGGCAAGTCTACATTTTTGGAGGCTCTGCAAAACGGTGTGTATAATCATATCGGCGGTGATGGCAGGGAATTGGTTATCACAGACAATACGGCAGTGAAGCTCAGAGCGGAAGATGGGCGTTCTGTGAGGAATGTAGATATTTCCATGTTCATCAATGATCTTCCGAATGGCAGGGATACGACCTGCTTTTCAACGATGGATGCCAGCGGTAGCACTTCTCAGGCTGCGGGAGTTGTTGAGAGCATGGAGGCGGGGACACGGCTGTTATTGATCGATGAAGATACATCGGCAACGAATTTTATGGTGCGGGATGCGCTGATGCAGCGGGTGATTTCCCGGGAGAAAGAGCCGATTACGCCATTTATCGAGCGGATGCGCGCACTGTATGAGCAGGCGGGTATATCGACAATTCTTGTTGCCGGAAGCTCAGGCGCATTCTTTTATGAAGCAGACAGAGTTATCCAGATGGATCGCTATCATGTGGTGGATATCACGGAAAAAGTCCGCACCATCTGTGGACAAAATGCCTGTGGACAGCATGTTATGGAGCAGGTGCAGACTTCAGCCTTTGAGATGCCGGTATTTGACAGAAAAAGTCCGGCAGCCGGTCATAAACGGGAAGTGACGGACACGGGCAGAGAATGCGGCGGCCGGAGAGGACGGCATGGATCAGGTGCCGCAGATCGTCCGCGTACAATGAAAGTGAAGATCATGGGCAAAGAAATGCTGATGCTTGATAAGGAAAACGTTGATCTGAGATATACAGAGCAGCTGGCAGACAGTGAGCAGACAACGGCATTGGCTTATTTTATGCGTTATCTTCTGGAGAAGGCAAAGTCAGCACAGACAGTCCGGGAATCTGTCAATGAAATAGAAACACTATTTGAGAAAAAAGGATGGCAGGCTTTTTGCAGTGGCTATGTACCCTGCGGGCTGGCACGGCCGAGGTCGCAGGAAATATATGCGGTACTTAACAGATACCGCGGTTAATGGATGGTACACGCCTGACAGGAAGGACTTTGATAAGGAATGTTGTAAATGCGTGCATTGAATTTAGGAGGAAAATATGTTGAATCAGTTTTCTAGAACAGAATTACTGCTGGGACATGACAATATGGAAAAACTGAAAAATGCCAGAGTGGCAGTTTTTGGAATAGGCGGTGTCGGCGGATTTACAGTTGAAGCCCTGGCAAGAAGCGGCGTCGGCACACTGGATCTGATTGATGATGACAGGGTGTGCCTGACGAATATCAATCGTCAGATTATTGCAACAAGAAAAACAATCGGACAGTACAAAGTGGATGCAGCCAAAGAAAGAATTCTGGATATTAATCCGGATGCAGTGGTCAATACCTATAAGACATTTTTTATGCCGGATACGGCAGATGCTTTTGATTTTTCTGTCTATGATTATGTTGTGGATGCCATCGATACCGTCACGGGCAAGATTATGCTTGTGGAGGCTGCGCAGAAGGCCGGTACACCGATCATCAGTTCAATGGGAGCTGGCAATAAACTGGATCCGACAGCTTTTGAAGTGGCGGATATTTATAAGACATCGGTATGCCCTCTGGCAAAGGTTATGCGCCGGGAGCTGAAGAAAAGGGGCATCCGCAAGCTGAAAGTTGTTTATTCGAAAGAAAAGGCATTAACACCGATTGATGATACGGCCAACAGCTGCAGGTCACATTGTATCTGTCCGCCGGGAAGTGCAAGAACCTGTACACAGAGACGTCAGATTCCGGGAAGTACAGCCTTTGTTCCGTCTGTGGTGGGCCTGATCATTGCCGGAGAGGTTATTAAGGATTTGACGGTACATTAAGACGGCTGTATCGCATATTACTTTTTTTCTCTAAATTATGGCATATAAGGTATAAATGTGGTATACTCAATATACCTTTTGGGTTATCCCGGCGGGAAGAAACGCCCGGATTGAATAATAGAGGAAAGGATAAGTTTATGCTGAATGAAGAGAAAATCCGCTGGATGACCAGAGCTTCTATTTATGAGAAGCGTCAGGGACATACGGATCTTGAACGAAATGAATATTTTCTTGGTGATTATGTCAGACTCCATCTGATGAAGAACATGATTGGTGTGACGGTTGCCTATATTCTGATGGTAGGACTCTATGCGGTTTGCAAGATTGAGGATATATTCGCATTAGCAGCGAATATGCAGTTGATGGTGTTCCTGAAGGAAGTACTGCTTGTTTACCTGATTCTTGCGCTTATTTATACGGGTATTGGTATTATTTATTATGCATGGCAGTATCAGTCAAGCCATAAACAGTTAAAGAAGTATTATCGCATACTGCGCCATATTGACCAGTGCGGTGAGAAGAACAGCCGATCACAGGAGGATAAGAGATGACGGAGATTTTTGTGATGAGGGACAGAATCAATCGCTTTGTGAAAGAATACGAGACATGGTTCCTGATCATTGCCAAGTTTATAGGAATGATGTTTGTTTTCAGTTGTGTCAATTCACAGCTTGGATATTTTGAAGTTTTGAACAATCCGATGGTCAATATATTGCTGGCATTGATCTGCTCGATTATTCCGGGCAGTTTTTCGGTATTTATCGTGGCAGCAGTTATTGCAGCACATATGGTGAAGCTGTCCGTTTTGCTTGCTGTTCTGACAGTTGTGGTTATGCTCATCGTGTATCTGATGTTTTTGAAGTTTGCACCGGGACAGAGTGTTGTGTTGCTGGCGGTGCCGGTACTGATGCAGTACAATCTTCATTATATGATCCCGATCCTGGCAGGTATGTATTTTTCACCTTATGCGGTTGTTCCGGCAGTGATCGGTCTGTTTATGGTGAAGTTTCTGGGATATGCATGTGCGGCTGTATCCATGACAGGTACAGGCATGTCCATCAACCTTGAAGGTGCGACAGAAGCCATCAGCACGATTTTCGGTCAGTTAGCCGATGACAAGTCTATCTGGGCTTATGCCATTGCGGCAGCAGTGACGATGACGGTTGTTTATCTGATCAGTCAGTTATCCTTTGATTATGCCTGGTATGCAGCGATTGTGGCCGGTGCAGCAGCAGAGATCATTGTTACGTTTTTCTGTGCAGCGGCATTTGGAACAGAGCTGAATATAATCATGACGAACGTGGGTATCATCATTGGTACTTTACTGGCAGTATTTTTGCAGTTTATGAAATGTGCTGTAGATTATTCCAGAAAAGAATATATACAATTTGAAGATGACGATTATTATTATTATGTAAAGGCTGTTCCGAAGATTTTCATATCGGAACCGGAGAAGAATGTTGTGAAGATGAATTCCAGGAAGAAGGCGTTTGCATCCAAAGAGGTGCAGGCATCGAAGGATCATGAGGAATAGTTAACGGGAATCAGTGAAAGACAGGGGGGATATGAAATGAATAACTGGATGAAATCATTGACGAATATTGGATTGCCGCAGTCGTTTCATATTACCTATATTGTTGAAATTCTTATCCTCACAGTTATTATTTATGAACTGTTGATATGGGTCAAGAACACCAGAGCCTGGACACTTCTGAAGGGCATTGTTGTCGTGACGGTTTTTGCCCTGGGTTCCTATTTCTTTCATCTGACAACACTGACATGGATTATGTCGAAGACCGCAGGTGTGCTTGTGACGGTTGTTGTGATTGTTTTTCAGCCTGAGCTTAGACGTGCATTGGAACAGCTGGGAAGAAAGAATATTATCTTCTCTATTTTCGGTCCGGCAACGGTGCGTGCAGAGGAGGACAGGAGAAGTCTGGACAAGATCAATTCCGAAATTGTACGTGCCGTATATGAGATGGGCAAGGTCAAAACCGGTGCGCTGATCGTTATGGAGAAGCAGGTGATTCTCAATGAATATGAGCGTACGGGTATTCCCATTGATGCACAGATATCCAGTCAGCTGCTGATGAATATTTTTGAACATAATACACCGCTCCATGATGGTGCGGTATTTATAAGGAACCAGCGAATTGTAGCGGCGACCTGTTATCTGCCGCTGAGTGACAATATGGAACTTAGTAAGGAGTTGGGAACAAGACATCGTGCCGGCGTTGGCATCAGTGAAGTCTCCGATAGTCTGACGATTATTGTTTCGGAAGAAACCGGTGCTGTTTCAATTGCGGAAGGCGGATTGCTGAAGCGGGATGTTGGACAGGATGAATTGAAGAAGAAACTTTCAGAGATTACACAGGGAATAGAAGAAGGCAAACGTAAAAAGCTGATGGGAAGGATTAAGAATGAGAGAAAGACTGACGCATAATTTTGGTTTGAAACTTCTGTCATTGGCTCTTGCAATTCTGGTATGGATTGTCGTTTTAAGCATTGAAGATCCGGTGTATACCCGTGAATTTTCAGATATCAGCGTGACGGAAGTGAATGGAGATCAGATCACTGAAGCAGGTAAGGCCTACAGCTATGTAGGCGGCAATACAGTCAGTGTCAAGGTCAAGGGAAAGACCTCGGTGGTCAATCGATTGTCGAAGGATGATCTTCTGGCAGTGGCAGATCTTTCCACACTGTCGATTACAGGTGCGGTCATGGTGGATGTCTCATGTCCGAAATATCCGAGTCTTGAGATCACACCAATTGGAAGCAGCACAGCACTCAAGGTTGAAATAGAAGATCTGGTTGAGAAGTCGTTAAATGTCAAAGTGAATACGAATGGCAAGGTTTCTGAGGGCTATTATATCGGTCAGGGTGTGGCAACACCGAATATGGTTACAGTATCCGGTCCTGAGTCGGTGGTCAATAAGATTAACGAGGCCAGTGTCAATGTCAGCATAGGCAGCGGTAATACAACGGATGTGACGACGAATACGACGCTGAAACTGCTGGATCAGAGCGGGGATGAGGTATCGAGTTCTACATTGAATATTTCACAGACCGATATCAGCGTCACTGTGCCGATCTATGAAACGAAGACGGTGCCGGTGGACTTTGGTGTAACGGGACAGGTGGCGCATGGATACAGGATGGTTTCGGCAGCCTATGAACCGAAAGAGGTGACTGTTGCCGGAAGAAAGGAAGATCTGGACAAGATCAGTCAGGTAACACTGAAGGATTATGATATTTCAGGCAAGAACAGCAAGGTGGAAGATTCCATATCGATTGTACAGAATCTTGCCGAGCAGCTTCCGGATGGTGTTGTATTTACGGATAAGGAAGCAACAGTTGCATTGGTTGTGGATATTCAGCAGATTACAGAGACATCCTTTGAACTGCCGCTGAGCAAGATATCGCTGAAGGGCAGTAATACAGCCTATACTTATCAAAAGAGCGGGCCAGGTTCTTCTGATAAGGCAGTAACATTGAAAGTTAAAGGAATATCCAGTGAGATTAACAGTCTGACAACAGATAATCTGACAGCGCTGATCGATGTGAGCAATTATGGTGAGGGAGAATATGACCTGCCGCTGACGATAATTTGGAACTGGCCGCAGATGCATATGTACATGTGGTGATTTCTAAGACCAGTGATGAATAGAAAATAGGATATTGAGGGAGGCACTGAAGATGGTAAGTGTAGAACTGCAGCTTCAAAACCCGTCGGGACTTCATCTGAGACCTGCAGGTATTCTGTGTAAAGCCGCAACAAAATTTCAATCGCATATTACAATAACGACAGCAGACGGAACAGAGGCCAATGCCAAAAGCGTACTGAGTGTTCTGTCAGCCTGTGTCAAATCAGGGGATAGGATAACGCTGTCCTGTGACGGTAACGATGAAAACGCAGCCCTGAAAGAACTGGAACTGGTTATCAGAGAACGACTCGAAGAACTATAAATCCGTAAGCGGGAAGCCCATACGCATCGGTGCGGGAATAAAAATGATCGGGTCATCTATCATTTGAATAAAAATACATATTGTATTGAGCAAACAGTACTTGGATAGGAGAGGCCGAATAAAATGTTCAGTCACAGGTGCTTCAGCACTTATCGAAACGGAGCGGCGATTTAGTAGCGGAAGCGGCCAGTGATGAACATTTTGTTCGGCCTTTCCTTGTGAATATCCGGGCGGCACACCGCATTTTTATACATAGAATATTGACAGATGCACTTTTTTTTGCTAAAGTAATGTTTAGACGAAGTTCGTCTGGAAATAGATTGAAAAGGAATGAAAGACATGGGGTTAGTATTTTAAGTCCGACATTGTTTAAGTTAATTGTATATGGAGTGGTCCTTCGACTCCGTCGCTCATAGATCGTAAGATAACTAACGGAGATGCAGCAGAAAGGTCCGCAGATAGTTAAAGCTGATGGAATTCCTTGGCTTTATTTTCATGCGCAAATACAGTTATTAACGGAGGAACATAAAATGTTAAATTATAAGAGATATAAGAGAGTACCTGTAGTTCATTATCCGGAGAGACAGTGGCCGGACAAAGAGATCCAGAAGGCACCGATCTGGTGCAGTGTCGATCTGCGAGACGGCAATCAGGCACTGATCGAGCCAATGGTTGTTGAAGAGAAGATTGAATTTTTCAATTTGCTTGTGAAACTGGGATTCAAGGAAATCGAAGTTGGTTTCCCGGCAGCTTCTCAGATTGAATATGATTTCCTGAGAACACTGGTTGAGAGAAATCTGATTCCTGATGATGTCAAGGTTCAGGTCCTGATCCAGTGCAGAGAGCATCTGATCAAGAGAACATTTGAGGCTATTCAGGGATGCAAGAATGTCATTATCCATATTTACAATTCCACATCCACCTTGCAGAGAGATGTGGTCTTTAATATGGATCGTGAAGAGATCAAGCAGATTGCAGTTGATGGTACGAAGATGGTGAAGAAGTATATGGAAGGCTTTGACGGCAATATCCAGCTTCAGTATTCGCCGGAGAGCTTTACAGGTACAGAGCTTGATTTTGCGCTGGATATCTGTGAGGCAGTCAAGGAAGTATGGCAGCCGACTGTGGAGAATCCGATCATCTTCAATCTGCCTGCAACAGTTGAGATGACAACACCGAATGTCTATGCAGACCAGATTGAATGGATGTCCAGACATTTTACAGAGCGTGACAAGATTGTGCTGAGTATTCATCCGCATAACGACAGAGGCTGCGGTGTGGCTGCTTCTGAACTGGCATTGCTGGCTGGTGCAGACAGAATTGAAGGTACATTATTTGGAAACGGTGAACGTACAGGTAATGTCGATATTCTGAACATTGCTTACAATATGTTTTCACAGGGTATTAATCCGGAACTGGATATTGAGAATGTCAATGAGATTATAGATGTATATGAGAGATGTACCAAGATGGATATTGATCCGCGTCATCCATATGCAGGCAAGCTGGTCTTCACAGCATTCTCAGGTTCTCATCAGGATGCCATCAACAAGGGACTTCATGCGATGGAACAGAGAAATACCGAGTATTGGGAAGTTCCATATCTGCCGATCGACCCGGCAGATCTTGGAAGAGAGTACGAACCGATCGTTCGTATTAACAGTCAGTCCGGAAAGGGCGGCGTAGCCTTTGTTATGGATCATTACTATGGTTTCAAACTCCCGAAGGTGATGCACAAAGAGCTGGCTGATGAGATTCAGTTACTTTCTGAGCGTCAGGGTGAAGTATCACCGTCACAGATCATGGACAAGTTCAGAGAGATGTATATCAATGCAAAATATCCGTTGCATTTCAAGAAGATGCGCGCAGAAGATATTTCCGAGACAACAGAAGGCTACGATACAAAGGTTGTTCTGACTTATACATTCAAGGATGAGTTAAAGACCATCGAAGGCTTCGGCAATGGGCCAATTGATGCAGTTAAGCATGCACTGTGCAACCAGGGTGGTTTCAATACCAAACTGACAATGTACGAGGAGCATGCATTGACAACCGGTTCTGATTCTCAGGCTGCATCCTATATTGAACTGATGAATTCAGAAACAGGCGAGAAAGCTTTCGGTGTTGGTATCAGTTCCAACATCACACGTTCCTCTGTAAGAGCGATTTTCAGCGCGATGAACAGACTGTTCTTCAGAAAGAAATAAAGCATTGCAGTCATGAAGGCTGCCGTCATATAACAGGTGACGGCAGCCTTTTTATACGGTTATTTTGTAACAAAAAATTAAATTTTTGTTACAAAATAACTTTAAAAATGTTAAAGGGTGTGATAGAATAGTACCAGTTGGTGTGATACAAATTGAAATAAAACGATATGTATCGATGAAAATACATAACGGAGAAGGACGGAAAGGCAAGTGAGTATAAAACGTATGAAGAAGAAGCTATTAGCAATGTTGATGATTATGTTGATGTGTATCCCATTATCAGGAACTGTCACTGCGAATGCAGCCAGTTCTGATTATCGGTCCTGGGCACAGTGGGATTCGGAATGGGGAAGCATTCATTTAGGCAAGAGCCAGTATACCATGAAGTCATCAGGATGTCTGGTTACAGCTATTGCAATGTTGATTTGTCATACAGGCAGTGCAGATGCATCCTCCTTTAATCCGGGAACATTGGTTACCTACTTGAATAACAACGGCGGTTTTACATCAGATGGTTCTTTGTATTGGGGCAAGGTATGCGGCGCAGCAGACAACTTTACGCTGTATAACAGCCGAGTGAGCCTGGCGAATATGACAAAGGCACAGAAGATCGCCAAGATGGCGGAGTATGTCAATAACGGCTACGGTGTTATTGTTTCTGTCAGAAACGGCGGACACTGGGTAGCTGTTGACAGAATTGAAGGCAGCACAGTCTATATGCTGGATCCGGGTGACCGTAATACAGATCTTTTTGCAACATACAGTGAATCCGGTGTGGATCGTCTGGCTATCTATAAAGGCAAGAATGCAGGCGGTACAGTTTCAGGGGATCCGGGCAATACAGACAATACAACGACGCCTGACAAAGTGATCGGAACAGGCACTGTGAATTGTTCCAGCTTATATGTCCGAAGCGGAGCTGGCACGAATAACAGCATTATTACAGCCATCAGCAAGAATACCAGTGTAGATATCCTTGGCAAAGCTAATGACAGCAAGGGAAGGAAATGGTATCAAGTGAAGGTAGGCGGCAGAACAGGTTATGTCTGTGCCGATTACATTACAGTCAAGAATTCCGGTTCTAATAACAATAATAATACAGAAACTGCATCAGGCAGCGGCGTTGTGAACTGTTCAGCACTGAATGTTCGAAGCAGCGCGGGTACAGGAAGCCGTGTGATGACAACCATATCCAGAAACCAGGCGGTTACAATTACCGGAACAGCTAAAGACAGCAGCGGCAGTAAGTGGTATGCGGTGTCATTCACGAAGAGCGGTAAGAGCTATAAGGGTTATGTTTTTGCACAGTATATTACCTTAAAGAGTGATAACAGCAGCAATGGCAATAATAACAATAATAGTAATTCTGATAACAGCACACCGGCAACATCTATCCCGGCAGTTGTTAACTGCGGTGCATTGAATATGCGTTCAGGTGCCGGCACGAATTATTCAGTCGTGACAACACTGGCAAAGAATACAGCCGTAACGATTACCGGAGAAGCAAAGGACAGCAGCGGTACATTGTGGTATAAGATTACTGCAGGCAGTAAGACTGGCTATGTGCATTCTTCTTATCTGACGAAGAAGAACGCAGGTGGCAACAGCAGCAATAACAACAACTCAGATACTTCAACAGATGTATCCGGACAGACAATGAAGGTTGCGTATGATGTGGTCAATGTTCGAAGTGGAGCCGGTACATCTAAGGGCGTTGTGACGGTTGTCTACCAGAATGAGAAGGTAACTGTCGTAGGTCAGGATAAGGATAGCAGTGGTAATATCTGGTATAAGATTAAGACAGCATCCGGCAAGAACGGTTATATCCGCTCTGACCTTCTAAAGACTGATAACTCAAACAGCAGCGATACAAAGAGTGACAGCAATAATTCAAATTCAGGAACAGAATCAGATCTGAATGGACAGAAGATGCAGGTAAAATATGACGGTGTCAATATGCGAAGCGGAGCCGGTACATCCAAGGGTGTTATTGAAGTCATTTATCTTGAGGATACATTGACGGTTGTAGGTCAGGATAAGGACAGCAGCGGAAATATCTGGTATAAGGTCAAGGCAAAGTCCGGCAATACCGGTTATATCCGTTCTGATATGCTGAAGCAGTCCTCCTCATCAGGCAGCACAGCATCATCCGATCAGACATCGGACAGTACACCGACAAGCGGTCGTGTTGTTGATGGATGGCTGAATGTTCGAAGCGGAGCAGGTACATCCAACAAAGTACTGGTTGTTATTTCCGAAGGAACCAAAGTGACGATCAGTGAATCTGTTAAGGACGGCAGCGGAAGTCTCTGGTATCATATTACAGTGAACTATGGCGGTGTGAATTATGACGGCTATGTTTCATCTCAGTATATCAGCAAGTAATCGGCTGATCTAACAACGAAATACATAATTTGGCAAAACCTGTGGTAAATCGTGTTTTTACCACAGGTTTTGATTGTTATTTTTGAAAAATCAGATTATAATGAAATATATTGTAGTCTAAGGAGAAAAGATTGTGGAAAATAGAGAACAATATAAACGCTTAATTATGTTTTTTGCTTCTGCACTGATTCTGCTTGTTCAAGTGGTGATATTCTACTATATTTGGCATCGCTACTATAACTACAGATCAGTTATCGGAGCATTATACTGGCGCCGGGGCAACTGGGCATTGATGGGAGTGTATGCTTTTATCAATTTCTTCTTTTCAAAAATTTTTGGTGCCTATAAGGTTGGTTATCTGAAAGTCTCAGATGTTATTGCGTCCCAGATCCTTGCTGTTTTATGCTGCAATGGCGTGACTTATATGCAGCTGGCGCTGATTGGCCGTTGGCGTTTTTCGGCTTATCTGGAACCTATCATGCAGATGACCCTTTATGATGTTGTCGCTGTTATTGCATGGGTGATCTTCATGCGATGGATTTATGCGAAGATTTATCCGCCGAGACAGATGCTGCTTGTTTATGGTGATATCAATCCAAAGGCACTGATTCAGAAGATGACATCCAGAACGGACAAGTACAGTATTGTTGATATGATCAATATTTCAGAGGGTTATGATGCAGTCATAGAACGGTTCAGCCATTATGAAGCAATTGTGATCGGTGATATTCCGTCTGTTTATCGCAATAAATTTTTGAAATATTGTTATGCCAACTCTATTCGCTGTTACAGTATTCCGAAGATTTCGGATATTATGATCAAGAGTTCAACAACCATCAATCTCTTCGATACAGAATTAATGCTGTTCAGGAATCGCGGCCTGACAGCAGAGCAGAGACTGCTCAAGAGAGCATCGGATATTGTTTTTTCATGTATCATATTGGTTGTTTTTTCACCGATATTGCTTCTGGTGGCCGTATTGATCAAGCTTTATGATGGTGGGCCGGTTTTTTACAAACAGGAAAGGTTGACATATAATCATAAGGTTTTTATGATCTACAAATTCAGAAGCATGCGTGTAGATTCTGAGAAAACCGGTGCACAGCTGGCGAAGAAGAATGACGACCGTATTACCCCTGTTGGGCATGTGATCCGGCCTCTGCATATCGATGAGCTGCCACAGCTCTTCAATATTCTAAAAGGGGATATGGCATTTGTCGGTCCGCGTCCGGAGCGCCCTGAGATTGCAGAACTGTATAAGAAGAGTATTCCGGAGTTTGATTTCCGTCTGAAGATGAAAGCAGGACTGACAGGTTATGCACAGGTTTTCGGTAAATACAGTACAACACCTTATGATAAGCTGAAACTGGATCTGACTTACATCGAGAACTATACCTTCGCACTGGATTTGATGATCATTATTCAGACAGTGAAGACTCTTTTCCAGAAAGAGAACTCAGAGGGGCTTGATACCGGTCAGAAGACAGCATTGCGTACGGAGGACAAGAAGAATTGAAGCATGTAGAGGTATCTGTTATTATTCCTGTGCATAATGGTGCGGATTATATTGCACAGGCGATTGATTCAGCTTTAATACAGGATGTACCGTTGGAGATTATCATTGTCGATGATGGTTCAACAGATTGTCTGGCAGAGGCTTTGTCGCCATACATGGAGCGGTCGGAGATAACGGTGCTGCATAACAGGCACAATATAGGCGTTGCAGAGAGCCGCAATCGGGGTGTAAGGCAGGCCAGAGGTGAATATATCGCTTTTTTGGATTGCGATGATTGGTGGGAGCCTGGAAAGCTGAAAATGCAGCTGACATTACTCAGAAAGACTGGTTATGTTTTGTGTGCATCAGGAAGACGGCTGGTCACACCGGATGGAAGACCGACGGAGAGAATCATCGGTGTGAAAGAAAAGCTTACATATAGGGATCTGCTGTTCCAGAATCCTGTCAATTGTTCCTCTGTTGTGATCAAACGTGATGCAGCCACTGCATTTCCGATGGTACATGATGAATGCCATGAAGATTATATTATGTGGCTTCAGATTTTGAGACATTATCATACGGCCTGTGCCGTGAATCAGCCTTTATTGAACTACCGGCTGAGCAAGACAGGCAAATCAGGCAATAAGCTTCATTCAGCGAAGATGACGTTTAAGGTATATCGACACATGGGTTTCAGTATGCCAAAAGCATTGTTTTGCTTCGCGGGATATATGTTCAACGGTATCAAAAAATATTACTTTCATTAAAAAATTATTTTTTTTCGGTTTTTCTGTCACAATTCGTTGAAAAAGAAGGTTTATATATTATAAGAGTTTGAGGAGAGCTTGTGGGAGGCGGTAGTATGGCAATGAATTTGACGGATTCGGGATCGAATATGCATTCAGAGGAGCAGCAAAACCCTGAACAGGTGGCAAAATTCAACATAACCTTCAGGCTGTATGCATCAACGATGAAGCGGAAGGCCTATGCTATTTTGAGAGATGAAGGATGGGCAGAAGATGCTGTTCAGTGGACATTTATGAAGCTGTTGCAACATTTGAACCAGATTGGTGATCCGTACAGTATTAAAGCGAGATGTTATATTAATACAATTCTCGTCAATAACTGCTTCACTCTGCTCAAGAAGAACAACCGATATTATTTCATGGAAGATTATACCTATCAGAATGATTACAGACACAGCATGATCAGGGCGGATGAGTCATTAGACAATCTCATTTACCGGGAATTGCTGGCGGATGTACAGCAGATTCCGGAGATGTATTCGAATTTGATCATACTGAATGGGCTTTATGGGTATTCACCGCAGCAGATCAGTGAATTGCTGGACCTGAAGCCGGCAACGGTCAGAAAGCGAATGCAGCGAGGCAGGGAAATGCTCCAGAGAAAGATAGAAGAAAAGCAAAAGAAGAATAAGAAATGAATAAAAGGCGTTTCCGCGAAGGAAGCGCCTTTTGAGTATTAATAACCGGTTTCGTTATAAAGTTCATAGCTGATATCAGAAACAGTAGAAGAAGGGTTATAATCCTCATTGTCAAAGAGGTATTCGTGTAGCTCTTTGACGTTCTGTTCAAGACTGTCTGCAAAGACATAACTCAATCCGTCTGAAGGGAGAGAGCCTGTTTCTTTCTCAAATGGCCAACCGGTCTGATCGGCAATGTTGTAGTTGAAGATATCCTTGGCGAGGGAAATCAGGTCGGTGCTCGTCATGTTGGTATATACTTCAGGGAGAATCGTATCGATAATATTCAGCAATGTTCCGATATTCGCTGATTTGGCTTCTTCAAAAACCTTGGATAAAACGATTCGCTGGCGTTCAGCACGCTTGAAGTCGCTGTCAATCTTTCGGATTCGGGCATAGGCGGTGGCCTGTGTACCGTTGACGTGCTGGTAGCCCGGACCGGATATGTATTCGGAATCAGAACCGGTGACGCTGTTCTGTTCATCAATCAGAGGATTGATCAGACTGTATTCGGCATCTGAGATATCCAGATCGATACCGCCCACAGCATCGATGATCTTGGCCAGGACACCGAAATCAACAGTTGCAAATTCTGTGATATCCAGGTCAAGGTTGGTATTCAGCATACTCATGGACAGCTCAGCACCGCCGTAGGCATAGGCATGAGTGGCTTTTGAAAAACCATATCCGGGTACTTTCAGGCATGTATCACGATAAATGCTGGTAATCTTGACATCCTTCGTCTCCTGGTTGATGCTGATAACCATAATACTGTCAGAACGTGCGCCTGTCTGAAGAGAGCCGTCACGGGAGTCGACACCGAAAAGTGCAATATTGCGGTAGCCCTTCAATGCTTTTTGTGTTGTGGCATCCACATCATTGTTGATAACGATGTTCGCTTTGTCTACATCACTTGCAGAGGCTGTCTGGATAAGAGAAAGCTTGGCATAGACAAATACAACAGGGATCAGGATAAGAATAAGAACCAATTCAATGCCGAAGATAATTCCCCAGCGCTTTGTCTTGGATGATCTCTTCTTCTTTCTTCTTTTACTCATTGTAGAAATCCTCACTTTGTAGTACGAGATGCCTGCGTGGACAGAAATCTCTATTGGTTATATGAAAATGAAATGCATATTAAAAAGCATAAACAACTTTTATAATACCTTAAAAACGTTGAGATGACAAGCTTTTTCTCAAATATCGGCAAATGTTGTCATTGATCGGATAACATAAAGTTTTCATTTTTGGTTCACAATCTTAACACAATTAGGTGGTAGTATAATGGCATAAAAGAAATAAAGACGAAAGGGGTTGTCTATTATGGCATTTGATGAACAAGATAGATTCGATCATACAGAAACTGATAATCATGTTAATGAGCAGAACCAGACCGCAGGCACCGCTCAGAACGAAGGAACGGAAGGATCCGGATTGTACAGAATGACAAGAGAGGATTTGAAGAATTCTACATTATATACAGATACAGACAGAAGAAGTGAATATACATCCGGTACCGCATATGAGAACAGAACGAATACAGCACACACAGGCAGTTCTTATGCGGCCGGCAATGATTACAGCTATTATCATCCGACACAGAATAGCGGCGGCAATGGCGGAAACGGCGGAAACGGCGGCAGCGGCAATTTCCATTCAGGTCCTGAGAAACATCATTCCCGGAAGAAGGGCGGTTTTGGCAAGACGGTGGTTAAGGCAGCATGTCTCGGCGTTGTCTTCGGACTGGCAGCTTCAGCTGTGATGTTTGGTGTGAATAAAGCAACAGGTGTATCTGCATCAGCCAGCGGCAGCGGTTCACCTTCTTACAATGTTCAGATTGTGAAGACATCGGCAGAAGGTGTGACAACAACGGATTCCAATGATGTGTCTGATATTGTAGCCAATGTTATGCCGGGAATAGTAGCTGTGAATACAACCGTTGAATCAACTTCCACCGACTGGTTTGGCAGACAGTACACACAGGAATCCAAAGGCGCCGGTTCAGGTATGATCATCAGCGAAGAGAACAATACATTATATGTTATGACCAATTACCACGTTGTTGAAGGTGCCAAAGAGGTATCCGTTCAGTTTTCAGATGAAACCACAGCTACAGCAACGGTTAAGGGATACGATGAGGATAAGGATGTGGCAGTTCTGACGATTGATATGTCCCAGTTATCCGACGATACAAAGAATGCTATCGCAGTTATGGTTATGGGCGATTCAGATCAGTTGAAAGCCGGTGAAAGTGCGATTGCCATTGGTAATGCTTTAGGATACGGCCAGTCAGTGACAACAGGCGTTATCAGTGCTGTCAACAGAGAAGTGGCATTGACAGATAAGACAATGACATTGCTCCAGACAAGTGCAGCCATCAATCCCGGCAACAGCGGCGGCGCTTTGCTGAATGGCAAGGGCGAAGTGATCGGTATGAATACCGTGAAGTATTCAGATACATCTGTAGAAGGTATGGGATATGCAATTCCTATTAATACAGCACTGGAAACAGCCAAAGGCATCATCGATGGTACAATTGTTGCAAAGACAGATGAGACAACGGCATTCCTTGGTATTACAGGCGGTACACTTGATGAAGATACGGCATCTGCCTATAATGCACCAGCTGGTATCTATGTCAGCAACGTGGCATCCGGTTCCGCTGCACAGCGTGCAGGTCTGCAGGCAGGATGCATTATTACCGGATTCAATGGTGAAGATGTTTCCACAATGGAAGACCTTCAGAAACTGATCCAGAATTGTGCACCGGGCGACAGTGTCACCATTACAGCACAGTTCCCGGACAGCAACGGTAATTATACAGAACAGACATTGACAACCATCATGGGATCAAAGGCTGATGCCGGAGACAGCAGCCAGAGTACACAGCAGAATGGTCAGAATAACGGTCAGGGCAGCCGAAACAGTCAGGGCGGTCTGGGCCAGTCAAATGGTCAGTAAGATTGGCTGAATTGCATAACCAAAGGGCGTATGGAAATTGTTAATTCATTTTTCATGCGTCCTTTTTTAAATCAAAATTAAGAAAATTGTAAATTGAATACAGACAGGGATTGGTCTATAATAGAGAGTAATACAGGAGGATGAGCAGAGTTAATGAGCGATTATAATAACGATGATATAAAGGATACTGAAGATGAACAGAAATACGAAGATGTCTGCTATATGTGCAGACGACCGGAGAGTAAGACAGGACGTATGCTTCATATTCCGGGTATGAACAATATGTGCATTTGCATTGACTGTATGGAGCGCAGCTTCAGAGTCATGGATGGCAGCAACTATGCAGATCTGATGCAGGGTATGAATATTCAGGATATTTTTCCGGGAGGTCTGAATGTGGATGATATGATGAATATGCAGAATCAGATCCCGAAGAAGCAGAAGCTGAAGAAGAAGGCGAAGGATGGTGAAGAAGCCCATCCGGAATTTGATATAAAGAATATTCCTGCACCGCACATTCTGAAGGCAAAGCTGGATGAATTTGTTATCGGACAGGATCAGGCGAAGAAAGCGATCGCAGTTGCCGTTTATAATCACTACAAACGTGTGGCAACAAATACAATGGATGATATTGAGATTGAGAAGTCCAATATTCTGATGATCGGTCCGACAGGATGCGGCAAGACCTATCTGGTCAAGACGCTGGCGAGACTTCTGGATGTGCCTCTGGCAATCACAGACGCCACATCCCTGACAGAGGCCGGCTATATCGGTGATGATATCGAAAGTGTCGTATCGAAGCTTCTGGCGGCTGCTGACAATGATACAGAACGTGCAGAGCGAGGCATTATATTTATTGATGAGATTGACAAGATCGCCAAGAAGAAGAATACAACAGCCCGGGATGTCAGCGGTGAGTCTGTACAGCAGGGCCTTTTGAAACTTCTGGAAGGCAGTGAAGTAGAAGTACCGGTTGGGGCCACCAGCAAGAATGCCATGGTACCACTGGTAACAATTGATACAAGAAATATTTTATTTATTTGCGGCGGTGCATTCCCGGATCTTGAGAATATTGTCAAAGAACGTCTGACCAGACACAGTTCGATCGGTTTCAGTGCTGAGCTGAAGGATAAGTATGATCAGGATAAGAATATTGTCAGCAAGGTGACCATCGATGATCTGCGGGCATTTGGCATGATTCCGGAGTTTATCGGGCGACTGCCGATTACGGTGACCCTGGAAGGCCTGAACCGTGATATGATGATCCGTATTTTGAAGGAACCAAAGAACGCTATTCTCAGACAGTACCAGAAACTGCTTGCACTGGATGAGGTGGATCTTCGATTTGATGATGAAGCCCTGGGTGTTATTGCGGATAAAGCAATTGCCAGAAAGACAGGTGCCAGAGCACTCCGCTCCATCATTGAGGAATTTATGCTGGATATTATGTATGAGATCCCGAAGGATGACAATATCGGCAGTGTGACGATTACCAAAGCCTATATTGAAGGCAAAGGCAGTCCGATGATCGCTATGCGCGGAACACCTGCATTGCCGGAGAGTCCGTCAGCGAACAATTAACAGTTTCTATCACCGTCGATACATTTCCAAAGTGCAGAAGCTGGTTATAATTTCCGGGTAAGCGTCATATAGTCTGTTGAATCTGCTGACAGGCGGGAATGAAATGGCAGAGAATTATGACGACATATCCTGTGAAGATGTGATTTACAGTGAGGATTACCAGGATTATATCAAAGAGTATTTTCAGGACTTTTCAAGTATTGCGGGCACGTATCATCCGGTCTGCATTGAGGCTATCGGCAGCCGGTATGCGGTGATGCATCTGGCAGGTGATACATCTATACAGAACATACTTTCTGACTACAATATCAGCATGCTGCCGGCTTTATATGGTCTTCTGGGGACAGCCGGACTGGAAGAGAGCGGTATTTTATATTTTCACAGATCACCTTATCTGAATCTGAGAGGTTCAGGTGTGATGATCGGTGTCATTGATACCGGAATCGACTACAGGCATCAGGCATTTACCTATGAGGACCGTACAACGAAGATTTATTCCATATGGGATCAGACTATTCGTGACGGGGAGAGCCCCGAAGGCTTTATATATGGCACTGAATATACTTCAGAGCAGATCAACCGGGCATTGGCTGCAGAGAATAGTCTGGCTGTTGTGCCATCTCAAGATGAAAACGGGCATGGGACATTTATAGCCGGTGTTGCAGCAGGAAGAGTGATAGAATCAGAAGATTTTTCGGGGGCAGCACCGGATGCATCTCTGTGTATTGTCAAGCTGAAGCCATGTAAGCAGTATTTGAGGCAGTTTTATGGAACGGCGGCAGATGTCCCTGCATATCAGGAGAATGATATTATGGCAGGCATCAGCTACTGCATTCAAAAGGCACAGGAAGCCAGGATGCCTGTGATCATTTTGCTGGGAGTCGGGACGAACAGCGGCGGACATACGGGCCAGTCGTATCTGAGTCAGCTGATTGATGATATTTCCGGTTTCAGCGGTGTTTGTGTTGTAACAGCAGTGGGCGGAGAGGCAGATAAGAGACATCATTTTCTGGGCGTCCTGTCTGAGGATTCGGCTTATACAGAGGCTGAGATCAGAGTGGGGGCCGGGGAGAGGGCTTTTTCGCTGGAGCTGTGGTCGATACACCCGGATCTCTATACTATTGGGATTCAGTCACCCGCCGGTGAGAGAATTGAGAAGATCACACCAATTGCAGGAAGAAGCCAGACTATTCGTTTTATTCTGGACCAGACGGAAATTTTTGTTTATTATCAGATGGTTGAATCTCTTTCCGGACAGCAGGTTATTTTTCTGCGATTTGATGAGCCGACACAGGGAATCTGGTCACTGCGCATATATGGCAATCTGGCAGTGAACAGACGATTTCACATCTGGCTGCCTATGACACCATTTATTTCAGATCAGACATATTTTCTGAGACCAGATCCGGATGTGACACTTTCTGATGCAGCCTGTGCATCGGAGGGCATATCCGTGGCGGCTTATAATGATACAAATAACAGTTTGTACGCCGCATCGGGAAGAGGGTTTACAGCAGATTACGAAATAAAGCCGGATCTGGCAGCACCGGGAGTGCAGATATACGGACCGGTTCCGGGAAACAGATTCGGGACCAGGACAGGAACAAGCATGGCTGCGGCACAAACGGCCGGTGCGGCAGCTTTGCTGATGGAATGGGGACTTTTAAAGGGCAATGATCTTCAGCTGAACAGTCATAAGATCATTAAATATCTGACATTGGGTGCTGTCCGCAGAGAAGGTGTTGTCTATCCTGATCGGGCATGGGGCTATGGAAGATTGAATCTTCTGAAAACTTTCAATGAACTGGTGACAGGACGTACATAAAGGTATATAATAGTAATCGAGACAAAGAGATTTTTGACTATACACGACAATAGCCAGAAATAGTACATACAATTCATACAGGAGGGTAATATTATGGCATTTTTTGATGAGCTTAAGAAAAATTTATCAGGCGTAACAGACACAGTTGCAAAAACTTCTGAAAACGTGATGAAGAAATCCAGTACAGCGATTGAGATTCAGAAGGCAAAGCTGAAAAGAGTATCGTTGGAAGGCGATATGAAAGAATTATATGCATCTCTTGGCAAGTTGTATTTTGAGGAATACGCTGATGGCGATATGCCAAAGGAAATGGCAGAGTTATGCGAGAAGATTACATCTTGTCAACATGCGATCAATGAAGCTGAGCAGAGAGCCGCTTTATTGAAAGGAGTTGTCATCTGTTCAAATTGTCAGGCAGAGGTGGATAAGGATGCGTCCTATTGTCCGAAATGCGGTGCAGAGATCATCCATGTTGTAGAAGAAGATGAGAATGTGGATGCAGCATCTTCTGAGGAAGTGGATGATGAAGTGCCAGATGGTGCAGATACAGAGGATTCAGAAGGCGGGGCTGAAGAAGCAGACGCTGAACCGGAAGAAAGTGCAGAGGCAAACGAGCAGGAAGATGAAGCTGCTAAAGAAACGGAAGAGGGAGAAGCTTCAGACGAATGCACAGACAACGAATAAACGAGATGAGAAACAGAAAAAGCTGCTGTCGAGCAGGCAGCAGCAAGAGGGAGAATAAAATGAAAAGCCTGAAGAAACTGGCGGGCATGATTGGGCTTGTTATTTTGTTATGTGGCATTATGACCGGATGTTCCGGAAAGAGACTGTATTCAGAAGAGGAATTAACACAGATCCATGATGTAGTTGGTGCTGTAGAACAGATAACAAAGGAATTCCAGTATGTGATCGGCGGCAGCATGCAGTCGCTTTTGGAGGATTCTTCAAGCAGGGCAGATTTGATGGATTATGTGTCCACAAGGAAATATGACCCGGACAAGAAGATCATTGCATTGACCTTTGATGATGGGCCGAGCACAGCGGATACGAATGGCACCAGTGATCTTCTGGATGTACTGGAACAGTATGACAGCCGTGCAACATTTTTTTGTGTCGGCAACAATATTAATGACAAATCAGGTCCGTTGCTGAAACGTATGGTGGAACTGGGATGTGAAGTAGGCAACCACAGCTATGACCATGCACAGCTGACGAAACTGGATGCCAAAGGTGTCCATGATGAGATTGATACGACCAACGAATTGATTAAGAAATATTCAGGCAGAGACTGCCGTATCATCCGACCGCCATATGGCGCGGCTGATAATGACATTGTACCGGCGAATGTATCACAGCCTTTTATTATGTGGGATGTAGATACGGAGGACTGGAAAAGTCTGAATGCGTCTAAGGTTATTGCCAGTGTCGAAAGGTACAGAAACCAGGATTGGGATGGTGCTGTTATACTGATGCATGATATCCATCCGACAACGGTTGAGGCCTGCAAGACACTGATCCCTGAACTGGTCAATGCAGGATACCAGTTAGTCACGGTATCGGAGTTGGCTTATCTCAAAGGTGTTAAACTGGAACCGGGCAAGAGTTATTGGGGCATTGGTGAGAAATCAACTGAAACAGACTATTAGCATGGTTGTTTGCGTTCGGCCGCTCAGAAAGCCATGTGATAAAAAAGAGAAATCCCCCATTGAAAACGTTTCGTGCGGGTGCGCGTTGTTTTCAATGGGGGATTTCTCTTTTTTATGATATAACCTACCAGCGGCCGAACTCGGACAACTCAAGGCCTTTATTCTTATCCAAAACGGACTGAACAGCCCATTCATGAACAAAGAGCAGCAGCGGGTTGCCTTTGAGGTCTTTGATACGCTTCATATCGGATGTGCCGATAATCTTGTTTGTCTCAATTTCATCCTTATTGGCAATCCAGCGGATGTATTCGTGAGGCATTGGTTCAAGACGGATCTCAACGCCGTATTCATTGAGCAGACGGTGCTTCAGAACGTCGAACTGAAGGACACCGACAACGCCGACGATGATCTCTTCCATACCGGTGTTGTATTCCTGGAAGATCTGGATGGCACCTTCCTGGGCAATCTGGGAGATACCTTTGATGAACTGCTTACGCTTCATGGTATCTACCTGACGGACTTTGGCAAAATGCTCAGGTGCGAAAGTCGGAATACCTTCAAAGGCGAATTTCTTGCCGGGTGCGCAGACGGTATCTCCAATGGAGAAAATACCCGGGTCAAAGACACCGATGATATCTCCGGCATAGGCTTCGCTGATAACCTTACGTTCCTGAGCCATCAGTTGCTGCGGCTGGGAAAGACGGAGCTTCTTCTTACCCTGTACGTGATAAACTTCTTTGTCAGCATCAAATTTGCCGGAACAGATACGCATGAAAGCGATTCGGTCGCGGTGTGCCTTGTTCATATTGGCCTGGATCTTGAATACAAAAGCTGAAAAGTCCGGGCTGAAGGTATCGATGAGACCGGAGTCAGACATTCTCGGCAACGGAGAGCTTGTCATTTCCAGGAAGTAATTCAGGAAAAGCTCAATACCGAAGTTATTCAGAGCAGAACCAAAGAAAACAGGTGAGAGCTGACCTTTGGAGACAAGATCCATATCCAGTTCATCGCTGGCACCATCTAAAAGTTCAATATCATCTACAAGTCTTTCATAAAGTTCGGATCCAAGTTCCTGCTCAAGTTCAGGAGAGTCCATGGTCAGATCCTTGTCAGATGCGGCCTTCATACCGTTATTATTCTCTGTGAAGGCGTGGATATGGCGTGTCTGACGGTCATAGACACCCTTAAACTCCTTACCGCTGCCGATAGGCCAGTTGATCGGGCATGTATGGATGCCGAGGACGGATTCGATATCTTCCATCAGGTCAAATGGGTCTTGGGCTTCACGGTCCAGCTTGTTGATAAATGTAAAAATCGGAATATGGCGCAGCACACAAACCTTGAAAAGCTTGATAGTCTGAGCCTCAACACCCTTGGATGCGTCGATAACCATGACTGCAGAATCTGCCGCCATCAGTGTACGGTAGGTATCTTCAGAGAAATCCTGATGTCCCGGTGTATCCAGAATATTGATACAATAATCTTTATAGTTAAACTGCATAACGGAAGAAGTAACCGAAATACCTCTTTCCTTCTCAATTTCCATCCAGTCGGAGACAGCATGCTTTGCTGTTTTCTTTCCCTTTACGGAGCCGGCCAGATTGATGGCACCGCCATAGAGCAAAAACTTCTCTGTCAATGTCGTCTTACCGGCATCGGGATGGGAAATAATTGCAAATGTACGGCGTCTTTCTATTTCCTTTTTAAAATCAGCCATTTTAAATCCTCCATTCAATCTCTGATATTTTAGCGTGAACAGGGCCTCCTTGTCAAGAAAAAGGCGGATATCCTTGCAAAATAGCGATTTTTACGGTATATTAGACAGGTATAGAATTTTTTTGAATATAAGGAGGATTGGCCGATGGCAAGAATCGCTATTGTGACAGACAGTAACAGCGGCATCACCCAGGCAGAAGGAAAGAAGCTTGGCGTTTATGTATTACCGATGCCTTTTGATATAGATGGACAGCCGTATTTTGAGGATATTAACCTGACGCAGGAACAATTTTATGAGAAGCTGACGGGAGATGCAGATGTATCCACATCACAGCCTTCACCGGATGCAGTCATGTCTCTGTGGGATGACCTTTTGAAGAATAAAGGGTATGATGAGATCGTCCACATTCCGATGTCAAGCGGGCTCAGCAGTTCCTGTGCTACAGCCATGATGCTGGCACAGGATTATGACGGCAAGGTTCAGGTTGTGGATAACCAGAGAATTTCCGTGACCATGAAGCTTTCTGTACTGGATGCCATGAAGATGACAGAAGACGGTTTTTCAGCAGCAGAGATCAAGCGGATACTGGAGGAGCAGAAGTTTAATTCCAGCATTTATATTATGGTAGATACATTGAAGTATCTGAAGAAAGGCGGACGTATCACACCGGCAGCAGCAGCCCTTGGTACATTGCTCAGACTGAAGCCGGTTCTGCAGATCCAGGGCGAGAAGCTGGATGCTTTTGCAAAGGCCAGAACCGTGAAGCAGGCAAAGAGAATTATGCTTGATGCGATTCACAAGGATATCGAAACCCGTATGGGCGGCGAGGTGAATATGGATAATCTTCACATTGCAGCTGCTTATACACCGGGGGAAGGTGTTGAACAGTGGCTTGAAGAAATCCGCAGGGAATTCCCGGACAAGGAGATTATAGTAGATCCGCTTTCATTAAGTATATCTTGTCATATCGGACCGGGCGCGCTGGCTGTAACAGTGACAAAGAAGACGGAATATTAGAAATGCGTACATATACTCATGTGGTACATGATCTGACACCCGTTTATGATGAGCATTCGCGGATATTGATACTTGGATCGCTGCCTTCGGTGAAATCCCGGGGGCAGTTTTTTTATAATCATCCGCAGAATCGTTTCTGGAAGGTGCTGGCAGCGGTGACAGACCATGCGCCGTTAGAAAATGTGGAAGAAAAGAAACAATTTCTGCTGGAGCATCAGATTGCCCTGTGGGATGTAATCGCCAGTTGTGATATTATCGGCTCCAGCGACAGCAGTATTAAGAATGTTGTGGCGAATGATATCGGCAGGGTTCTCTCGGAAGCACCTATCCGGCAGATATTTGTCAATGGCCAGACAGCGTTTAAACTCTATAAGAAATATGTTCTTCCGGAAACCGGAGTGATGCCGGTGTGTCTGCCTTCCACCAGTCCGGCCAATGCGGCCTGGAATATGGAGAGACTGACAGAGGCATGGCAGGTGATTGTCAGAGAATCGTAAGGCTTCTTTCATTGTTTTCATGCAGCAGGTATGTTATAATCTGAATATAAGATGCATGAAAATGGGGACAAGGACTGGGCTTTGAGGCACAGGGAGAAAGGAAAAGGGAAAGTATGAAGAAGCGATTTTTGGGCATGGTGACGGCAGGGATTTTGGCAACAGTTATGCTGGCGGGCTGCGGAGCATCCGCATCAAAGGTAACCGCAGAATCTTTATTGCAGGAAGTCCAGAGTAAATGTGATGCAATGAAGTCTTTGGAGACACACACAACAGCGGAGATCACACTTGAGTCAGATGCTCTTGGCGGAACCATGGATATGACTATGGATATGACCATGCAGACAACCATAGAACCGGTTGCTAACTACCTGAAGGGCAATATCAGTATTCCGGGGCTGGGTACAGCAATGGATATGGAGAATTACACAGTGGTCCAGGATGACCAGATTCTTTCTTATACCGGTATAGCGGGCCAATGGATGGTGTCTAAGATGGCCTATGACAAGGATTCTGTAGAGAGAATCAATGCTGCAGCAGAAGATCTGCTTAAGAGCAAGGATTCTCTGAAGTTAGCAGACGAGACACAGGATGTGGATGGCACGGAAGCCTATATGATTTCCGGCAGTATTTCCGGTGCAGATGTGAAGAATCTGCTGAGTTCCATGGAGAGTACACTTGGCGGTCTGACTGGTGATACAGAGATGAATCTGGATGATATCACCGTGGACTTTACCTATGCTGTCAGCAAGGCGGATAAGATGCCATTATATATGGATATGGTATTTAGTGGTCTGGGTGCCGGTGAGGGTGATGAACAGGTGACATTCAGCAAGTTCAACATGAAGATGGAATATACGAATTATGATACTGTAGAAGCCATCACGGTTCCTCAGGATGTCGTTGATTCTGCAATCGATGTGACAGATTATCTGAATGATCTTCAGAATGAGACATCTTCAGATACAGAATCTGAAACAGCAGCATAATAGAAATAAAAGAAAGACAGCGCATACGAAGTGTGTCGGAAACAGCAATAACCGGACAGGGTGGATCATCAATCTGTCCGGTTATTTTTGTGTTCGCGTTTCAGATCCCCTGTCTTATGAATAAATTTATTGACACTGCCACATACTACCTGTATAAGATGTGTGGGAATTCAGATGAAAATTGATGTCTGTGCAGCAGACCGGAATTCCGTATCGGGACCCATGGGCGGGTCGCGGATGAAAATAGACAGTAAACAGGAGGAATGGCATTATGAAGGCGACAGGAATTGTAAGACGTATCGATGATCTGGGGCGGGTGGTTGTGCCGAAAGAAATCAGAAGAACGCTGAGAATCCGGGAGGGTGATCCGTTGGAAATATATACAGACAGAGAAGGCGGTATTATTCTTAGAAAATATTCACCGATTGGTGAATTAAGCCAGTTTTCAAAACAATATGCGGAGGCCCTGGCACAGAATACCGGCTATATTGTCAGTATTACAGACCGAGACCGGCATATTGCTGCGGCCGGTTCGGGGAAAAAAGAGTTGATGCAGAAAGAGATCAGCCGTCAGCTGGACAATCTGATGAATCAAAGAGAGAATCTTCTGGCTGTGAAAGGGGAACGAAAATTTATTCCGATTACGGAGGATGGCGGAGAAAATTATACAGCACAGGTCATCTATCCGATTATCGCAGAGGGAGATGCCATCGGCACCGTTATTCTGACGACAAAGGATGAAAAAGTACGGATGGGTGAGATGGAAATGAAACTGGCTGCTTCAGCTGCCAGTTTTCTCGGGCGACAGTTGGAACAATAAGACGGGCGTCGGGGGACAAGCGGCACAGGCAAAGTTGCAGAGAACATAATTTCCTTGATTTTAGCCTGTGCCATTGCTATAATCAGAAAAGAAATTTCGTGAACAGAGGAAAAAGGCAATGAGTGAGAACCAATTATATTTTGCACCCATGGAGGGAATTACAGGCAGCATTTACCGAAGAGCCCATCATCGGATATTCGGCGGTGTGGACAGATATTATGCACCGTTTATATTTACCAATCCAAAAGGAAAAATCAGCAAAAAGGATTTATTGGAAATCGCGCCGGAGTACAATGAGGGATGTTGGGTTGTCCCACAGCTTTTGTCAAATTGTGCAGAGGATTTTATAGCCACAGCTCATACATTAAAAGGGCTGGGGTATGATGAGGTGAACCTGAATCTGGGGTGTCCATCGAGTACAGTGGCATCAAAGGGACGCGGCTCTGGATTTCTTGGAGAAAAGGAGGCGCTGAAAGCTTTCCTAGCAGATATTTTTGACAAAACAGATATGAAGATTTCTTTGAAGACAAGGATCGGGTTGAACCGTGCGGATGAGTTCGATGACATCCTTGACATTTATCAAGCCTTTCCGGTGGAAATGCTGATCGTGCATCCGAGAATCAGAATGGACTATTACAGCGGTAAGCCGGATATGGAAGCCTTTGAGAAAGCGAGTGCCAGGATGCCTTTTCCTGTTTGCTATAATGGGGATATATTTACAGCAGCAGCTTATGAACGTGTCAGTGAAAAATATTCAGATATCCGTCATTGGATGATAGGCCGGGGGCTTTTGTCTAATCCGGCATTGTGCCGTGAAATTCGAGGCGGGGATTGTGCGTCCCGGGAAGAACTGGCGGATTATTATCATACAATGCGGGATGAGTATGAAGTACGCCTGCAGGGAAATAAGAAAGTCGTTTTTCTGATGAAGGAATTCTGGCATTATATCAGCTGGATCCTTTCAGAGGAGGACCGACAGGAAATCGATGTACTGATGCATCTGAGAGATGGAGCGGAATTCTTCCGGAAAGCGGAAGAAATTGCGGCAAACTGTACAGTAGTGAAAGGACAGGGGTTTCATTCTGAGATGGAAGTACATAAGTTTTAGGGTAAATGACGGTGTAATAAAAGGACGGTGGAAGCCGTCCTTTTATTTGTTGACATCAATATAGCTGTAAAGTGTATATTTGGAGATGCCGAAAAAGTTTGAAATTTTGTCTCCGGATTTTGTAATGAGAAATGCACCGGCATCATTCAGAAATTGAATGGCGCGTACTTTATCATCCTTGGTCATCATGGCCACCGGTTTGCCGACCAGGGTAACAGACTGGCGAATCAGATCTTCCAGCAGATCATTCACATTCTGAGGGATACTTTCAGGTTCCTTCTTATCATCCTCATTAGCAACCAGGGATTTCAGCGCCTGTTCAGCCAGCAGCATGCTTGTAATATCGTAATTGATAGACAGAATACCGGTAATCTTCTGCTCTGTGTCATCATGAATATAGATTGTACTGGACTTCAAAATACGTCCATCGCCTGTTTTGGTCAGGTATGCCAGGTGATCTGTTGGAGCAGAACCCCGAGCTCCCATTGCCTTCATGGCTTCCAGAACAACGTGTGAAGGACCGTCTCCGACTGCACGATGCGTTACATGTCCGTTTTCAACAAGAACAACGGAATGTTCAATATCCGTAGATGTCAGGTCGTGGAGAACGACTTCGCAGTTATCACCAAACTGTTTGGCAAGCGCTTTCGCTAATTGCCTGAAAAATGGCAGATTGAGTGTCATAAAATTGTGTCTCCTTCCTGCAAATATGATTACAATGCACAGTAATATTATAATAATATATCAATTTTTGTAAAAAATTGCAAGGAAAAAGACAAAAAAATTTTGGACAACAACAATTTTTTTGCAACTGTTTTATTGTAATTAAAAATGAAACATAGTAATTAAAAATGAAACAAAGGAAATTTTGAGAATTATCATTTTGTAAT
>ENA-OPDD01000405-OPDD01000405.1-human-gut-metagenome-genome-assembly--contig:-NODE-405-length-32500-cov-5.791185_pt1 | contig 32500 bp, 27 predicted proteins | sample MGYA00241574_ERZ501499 | MGnify/ENA primary metagenome ERZ501499 (study PRJEB25962, sample SAMEA2042576) | human gut metagenome | biome: human gut; feature: human-associated habitat; material: faeces...
GGAGCAGATGGATGTGATCTATTCGGTGGCAGAAGCAGGCGGCGAGTTGGAAGAACTGCTGAATCCTGACTTCCCGCCAGAACAGATGCAGCTGATCGCAGATGTGCAGAACCGAACGGATGCCATTAGCCGTGCAACCGCAGAGGAAGCCCTTGAACCGCTGACCCAGCAGCCTATGACCCCGGCAGAGGTCAACCATGCACGGCGGCAGCACAATCTTCCGCTGGACAGTGGAGCAGAAACAGAACAGCCTGCACAGCCCAAACAGAAACCTATTAACTTCCGCATTACGGACGATGATCTCGGCGCAGGAGGGCCGAAAACAAAGTATAAAGCCAATGTGGAAGCCATTCGGGTGCTGCAGACACTGGATGCAGAGCAGCGGCAGGCTACCGCAGAAGAGCAGGAGATACTTTCCCGGTATGTGGGCTGGGGCGGCATTCCGCAGGCGTTCGATGAAAGCAATGCGGAGTGGTCGAAAGAGTATGCCGAACTGCAGTCCCTGCTCACGGCAGATGAGTATAAGGAAGCCCGCGCCAGTACCCTGAATGCGTTTTACACTTCCCCTACGGTCATCAAGGCAATGTATGAAGCTCTGGGCAATATGGGATTGTCCAAAGGCAATGTGCTGGAACCGTCCTGCGGTGTCGGCAATTTCATGGGTCTGGTGCCGGACAGCATGGAAAAGATTCGGATGTACGGTGTGGAGCTGGACAGCATTTCAGGCCGCATTGCACAGCAGTTGTACCAGAAAAACAAGATTGCGGTGCAGGGCTTTGAAACAATGCAGTTCCCGGACAGTTTCTTTGACTGCGTTGTGGGCAATGTGCCGTTCGGCAATTACAAAGTACCGGACAAGCGGTATGACCGCCACAATTTTCTCATCCACGATTATTTTATTGCGAAAAGTCTTGACCTTGTGCGTCCGGGCGGTGTGGTAGCGGTGGTAACGTCCAGCGGTACGATGGATAAGAAGGATTCCTCTGTCCGTGAGTACCTTGCCAACCGTGCCGATCTGGTCGGCGCAATTCGTCTGCCGAACAATGCGTTTCAGCGCAATGCCAACACCGGCGTGGTGGCTGACATTCTGTTCCTGCAGAAGCGTGACCGTGCAGCGGTGGAGCGGGCTGACTGGGTAGATCTCGGTGAAACACCGGAGGGCTATTCCATCAACCAGTATTTTGCAAAGCATCCTGAAATGGTGCTGGGCGAGATCACCACGGAAAGCACCCAGTACGGCAAGCAGGAAACCACGGTCAAGCCCATCGAAGGCGCAGACCTTGCCCAGCAGTTGAAAGAAGCGGTCAGCAACATCCATGCCACCATCACGGAGCCGGAAATCTCAGACGATGAACTGGATGTGCAGGAAGAACCTATCCCGGCAGACCCCAGCGTGAAGAATTTCAGCTTTACGAACGTAGATGGGCAGATTTACTACCGCGAAAATTCCTTTATGAACAAGGTGGAACTGCCTGCCGTGACAGCAGAGCGAGTGCTGGGCATGATCGCTCTGCGAGAAACCACCCGAAAACTGTTGGATTGTCAGCTGCATGATGGCTCGGATGCGGAAGTACAGCTTTTGCAGAATGAACTGAAACAGCAATACACCGCATTTAAGGCGCAGTATGGCCTGATCAACAGCACCGCCAACAAGCGGGCGTTCCGACAGGACAGCAGTTATTGTCTGCTGGCATCGCTGGAAATTCTGGATGAGGAGAAGAATCTCAAACGGCTGGCCGATATTTTTACAAAGCGCACCATCCGTAAGCCGGAACCTGTTACCTCAGTGGACACGCCCAGCGAAGCCCTGGCACTTTCCATTGGAGAAAAAGCAAAGGTGGATGTGCCGTTTATGGTGCAGCTCTGCGGTAAACCAGAACAGGAGATCACGGATGAACTGGCAGGTGCGATTTTCCGAAACCCTGTGACACAGCAGTGGGAAACCTCGGATGAATACCTGTCCGGCAATGTTCGTGAAAAACTGGCCACAGCAGAAACCTTTGTGGCAAACCATGCTGAATATCAAATCAATGTGGATTACCTGAAACGGGTACAGCCCAAGGATTTGGATGCTTCGGAAATTGAAGTGCGGCTTGGTGCAAACTGGATAAAGCCGGAGTACATCACGCAGTTTATGAAAGAAGTGTTCAAAACACCGAACTACTATGCCGGGATTGACATTAAGGCAACCTATTCCGAAATTTCTGGTGCATGGAACATTTCGGGCAAGTCGCTGGATCGCGGCAATCCGCTTGTCACCAACACTTACGGAACCCTGCGCGTCAACGGCTATAAGCTGCTGGAAGATGCGCTGAATCTCCGCGATACCAAAATCTACGATACGATTCACGATGCGGATGGCGACCATCGTGTGCTGAATAAGCAGGAAACCATGCTTGCACAGCAAGCGCAGGAATCCATTCGGGAAGCGTTTAAGCAGTGGATTTTCAAAGATTTAGATCGCCGTGAGGATTTGTGTGCGACCTATAATCGGATTTTCAATGCGATTCGGCCCCGTGAGTACGATGGCAGTCATATCCGCTTCGAGGGCATGACCCCGGAAATCTCTCTGATGCCGCACCAGAAAAATGCGGTAGCGCACATTCTGTACGGCAACAATACGCTGCTGGCGCATTGCGTGGGCGCAGGCAAGACCTTCCAGATGATTGCTGCCGGCATGGAGAGTCGCAGGCTGGGCCTGTCGCAGAAGAATCTCTATGTGGTACCGAATCACCTCACGGAGCAGTGGGGCGCAGATTTCCTGCGGCTCTATCCCAATGCGAATGTGTTGGTGGCAACGAAGAAGGATTTTGAACCCAGCAATCGAAAGCAGTTCTGCTCCCGTATCGCAACCGGCGATTACGATGCCATCGTAATTGGTCATTCGCAGTTTGAGCGTGTGCCGCTTTCCCCGGAACGGCAGAAAGCCATTGTAGAGCGTCAGATCGACGATATTACGCTGGCTCTGGCCGATGCCCGGAGTGAGGATAGTCGCAGTTTTACGGTCAAGCAGATGGAAAAAACAAAGAAAATGCTGGAAGCAAAGCTGCAAAAGCTGAACGACCAGACGAGAAAGGATGATGTAGTTACATTTGAGGAACTGGGTGTTGACCGTCTGTTTGTGGACGAGTCACATTTCTATAAAAATATGTTCCTCTACACGAAAATGCGGAATATCGCAGGTATTGCCCAGACCGATGCGCAGAAGTCCAGCGATATGTTTGCAAAGTGTCAGTATCTGGACGAACTGACAGGCGGCAAGGGTGTGACCTTTGCAACTGGAACCCCGGTCAGCAACTCGATGGTGGAGCTGTACACCATTATGCGTTATCTCCAGTATGACACCCTGCAGAAGATGGGATTGAGCCATTTCGATGATTGGGCGGCGTCTTTTGGTGAAACCGTTACGGCAATCGAGCTTTCCCCGGAAGGAACCGGCTACCGTGCGAAAACACGTTTTGCTCGGTTCTTCAATCTGCCGGAGCTGATTTCTCTGTTCAAAGAATCGGCAGATGTGCAGACGGCGGATATGCTGAACCTGCCTGTGCCGCAAGCAGAGTACATCAACGAAGTGCTGAAACCCAGCGAAACACAGGAAGAAATGGTAAGTTCTTTTGCAGACCGTGCCGAGGCCGTGCGCAATGGAAATGTGAATCCTAGATTCGATAATATGCTCAAGATCACCAACGATGGCAGAAAACTGGCACTCGACCAGCGTCTTATGAACGAGATGCTGCCGGACGAGCCGGAGAGTAAGGTGAACCGCTGTGTGGACAATGCGTTCAAGGTCTGGGAAGAATCTGCGGCAGATAGAGGAACACAGTTGATTTTCTGCGATTTATCGACACCAAAAGCCGATGGCACATTCAACGTCTACGATGATGTGCGGGAGAAGCTGGTGGCGAGAGGTGTTCCTCGTGAGGAAGTGGCGTTCATTCACGAGTTCAACACGGAAACGAAAAAAGCAGACCTGTTTGCAAAGGTGCGTGCCGGACAGGTGCGTATCCTGATGGGGTCTACTCCGAAACTTGGCGCAGGAACCAATATTCAGGATCGGCTGATTGCCCTGCATCATCTGGATTGTCCGTGGAAGCCGTCTGATCTGGAACAGCAGGAGGGGCGTATTCTTCGGCAGGGAAACCGGAATAAGCAGGTAAAAATCTATCGTTATGTCACTGAAAATACGTTTGATTCGTATATGTGGCAGATTCTGGAAAATAAGCAGAAGTTCATTTCTCAGATCATGACTTCCAAATCGCCTGTCCGTGCCTGTGATGATGTAGATGACACCGCACTGTCTTATGCCGAAATCAAGGCACTGGCAACCGGCAATCCCTACATCAAGGAAAAGATGGATCTGGATATTCAGGTCAGTAAGCTGAAATTGCTGAAAGCCAATCACACCAGCCAGATTTATAGCTTGGAATCGGATATTGCGCGCCGCTATCCGCGAGAAATCGCTGTGGCACAGGGTCAGATCGAAGCACTGAAAACCGATATGGAAGCGGCAAAACCGCTTCTGGCGCAGGACAAAGACCACTTCTCTATGGAGATCAGCGGCAAGGTGTACACCGAACGCAAGGAAGCGGGTGCAGCCATCATTGAGGCTTGCAAGGCTTTGAAAGTGGCTGGCACCGAGGGAAGGATTGGCAGCTACGGTGCGTTTGAACTGCATTCCCGGTTTGACAACTTCGATAAGGTGTTCCGCTTATCCATCAAGGGCGCATGGAACTACTCTATGGAAGTCGGCAAAGACCCGCAAGGCAACATTCTGCGTGTTACCAATGCGCTGGCAGGCATTGAAAGAACGCTGCCACAGGTGGAACGCAGACTGGAAACCTTGGAACAGCAGTTGGCGCAGGCAAGGGAAGAAGCCAAACGTCCTTTTGCACAGGAAGCGGAATTGGCTGAAAAATCTGCGCGCCTTGCGGAGCTGAACTCTCTGCTCAACATGGATGAAAAGGGCAGTGAGGATGCACTGGGCGTGGACGAGGATGCAGCCGAAACCGAGGTTGCAGATAAGCCGCGCCAGCCTGTGAACTATGCAGGCCGCGTTGCGGAGCGCACTGCGGACAATGTGCGGAAACCCTCTGTGCTGGCACAGCTTCATGCAAAGCAGGCAGAGCGCACCGCCGAACCGCAGAAATCCCAGAAGCGGAAAAGTTACGATATGGAACTGTAAATAGGATAACCCCGTTAGATCTCTGCAAGGAATCTGGCGGGGGTATTTTTGAGGAAGGAGGAAATTTGCTTACTTTAACACCAATCAATTTGAAAACGGCAAACGCATTTGTGCAGCAGTATCACCGTCACCATAAACCGACGCGGGGGCATAAGTTCTCCATCGGCGTATCGGATAATGGTGCGCTGGTGGGCGTTGCTATCTGCGGCAGACCTGTGGCGCGGCGGCTGGACGATGGCTATACGCTGGAAGTTAACCGTCTGTGTACAGATGGAACACCGAACGCTTGCAGCATCCTGTATGCGGCGGCGTACCGTGCAGCACGGGCAATGGGTTACAACAAAGTGATCACCTACATTCTGGATACGGAAAATGGAGCATCTCTGAAAGCTGCCGGGTACACCTGTGAGGGCAGAGCCGGAGGCTTGGAATGGAACGGCGCGAAGGCACCGAAACAGGCTGACCAATATCCGCGCCAGATGAAAACACGATGGGTCAAGAAAAAGGAGGGCTTGCATGGCAGTTGACCGCAAACAGCAGATGAAAGAAATCACGGAACGGCTGGAGCAGGGTGTAAAGGACATTTTTACATCGGAAATGTACACGACGTATCTGCGCACGATGGCAAAATTCCATAATTACAGCTTCAACAATACGCTGCTGATTGCGATGCAGCGGCCTGATGCCACACTGGTGGCAGGGTTCAACGCATGGAAGAATAAGTTCAACCGTTACGTCAAAAAAGGCGAAAAGGGCATTCAGATCATTGCCCCGGCTCCCATCAAGGAAGTGGAAGAACGTGAGAAAATCGACAAGGATACGGGTCTGGCTGTGCTGAACGAAAACGGTGAGCCGGAAATGGAACGTATGGAGTATGTGGTTCCGCGTTTCCGCGTGACGACAGTCTTCGATGTTTCACAGACGGATGGGGAACCGATTCCGTCGCTGGAAGTGAACGAACTTACGGCCAGTGTCAAAGACTATGCGCTGCTTACGGCGGCAATCGAGCAGGTATCACCGGTGCCGATGCGGTTTGATGAAATCGAAGGGGATGCCAAAGGCTATTACAGTGATGCAGACAAAGAAATCTGCATTCAGGTCGGCATGGGCGAGAGCCAGACCATAAAGACGATGATCCACGAGGTCGCTCATGCGATGCTGCATAACAGCGATTTGATGAAACAGCGTGGGGAAGAAAAAGACAGGCTCACGAAAGAAACCGAAGCCGAAAGCATCGCATTTACGGTCTGCTCGGCTCTGGGCATTGACACATCCGATTACTCTTTTCCGTATGTGGCAAGCTGGGCAAGCGGCAAGGAGATGAAGGAGCTGAAAGATTCGATGGATACGATTCGATTGACCGCAGCCGACTTTCTGGAAAAGCTGGAAGCGGCGGTGGCGGAAAGGAGCGCAGAACGCATGACCGCAATGCAGTATGCGGAAAAGCTAATTGCCGACAAGGAGCAGAAAAAGACAAATTTTGATGATGAGCAGAGAAATTTCATCGTGAATTTTGCTTTTAAGCTGGATGACCGGGCTGCGACGGAAGAATTGGTGAACGGTCTGGTGGCTGCACTGGCCGAGGATAACAAAGAAGAAGTCAACCGCCTGATGTATGATGCGCAGGAAAAAATTGAAAATCTCCCGGATGGGATGATTGGTCTTTCCGAAATGCATGACTACGGCTACCGGAAAGATGATGTGCTGCCGCTGACGAAAGAGGGTGCACGAGAATGGCATCGGCTGGGTGAAAGAATCTATCCGCTGTTCCGTGATGGCACGGTAGGCGATTATGTAAGCCAAGAGGGAATCGAGCAGCACGATGGCATTTTCGGCATTAGGGCTGACGCATGGGATGCGATTCTATTGGAACAACGGGAAGATCATGCAGAGGACGAGTATGCGCGCCCGGATTTTAAGCTGACAGTAATAAACCGTGAACAGGCTCTGCGGCTGTATGACGAGGGTAAGCAGATTTATCTCGTCCGCATCAGTCCGTGGCCGATTCTTGTCACGGCACGAGAGGAAATCGAGCGCGGAAGTGATACCTTCCAGATTGCAATAGCAGATTTGGAGCAGGAGCGGAACATGACAGAACAGGAAAATGTGCTGCTGTATGGCAGCGAGAAGCAGTTCGGTATTTATCAGATCACAGAGCGTGACCCGGAACACGACTACCGTTTCATGGGGCTGGATTTTGTGAAGAAGAAAGGCATGACAGTTGCCCGTGCAGATTATGACCTGATTTATACCGCACCGCTTACGGAAAAGGACACGCTGGATAGCATTTATGAACGGTTCAATATCCAGCGTCCGGCAGACTTTACAGGCCATTCGCTGTCGGTCAGCGATGTGGTGGTACTCAATGATGGCAGTACGGTCAAAGCCTACTATGTGGACAGTATTGGATTTGCTGAACTGCCGGATTTTTTCAAGGAAAAGAATATAGATTTGCAGAAAGAGAACCTTTTGAACGAAGCATTGCAGGAAATCGAAATCTTTGATAAGCCGGGTCTTTTCAGCAATGGCCGACTGCGGGATGAAGATGTGCCGGATGGCTTATATCGCTATGATCTGCGCGGTTCAGACTATGACTCCGGCCAGCCTATTACGGTGGAGAAAACTGTGGTGGTGAACCATGCGGCATCTGTCCTGATGGCAGAAGAACTTGACCTTGGCGCAGACGGGCGGCTGGAACTGGGCGAGGAAGGGCTGAACTTCACAGGCGCAGAGTTAACTGTGCGAGAGTTTATGGAGGAACAGCAGCAGAAAAGAAATGGACTGATCCACGGCGATTCCGACCACATCGCAGTCGAGGGGCATATCGGCACATGGTATGCTGTTGATGAAACGGAAATCGGCGGCGAGAGGTTCTTCCTGCTGGAGCATGAGGAACACGGCGATATGGCGGCCTGCGTTGCAGTCAATGAGCAGGGCAAGCTGGTGGCAGAGGATTTGTGGAACGGCTTCGATGAAGATTTTCAGGAAGCAGTGCAGAAATACTTCTCTGAAAAATGGAATATGCCGAAAAAAGAAGATGTGGTGTCAGAGATCATTGAAAAGGCTGCGCCTGTGCCGGACAACAGCGCACAGGACTATTCGGATGTGCCTGTCTACTATGAGCCGTTCAGCTATGCCAAAGAAAATGACGAGGTGGATTTATACCGTACATCCTATCGGCTGAACAGCGAGTGCAAGCAGGCAATCCATGAAGCGATTGCGGACAATTATGATGGGATGTACCTTGGCGGTGATGCAGTCGATCAGGTGGTACAGCAGTATGGTATGGAGCGTGTGGGCTACATCCTGGCAAACACCTTGCACCACAAAAGTTATGATGGCCGCTTTTCTCACAGCAACAAGGAATGGGCAGAGCAGGTCAGCACCCCGGAGCATAACGTAGAGCGTATGACGTTCCGCACGGATTGGGTGGTTGACAGTCATCCGGCTGTTTTGGATGGCTTTGTGACGATATACCGGGATGAACTGGAAGCGCAGAAAAAGCTGGAACAGGAACAGCCTTTCGTAAAGCAGTTCTATGTGGTCGAAAATTTGCAGGCCGCACCTTTGAAAATTGAGCGGTTCGGCAATCTGGACGATGCAATGTCGCAGTATCAGGTGCTTCCGAACCATTGCATGAAAGCCTTGGGTGTGGAGAAAAATCCTGATCCGCTGCCGGGGTCGCTGGATATTTTGCAATGCAAGAACGGCATTGACACCATCGTGGAGGACTACAAAACGGTTCCGGGCTGGGATAACCCGTATATCCAGAATCATGTTGTCCAGCCGTTACAGGGGGCCTTAGCCGTGCAGGATGTGGAACTGGCCTACGAATTGCCGGATGCCTATTTCCATATCCAGACTTGTGAGGATGGTTTCGACTATACCTTATATAATAAGGACTTCACGGAACGGGATGGCGGCATTCTCGAAACGGATGGAGATAAGTCTGTGCAGGAGGCTATGACGGAACTGCTTGCAGAGTTTGGCTGCGATGCGGCAGAGGGTAAAGTCATGGACGCGGCAGAACTGCGGGAACAGGCCGATACGGTGGCTGAACAGCAGGCAGAAGTTTTGAAAGAAAAACTCGCCGCAGAAAGACCTGCGCCTGAAGAAACGCTCAGCTTTTATGTTGCGGAGTGTTTGGAGTTTACGTTTGCGGGAGAGTTCCACGACCATCTGACGATGGAAGAAGCATTGGAAGTCTACGACAAGATTCCATCTGAACGGATGAACGCCGACAAGTGCATTGGATTCTGCATCGAGGAAGATGGTGGCTTTGTTGGAATGTATGAGCTGGTCGTGAACGATAAAGTGCAGCGCGAGAACATCAATTCCATCAACTACTTCAGGGATGATAAGCTGGTGCAGCAGGCGATCTCCGATATGGAAAAACTGATGGCGGCACGGCAGCAGAGTAAGGAGCAGGAACGCAGCAACACGAAAAAGTCTGTTCTGGATGCCCTGCGCAGTCTGAAAGCCAAGAAGCAGGAGCAGCCTGCACAGGAACAGGACAAGCCGAAGAAAGCAAAAACGAAAGGAATGGAGTTATGAGCAATGTACGCTTTGATGAACTGGAATTGATGCTGATGGCGATGTTTGAGCAGCCGACGCTCAGGGATACGATTCAGGTGTTGACGGAAGCCCAGCCGCTTGTGGCAGAGGATGCGGAGATGGCTGTACTGGTTCAGCAGACGATCCAGAAGATGCAGCAGTTGAATGAGCAGCAGTTCAAGGGGCTGGAGCTGGAATGGCATAGGCCGGAGGATGATGCAGGAAAATGAGTTCAGATATATTTGTGATTTACCAGATCGACAATTCCGAGAAAAATCGTGAGTATCGCTGCCGCAGCTACGAATACCAGATTCAGCATGGCTTTATGATAACCGCAGACAATTATGGTACGGGCTATTCTGGTACGGCTACGCGAGGAATGGGCGCGGAAGCGATTCGTAAAAAGATGGAAAGCATTAACCCGGACAAATTCAAAATTAGAAAATTTGGGGTCAGTGATGTCATCGGATTGACTGCGGCAGGCAAAACCTCTTTTTTCTATGTTGATAAGGATAGGCTGGTGAGATTCAACGGCTTTTTCCCAAAGCCCCAGAGCGGCACATACCTGATTCTTGATGAGGGCGGCTATCAGGTGGCAGGGCAAAAAGGAACATGGCTGGTATCGGATGAAGTAGAGGTCGATGGTCAGCGGTTTGTTCAGATGAAAAGTGAACAAACGAAGAATCCACCGCCGAGCATTATTCTTCACGAGAGTGGAGCCTTTGTGACGCAGACAGCTTTAGGTTTCGATGGAGAAGCTACCAGAAAGATGAGTGCTTTTTTACAAGGCCCAAAGCCTGAACTGCTGCACCATCAGAAGTTCTTTGAAAACGGTACAGCGGAACGCGCCAAAGAATCCGGCACAGAGCAAAACTACAATATGATAGATGGCTGCGTCAACAATGTACCGAAAAAGCCCCGGCGCATTGGCGGCAGGTGGTCGGTGCTTGATCGGCTGCATATTAAGCAGGCTGAGCGGCGACAAAAAGACAATGCGCTGCAGCAGGAGCAGGAAAGAAGCCGAAAAAGTTAAAATACCGTAATATCGTTGAGATGGCTTCCCCAAAAAGGAGGCCATCTTTTTTGCGTTAGAACCAAAAATGTAAAAAACTTTTTTACATCACGATTGATTTCCCGAAGCTGATGGTATATAATAATAGCAGAAGGGAGAGATGAAAAATGCGTTTTGATGAACTTTTTGAAATGAGAAAACTGACAGGGACAAAATTAAAGGACTATATTCGCAGCAATGGATTCTCAAAAGTATCGTTCTGCAAGAAAACAGAGATTTCTCGCCCTACTTTAGATAAGATTTTGAATGGCGAGATAGATAGCAAAAGTACATTCGATAAGCACTTGAACAAGATTCTTACCAGTTTGAGCATTGACCCGGATACTTTGATGGGATTTTCACCGAGAGTGCAAAGTGTAGATGCCGTGTACTCGCAGAATGCGCCGATTGATTATCAGATGAATGATAAGGCAAAGATAGAGTACGATCTGTTGCAGGATATTCTAAACCTTTGCAGTGTTTATTATTAAAGGCGGAAAGCTATGAGTGAGCGAATTACAGCAGCCAACTTAGATGAAGTTATCAAAAGGAACGAAGTCATTGAGGAACAGATGAAGCAGAGTGCTTCGCTTATCTGGTCAAAATACAATCCGATGCAGATAAATTCTCCGATACAGTTGGCGTTACAGATTTTAAGACCGTATGGTTTGATACAGCTGCCGATTGATAATCACTATTTAAGCGGAGCGATTTTTGTTCGGGATGGAAAACGAATCCCCTTGATAAATACGGCACTTCCGAGAGCAAATCAGTATTTTACGGCGTGGCATGAAATTTATCATCTATTGTTTGATGAAGTTTCTTTTGACCATTTAATTGAATCCGAAATCCTGATGGAAGAACGAAAAGCAGAATACTTTGCTGCGCTTATGCTTCTGGGAAACCTTATGCCGTACTTTGAGGGCTTAAAGGATATGGAGTTCCAAGCAAAAGCGTTTCAGTGCATGAACGCTTTCCAAGCTCCCTATAAGGCGGTGCTGATTTCTCTGTATGAAAGTGCAGTAAAGAATGGGAATACGGCTATTGCGGAAGAAGTTAAGGAAAACTTTGATGTGCAGGTTGAAGATATTGCACAGAGATTCCGCGATTTGGGATTGGATGATTCCCTTGTACGGCCTTCGTATGTAGTAAATGTAAGCCCGCTGCAAGAGAAAATCAATAAGACGATTCGCAATGAGCCGGAAGTGGAATACCATAAAGACAATGAAGCATTTCTAAAAACGGTTTTAAGTGAATTTAAAATGCTGACGGGAGAGGCCGATGCTTAATATACCAGAGTATAAAGAATATGGTGGGGAAACCAAAATAGCACTTATGGATAACTCATCACTGGCATTTATGCACGAGTTGAGCCAGAGAAGTTATCCATCTGATGGAATCCTCAGCGTATACGATTTGATTCTGATACCAAAGTGGGTAATGGAGGAAATTGAGGATTCTACATACAGAAGCACCTATGTCGAGCAGCTTCAGGCACAAGGGTATCCTATTCGTTGGATTGATGAAACAAAGTACGGTGCTTTTGTCAATGATGAAGATGTGAACCTGTACTACATCGTTGAAGCTGCGGTGTCGCGTGTGTCAGAGTTGATGCGCTTTCTTCGTAGGAAAGTAAAAACCGAAGATCTGATTGATTTGCCTTCCGCAGAAGAATGGATGAACCGGCTGTACGATGAATGGCCGATCCATGGAAGAACGCTGTCAACGGGCCGCGCTCTTAAAAAGAATGCGGGAGAAATCTCGTTGACGATCCTTGCTGAAATATTCGCGTGGTATCACGATGAAGTGGACAGTCTGACAATTTATACGCAGGATACGGATGCGCATGAGTTCCAAACGAATGCAGAGCGTATCTTAACGGGAAATTCTGAATTTACTCCTGCACTGGATTCTCCGATTTCGGTGGCCTTTAAGTCAAATGACTTTATTTTGTGCCAGATGTATCGTGAGGGAGCCCTGACTTTGGATGAGGTGCGGCAGCTTCGCCACGATGATAGAAAATTGACTTATACACGGCAGCAAGCGGATAAGTCGATTATTTGCCGCAAAGAAGTTATAACGAAAGAGCAGTTCATTGATTTGATTCAGGATGCGACAGTTCAAATCCTGTTCTAAGAGTAATATGGTAGAAAAGGGTCAGCCCTAGTCTTTCGCAGGAAAGACCAGGGCTGGCTTTTTGTTTTATAGAGAGTGTTCGTTCTTTCGGGATTGCTGCTGTTCGCGCCGTGCTTCTCGTTCTGTTCCCAGAATGTTATCTACATTGGCACATACAGTCTGGAGTTCCCTGTGGTAATCTTTGAAATAGTGGTAGGTGTCATACTGGGCATCTTTCTGAATGGTAAGCTGCTCCTTTTCAGCCCGGAGGTCTTTCATGGTCGGGAACCTTCCATCTGGGGAGTGCTGCTTTAGGATGCGGAAGGCTTCTTCATATTTGGCAATATCCTCTGCATGAGCCTGACGGAAAGATTTCTTATTGCCGGATTTCAAGAAATCACCATAGACTGATTTTGTAGAAAGATACTGGCCTAAATAACGAATCTGCTCATTGACTTTTTTCAATTTTGCTTCGGTGAATTTGGCATCACTTCGGGCTTTTGCCATTTTAGATTGAATGGCGTCAGTGGTATTGGAGAGCTTTTCGTAAGAATCGTATCCATGTTCCTGCACATAAGCGACTGTCCGTGCCATCTGCTGCAAATTGGAAATCTTGACTTTCTGTGCATACGCGCGGCTCTGTTGCGCTTTTACACAGGTCTGCAAATCAACCACAAGGCGCAGATCGGACTTAATGAACAGAATGGCCAGAGGATCATCTGCCGCCAAATGAGGATTGTTCCGTTCTTTGTTCCGCGCATTTTCTGCAAAAATGCGGAGAAGCCTATCGCGGTCATAATTAGAACCGAGAGCGCGGGCAGAAATGAATTTCTGTCGGTCAGCAGGAAGATAGCTGAATCGTCCGCGATGGTCTTTTACCAAAATTCCGTATTCTGCTTTTAATAATCGCTGAAACTCCTCAAAAGATGTGGCACGTTCCGCAATGTCAGAAATGGCATTGCGGATTTTTTCTTTATCGGTTTCAAAGGTGGTGTGCATGGGTGTAATGCCATCGCCCAGGAGTTCCATGTTTGCGATGTCCAGATTCAGTTGCCCACGCCGCTGCGCATGGTACTCCTGTTGTGTGATTTTATCCGCAGCAGGGGAGAGCAAATCGACCTGATGCAGCCCTTCGCGCTGGCAAATATCCATCAAGGATTTTTGCAGGTGCCTCAGATAGTCTTTGGTAAGGTGGTGCTTGTATCCAGCCTTGCAGTCGATTGGCCGTTCGGTGTAGGTCTGAGGCTCTATATCGAATTTGCGAAGGCTGTTGATTATGATGTGGGTATGGATGTTGCCTGTGCCGTTATTGCCATCTGTATGGGTGCAGACCAAAGCCTGATGCCCCGGAAAATTAGCCTTTGCGTATTCCAGCCCGATGGCCTGTGCACGTTCTCCTGTTAAATCGTGGTCGGCGTTATCTCTGGGGTCATGGCTGATAATGTAGTGGTGGCTTTTGATTTCATCATAGGTGTTGTTCTTATGGTGCTGCTGGTTTAACAGTTCACATTCAAGGTCGAAGGTTTCGGGATTGCAGTTCAGCCCATCAAGGTAAAATTCTTCCCGAAGCAGCATATTCCCGCTTTCATCCAGAACGGGAACCAGATGAAACTCATCATGCTGGTATTTCAGATAGTCGATGGCACTCCCATAATTGGCATTTTTACTTGCGATGTGTTTTAGAATTGCCACGATACACACCTCCAAGCTGAACGATTTCCTGCCGCAGTTCACGGATTTCCGCAATGCACCTTTTTAGTTCTTCTAATATTCCGCGTGATGCCAGACCGCCGCCGTGAAAAAAGCGGGCAATCTGGTTGAGATTGTTCCCGATGCCTGCGGCCTGCACCGTCAAATTCTGAATTTCTCCCAGATCGGCAACGATATTATAATTGACTTCCAGCTTTTCGCGGAGAGCCTGTTTGCGTACAAAAGTACCAATCGGGTATCCGGCGTCTTTAGCGTATCCGGCTACCAGCTCATATTCCAATTCTGTGAAACGGATGTAAACTCGTTTCCCCCTATGAAGCGATTCGTCTTTCTTTGGTCGAGCCATAGCATAATCCTCCTGCATTTTATAGTTGCAGAGCAACTCCCGATAAGCCGTAGGCGTTCGGCTGCGAACACATTCATGTGGAGCCAGATAGCCAAAATCCAAGATTTTGTGCGTACCGTGGGAATGGGGAACGGAATCCCCATCAAGATTGCCAGCCGGGAAAAACCACGAAAGTGAGTTTTGAGCGGCTATGGGCGAATCTTGCGCTAAGAGAGAAAAGCCCCAGCGTTTTGCCGTTTTCCGCAGGCCCATCAAAAAGATGTTTCTATAAATATGAATCCAAAACCCCGATGCAGGATACACTTTTCAAATTTTTCTGTAATTTTTTCAAACACTGTATCCCCCGATGCCTTTCTAAATTCATATTAGTAAAGGGGGATTGATTTCCATGAAGCAGAAAGAACGATTTGACGAAAAGCCCAAGCAGGAGCATACGGAGCCTAAGCATCACAGAAAAGCCGTCATCAAGGGCATTACCGTATATGAATCATTTCGGTCAGAAGGCAGCGAACTGTGGGATTGTCTGTTGCAGAGCATGGGAAAGCACTGAACAGAACAATTTTTAGAATTCTGAAAAAATGTGCGCAGCAGCTTGATTTTTGTGCGGCAGCTTGGTAAAATACAGACGGGTTAAGTGAATAGTGCAATCAAAAGCCATTAACTTTCTGGATTTTACCATGCAATTTGCGTGGAGACGGGAGGTTTAATGGCTTTGTTTTTTTACAAGGAAAAGAATAAAGACATACGGGCAGCGGCCTATCTGAGATTGTCCATCGAGGATGGCGACAAGGCCGAGAGCAACAGCATCGGCAACCAGAGAGAACTGATTCGAGATTTTGCTGCAGAACGGCCAGGACTGCATTTGGTCGAAGAGTACGCTGATGATGGCTACACGGGAACCAACTTTGAACGTCCGGGCTTCAAGCGGATGATGGAGGATATTAAATCCGGCAAAATCAACTGCATCATCGTCAAGGACTTATCCCGACTTGGCCGTAACTACATCGAAATGGGAAAGTATCTGGAACAGATTTTCCCGATGATGGGGATTCGCTTCATCGCCATCAATGACAACTATGACAATGCGAACACCGAGAGCAGCGATTCAGACAGCATTGTGGTCCCATTCAAGAATCTGCTGAACGATTCCTACTGCCGGGATATTTCCATCAAGGTGCGCAGCCAGCTGGACATGAAACGGCGCAAAGGGGAGTTCATCGGCGGCTATGCTATCTATGGTTACTGCAAAGACGAACGGAACAAAAACCGTCTGGTGGTAGACGAGTACGCAGCAGATATTGTCCGCTCTATCTACCGCAGAAAACTGGAAGGAATGAGCGCACAGGCGATTGCCGAGCAGCTGAACAGCGAGAACGTGCTGGCTCCCAGCGAATACAAACGGCTGTGCGGCCTGAATTATCACAGTGGGTTCAAAGCTGGCACTCATGCAAAGTGGCAGGCGATTCAGGTGCTTCGAATTCTGAAAAATGAAATCTACACTGGAACGATGGTGCAGGGCAGGCGGCAGAAGATCAATTACAAAATCAAAAAAATTCGGGATGTGGAAGAATCCGGCTGGATCAGAGTTCCCAATATGCACGAAGCCATCATTCCGCAAAAGCTGTTCGATACTGTGCAGGAAGTCTTGAAGTTGGACACCTGTGCATCGAAAGGACAGCAGGCTGTCAATCTCTTTTCGGGCATCGTTCGCTGCGGTGGTTGTGGGCAGAACATGGTGCGGCGCACGGTGTCGAAAAACGGAAAGAAATATATTTATCTGCACTGCGTCACAAACCACAATGGTTTGGGCTGTTCCTCACATCTTATCAGCGAAAGTAAGCTGGCCGAAGTGGTGCTGGCCGCATTGCAGGGGAAAGTCCAGCAGATCAGTGGACTGGAACATCGGCTCGATGAAATTAATGAGATTCCGAAGAATGAGCGCAGACTGAAATCTGTGGAAGAACATCTGAAAATGCTGGAGCAGGAAGAACAGAAATACCAGACCTTGCGCCGCCAGCTTTATGAAGATATGAGCAGCGGTATTGTCAGCAAGGAAGAGTATAAGGAATTCAGCCATTCCTTTAATGAAAAGGTTGAAACCATCCGCAAGGCCAAAGCAGAAATGAACCGTCAGAGAGATTGCCTGAACAATCTGGATGTGGAACATCTGCCATGGATTGAAGATTTTAAGTCCTACCAAAACCTGACAAGTCTGAACCGCCGCGTTCTGGTGGAATTGGTAGAGAGCATCACCGTCTATGATAAGGAACACATTCATATCCAGTATCGGTTCGATCAGGAAATTCGCAATGTGCTGGAATATTGCAGTAGTGTTCCGGCAGCAGAAACGGAGGAAAGTGCAGTATGAAGTGTGTAAGCTATACCCGGACACTTCCTTGGAAGAACCATCAAGGAGAACTGACGATTGCCGAGCAGAATCAACGCATTGCGGCATATCTGGCGGAACATAAAGAACTGGATTTGCAGAAAAAGTATTCTGACCGCAAGAACGATGAAAAGGCGCGCACTGCGTTCGACCAAATGACCAATGATGGCGTAGAGCGAAAATTTGACTGCATCATCGTGGCATCCATGTACTACTGCGGGCCTGATTTCCCGGCGGCACGGCAGGCAATCGAGGAAACGCTCTATGCAGCGGGCATCGACCTGATCGTACTGGATGAGGGCTTGGACACCAGAACAGCCAGCCGAAAAGAAGTCGAGGACTATTTTGAAGCAAAACGCTGTGAGATGCACGCAGAAATCATGTTTGCGTGGAGAAGAAAACAAGGCGCGGGATTCCGGCTGACAAACTCTGTTCCATTTGGCTATCTCCGCAGGAATGGCGAAAGCAACATGATAAAAGATGAAGAAGTTGCTTCTTATTTAAGCGAGGCTTTTTCCAGATATGAGTCCGGCCAGAAAATGCGTAACATTGCAAAGTGGTTGAATGAGCAAGGCGTAGAACCCCCAATGAAACACAAAAAGAGAATTCTGGGAAAGCCTTATGATGCAGAACCCGACCAGTGGACAACGGATATGCTTCGTTGTTTGTTCCGAAATCCGACTTATACAGGTGCGACGGCAAATGGAAGCCGCCAGATCATTGCAGAAAACTGCCACGAACCATACATAACCAAAGAACAGTTCTATGCTTTCCCTTGCAATATGAGGGAGGGGGAGAACAAAATCTCCATTCGGAAAAGCTACAAAAAACCGAATCCGCTGGCAAAACACATTGTCTGCACTTGCGGCCACGCACTCTGCTGGCACAAGGATAAGAGAACAGGGGAAGAACTTTTCTATTGCCGTTACTGCCGCGCACACAAGGAAAACGGGAAGAATCTGAAAGTCCCGGCAGCTACCATTTATAAAAAGGTGATGGATGCTCTGGAACTGGAACATCTGAAAGAAGAAAAGCTGGCTGCGGCGATTCAGCGGGGAGCCGGTAGAAAAGCGATTGAGGTCGTTCGAGCCGAAAAGTCGTTGCAGATGAAGTCCATTCTGGCTGAATTGAATATGGAACAGTTTCGCCGAGTGCCGCTGTATGAAAGTTATATGGCAAATGAAATCACCGAAGAACAGTACCATGCGGAACTGATGGACTATGAAGAAGCGCATCGGAAACTGAATGAGCGGCTTACGGCAATTATGGAAGATACGCTGGTATGGGAACGGGCGTTGAGCCTGCGCAATCCGTGGATTCAGCAGATGGCACAGTATAAGACCCCGAAGGAACTTGACCGCAATTTTGTGAAAAAGTATATCGAGCAAGTCACGGTTACATTACTGGACGATGAACAGGCAGAAATCAGCCTGACCATGAAAACGGATGAATGGAAACAGATGCTTAGTCGGATAGAAGTGGAGGGCACAGACAGTGGCACGAAAGAGTAGAAAAAATCTCCCGCAGCCGGAACAGGCGGCAGCTTCTGTGCTGCTCCCGGAACTGGAAGAAGCAAAAATGCCTGCGGCAATCTATGGGCGGCTTTCTGTTGAGGATGAAGAAACAGAAGAAAGCATGGAAACGCAGATCGCACTGGTGCAGGATTATATCAACCGCAGCAGGGAACTGAGCTATGTGGATACCTACTTCGACAATGGATTTACGGGAACAAATTTCAAGCGGCCTGCATTTACCCGCCTGATGAACGATGTGCGGCAGAAGAAAATCAAGTGCATCGTGGTGAAAGACCTCTCACGCTTTGGCCGCAACTATCTGGAAGCAGGATACTATATCGAAACGGTGTTCCCATTTTTGGGGATTCGATTGATTGCTGTTACAGATAATTTTGACAGTACGCGCAAAGAGGACATGGAAAGTCTGGCTCTCCCGATTCGGAATATGGTCAACGCAATGTACGCGAAAGACATATCCAAAAAGATATGGACTTCTTTGCAGCGTAAGAAAGAAGCAGGCTATGCAGTCGGAAACGATGCTCCGTATGGCTATATTCGGAACCCCATGACAAAGCGTAATGAAATTGACCCGGAAGCTGCATTTTATGTGCAGTTGATTTTCCAGTGGGAACTGATGGGCGTACCAATTTTTGAAATCGCCCGACGAATGACATTGCTGCAGGTTCCGACTCCACGGGAGTGGCATAGAAAAATGGTTGAGGGAAAAGAAGTGCTTACCTGTAAAAAGTGGGGCGTAACCACGATCCGGCATATCTTGGAAAATCAAACCTATGTGGGCGATACCATCAACAATAAGAGTACACAGAAGTTATTCGCAGGACAGGACAGGCACGACCTTCCCAAAGAGCAGTGGTATGTGGCAAAGAACACACATCCGGCCATTATCGCAAGGGATGATTTTGAAAAGGTGCAAAAAATCTTGAACAAGAATCGAGCAGTATTCCAGACAGTAAGAGCAAGGTCGGAGCAGATTCGGGCAGAATATCAGAATGACCTTACAGGAATGGTGTTTTGCGCAGACTGCGGCAGACCGATGGAGTTTGAACGACTGCCGCATGGAGCGGAAGAAAGTAAAAAGGTCTGCTATTACATCTGCAAGGCAAGACAGGCTGACGATAAGTGCATCGGCCATCAGATTCCGGAAAAACTGCTGAAAGCCCTGATAATGGATCAGCTGCATTTGTTCATTGTCCAGCTGAGCGATAAACGGAAGGTGCTGGAAGAATTGCAGAAAATCGAGGATGTGCAGAATCCCGTTTACCGGGCAAAGGGTGAAATTATGAGCCTGACCGATAAAGTCAGCCAGATGGCCAAGAAGCGGGAACAGCTTTATGCGGACTATGTGGCTGGTGTGGTGGATTCCGAAGATTACCAACTGATTCGGGAAGATTATTCCAGACAATACGATAGCCTGCGAACTGCGCTGCAGGAAGCGGAGAGCAAAAAAACGGAAGTGGAACGGCAAATCGAAGAATACCTGAATATGACTTCTCATTTGGAAGAACATCTGGACAACTTTGAATTTGACATTCAGTTGGTAAAATCCCTTGTGCAGAAAATCGAAGTGAGTGCGGACAAGCGGATTCGGATTGTTTTTGGATTTCAGGATGTGTTTACAGAACTTGGAAAGGAGAGTGCAGAAACATGATTGCAGCGTATCAGCGCATTTCAAGGGCTGATGGCGACTTGGGCAAAGATGGCAAGGATAAGAGCAACAGCATTGAAAACCAGAAAGAACTGATCCTGCGGTATATCTCCTGCAAAGAAAGCCTGCAAAATGTGCCTGTGATGGATTTTGTAGATGACGGCTACACAGGCAGCAATTTTGACAGACCTGGATTCCAGCAGATGATGGACGGTGTGCGCAATGGCAAGATTGATACCATCATCGTGAAAGACCTTTCCCGTTTTGGCCGTGATTATATCGGTGTGGGCGAATACATGGAGCAGATTTTCCCCCTGCTGGGTGTCCGGCTCATTGCCATCAACGATAACTATGACAGCAATAATTATAAAGGTACAACGCTGGGAATGGATGTGATCGTCAGTAATCTGGTAAATACCATGTACTGCCGGGATGCAGGAAAGAAACTGCGGACTGCCAATCAGGTTAAGTGGCGCAAGGGTATTACAACGGCATCTGCTGCACCGTTCGGCTATCAGTTTGACCCGGACAAAAAGGGCGCATTTATCATTGACCCGCCAGCCGCAAAAATCGTGCGGCGTATTTTCGACCTTGCGATTCTGGGGCTGGGAACAAGAGATATAGCGATGATGCTCAATGACGAAAATGTTCCTGTGCCGAGCGTATATAACAAAGAAAATAAGGCGTATGGCAAAGAAACGACCTATACTATCGCTCCAGTGATCTTATGGGATAGTTCTCGCGTTTGGAAAATCCTCACGGCGTATGTGTACACCGGGGCGATGGTTTTGGGCAAAACCCAAACACTGATTTCCGGCAAAAGCATTATCCGAACGGTTCCCAAAGGGCAGCGGTACATTACAGAGGGAACCCATGAAGCAATCGTAAGTCGTGAAGAATTTGAAAAAGCGCAGCTTGTCATAAAGAGCAACAGTCATAAAGTGCTGATGGGCAGCGTGGACTTTCCATTGAAAGGCAAAGTCCGTTGCGGAAATTGTAGGCGAGTGATGGCGCACAATTTCAAACAGGCTGTTCCAACATTCTGGTGCAGAGAAGGTCTGGAACTTGTGGGGCAAACTCAGTGTACCTCAGAAGTCTTTCAGGTCAGTGATATTGAAAAGGCTGTCTTTCAGGCACTGAAAAAGGAACTTTCTCTGCTGGATTCCCTCTACGGCGATATTCAAAAAGAAGAACAGAATTTGAAAGAAGCCCACAAAAAGGCAAACCGCCGAAAAACTCTGATGGAACAGGAATTAAAAAATCTAAAGGGAGAGAAGATGCGGATGTATGAAGAATATGCAGCAGGAACACTCCCATTGGATACCTACAAGCAGAAAAAGCAGGAATGTGACAGACGAATTTCAGAGGTGCAAGAGCAAATTGAACAATCCAAAGCGGAAGAATCCGCTGAGAGCGTTGTGCCGGGAACGGTACGCGCAGCAGCGGAGCAGGCAGAAAATTTTCTGCACGGGACGAGGCTCACAGCGGGTATGGTGTCGGCCTTTATCGAAAATGTCTTTGTGCATGATGGAGGGCGCATCGTGGTACGGTTCAAATATGAGCGGAGCATACAGGATACTGTAAAAGCACTGCACACAAGCTAAATTTGAGAGAGGACTGGGTTGTCCATGTTGGAACATCAAAGAGTATGCTATAACATGGGCAACAGACCAGTCGGAAAGAGGATATTATGAAAGCGATTCGATGGCTGTTAAAATTGGTGCTGGTGATGATAACCCTGCCGCTGCTCCTTGCGGTGTGGCTGGCGAAGTGGTTTGTGGTATTTCTGCATCACTGTTCTGCATGTTTTTTCTATCTGCTAGGCAGTGTGCTATTAGCAACGGCGGTGCTTTCGTTCTTGATGCAGCAGTCGCAAGGGGTGGAAGCACTTCAAATGCTGATCGGTGGATTTGTGATTTTTATGGTCCCGCAGGTGGTTGGCAGCATGGTGATTCTTCTGGAATTGGCGGCAGTAATGCTTCGGCAGGTGTGGTACATATAAGATGACCGCCCCGGATAGCCTGCCTTTGAAACTGCACGAAAAAACAACGCCCGTCTGGGTGAGGGGATTTGTGAATCTTCTCGACCAGGCGGGTGTTTCATTCCGCAGGAATGTGATAGTTATAGAGTGAGCGTTTCTACCTATATAATGGAATGCCGCCACAGTCACCGATTATACGGTACTATGACGGCATTATTTTTTATCGTCTGGAATGAATTGCACGACATCATTGGGAGTGCAATCGAGCATCTGACAGAGTTTTTCCAATGTGGATAGTGTAATATTCCGATTCTTTTTCAGAGTGTCCAGCGTTTTGTTGTCCAAGCCGTTTTTGAGAAGCTGGTACTGCGTTACCTGCTTGCGGCGCATAGTTTCCCACAGAGGAGTAAAATCAATCAAAGCTGTCACCACTTTTGCTTGTAAAAAACGTTCTATACGTTTCATTATACGGGTTGGGTATGCAAATGGATATTGTGGAGATACCCACAATGCGGTATAATAAGTAAGATAGAGAGTCTGCAAATAGTGTTTGCCCATGTTATGACATTAATGATAATGCTATAACATGGGCAACTTTGTAATAGGAAGAAAAAGTGGAAGGAGGGAGAAATGTGGCAAGCGATAGTCATGCTAAAAGGCCAATTGTGGTAGAACGACGTAAGGAAAAGGGAAGAAAAAAGACACCTCGCCTGACAAAGACCTATGATGTGAAAATAATTCCTGCAACAGTGGGTGTCGTGGCGGAAACAGAAGAACCACCTAAAAAGCGTGTCGCTGCATACTGTCGTGTCAGCACAGATCAGGAGGCGCAGGAAACCAGTCTGGAAGAGCAAATGGCACATTTCAACACTGTTATAGCGGAGCATCCAGACTGGGAGCTGGCAGGCATTTATGCGGATGAGGGAATCTCTGGTACACAAGTTAAGCATCGAGTGCAGTTTCAGCAGATGATAGAGGATGCAAAGGCTAAGAAAATTGATCTGATTCTTACGAAGTCTATCAGTCGTTTTGCTCGTAATGTGGTGGACTGCCTGACTAATATTCGATTGCTGCGGAACCTCCGGCCACCTGTCAGTGTGTATTTTGACAAGGAACGCTTGGATAGTCTGGATGAAAAGGCAGAAGTATTTCTGACGATGCTGGCTTCCTTCGCACAGGAGGAATCCCGAAGCATCTCCACTAATATCAAGTGGGCAACTCGAAGCCGGATGAAAGCCGGAACGCAAAAAATCAGTACGACGAGTCTGCTGGGCTATGATACGGACGATGATGGTGAAATGGTGATTGTTACCAACGAAGCTGAAATTGTTCGTACCATCTACATGAGCTTTGATAAGGGAATGCACCCGGCAGAAATTGCAGAAAAACTCAATGCGTTGGAAATCAGAACGATCAAAAATAACCCGTGGACGGGTGAATCGGTCAAGAATATCCTGCGGAATGAAAAATACTGCGGCGACGTTCTGATGCAGAAAACCTATACGGTAGATTGTTTGACCCACAAGACCAAGAAAAACGAAGGCGAGGTGGAGCAGTATTTTATACCAGACCATCATCCCGCAATCGTAGAACGAGAGATCTGGGATAAGGCACAGGTACGGCTGGAACAGATTGCAGGCAAGCGGAGGCGTATTCGCCCAAAGCAGCAAAGGCTGGTTCCTTTACGAAAAGGAGTGCTGTTAGGGTTCGTTCCTATCAGACCTACATGGAAGGCTGTTTCCTTCAAGAGATTGGAAACGGCAACAGAAAAGGTGATGGCACTGGTTGATGCAAAGCCAGAGCAGATACACATAGAATATGAAAGCGAGGAATGTGAAATGGAAATTTTGAAAGGATTTGAGGTAATCAATCTAAAGCAGCCGAAAGGCGAGTCTGTTATGACGGTGACTTCAAACAGCCTGAAATTCAATAAGGCAACAGCTGTAGAGTTAAACTACGCGCCTTACATCAAGGTGCTGCTCAACGCAAAGACCAGGCAGATTGCGATTCAGCCTTGTTCAGAAAAAGATCCGAATGCGATCAAGTTCAGTAATGAGGAAAGCAAGCAGACTTATGCAATCAGCATTAAGGTGCCGGCTATCCAGGTAGAGTTTCGGAGAATGCTGCCTTTCGAGGATGACAACGGTGGTAAACTTAGCTATACCTTGAATGGAACCTTGTACCCGGATGAGCAAGTTGTCATTTATGATATTGGGGATGTGAAACCGGAAACAGAAAAGAAACGCCGGGGCAGAAGAAAAAAATCTGAAATTGAAGCAGAACAAAAAGAGAACTAAGAATAATATTTGAAGATTTGGTAGTGGCTCCCACTTGTGATTCAAAGGAAACTTTGAGTTGCAGGTGGGAGCTTTTTAATTGTGAAAAAGGCTATCTTTCTGACAAACCAGATGAATCTTTGCCGGACTTTTAACGAATGTTTATTTTTTAACAAAGAACATGATGGAGAGGGAAAAGTGTATCGCTTGCTCGAAAATTAAAAATCTTAGTCTTTTTTAACAAAAATCTCAGGGCATTTTTGACACCTATCTTTTCGGGCTGTTGATGGTATGTTGGATCGAATTTCTGCTTTTGATGGAAAAACCAGAGATAAGCAGGATTTTTGGAAAAGATTGATATGGAATCCTGTAAAGATATGGCGCAGCACAGAAAAAGATTAAACGAGGATTCTTTTATGATTAAAAAAGGTGAAGAACCTAAATCATCAGCGATAAAAATGAAGATTAGGACAAAAAAATAGACCGCCAAAGAGAAAAATGGCGGAATATCAAGGAAAACCAAGGATTTGCGGCGGGATGTGGCAGCACTTCTAAAATAGAAATTTGTGAAAAATGTTGTCCAAGACTTGACATCGGGCGGCGGATATTGTTTACCAAAGGATACCAAGCAGTTACTTGCCAATTATGCAGATGTTCCAGAAAATCTTATTGAGGCAATCGCCATGAAGATATCCATATTTGTTATCATAATCATCACCGTATTTTTTTATAAATCTATGAACTTCTTCATCAGAATCAGTATAACTGAGTTCTTTATGTAAAATAACTCTAGTAAGAAGAGAATTAACACTAGCAGGAATTTGTGTTTGATATTTTGAACATATATTTCGGCGTACTCGTGTAAACAGTTCATCGACATCAATATTAGGTGCGAGTATTTCATCGCAAATCGCTTTTGTAAAAGGACTCATTTGGTTGTTAATACCGATAGATTGGCATTGAAATTGAGTACCATATGCAATATATACATCCTCTGATGCTGTTATTTCTGAGAAATAACCTTTAGATAACCCGAAATCAGAACGACAGGCATCAAGAATAAGAATAAGTCGTCCTTTTCCCTCATATATAGAAATAATATCACTGATATCTACAGCGGAGGCTTCTAAATTTCGGCTATTATTCAGTAAAGGTGAAAAATCAATAGGATAAATATAATTATTTCCATTAGTATGACCACCATGACCTGAAAAATAAACAATGTGAATTGCATCAGAAGGAGAATTGGAAGCATTATTTTCTAAGGCGGGTATAAACTGTGCTTTTGAAACATCTTCTATTTGATTGACATCAAATCCTATCTGGGTAAGACGTTTATTTATAGCTTGAATATCATATTTTACACCAGATAGACTAGGTACTGAAAGAATTGGTGAATTTATATAGTTGCCTGCTGAAAAAAGTATAGCATTTTTTTTCATTATAACCTCCATATCTTATATAAGAACGCAAGGAAGCAAGAACGCAATATAGTATAACAAGAACGCAGAGACATGAAAATCTCTGCGTTCTTGCTATTTCCCAGGCTTATAATTACGCAGTGCTGCCTTGGTTGATTTTATTATTTCAAGCAGAAATTCCTTTTCCTGCTTGGAACAGTCACTTGTCAGTTCTTTTATATCAGCATCAAATTGTGAAATGAGTACCGGTGTGTTGTCATAGAGCAGCTGATCTACCGTGGTATCAAGAATCTGTGCTATGCTGAGTAAGGTAGAAAGGCTGAGCTTGGTATGTCCGTTTTCTATGGTACTGATATAGGTCGGTGTAACGTCAATCATATTTGAAAGGGTTTCCTGGGTCATCTTTTTTGCGAGTCGAGCAGAACGGATTCGTTTTCCGATTGCAATGTAATCAATATCTACTTCCAAATTGTCACCTCCCAAACTTTAACTGAATGTTGATATTTTGCGGAAACTTTAACTGATAATTGATATTTCTTATTGTATTCCCAAATAAGTTATATTATAATTAAGTATAACTAGAAGTTTAACTTAAAAGTATATTTATACTAGAAGAATAGGCGGTTAGATAAATTTGAAATGGGATAATTCATTCAATGGAATTGAATATTATTCCAATGTGAAATCTTCGAGTGTTGAATGGATATGGTATCCGTATATTCCATGTGGGAAAATCACGGTGCTGCAGGGAGATCCGGGTGAGGGAAAGTCAACTTTGATTCTTCACATAGCAGCAATATTAACGAAAGGTGCTAATTTGCCAGATGGAAATAAAATAAAAAAACCAATGACGGTAATTTATCAGTGTTCTGAGGATAGTAAGGCAGACACGATAAAACCAAGGTTAGAAAACGCTGGTGCAGATTGCCGGAGGGTAGCATTTATCAAGGATGATAATGGAGATTTGACACTGGATGATGAACGTATAGAACTTGCTGTAAAAACCACTGGAGCAAAATTGCTGGTTTTAGATCCTATACAGGCTTTTATAGGTAAGAATGGAAATATGCAAAGTGCTGTTAGGATGAGAGAAACTATGACAAAGTTAGCGAGTATTGCAGAGGAATATGCATGTGCGATTGTTTTAGTTGGACATATGACTAAGAGCAATAGTGGGAAGAGCATATATAGAGGGCTTGGAAGTATTGATATAGCGGCAGCAGCGAGAAGCGTACTGTTGGTTGCCAGAGATAAGGATGAACCATACAAAAGATATATGCTTCCAATTAAGTCAAGTCTTGCTCCAGAGGGTGAACCGATAGCTTTTGCATTGGATCGGGATAATGGTTTTTCTTGGATTGGTAAATGTGAAATAAATATAAATGAATTGGCAGTAGGGCAGAGGGTTTCTGCTAAAAAAGATATAGCGATTAACTATTTGCATACTATGCTGGCGGAAAGCGATATGGCAAGTGTGAAAATCTTTGAAGAGATGGACAGATATGGTTTTTCCAAAAGAACAGTGCAGGAAGCAAAGAAAGAAGCGGGTATCCAGGCATATAAAAAGGGAAATGCATGGTATTGGCACATGGAGAGGAGTGCAGCAGATGACGGAACAGGAAAGACATGCTGTAAGCCAGGAAGAACGGAAGGAGAAGATTCGGGCGAGATATAGGGGAGTAGATCGAAACGAATTGGAGTTTATTCCGGCAAAGCAGAAAGAAAAGTTGTTTGAAGATACGGGAACAAAGAGAGTTTGTGCCTATTGCCGTGTTTCTACTGATGATGTTAATCAGACTTCTTCTTATGAGCTACAGAAGAATCATTATGAAGATATGATTAAAGAACATCAGGGATGGGAGCTGGTAGGAATTTATGCGGATGAGGGAATATCTGGTACGTCCTTAAAGCATAGAGATGAGTTCAATCGGATGATAGAAGACTGTAAAGCAGGAAAAATAGATCTGATTGTAACTAAAAGTGTTTCCAGATTTGCCAGAAATATAGTGGACTGCATTGCGAAAGTTCGTGAACTTGCAAATATGATACCGCAAGTAGGTGTATTTTTTGAAACGGAGCATATCTACACTTTGGATAATACCAGTGAAATGATGCTGGCAGTATTATCCGCAGCTGCACAGGAAGAGTCTCATACGAAAAGTGAGATTATGAATATTTCCATAGAGCAGCGTTTTTCAAGAGGAATATTTCTTACACCAAAATTATTGGGATATGATGTAGACGAAGATGGTAATCTGGCAATTAATAAAGAAGAAGCAGAAACAGTGCGTTTATGCTATTATTTGTTTCTTAACGGTTTTCCAACTGCGGAAATTGCAGAAATACTGATGCAATTAAAACGGAAAACGAAACTTGGAAATACCAAATGGTCAAGTGGTACTGTGGGAAGTTTATTGAGAAATGAGAGATATTGTGGAGATGTACTTTCCAGAAAGACATTTACGCCTAATTATCTTGATCATAAATCAAAAAAGAATCGTCATGATCGGAACCAGTACCGACAAACAGATCACCATGAGGCTATTGTTGACAGGGATATTTATAATGCGGCACAGAAGATGTTGACAGTAACAAAGTATGCGAAAAAAGGCTTTCCATTTCCTAATCTCAAGGTAGTAGATGGTGGAGCGTTAAAAGGTTTTGTGTCGGTTAATCGGTCTTGGACAGGATTTACAGTAGAAGATTATAAAAAAGCAAGTCAGAGCGTGTATTCTGATCAGAATAGTATACAAGATATTGAAGAATCAAAAGAAGAAAAGAGAGACGGAGGATTTGATTTATCTGGATACGAGATTGTTCGGGCACAGTTCTTTTCTACAAGGTTGAATCCAGCCATGACAATTTCAGAAGGACGTATTACCTTTAATACTGCCTGTTTGAAGAAATTTGAAGATGTGGAATATGTAGAAATTCTTTTTAATTCAATAGAAAGATGTATCGCTGTAAGACCATGCGATAGGGATAACATCAATGCCGTAAAATGGGGAACGATACGAAATGGTAAATGGGCAGTCCTGCCTAAAAGCTGCCGGGGATTCTCAGAGCCACTATTTGAATTAATGGACTGGAATAATGAGTGTAAATATCGTTTTAGGGGTCAATATTCAAAGGAAGATAACGAACAGATATTATTGTTTGACTTGGAAGAACCAGAAGTGATTAAACATGAGATAATTCAAGAGGATTTACCTGATACAGATACGACTGAAACGGAAGAGAATACCGTAGATACATCTAAAAATAAAACAAAGAAGATTGTCAGAACACTTTTCCCGAAGCAGTGGCAGAATCATTTTGGCGATAGTTCAGAAGATGTTGTTCTTTTACATAGAGTTAAGTATTATGGAAATTGGGATGTGCTACGTCCAGCTAAAATAGTAGAAGGTTTGGAACCTATATCAGAAAATTTATTGGATAAGCTGAATGAAGAAGCACAGAACATGATAGAAAAGATGAGGTGTGCAGTATGAGTGAAATGATGATAAATCAGACTATTGAGAACACAGAAAATATAGATCAGAAAGCACTGGAACTGGCACAAGATTTTAGTTATGATGGTTACCAGGTTGTAAGAAGGGAACTTTTTGCACATTTACGGGAGCCAGCCGTTGTAATCCGAAGAGATAGTGTGACATTTAATACTGCCTGCATTGCCGGTTTAGAGGATGCAGTTTACATACAGATTCTTGTTAACCAGGATAATAAGCGAATGGTAGTGCGGAAATGTGAAGAAAACGACAAAGATGCTTTGAGATGGTGTATTGAAAAACCAGATAAAAGAAAAAGTAGAAAAATGTCAAATAAATTATTTTCAGCAATGATGTATGACATGATGGGATGGAATACAGACTGCCGATATAAGATTTTGGGGCATAAAATAACACATGAAAATGAAACTATGTATATTTTTGATCTGCTGGAAACAGAGATATTCATGGATACAAAAAGAAAGAAAAAAGCGAATCCAGATTCATTGGAGAAAAAGGAAGAATTAGTTACTGCAGAAACAGATCAGACACCGGAGCAGAATCAGGAAGAGATAGCAGCAAAAGTAGCGAGAAAGTTGAATAGAATACCATTTTATCCTAAAGATTGGAAGGATTCTTTTGGCTTATCAGTAGAGGAACATAAAAAGGCACTGGAAACTAATTTAACAGACGGCTATATAGAATTTTCAGCAACAAGGTGATAGGAGAAAGTGCGCTCATTTGGAAGGGAGGAGTGCAGATGCCGAAAACCACAGTAAATATCACAGGGGTATCTCTGTGCCAAAAAAAAGGAATAATACGAATATTTCGATCAACGATAAAAGAATTGGGTGATCCGAGGTATATTCGCTTCTTATTTAACCCGGAGAAAAGAACTTTAGCAGTTCAGTCTGTTAGCCGAAAAGAAGCGGAGTGTTTTCGTGTGCCTAAATATAATCCTAAAGACTGGGATTTTAAAATTTGCAGTATTCAAATGCTGAGGATAATCTGGAGAGTTTGTGAGTGGAATGAAAATGACACGTATCGAATAGCAGGAACGCATTATCCAGAATATAATCTGGTGGAATTTAATTTGAATCAGGCTAGGATAGTGCAATTTGGAGAAATAGAGTAGAGATAGAATCGAAGAGTTTGGGACTTCTGAGAAATCAGGGGTTCTTTTTTTTGTGCTTATTTTGAGGGTAAGTTGATAATACTGTGCTTTATGAGATATTTTTGAAAAAAAGTTGTTCCTGAGTTGACATAAGGAGGCGATATGTCCTTAGTCGGTACCCGCCCGCCAACAGTAGACGAATGGGATAAATACGAACTTCATCACCGTGCCCGCCTCGCAACCAAGCCGGGACTTACCGGAATGTGGCAGGTAAGCGGACGAAGCAACATCACAGACTTCCTCTCCAACTTAAATGTGGAAATTTTAAAAAAATATTATTTGTCATATCTATACTTTTACCATTTCTTAGAAATAAATCATCTAAAACTCGAATACTTTGAATATCGGGATATGCAGATAGTATCTCTCTAATTTCCGTTATAACACTTTCTTCTGTCCTAATTCTAGTTGTGATATCTTTATTTAAACTCTTAGCCCCTCCACAAAATGCACAGTCAAACGCACAACCTCTCGATGTAATAATCGCTATTTCTTTTTCACCATAATGATTATATATTATTTCATTTCCTAAATACTTCCTATTTAAAAAAATATTTGAGATATCTTTTGGAAAATATTCTGAATTCTTATTAACTCTGTATACAACTTTTTGATCGTTTTCTTGTTCTGGAATTTGTTTACATCTTCCCGAAACAAGCGCCGGTATTATAAATTCTCCCTCCCCAATAATTATATTCAATCTATTTTGAGTATTCCATCGAAGTATATCTAAATAAATGCTCTTAACAACCTGTCCTCCAATAAAACAATCACAAGTTATCGTAATGCTCTCAATGATATACTTCACCATTTCATAATTTTGTGTAAAAATATTTATTCCAATATAATTCGGATGCGTTTTATTAATAAAATCCACTATATCATTTACAGACTTCGACCTCTTACAGAGGAAGAAGATAAAAACATTATTGAGAATATCAATAAAACAAAACCAGACTTTGTTTGGATAGGCCTTGGTGCTCCAAAGCAGGAAAAGTGGATGGCAGAACATCAGGGAACTATTGATATGGCAGAACGCATTGCTGCAAAATATGGTGTGAAAACAATCAACGTCCTTACTGGATTTAAGTTTATCGGAGAGCAGATCGGATTTCTCGAAAAGCAGGGAAGAACAGGTTCGGCTTTTACAGGAAATACCATCAAAGGAAAATCTGTGGCAGGCTGTTATTGCATTTCAGGAGTATCCATTTAAAACGGCAACAGGATTACCATTCCGATATAAATTAAAGGTCGGTAAGAACGGAGAGTATAACAGAGAGCTGCTGATAGATCGTAGAGAGAAAAGTAAAAGTCTTGCCTGGAGTAGTGTGGTGCTGGCATTTGAAAATAGTAAGAGGATTTCAGAAGAAGTGAAGAAACCGAAGGCACTTGGAGATATTAGAGGAGTTTCATACATTTATCCGATACTATGGCGATTTGGCTTGATTAGAGTTCCGGAAGCAATAGAGAAGAAAATGGGAAAGTAGAGATAAATCCCTGCTTTATTACCTGTCAGTGATTAGATTAACATGGATATATTAAAGAGTTTCTCGTAAAATAAATATGAAAAAAGATACACGATTATTAATGAATGTGTCTAATGAAAAACTCAAATAAAAAAACAGAGAATTAATGT
>ENA-OPDD01000416-OPDD01000416.1-human-gut-metagenome-genome-assembly--contig:-NODE-416-length-32098-cov-2.242331_pt1 | contig 32098 bp, 27 predicted proteins | sample MGYA00241574_ERZ501499 | MGnify/ENA primary metagenome ERZ501499 (study PRJEB25962, sample SAMEA2042576) | human gut metagenome | biome: human gut; feature: human-associated habitat; material: faeces...
CAATGATTTTTTTAATGTGCAAGCAAACCAAAAACCAACATATACAGAAACAAATTTAATTTAAAGAAAGAAGGAGATTTAGCATGAAAACTTAATATCAACTAACAAAGGGAAGCACCCAATCCCAAACATGCCAGAAACAAATTTTAAATTTAAAAATCGGAGGTAAAGGAAATGATTAGAAAAAATAGCAAAGTAAAGGTTCACATATTCGACAGCAATAATAAGGTGATTAAGACAAGGGTACATGGAGAAGTATTTAACGTGTATGAGGAAAATGGAAAGTTAGGAATAATATGGAACAAGGAATTTAAACCGTTTAGTCTCTTTGCTCCAAGTGTACACTTTGAAAACGTGATGACCGGAAGAGAATATCATTTTAGCAACATAACAGAAAGATTGGAAAGGATATAGGTGATAAGAATGGAAGATTTACAAAAGGTATGCGATTTGCTCACAGAAGCATTAAAAAAAACAAGAAATTTAAGGGAATTAAAAAAATTGTATTATGACAAATCAACGGAAACTGTAACGGCAACGTTTGAATGTGGAGGCACAAAAAAAGCAAATGTTGCCGGCGATTCAGGAACGGCAATGATTAGCGACATCATAAAACAAGTAGTTTAAGGAGAAAACAGATATGACAAGAGAACAAAGAAAAAAGGAATTAAAGGGAAACATTCAGTTAACAGTTATTTTAATAATGTATATGTGGATGGTTTCGGCTATTTTAATTAGACTTTTGGAATAAAATATTATATGGTATATTAAATACCATATAATGTGATAAATAAAGAAAAAGGAAAGGAAGAAAGAAATGTATAGAGATTTTTTGAAAGTAAAAGGAGTAAACCTTACTGTAAAGGAATTAAAAAAACAGAATAAAGAGGAAAATTTGTATGATGTAGAAATCATAGATGAATTTTTTAAGGATTGTGACGAAGATGAAAAAGTTTTAATTGCTGCACAAGGATGGGCAGAAGAAAAGAATGGATTTACAATTTTATTTGAAGAAACAACATAATATTGAAAAAAATAAAACATGTGAATATAATAAAAGTAAGAAAGTAAGAAAATCTTATTGCTTGAAATGGAGGTATTAACATGTTGACAGAATTAAGACAGAAATCACAAATAACAATTCCAAAGGAAATAGTTACAAAGTTGGGTTTAGCAGAAGGAGATAAACTGAACATTATGGAAAAAGACGGAATGATTTATATAATGCCAGTTACGGTATATCCGAAAAAATACTTGAACGAGCTAAGAAATGAAATTGATGATGTTAAGGAAAAATTAAAGGCAGGGGAACAACCTGTATTTGATAATCTGGATGCATTGTTTGATAAGTTGGAGGAATAAATGGCTTTTAGAATAACATATACACCAAGGTTTGAAAAAAACTTTAAGAAATTATCAGATAAGGAACGGGCACAATTTAAAAAGAAGTTAAAAATATTTGTTGAAAATCCATTTCACCCATCGCTTAGAACAAAACGCATTCAGGGAACGGAAGACTTGTTTGAGTTCAGTGTGAACATGGACATAAGAGTAATATGGTATTATGAAAATGATGAAATAGTCATGATTGTGGACATCGGACATCATGACATTCTTAAAAAATTTTAAAACGGTGCCAGCAGGCAGGAAAGTATCACAGAAATGTGGTACTTTTTTTTCGCCCGAATTATTAAATTTTTTCTTTTAAGGGGGGACGGCGTAGCCGCCGATTTTTCAGCTAGGTTTTCACGAAGCAGTGCGGACAGCCAGTGAAAAAGAGCATAAGGGGAAACTGATATCAACTGCGTTGATAGTTAGGCAGTGCCTAACGTTTCCGTGATATTACTTATGCCCATTAATACACACTTTTGTACAACCTAAAAGGTGTGTATTAAGCAAATTTTGCACCAAAAGTGTTGCAAAAATATCTTGTCAGATATAATATATATCTATATCTGAATGACAATATAAAAAAGAAAAAATGAGGTGAAATGAATGAACATATCAATAAGGGATGTGGACCCGGTGGCAATTAAGAAAATAGATGAGCTGGCTAAAAAGAAAGGCATCAGCAGAAATGAATATCTTAAAAATCAGATTGCACAGATTGCGGTAATGAAGGATTTAAATGAAATTGAAAACAGATATTCAAATCTTGTTGATGCAGTGGCAGACAGATTGGAGCAGGCAAATGATGTGATAAGAGAAAACAGCATGCTACTTGAAAACATAAGGGATAAATATTAGGGGACAATTTTGTCCCCTAGAATATAAAGTGAAAGGAAGAAAGAATGGCAATAAGGAAAAATATATATTTTGATGAAAAGGAATACGAAAAACTGCAGGACATGAAATTAAAGTATGGATTAAAAAGTGATAGTGCAGCAATAAGCTTCTTGTTGCAGTCGGAAAGTTTAACCGATGACATTGCAAAGTCCGTGGTAAAGGAGTTCGAGGAAAGTTATATGAAGAGCGAAAGACTTAAATGGGCAACCAAGACGGCTGAACAAAATAGTATAGTCATATTGGATGCAATAAATACGCTGCTTCACATGTTCAAGGCCGATGCACTCATATCTGCGGAGCTTGCACCTAATGTTGTTGTGGAGCAGTCACAGAAAAACATAAAAGATAAAATAGCATACTTTAAACAGAAGAGTGATGAGAGAAAAAGAAAGCAAAGTGACAATTCGTGGAAATAAATTAATAAAAGGTAGGAAAAATGAAAAGAGTTATAAACAAATTCATAGTCATTATATTATCTGCAACATTTCTTTTTAGTGGGTTTAAAATTGTAAATTACTATTATGAAGCTTATAAACAAAAAGAACTTTTTGATAACGTGGAGAACAAGATAAACAAAAAAGTAAATGGAAAGACAGATGTAAAAGGAAAGACGGTTCAAAATAAATATCTGAAATTATATAGAGAGAACAGTGATTTTGTAGGATGGATAAAAATAAAGGATACAAAAATTAATTATCCGGTGATGAAAACAACAAAGCAATTTGATTATTACCTAATGAGAAATTTTGAAAAGAAATACTCCATTTATGGAACACCTTTTATCGGAGAAAACTGTACAACAGATATTTCTGCGTTTAATGCAGTAATATACGGACATCATATGAATAATGGAACGATGTTTTCTGACTTAATAAAATACAAGGATAAAAATTTTTATGACACTCATAAATATGTTAGCTTCAACACTTTAAATGACAATAGAAAGTATATAGTTGTTTATGCTTTTGTTTCAGATGTAAACAAGAAAAATTCATTTGAATATTACAATGTTAACATCTGGAAGAATAAAAAGAAAAAATATATAAAGCAACTTGAAAAAATAAAACTTTATGACACAGGAGAAAAGATTTCGTTGAAAGACAAGCTGCTTACATTATCAACGTGTGACAACACAAATAAAAACAGCAGAATGGTAATTGTGTGCAAGTTAATTTAGGTGACAATTTTGTCTCCTAAAAAATTAAGAATACAGGGTGACAATTTTGTCCCCTAAAAAATTAAGAATATAGGGTGACAATTTTGTCCCCTAAAAATTAAGAATATAGGGTGACAATTTTGTCCCCTAAAAAAATAAGAATACAAGGGGACAATTTTGTCCCCTAAAAATTTAAGGAGGAAAAATGGGAAAAATTAAGGCAGGAGTTGTGGTGGTGACTGAATTTTGCAGACCTAATGACAACCGGTTCCAAGGATATATTGATTACATTAATAGGAGCAAGGCAGTAAGAAATAAGAACACCGCAAAATATAATCTGTATCAGGATTACATGGGAAATCCAAATAAGACAAGCGGACTGTTTACGTCTGAAAAGGATAACTTATCGGAAGATGAAAAGATGCAGTTAAAGGAAATATTTGAACAGGCACAGAGCAATGAATCAGTGATGTGGCAAACAGTAATATCCTTTGACAATCGTTGGCTAAAACAAAATGGAATAATAAGTGAAAATGATGATGCAATAGATGAGGCAAAATTAAAGGAAGTTGCAAGAGGCGGAGTTAACAGAATGCTTGAAGCGGAAAAGTTGGATAATGCAGTCTGGTCGGGGGCAATTCATTTTAATACTGACAACATCCACATTCACATTGCAACTGTCGAGCCTGTTCCAATGAGAGAGAAGAAGGAATACACACAGTACGAATATGCATATCAAAATGGAAAAAGAATCAGGAAACCAATCTTGGATGAAAATGGAAAGCCACTAACCAAGATGGAATATAAAGGAAGATTAAAGCCAAAGAGCATAGAAAAATGTAAGAGCTATGTTGTTAATGAATTAGTAAATGACAAGGAGAATAACATAAAGATTAACCAGATAATCAGGGACAGCATAGTTAAACAGAAGAGTGAGCATCCTCTTGTACAGGATGAAGAACTTGTGAAACTGTTTGAGGAACTGTATCAAAAAATGCCTGACTGTAACAGAAACTTATGGAACTATAATAATCCGATAATGGCAAGGCTGCGAACAGACATTGATAACATAAGTACCCACTATTTGGAAAAGTATCATTCAGATGAATTTAAGGAATTGAAGGAGAGAATAAACACGCAGGAAGAAGTATATAAGCAGGCTTACGGTGACAGTAAGAAAGATTACGGTAAAAACAAGATGAAGGATTTGTATACAAGACTGGGAAATGCAATTCTTAAGGAAATAAAAAAGTATGATAATGAACTAAAAAACGCAGAGGAAAAACTAGGGGACAATTTTGTCCCCTTAGACACAGAAGATGAAAAAGAGCAAATCAATAAGGTTTATTCAACAGAAATTTATGAAGCTGAAAATGAAATGAATGATGTTGATGTGGATGACTTCATAGAGCCGGAAGCGGATGTGGAGGATTCCTATTATGAGTGGAGTAAAAAATATAAAAAGGCAAGAAGACTAATACATCAAAAAAATCCTGATTATGAAACAGCAACAATGCTTCTGCTGGAAGAACACAATGACGGAAACATACTTGCTACATATGAGCTGGGAGACATTTATAAAAAGGGAATTGGAACAAAGATAAATGTTAAAACAGCGGAGCATTATTACCAGAGAGCATTCAGAGGCTTTGAAGTTCAATTGAAAAATTGTTCAAGTGATGACAAAAAATCAAGTTACGTAAATTACAGATTAGGAAAAATGCATTATTATGGTCAGGGAACAGAAAAGAATTATGAGCTGGCAAAACAGCGATTTGAATTATCTGAAAATGATTATTCAAGATACATGCTTGGAAAAATGAAATATTATGGTCAGGGTATGGATAAGGATTTTCAGGGAGCGTTTAGTGACTTTGAATCGGTTTCTGAAAATAACGGATATGCAGCCTATAAGGCAGCCAGCATGATAGAAAATGATGAGGTAAATTTAGGGGACAATTTTGTCCCCCTCGAAAAAAAGGAAGAATTATATGACAGTGCATTCATTCAATTTTCAGAAATGGAGAGAAAAAATCCTGATGATAACTTGGAGTACAGAATTGGAATGATGTACTTGAATGGTCAGGGAACAGAACAGAATAACGAAAAGGGAAAGGAATATTTAGAAAAATCTGCAGAAGCAAAAAATGTGTATGCAATGAACAAACTGGCAAAAATTTATCTTGAAGAAAAGAACATTGAAATGTTACCTAAAGCATTAGAATATCTAAAGGAAGCTGCAACAGTCGGAAAAAGCGACATGGCAATGTATGTATTGGGAAACGTATACAGTGATAATGAGTATGGAATGAAAGATAAACTGGAGGCTGAAAAGTGGTACAGGATGGCAGAAAAAGAAGGAAATGGATATGCAGCTTATAAGCTTGGAAAGTTAAAAATTGATGATGGAAACATCAGGGAAGCAGTTGAGCATCTATCAATGGCAGACAATAAGTATGCATGGTACAAGTTGGGAAAAATATATTTAAATGAAAACGAGGAAATGTTTAATCCTGAAAAGGGAATAATGTATATGGAGAAGTCTGCAGAAGAGGGAAATTCATTTGCACAGTATCAGATTGGAAAAATATACAATAATGGAAAGTACATTGAAAGGGATGAAGAAAAATCCATGTATTGGTTTGGCAGGGCATCGGAGCAGAATAACGAATATGCTGCTTACCAACTTGGAAAAATTTATTATGACAAAAAGGACTATCCAAATTCAGAACAACAATTTTTAAAGTGCGAAAATGAAAGCATTAAACCATACTCAGATTATTACTTGGGTAGAATGTATCTTGATACGGAAGGTCAGCTCTATAATCCAAACAAGGGAATTGAATGCATGGAACGCTCAGCCGGGGCAGGCAATGACACGGCTGCGTTCATGCTTGGAATTACTTATCTGAAAGGAGAAGCAGTAAGACAAGATAAAACATTAGGACGGCAATGGATTGAAAGAGCTGCAGAAAATGGAAATGAATATGCATCGGATTTTTTGAAAAAAATGAATGATGGGAAAAATGCAAGTTTCAGATTAGGACACAGAAGAGCAATGATATTATCCAATGCTACCAGAGCACTAAAGAAAGCATTGAAAGAGGAATGGCAAAAGAGACAGAATGAGAAGGAACACGAAAAACTTGTTGAGGAAAGCATTGATATTTAGAATGTAGAAATACAAGGGGACAAAATTGTCCCCTAAATTTATAAGAAAAACTTGACAATATATGGTCAAAGAAATATAATTGTATTGTCAAGACAATATATAGAAAGGAAGACGAAAAAATGAAAACAATTGCATTTATAAATAACAAGGGTGGCGTAGGAAAGACTGCTTCGGTAACATCAGTTGCACATATGCTTGCGACAAGATATAATAAAAAAGTATTGGTGGTGGATACGGACCCACAGATGAATACAACAATGATGTTCAGCAATGTGGACTTTGTAAGCATTTTCAATAAGATATATAAAGGTGGAATGGAGAATACGGCAAAAAACATAGAGACATTGCTACTGGATAGAAATGTAGACATACATGATTGTATCTTACATACAGATTATGAAAACTTAGACATTATTCAAAGTTGTTTAACGTTGTCGGAGGCAGAAGAAAGAATTAAAGGGGATGTAATTTCACCTCAACAGTTTAAGCTTAAAAGACATTTAAAGAAAGTTGAAGATGAATACGATTATTGCATTATCGACACCAGTCCATCATTATCAATAATCAATATTAACGGATTGGTTGCTGCTGATGAAATTTACATTCCACTTAAATGTGATGGTGGTTCACTTTTGGGAGTGGCAATTATTATGAGCATAGTTGATGTTGTTAGGGAAAGTAATCCGGAATTAAAGGTAGGCGGAATGTTCTTCACACAATGGAATGGAAGAAAGAATGTATCAAAGGCAGTGTACGAATTACTTAATGATTCCTTTGGCGAATACATCATTCCTATTACTATAGCAACAAACAAGAATATTGAGGAGGGAAGCCTTATGCAGATTCCCTTACTGGCTTATGATAATGGAAAAAACAAGTGCAAGGCTACAAAGGATTACATAGAACTTACAGAATATATTTTGAATAAAAATTAAGATGATTAGAGTTAGGGGACAAAATTGTCCCCCTAAAAGAAAGGAGATAAAATGGGAAAATTCAGTGTTAATTCCATAAGAGGAAATGAAGACGGAAAAGGATTAAAGGTTGATGCAGTGGAGGGCGAAAAAAAGCTAAGACTTGGAGAAGGTCTTCTTAATGATGCATCAAAGGATGTTATCAAAATGAGAATAGTTAATCTCGATAGAAATAAAATAAGGAAAAATTCAAAAAACAATTACAGTATCAAGGACATAGATTCGCTGGCAGAATCAATAAGGATTTATGGAATTGCTTCACCTCTTAATGTAAAGAAAATAAATGATAATGAATACATGCTTTTAGGTGGAGAACGAAGAATAACAGCTATAGACAAACTGATAGAGGATCCAAATGTTCCGGAATGGAATGAAGATACATTGATACCATGTACGATAAAGGACTTGGATAAAATAAAATTGCCATTATCAGATGAGGCTAAGGAACAGTATGCTTTAATTACAACTAACAAGGAAGCTAGAAAATATACTGATGCAGACAGATACATTGAAGTTCAGGCATGGAAAAGAATAATTGATGAACTAAGAGCGAATGGTGTAGACACAATCAACATGGAAGACAAGGACATTCAAATCAAGGGAGAAAAGACAAGAGACATATTGGCAAGAACAACCGGAATGTCACAAGGCCAAATACAGAGATACAACAAGGTTGAAAACAATGCAACTGCAAATTTGATTAATTCTGTATTAGATGATGAAATAAGCATTGGTGTTGCAGAAAGAGCAGTTGATATTCTAACACCTAGAGAGCAGGACAGTCTGGCAGAGGCTGCAAGGTCACAGAAGATAGCTCCAATAGATGTTGATACCTTTAAAAAGGAAGAACCAAAGGAAGAATACACAGACAAGGTTAATTCAGATGTTGAAGAATTATTGGAGAGTATTAAGAATAAGAAAATCTATTTTACAGAGAAGCAGGAAAGGGAATACACAAAGCTGATTAAAAAACTTGCAAATATTCTTAACAAATAAAAGCTAAGAAAGGATAGGGTTGAAAACATGTATAATTATGATAGTATAAGAACAGTAATTGAAATAGACGAAATACAATTTTTTAAGTCTGTTGAAAATTTCAGAAAAAATGTAGGCACATGTAAAAAAGAGAATGATATGAAAACTATCATAGTACAATCATTAAACGATTTGCTAGAAGGAAAATGATAAATAATGTTTAGGAGGTATTATAATGATCATTGAAATAACGCCAGATGTTATAGTTAATCTAGTATCAGTAATTACAACTGTATTTTTTGTAATTATGATGGGGTTTTCAATATTCTTTTTTATAAAAAAAGAGCGAAAGACAGCAACTTATTTGTTTAAGGGCGCTACGATTCTTTTCGTAATTAACTTTTTGATAAAGTTTTTTGCAAGTTTTTTAGAGACGGTTATGAGTGATGGTTTATTAAGAACTCTAGTTTTAGCTATTGTTGTAACAGTAATGCTAGAAATATTATTATTCTTTTTAAGAAAATATGCCGATGAAGAATAAAAGGTAAAAATGTGGGTGACAAAATTGTCACCCTGCCCGGAAAGGATATATGTTATGGCAAGAATGAGAAAAAATGCTGTTGCATTTTCAAGTTATGTTACGCAAGATTTAAAAAACATAATGGAGTTTTTAATAAAAAGAGAAGAAATAACCAAGGTTGTATTTATTAGAAAAGCAGTAAGATATTTTCTTAGTGGTGACAGGGTAATTGATAAAAGAGTAATGATACCAAGAGGAGAACCAAATTACATATCAAGAAGTGCTCTTATAACCAGTTACATTGACATTGACCAGAAGAAAGAATTGGAAGACATAGCATGGTCGCAAGGCTCTAATTTTTCTGCAGCATTATATCAGGCGTTATTAGAGTATAGCGCAATGATGATTACGATAGATGATACAGGTTTTGTTTACAAGAAAAAATAATATGATTTGACAGGGCTACAGAAATGTAGCCCTTAATGTTTATGAGGGGATACATATGCGAAAAAATTTTAAGCAACTTACAAGAGAACAACGAATTAAAATTGAGGCTTATCATAACTTGAAGATGTCCGTAAAGGAAATCGCAGAGCATGTAGGATGCCATTTTACTACAATATACAGAGAATTAAAAAGAGGTAAGACAACAAAAATATCAGGAAGTGATTGGAAGGATAAGGAAATATACAGTTACGATTTGGGACAAATCGCACATGAAGTTAATAAGAAGAAATGTGGTAGAAAAAGGATTCTGCAAGATGACATTGAATATATCGAGTATGTTGAAATGATGATATTGGATTACAAATATTCACCTGCCGCAATACGACAGGAAATCATAAGAGACAAATTAGACTTTAATACTAATGTATGTACTACTACAATATATAACTATATTAAAGCAAATATGTTTCCAAACATAGTATTGGCTGATTGCCCTTATAGAAAAAAGAAAAAGGTAAAACGAAAAAAACAACAAATCCAAAAGCGATATCCCAAAGGTACAAGCATTGAGGAAAGACCAGAGAAAATAGACAACCGGGAAGAAGTAGGACATTGGGAAATGGATTCAGTGGTTGGCCCGCAAGGCGAAGGCTCAAAAACATTACTTGTTTTGACGGAGAGAAAGACGAGAAAGGAAATAATCAGAAGAGTAGATAATCATACATCGCAAGAAGTTGTAAAAACATTGAACAGACTGGAAAGAGACATGGGAGAAAGAAAGTTCAGGGAAACATTCAAGACAATTACTGTAGACAATGGAACAGAATTTTCTGATTGGGAAGGAATGGAGAAAAGCAGGCGAAACAAAAAGATTCCCAGAACAAAGATATATTACTGTCATGCATACAGAAGTTGTGAACGGGGAAGCAACGAAAATCAAAATCGAATGATAAGACGCTTTTTCCCAAAAGGTACAAACTTTGATAACGTATCCAAGAATGCAATTAAAGAAGTTCAGAAATGGATGAATGACTATCCTAGAAAAATTTTAGGATGGCTTACGCCTGATGAACTTTATAATATGGAAATAAACATAAGCCCGTAGTCAATAACTGTTAGGAGACAATTTTGTCACCCTTTGTAGAAAAGTAAAATTCAATTAAAAAGTCCAAGGGTGGAGTTTGGTCTTTTTTAATATATTCAAAAAGCAATATCTATATAATGACGAAATTTTTATTTAGAAAAAGCAGAAAATGCATACAAAAAAGTTCTAAAAAAAATATTTGCATTTATTATTGACTTTGGCATCCGTGAATTTTATATTAAAAAGCACTTGCAAAATTTGTTAGGATTGTTATAATAGTAAAGTGTCTTGTGCAAAAAGCACAGTGTCATAAAAATGGCTCGTTGGTCAAGTGGTTAAGACGCCGCCCTCTCAAGGCGGAATCACGGGTTCAATTCCCGTACGAGCTGTATCAGAATCGCTTATGAATGGGCGATTCTTTTTTTGATTAATAAGAAATTCCTATGCAACAGATATTAATTAGGAAATCTCTTTATGCTCCCATTGAAATGCTAAGTATTTAGTGATAAAATCACTCTATAAAAATGCTTTTATATATTAAGGATTAGAGATGAAAAATAAAAAACATATTGATAAGACAGAACATAAAAATAATGAAAACAGTATTGAACAGCTTGAAAAAAATAAAGAAATACGACATAAACTTATAAAAAATGAGATTTTAATAGTATGTATTATCATTGCTTTATTAGTTGCCACAGTTGCATGGCTGGTTAGTAATAAGAACGCACAGGCAAAAAGCACTGAATTATCAGCCGTAGGAGTACCATTCTACCTTGCTACGAAGGAAAGTGATGATGGAGCAGAAGATGATATCTTGCATAATAAATTAAATGTTATGAAAGGAACCAAAACTGAAAGTTATAATGGGGAAAAATATTTTATTGTAGAAAACGGAATTATCTCTATGCAGATAGACAGTGATAATAATATGAATAATCAGAAATCGAACGCTAACGGACTTAAGCCCGGAGCATCAGGGAAGATTACTTTTTATGTAATTCCTAAAAAAAGAGGATGTAAAGAATTTTCACTTTCAATAAAGTTAATTCCATATAAAACTACAGATAATAAAACAGATACAGCTATAGAAAGTGAATCAGGAAATGAAGATTTCCAACTACAAGAAGTAAGTGATGAATCAGTATGTGAACTTTTAAAGGGACATATTCTTTTTTTTGAAAATTATACGGAACAGGATGGATATACAAATCCAATTACAGATAAAAAATTTTTAATTAAAAGTGATTCGGATGGTGGATATCAGGTAGATGTTCCAATAACTGTAAATGTTTATTGGGTATGGCCAAATTCATTTAGAGATTTTAGGGGAATACCTGATAACGGAAAATTGTTCAATGCAGATGTGTCGAATTATTTTATAGATAAAATAAATAAAGAAATAAATGAGTCCTCTAAAAAAAGTAAATTCTTTTATAATTATGATTGGAGTCAGCTTAATCTTGGAGACGGAGAAAATATTAGTTTTGATGCTTTAAATGCATCACAGTTTACGTATCTTGCTAATTGGTATAATGCTGCGGATCATATGATTGGAGTTAATGTAGATTATATGTATTATGAAGTTGAATGTAAGGAATAATAGAACTAAATTACGGAGATGGTGCATATGGAAACAAAATCACACAAAAGAAAAACATTTATGGTTACAATACTTATAATGATTGCTTTAGTAATAGCTGTTGGCTATGCTTGGTTTGCATATAAACATAAACTAGCTTCCCTTACAAAAGTAAATTCACCGGGAAATGTTTCAATTGCCGGTGTACACGGCGGAGAAATGAATGGAATCAACTTATCATATGAAAGTAAGGATGTAAGCAGTAGCAAAATTGTTACTGTACAAAATGTAATTTGTATTAGAAGTAATAGTGATAAAGTACACTTAGAAGTCGCACATACTCAAAATGTGGAAGGACTGGTATTAAAACTTTATCCGGCTACTGAAAGTGAAGGAACAACATCTTCTGAAGAAAGCACATCAACCATTTGTAAAAAATATAAAGATAAAAATTATTACTATTCGTATTATCCTAATAATGGATATTCTACAGATAGTAATAGTGGTTTGAAGTTACTTAAAAAAAATGAAGAAAAGGGTCAGACTTATACATATGGAGATAATGAAACAAGAGTGCAGAGTCAGGCTGTACCAATTTACTGGGAAAGCGAGGAGTATGTTCCTCTTGATTCAACAAATAACATAAATAATTCAAATCTTACAAATTATAATTATTACAAATATTTTATTGTAGAAGCCAGTTGGCGGGAAACGGACAAAGAAACAGATATTGTGTATGTCATGGCAAAACAGTAAGAAATCTTATTACGAGGAACAAATGATAAAAAGAAAAAAGAAAAAAGAAAAAAAGATTATATTAATATTGGTGGGGATCCTACTTTCTTTGGCAATTATATATGCAGCATATGTTTCAATGGGATACCAAAAAGCGGTCATCGCTACAGCACAAAAGGTAATCCCATTTTCATCAAACTATTTGCTACAGATAGACCAAAGAGAGAATATTACTTACAGTCAGGTAATTCCAAGTTTAAAATATGAGAATGATAAAGCGATATTTACAATTACTGTTAATAATTACTCGATTACAGGCAATTCTGCTACAGCAGAGGGGGTTATTACGTATGCTGCACAGTTTAAGTTTAAAGGTGAAAAACAAGGATGTATTATCACTAATAAAGGGAATGATAGTATTCCCAATGAGTCTGGAATAGTAACTTATAATGACACGTTGCCATTAGGAAGAAACACAAATACTTATACAGTTAGTGTTCCGGTTGAAAACCTGGGAAAAGTGACTGTTGAAGTTTCGGTTAAACCGGACAGTGATTCATTAGAGTGGACAGATAACAAAATGCTTGCTGCAGAAATTACACCAGTGAAGGTTAGTGAAAAGATTGGGTTTGCCTGTAAAAGTGGATTTAGTGATAGCGAATTAAACAATAAGCAACCTTATGATTATTCTGCTTTTCGATATTATATAGAGATAAATTCAGGACAAGCCCAGATTACGCTTAAATGGAATGACAAATATGTAAAACCGGATAATGCTTTTTTAGAGTCTTTAGGAGATGGAGTTAAAATACAAACAGATGGGGATTACAAATTTGTAGTATTTACCATGGATTATGCGGACAAGCCGACTATAAATACCATTTTTTATCGCAGGAAAGGAAGAAATTCTGCTGAAGAGTGGCAGAGCACATGGGAGAATATGAAAAACGTAGTTAGAGTAGAGGCAGAAGAAAAAAAGAATAATTAAGAATAGAATTATTAATTTGGAGTGATGATAATGATGAGACGATGGAAAAGAGTTATGGCTTTTCTTATAGCCATCATATTTTGTATAAATTGTGTGATGAATATAGGCGTGAAAGGTACTTATGCTGAAAATTCAAATAAAGATAGCAACACAGAAGAAGTGCATACATCTGCAGAAGAAAAAGAAGATGCAACCGGAATAGAGAAGGAAACTACTTCAAAGGCAGAAAAAAATAAAAGTGATGGAGATTTGTCTGTAGACAAAAATGAAAAAACAACAAATAAAACGGAAGATGATGAAAGTAAAACGAAAGCTGTTAACAACACAATTTTAGATTGGGATACATATAAGTCAAAAACAACTTTGGTTACCGTAGATGATACAAATAAAAGAATATATGTTAAAACAGGAGGAGCACTTACATTACTTTCAAATTGTTCGGCAGAGAACTATAATGACTACATAATTTCATTAGATAGTTCAGTTACCGGAGGTGCAATAGAGATTCCGTTTACATATGATGGGTATGAGTTTAAAGGATTGGGAACTAAAGAATGTCCTTTTGAAGGAAATTTTAATATTGCTAACATTAAGATTCAATCTACTTTATTTGCAGGATTATCTTCTAAGGCAGTGCTACCTTTACCAATGAATTTACAGATTCAAAACAATGATAATAGCCAATGGAATGGAGAAAATATAATATTCGCTGATTATTTTTCAGAAACAACTGATACTTCTATAGGAATAACACTAGCAGGAACAGTACCGGGTTCATTATTTGGAAAAATAACAGGAAATGGTGCTCTTAAATTAAATATTGATTATACAAATACAAGTATAACAGGTGCGATTACTGTAGGTTCAGAACAGAATATAGGATTAATTTGCAATACATTAACTAGTGGAACTTTGGATGTTACAGGTGTTACTTTTCCAACTTCATATTCAGTAACTTCAACCGGTACCGAAACATCAGCCGGTGGAATTGTTGGAAAAATGGGTGAAGGTTCCAAACTTGTAATTAATAATTTCCCATCAACAGTATCGGTAACAACAACAGGTACAGATAATGCGGGAGGAATTGTTGGGTATCTTCAAAATGCAACAATTGAAGTTAAAGGCAATGGTAATGATAATAATAACAAAACATTACATTCTACCATTACAAAAAATAATGAAAACAACAGTGTGGGTAATGCCGGTGGTTTGATTGGAAAAGCAGAGCAACCTATGTTTTCACTAGAAGATGGTGTAACATTAACAGTCCAGACAGAATGTACAGCAGAGGGAGAAAACAGCAATGCCGGAGGATTATTCGGATATTTGTTAACAACAGATAATGAATTTTCTTTTGAAGGCAATATGAAGACAACTTCATCGACAATAAAGGCCAGCGCAGGTAATGCAGGTGGTCTTGTTGGTATGCTTATTAATTCATCAGAAAATAAAGAAATAACAGTTGGAATGTCAAATAATGAAAATGTATACTCAGTTGATACAAGGTTAAGTGGTAAAAATGTAGGTGGTTTGTTCGGCTGTTATAGTCAAACAAATGCAACTGCAGCGTTGACAATAAAAAATGCAACTGTTTCTTCAACTGTTGTAGATACAAGTATTAATTTTGGTGGATTAATTGGAAAAACATATAATATAGATGGATTTAATAGTTATGGATATATTTATGCAACAGATAATGTAACTACGTCTGTTAAATTGAATGGAAAAACCATTAGAAGTCTGGGCGGTGTGTTAGGTGAAAATAGTGATGGATATTTCCTGAACATTTGTAATTATAAAGGTGGTTTTGATACAACTGATAACTGTACTAATGTTGGCGGTCTTGTAGGAAATATGGATAGTGGTGTATTACGTCTTTCAGGAATCACAGATTTGTCTGAAGCAACTATTACTAATGCAGGAAACACGAAAGGACAGCTTGTTGGAAAAAGAAACAATGCACTTATTTATGCCGTTGGAGACGGAAATTCTTTTACTTCAGCAGAAAATAGCTGGATGTTTAAGAGAAGTGTGGCTACAAGAGTAAGTGACATAGGTTCTTACGGTGAAGTATACAGACCGGTTCAGAAAACATTTACGATTGAAGGAACTGAAGGACTTTTAAATTTTGACAGCACAAACCATTCAGTTACAGTAGCCTCACCTAATAATTCTATTTCATCTGTAAAAGATTATGCTGCAATTGCAATTCGTGCGCAAATGACTGCAGGTGGAGCATTAAACTTTGGGGAAAATCCATATGATTTTTCCAATCAGAGTTTGTCTATTAGCAATGATATTGACCTTACAGGAACAGGTATCACAGGATTTATGCGTGACAACGGCGAGGGTGATGAATTTAAAGGCAGTTTGGATGGAAATAATCACTCAATTATACTTTCTATAGGAGAAGCGTATGGTGTTCGTGAAAATACACCTGTAACTGATAAAGAAGGCAGTGGTAGAATTTATGGTCATGATTATATTGGACTTTTCGCAAAAACAAATAATGCAACAATCAATAAACTGACAATAAAAGGTAGTATAAGTTTTGCAGACCCAACAGATGTAAATAATAGTTACTGCGGAGCAGTAGTAGCTCAAAATGTAGGAGCTAATATAACTGTGAAAGGCTGTACGGTTAATGTAGCAATTACATATGGTGGTGAGTATTATGTTGGTGGTCTGATTGGACAGGTTAAGGCAACAGATGCTGATACGGGAATGATTACATTAACGAATAATAGTATATCCGGTAGCATCCATCAGGATAGTGCTACAGAAAGCACACCAAATAATGCCTTCATTGGTGGAGTTATATCTTCAATTAGCAGAAGTGATAGTAAACTAACGGTATCTCCGAAAGAATTTAAACTTGATATTACAGGAACACAGATAAAAGGGTTAAATATAAAGTCCGGTGCCAAGAGCAATATGGGTGGATTCCTTGGCTACCAGTGGGATAATACTGCGGTAACTTTTTCTAATGTAGGAGTATCAGGTGGTTCATCCTTAGCAAGTGATGGCGATGCAAATTGGGGCGGACTAGTATATAAGGCTACCGGTTACTGGAAAGTTTGTAATAGTAGCGAAACAGACTCATATGGAATAAAGATACAGAATACAACTTTTAATGGGAATGCTTCATCTGAAAACAAACCGGATGGATTGTTGGTTTATACAGGATGTCATTCTGCGTCAAGTGCTCTTTATCTGGAAATTCAGAAGAATGCATATGTATTGGATAATACGGTTACAGTAACTGAGAAGAATAAATTGAAATTTGATGAGTTAGTAGGTATGAGCTTTGATGGTACAGCAAACGGACAGGCAGTTATATCAATTGCTACATCAGATGCAGAAGAAGGTAATCATAGATTTAATCAGAATAATTGTACAACTTATCATAACGTGACAAAGAATAATAATTCTAATTGGCAACCAAATGATAATACACGATATTATTATAATTTGGATATAATTAGAACTGCTGCAAGTAAGGTAAGAGAAGAAGAATTGTTACTTTGGTCTGTTAGAAGATATGCAGCAGATAATATCAAATCTTATTTTGAAACTGATAATAGAGGAGAAAGTATAACTCTTGAGAAGGATGCTAACTATGATATGACAGGATATTCATTTTATCCTGTATCTGTGGGAGATGAGAATCTTTCATTTAATGGAAACGGTGCTACAATTAAGTTTGCAAATAAAGAATTTGATGATATTGAGCAGACTAAAGAAGGTGCTACTACTGTAATGAAAACAGGTGAAAATTCACAGCATAGCCTGATGCAATTTGGTCTGTTTAGAAATTTTGCAGCTAGTTCAAACAAAGAATTAAAGACATACCAATTGGAAATAAGTAACATAGTTCTTACCGGAACAATTGGCTCAAATACAAATAGTTCAGGTGCGTTGCTTTGCGAAAATATATCCGGAGCAGTTAATGGAGACGGAATGACTATTAATACACATAGTCTGGTAATGAGTGATATTACACTTAATAATCTATATATAACAGGATTTGATAATAACTATGCAACATTGTTGGTTAGAAAAATAGATTCATATTCTACAGTAGCGTTGAATGGCATTAGTGCAACATACAAAAAATCTGAAAACACAATGCCTGAATATGCTGCAAGTTGCCTGATTGGAGATGTTGGAGGAGAAAGTGCACAGAATATTTCTATGAGTTTTTCTTCAATTGCATTACAGGATAGTGCTAAAACAGGTGAAAAAGCAATGTTTTCTAAAGCTATGCTGTTGCATTCATTCCAATATCCTAATGGAGCATCCTGTGCAGCAGTTTATAATTTTAATTTAGATGATGATTGGGTGAAAGATAGCTGGGATCATCACAATGCAACTTATGGTAGCGAATTATCTGAGTCAGTGGAATATAAAGATTTAGAACGTTGTTATTATGATACACTTAGAAGTGGAGAAAACATCTATGTAAATAATACTAATAAAAATAACAGCACAACTAAAGTTGATTTTGAAAAATATCTTCCTTATGTTTGTAAGAATAGTAGTGAAAATAATACATATCATGAAATAAAAGTTAATGTTTATGTGGCAGATATTCTTAATGGTTGTGGAACATATGGACATCCATTTCAAATTGATTCAGCAGCAGAGATGATAGCTATAGCAAACTATATTAAAGACGGTACAGCAGGAAATGGTTGGAAAATCAGAATTTGCGAGAACTTTCTAAATGGAACAGACGAACTTCATTCTGATAATGAAAAAGAGAAATGTTTGGAATATATTTCAGATGGTACAAATTGGAAGACATCAGATGGAACTAAAAGTCAATCTGTTTCTAATATCAGGGAGTATATGCGTAATGCATATTATCAAATAACAAAAGATATAACTTTAGGAGATAACTTCTGCGGATTTGGATATAGCAGTAGTACAGCTTTCCGTGGTGTTATAGTAGGAAAAATCAAAGAAAATGGAGAGTATCCTACAATTAAGTTGTTAAATAGTGGTCTGGTTTCAGAGAATGCAAGCCATGGTTTAATCAATAATAGTTTTGGCTCTGTTGTAATGAATTTAAATATTTGTCTCTCAAATAACAAGGATGAAGAGAGAACTGCAGTTACTATTAAAGAAGATAAGCTTTCGGAGGCTGCTGTAAATAATTATTTTGGAGGTGTTATTGGTCAGGTTCTCGGTGGAGATAACATTATTGATAAAGTTAATGTTACAACTGATGTTGATAGTAATAATCCGTTAATTAATGTAACCGGTGAATATAATTATTTAGTCCCAATTGGTGCTTACATTGGCATCGTTCAGGGAGGATGTGTTATTACCAGAAATATATATCAAACAAGAGGTTTTTCAGACAAAGAGATTAGTGTAAGCAACGCGAAGTATAATGTAGCAGATGAAAATGGAAAATATTTCTATATTAATCCTTATGTAGGACGAGTGCTTGATGGATGTGTTTTCTATGAGCAAGATGGAAGTACAGGGGAAGATGTACTTGATAATACAAATAAGAATTATCAAATACCAACTATTAATTCAAGTGCTTCAAGAGATGATATAAAAACAAATATTGATTCGATAAGTAATAACAATAATAAAACAGGAAGGGCTTTAATGACAACAACCGTCAAGAATGCACAGGCACTTCTGATTTTATCGGCTATAGCAAACAGTGGAGCAGGAAGTGGTGGGCATACGAATCGCTCTAATGATGATGGAAAGGGTTCATATGCATATTATGGTAATGATACAGGCATATTTGGAAACAGAGATTTTGGAAAGGTTAGAAATGCTTCATATCATTATATAGGAAACAGTAAAGATGCAAATGCAACTTCTGATTTTTCACTGGCAGCTAATGATGATCATAAACTTGCAACTAACAGACTTGAGAAGAATCAAACAGGTATTCCTTATCTGATAACTAAGTATACGGATGAATCAACACTTACATATTTTTATTGTGGATGGTATACACGAGCAGGATTGAATTTGGACACAGGCAACTTTAATATGACTAAGTATCAATCAGGGTATAGAGGAATTGGCGGTCGTTACAAATCTGCATCTATTCAGACAGGAACAGGTAAATACAACGCTGACAGAAGTACTCCATTTACAAGTAATTTTGATGGTAGTAATAAAAAACTTGCGTTAAATATGATTGTAAAAGAATATTACAATGATAATTATAAGGCAATGGGCGTAGGTGGGGTGTTTAATGTCCTTCAGCAGGATGGAAATTCAAATGAACTTACAAATGAGATAAAAAATATATCCATCTCTGGAACAGTTCAGTTGGAATATTACAATAAAGAAGGAACTTCTTATATCGAAACTATTGACAGTAAACATCTTTCTGTAGGAGTAGGAGGTATTGCCGGGCGTATTGGAAACCGTGACAAGGGTGATAGAACGGAAAATGCATACGCAGATGTTAAATATGTAACATTAAATGAACTTAATATTTTAGCTCCGGCAAATGCAGGTGGAATTATTGGAATCGGCGGATTTTCCGGTTATGTTGTTGATGGTTTGAAACATAGTAACTCAAGTTCTAACAATTTTGCAGCTCACTTCACATATTGTAGTTTGAGTAATGTTACAATTCAGTCATCTGAAAATGCAGGTGGATATATTGGTTGGTTGGCAGCAAATGTGAGTACAGATACAGCAGGAACAACCAACACTAATAACCAAGTTGCGTCATGTAAAGCAGATACGGTAACAATACAAAAGAATACCAATGAGAAAACAGATTGTGGCGGTGTATTTTATGGCAAGTGTGATAGTTCACTTACAGTGAAAAATTGTGATATTCAAAACGCAACAGTTAATGCATCTAATGCCGGAGCACTTGTGGCAAAAGTACGTGATAATTCAGCTGTAGCAAGAAAGTTGGAAATTAGTGACAGTTATATTTCAAATAGTTCATTTATTGGAACTATTGCAGGTGGATTGGTTGGAATTTCCGGTGTAGAAACAAATATAAGTAATATAGGGGTCGATTCTAACAACATAACAGCCATAACAGAAGGAGGACTGTTGGGAGAACAACAGAAAGTTACAGATATTTATGGAACAAAAGTATCCGGAAATAGTTTTGAAAAAGAGGAAAGCACAACTGATGAAATTAAAGCAGGTGGATTAATAGGTGAACAAAAGGCAGAAATAACCGGCGGAAATTTGCTATGGAATACAAATACCTACAATCAGAACATTACTGTTAAAGGAACATGGGTAGGCATGAGTAATGCAAAAATTAAGCTTGCAGGTGTATCAAGAAGTAACACACAAACTTATATGCCTTTAAATGATGTTGGAAATTCAGGAAATACATATGAGGGATATATTTCATATGGAGATTATACAGTACAAAACAATGTTACAGCAACTAAAACATCCGGACAGTTACCGGAAAATGAAATACCAACGGCAAAGTTTTCAACGGATAAAAAATTATCAATGTATGTAGGTGAAAAAACCTATCTTGGAGATGGAAGTTGGAGTGTTTCTTCTAGTTCCAATGGCATAACAATTAATAATGCAAATATTTTGAGTGCAAATTCTGTAGGACAATATACAATACATAATGGTGAAAATACATATACAATTAATGTAATTAATAAGAATACATTAGTTGAAACGGAATTTAAAACTATTATGGAAGGTGCTACATATGATGGGGCTGGAAAGGTAAAATATAACGGTAATATATTAGAGAGTTTTTCAACCAGCAAAGGAACAATAAATCAGCAAGGTGAGTATAAAAATAGTAATGGTTCAATATTAAAGTTTCCTGTTCAAAATGGAAAAACCTATAAAATAACATATGGAGCACTTACCAATAATTCCATTAATCCGGGACGAATGCATCTTGTAATTAAAAATGGAAATGGAAATCCTGTAAGTGGAGATAGTTTAAACAGACGTTATATGTCAGCTTATGATAAAGATGCATGGGATAGCGGTTCGAAAATAAGTGCGTACCAAATGTTTATGGGAAACAGTATTGAGGTGACACCAACTGAGGATGGTTATATATGGTTAAATTATGCATATAAGTATGGGTCAGGTGATAGTACATATGCAAAGAATACAAAGAATTATGTATACACTATAAATGGTATTAATTATACATTTAATCAAACATTTGTTAATAATTATTTTAATAGAGTGACAGGCTATCATGCAATCACATATGGTACAGATGCTGATAAAAATGTATTTAGCACTTTAAAGATAGAAGAAAAGCCACAAGGGTCTGAGAGGATTGATAATTATGATCAATTGATGGTTACAGACTGTAATAATAATACAATTGAAAAAGGAGAATCAAATAATCTGATTGCAAAAATGGGACTTAAGTTTGCAAAATTTGATTCAAACAGAGGTGTAATGCTCCCTATTGAAGATACTGGCAAAATAACTTTTTCTACTAAAGGTTTAGATTTTGCCGGAGAACATAATGTTAAGTTTACATATGATAATTTATCATGTATGGTTAAAGTATTAACAAAAGGTAGAGAAAATGAAAATAAAGTAAATGTAATCAATAGTCCAACAGGACAGTTTGAATCTCAAAAGCCTTTCAATGGAGATTTCGGAACACTTTATGGTGATGCTGTTTATAATTATAAATTAAAGGATACTAGTCCATTACAGTCAAATGTGGAATTGATTTTAAATGAAATTAAAAATGGCAGTGTAGCAACTAATAGTAACAGAGTATTATACACTACCACAAACGCTGCCAATTTCAACATAGAAAATAAGATTTCTACATATAAAAGGCAAATGGATAATACAACGTTTGATAGTGATTTTCGAGTGCTTTTGGTTAATGGTACTTCTGACAGCATTACAAAAGACATTACTGATTATTTAAATCTTATTACCAATGGTGGATACAGCAGTGCAGTAGAGAACGAATCTGTAGATGTAGTAAGCCAAAATTATAAATTAGAGAGTGGAAAGTTTATAATTAATAATGATGCAAAAAAGTATTCATTACGAATTTCAAAAGGATCAAAGTCAATTTCTTATTATATGGGAAATGATTATGATAATGGTAAGGACCAGTTTACTTTATTGACAGTAACATTTAAATCAGGAAATCATTCTTATGCAGTGTATGTACCTATGGTTGTTCGAAGAATTGTGCAGATTGATTTTTCTGCAACGTTAAGTGAGGAGAGTATTTTTACTTCTTCTGCATATGATAACTTGAAATCACATGTTCTTGTTGATTATGACAGTTATATGACAGGATATCTTACATGGACATATGATCAATCCCAAGGTGAAAATGTTGTATTTGACTGGCAGAGTTACATGGAGGCAGGTGCAGATTTAACTAAAGGATTTGAAAAGACAGTACAGTTTGACTTTTTGAAGCAGAATGAATATCTTCCTACAGGAACAAAGCTTACATTAATTGATACTATGAATCAGGATAAGATGTATTCCTATGATATAACTGCAGAAGACATAAAGAAAGATGGAACATTCAGTATTGCATTAAGTAACTTTACTGATGAGAACAATAAATCATATAAGGAAAAAGCAATTAGTGTTCTATATGGTGCTACGGCTATTACTAATAGCAATGGCAAATTTGTTAAAGTCCAAAAAGGAGAAAATGCAACAGTTATTACTACTGATGGTGAAAAATATCGACTAAAAACAGGAGAGGATGACGAAAGTAAAGATACTTATTCAATCACCTTGGCAAATCAGGGAAAGGCAGTATCTGAGAACTTTTACCTTATAGTCAATGTACCAAAGAATAAGGCTGAAGAGGCGAAAATTGAAGGAATTAATGGGGCAGTAAAAACCATAGTAAATACTGAGGTTGCACCATGTTCAGTTTTGCAGGTACATAGATATGATAATCATACTATTGATAATGGATTGAGTACAGAGAGTACATTTAGTATTCTTTCTGCATATACTCAGGAATTAGTAGATGAATCAAGTGATGGTGTTAAGAAATTAAGAACTTCATCAGAAACGGCATATGTAGATACAGACAGGCAGGTAAACATTAAATTGCTTGACAAGATTGGCTTTAATTCAAATCAGGCATATGGCGATGATGATAAGTTATATCAGGAGTTTTTAATCACACCATATAGTAGCAGTGTAATGGAAAGTTTTCTGGATGATGCAACTAGTGTAAATGTTAGTTTTAGGGTTTATTCGCAGAATTCTGCCGGTGAAAAGACGTATTATTCATACGATAATGCTAATAACAAACTGATACAAAGTAATTCATCTGCTATTGCATGTTCTTATAATGTTCAAACAACGCAGGACAGATTAAAGCTGGTAATGGGGACTGCGAATTCAGAAGATGCAGCAATTGATTTATCTGAGATACGTAAAGCAATTGCCAGTGAAACAGGTTCTAAAATTTGTATTGAGGCGGAAATTAAGATGACATTGTCAGATATTAGTATAAGCAAACTTGTACCGTCATCTAAATTGGTGTCAGGTAATCCTCAAGCGTTTATGAATTTTCAATTTGTCTCACGTCTTTCTAAGTCAAAGACTACATTTAATGAGAGTAGTTGGAGAGTTAGCAGTGATGGAACCAGCAAATATTATAGAGATAATACTGGGTATGTTGATATGTCTTTTTCGGGAGATGACAAGCAGCAGTTGGGCATTAATTTAAATAATTTGCCTTACAGTGGACCTCAGACAATTGAAGGTACAGTGGCTATTGATTTCAGACAGATGGATGGATGGGAATCAATTATAAAAAATGCTAAAGAAATACAATTTTCTTTTGAACTGAAGCAAAAACAGGATACAAAAGAGTATATAAAATTGGATGCACCATCATCACATATTGCCGGATTAGAAGTAGGTGTATTGAATTCATCAACTGAAGAATATAATTATAGTTCAATTTATGAAAACTGGAGTTGGATTCAGAAAAATAATTCAGGCTTTAAGAATATGCAGGAAGGTATATTCCGTCTTCCGGTTAGATGGAAGGTAAAAGTGGATTCTGAGCGAGATACGTTCTATTATGCAAACTATCGCTTAGTTGTAAATGTATCTTTAATTGACCAAGATGGTAACATAATTGAATTCTCTGTAGCAGATAATGACAAAAATATTAGACAAACAGGTGTGTTGACTGATTTTGTTACTTATACTGTTGCAAGAATTGTTGTGGAATAAAATGGCATTGCGTATGAGTTGACTCTTCAATAAAAGAAAATAGAAGGGGCTGGATGTTACTTTTCAAGAAAGTGGCATCCAGTTTTTTATTAGAATTTCCAATATCGGCAAAAAATAATAAAAAGCAAATTTTTAAAAACAGAATAATTGCCGATAATGTGATATACTAATTATAATGAGTGTAACTTTTGAAATTATGACAATGAAAAGCTAACAAAATTAGCTTTTCATCATATGAAAGGAGGGGCAGATACAATACCTTTCAGTTGCAGAAATGGCAAAAAAATACTCTGGAGGCATTTATCATAAGACACAGATTGATTTAACATATAACTCCAACCATATGGAAGGCAGTCGGTTGACTCACGATCAGACCAGATATATCTTTGAGACGAATACTATTGGTATAGAAAAAGAAGTACTCAATGTAGATGACGTGATTGAAACGGCAAACAAGAAAAGACCTTTGACGATATTCTGGATTTTCATGTGAAGTTTGAACGTATCCATCCATTTCAGAATGGCAATGGTCGTGTGGGGCGCTTAATTATGTTCAAGGAATGCCTGAAATATAATATTGTTCCATTCATTATCGAGGATAATTTGAAAATGTTTTATTATCGAGGGTTGAAAGAATGGAATAATGAAAAAGTATATCTGACTGATACTTGCCTGGTAGCACAGGATAGATATAAAGCATATCTGGATTATTTTAGAATTGTGTATTGAAAGTTGGAATAATACTTAATGTGAAATTTTTATAAACTGGTTAGCGATGCAGCTTAATACAAAATATGTTTGAAATGGGGAGGATAGGAATCATATGACACAGGAAACAATTAATCAAATTCTTAAATTTAGAGATGATAGAGAGTGGAAACAATTTCATAATCCAAAAGATTTGGCAATTTCCATTTCTCTGGAGGCATCAGAATTATTGGAAATATTTCAGTGGAGTGGAGCTGACACCTCTTCAAAGAATAAAATAGAAAAGATAAAAGAAGAACTTGCAGATGTTGTAAATTATTGTGTTTTGATGGCGGATGCATGTGGATTAGATTTGGATGAAATTGTGCAAGCAAAAATAGAGAAGAATAACGAGAAATATCCGGTTGAAAAATCTAAAGGTAAGAGTGACAAGTATGATAAATTGTAAAACAGTGAGGGATGGTTATGTTGGTTATGGATGAAATTAAAAAATTTGAATTCAATGAATGTGGATTGCAAAAGTTAAAAGAATTACCAAAGGGACAAAATTGGCCAGTAGTTTATCTTATTCATGATGATAACAATCTCTATATAGGTGAAACTACGAGTGCAGCTGCCCGAATGAGTCAGCATTTGAAAAATGGCGAAAAGAAGAACTTGAAAGTTATAGAGGTTGTTTTTAATGGACGATTTAATAAATCGGTTATTTTAGATTATGAGCAGCGCTTAATAAAGTATTGTTCGGTTGATGGAAAATTTAAAAATATATTAAATAAAAATAAAGGCCAGCAATCTATACATGATTACTATCAGAGAAAATTTTATCGAAGTCAATTTACTATTCTATGGCAGGAAATGCTTGATAAGAAGCTTGCAAATAATTCTCTTGAAATTATTGAAAACAAAAATATATTTAAGTTTTCTCCTTATAGTGCACTGAATGGGGAACAGAATGAAATAAGCATAAAAGTAATAAATGAAATTATAGATAGCTTCGCAAATGATAAAAAGGGTGTTAGTCTTATTCAGGGGTGTGCAGGTACAGGAAAAACAGTTTTGGCAATCAGTACGATTAATTCATTGGTAAATGCCATTAATATAGATTATCGTTTATTAGATATTAAGGCAGTGTCATTTGAAGATGATATTGACGAAAGTAAACGTAAAACATTGTTGAGATTAAAAAAATATATTCAAACAGAAAGAGGTGGAAAAGCTTTCAAGATAGGATTTGTTTTTCCTATGCCTGGAATTAGAGGGACAATTAAAAATGTATTTAAAGAATGTGGTAATGGGCTTGTAAGCGAAATGGTTATAGGTCCAACAGATGTAATTAAAGAAGACTATGATATTCTTTTTGTTGATGAATCACACAGATTATCGAAACGTAAAAATCTTACAGGATATAAATCTTTTGATGATGTAAGTAGATCATTAAATTTAGAACCAACTGAAACGAATCAGTTAGAATGGATTTTAAAATCTGCGAAGCATATTATTCTCTTTTATGATAAAACTCAGAGTGTAAAGTCATCTGACATTTCACATGATGAATATGAAAATACTTTGAAAAAGTATAATTATGTAACTAATGAACATATTCTTAAAACACAAATGAGATGTGAGGGTGGAGACACTTATCTTCAGTATATTAAGGATGTAATGGCATGTAGGAGAAAAGAACGTGAAAATATGGATAATTATGATTTCCTGATTTTTGATGATGTAAATTTACTTGTGGAAACTGTACGTAAAAAAGATAATGAAATGGGATTATGCAAAACAGTTGCTGGATTTTCATGGGACTGGAAAACAAAACAAAAGAATAAACCTAAGGATGATATGTCTTGTTATGATTTACTCGTTAAAAATGGCGAATATGATATTTTGATTGAAAATCATAAATATATTTGGAATTTGACCAATGAATCGTGGGTTACCAGACAGGACTCGCATTGTACAATTGGATGTATTCACACTACTCAGGGATATGATATGAATTATGTGGGCGTCATATTTGGCAAGGAGATTGACTATGATTTCAATAGTAATTCAATTGTAATAGATTTGGATAATTATAAGGATTCAAAAGTAAAAGCAGGAACAGATAAGGAAACTTTAAAAGAACTTATTATTAATACATATACTACAATTCTAGCTCGTGGTATAAAGGGCTGCTATGTTTATGCATATAATAAAAATATGCAGAAATATTTGAAAAAATTTATAATTCCAGCTAATGAAGTTACATTAGAGGAGCAGTAATATGTTCATAAATTATTAGAGTGTTGTTCAGTGTTGAGAATAAAGCTTGCAAATAAAAAATCAAGGCTAAATTGAAGAATATTGAAAATTTATACAGATTAAAAATTAGGTGCCAAAATAAGATTACCAAATTAGTATTGGTCTAAAATTGTATCGATTATTAGGATTATGAAAGAGGTGCAATATATTCTTTTACTCGTCCGTAATAGATATTAAAAACTTGTTAAGAAAGATTTATTTGAAAAATAAGGCTTGATATAGTACGGATTTTAGATGCAAAATTTTAGCTGATATATTTTCAGCATGTAGAAAAGGGAAACTGGTTTTCTAGATTTTGATAAAAAGGAGTATCTCTATTGGGGATCAAGATACTCCTTATGCACAACAATGATTGGGGATTTTTGCTGTGCAAATCCCACCTGTGCTTTTGAAGCAACGGACAATGATGCTGGGGAATACACCATCTCCGCAGGCGGGCATAAAAATAGGATACTTCTTCTTTATATTGAAGGTATCCCTCTTAATTTTTCTTATAAATGATCATTTTATAACAGCATTTACTACCAGTCGGTAATCATCCCCTTTTTTCTTTCCGGAACAAGTAGACAGCGTAAGGATCTGTCCATCTTTTTTCGGTTTCTTTTTAATAGGGTAGTAAGCGTTTTTTTCTATCGTCATAGATAACCAATCCAGCCATCTGTTATCCTTCTTGTCCCCTGTGAAATCCGTTAGGTATGTTATACTTTTATCCAGGCAGTCATATACACTATATACTGTATATTTCATTACTTTTTCCGGCTGATACAGATATATCTTGTTATTTTTTTTATAAAAATCTTCTGATTCAAACTCATGAAGCGAACCAAACATAGATCTTGTACGCATATTATGACCATAAAGGATTAAATGCTTATCCTCAAACGATGCTCCAGGCTGAATGAAGATGGATCCGGCATAGCTGGATTCCCCTTTATAATCCTTATGGAGATATTCATTCCATCTGCTTCCCCGTAAAACAGGATAATCAATCCTGGTTCCCGGAACTTTTATCCATCCAACAATGTCTGGATTTATTTTTTTTAATTTTTCCCAGTCTATGCCGGGATCTTCATCACCTGTTTCCTCTGTTTTTACATCGGATTGCAGGTCTTCTAATATTTTTTGGTTTTTCCATAATGGATATTCTTCCCTGAATGCCGCCCCTATAAAGATCATTGACAGACTGATCAATACGGCAATGGCTAGTAAGTAAAAAAACTCCCTTATCTTTCCCATACTGTATTTTTCTCCTTATTATTTTTGTGCTGGATTTCAGTACATTTCACATATCATGAACATAACACCACATATTTATAAAATTCCCCCGTCAGAGCTATTGACATGACCCTTCTGTGTGGTCTATACTGGATTTGCTGAAAAGTTTTCAGCATGATCCAATCTCGCAGACCGTTTCAAAGACGGTCTGTTTTTTTATCCCATCTTATCCATATCAAACCAGATAGATGGATAGATTATTATATATATTATTGTATATATCTGTCTCTATATATTTTACAGGTAACTCTTTCGTTTCTGGAACCGTAATCTCTTCGCCTTTAGAATCGTAATTTCTTCGCTTCTGGAACCGTAATTTTTTCGCTCCTGAAAAAATACCGGAACACTAAACTACCGTATTCTCCATTTTAAAATCATGCTGTACCTGTGCTTTATAATAAAGCCCTATTGTCAGCGGAGCATTATACAGCGATGCTAACAGGTAATTATCCGGCTTTCGGATCTCTCTTGTATTCCGGTTAAGGCATTCTATGATATACTCTATATGTTGTACATTTAATGTCTTTATCCGGTTCTGCACCTCATTTACTGGGATTTCTTCCCCTGATATTTTATATGTATCCCTATCTGAGATATAAACATTTGCCATTATCTCTATCATAGCATCTATTATATTTTTATCCGTTTTGTGCCGTTGCATCAATATTTCATATTCTAACTGATGCCGTATCTTTTTTCTGTAAAACTCTCTCGCATGTCTTTTTTCCAGAATCGTAATTTCTTCGCTTCTGGAATCTCCCCTTTTAGCTTCCTTTCCTGTAACGCTTGTCTCTGCTATAGTTTCTTCTCTTTTATTTCCTTGCATCTTATCCATATGTGAATCCTGCTTCATCTGTTCTTCAGGGACAATCTCTTTTGCACCTTCTTTATGGACAGCCGTAAAGTTCATCACATAAATAATGTCTGGCTTACCCTGGCCTCTTTTTTTCTTCTCGATCAGTCCAACTTCGGAAAGCTGTTTCATTGCTTTGCTGATCGTACGGTCACTGCGTCCCAGTTTTTCTACCAATTGTTTCAAATTGTATGTGATATATAAGCGGCCGGTATCTTTTTCGATCCAGCTATTTTTCCTTGATAATGCCAGCCTGGATAATAATACTCCATATAATATTTTCGCAGTATCACTGATCCCCCTGTACTCCTCTTCCTCCAAAAGCAATGCCGGAATCTGGTAAAAGCGGAAGTTTTCTCCCTCTGTATTGTAAAAATAGTCCAATCTCATCTTTTTTTCTCCTCTCTTTTCTTTTCCAATGTAAAGGGGAATATCCTGGAAAGGGATCTCCCCCTTACATGAAAGTATATGCTGCACACAAATAGTGTGCGAATTCTGCCTGCGCTTTTGCAGCTACGGCATGGTCTTCTCCATCCGGCAGGCAGAATGTATGTAACACTGATCTTTTATACGGACTGTCCTTCTTCGTTTACGCAGTCCTTTAGCCATTTTTCAATCAATGCCGGACACCGCAGAATCTCTTCGGAAAGAAAGTGGCTGATATAACTGGAAACCCCTTTTATATCTAAAGAATTCATATATTCCTGACGGGTTAATCCTGCTGTTTCTTCCCTTCCTTCTTCCACTAACTCATCCATCGAGACAGAAACTTCCCTTCCTTCCCTGTCCGGCTTTCCGGCAGGCTCTTTGCAGTCTGTATCTTCTGTTTCTATTTCTGATACCATATCTCTTTGTTCTTCCTTCCTTTCTACAGGCTCTGGCTCTTCTTTTTCTTCTTTTGGGCAGTACTGGTCAAGCAGGGTCACATACCGTTCCCATGTAATGGATTTCTCTGAGATACTGATGTTTTTATCCGAGCAGGAGATCCTGATCTCCCCTTGTGATATTTCATATGATGTACTCCCATATCTCCCTCTTAAGAACTTTACGAGTGCTTTTCTGGAGACAGTAGACCTGTCATATTCATCTATACCCAACAGCCGGTACGATACCCGTATCTCTACCGCACCCGGTTCTAAATTCTTCTGTTTATATTCTTCTATATCCACATTTTTTGTAATCCCCTGTTCGATCACTTCCTTCTGCATCTTTTCCGGCAGCCTCGCCAAAGTGAGTGCGGCAGATTTTTCTATCTCCCCTTCCTTAAATTTTTCCATTGCCTCTGGAAGTAAATTTCTGGAGATCTGCTGATATTCCTGTACTGTAGCCCTTGCGATTCCCATTTTTTTTGATAAGCGTTCTACCATCCTTCCTTTCTGTAAAGATGGAGGGAATTCTTCTGGATGCTCTCTTAAAAGTTTTTCCATCTCTGTGATCTCATGCATCAACTCATACGGTTTTTTCGTGTGGTATCCATTTGAAGCCATTACACGAAAACTTTCCTGCACCGCACTGACATTATTAACAATGCATGGAAGAAAAGCAAATTCTTTTAATCCCCTTTCCTCAACAAGCAATTTACAAGCCTGACAGCGCTTATGTCCTGCAATAATCTTATACTCATCTGTATCTAGCTTGCTTACTGATAAATTCTCAATCACTTCTCCTGTAGCCTGAATTAAATCTGCAAGTGATTCTATCTCTTCCTTATCACGTGCCGGACAATACTGTTCTACATTTTCTTTTAATTTTGAGTAATGTATCCATTTGATTATTCTGCGTGGATGCTGCTCTTCTTTTTTTATCTCTTCCTTGTTAAATATATTCCCAAGCT
>ENA-OPDD01000419-OPDD01000419.1-human-gut-metagenome-genome-assembly--contig:-NODE-419-length-31909-cov-6.746531_pt1 | contig 31909 bp, 27 predicted proteins | sample MGYA00241574_ERZ501499 | MGnify/ENA primary metagenome ERZ501499 (study PRJEB25962, sample SAMEA2042576) | human gut metagenome | biome: human gut; feature: human-associated habitat; material: faeces...
CCTGCGGAATGTGGCATTGCTGTGCTCGCCACATTCTGGAGACTGGCGATAGACGGTGATTAGGCTGTACTCCTACAAGATGGGCAGAGCGGCAGCGGATGATAGGAGCAGAAGCAAATCGTCTTGCAATGCTAATGCGGCAGCGCCGCGCGCATGGCAGTACAATCGGCAAGCATTGCAGCTCTTCGAGCTGCTCGCTTGCAATGGGAATTTTCTCTGGGAGGGTGTAAGGGAGGGATATCTCTTTTTGAAAAGAGATATCCCTCCCTTATCCGTTCCCCGCGTCAGGCGGGGAGCATATCAAACTTCTTTATTAAAATAGAAGAACTTCTCATCCTCTCCCTTCTTCCTCATGCAGGAAGAAAGCATTTTATAAGAAGCGTCGTTCTCCTTGAAGCACTTGGCAACGACGTGTCCCAGGTGGCGCTGGTAGAGGCCCCATTCGGCCACGGCGCGGAATGCTTCGACGCCGTAGCCCTGTCCGCCGTATTCCGGCGCGATGCGGCACCCTTCCTCCGCACCGCCCTTGCCGTCGAAACGGTAGAGCAGCACCTCGCCGATGCACTTGCCGTCTAAACGGATGGCAAAGTTGATGGCGCGCTTTTTGGCAAAGTCCTCTCGCACAACGTCGAGGAAATAAGAGTCTAAGTCTTCACCCTTCCAGTCAGTGCGGTAGTCGTAGCCCCACCACTTGTTGCGCTCATCGTCGAGGCAAAGCGCGTTGTAGGCCTCGCGGTCCTTGTCGGTAAAGGCCGAAAGTGTCAGGCGCTCGGTCTTGAGCGTCGGGATCTCGTCCAAGTCCTCCAGCTCGTTTTTCACGTCAAAGCAGAACTTTTCCGCGAGCTTGCACGGCAGGTATTGGAGCTTCGAGGTGCGAAGGCCGCGGTCGCCCGCATCGTCCTCACGGTTCAAATACCTGACGCCGTCCACCGCGTAGCAGCGGGCGAACTCCTGCACCGTCGCGGGATAGACGCCCTCGTAGCCGTAGAGCGCCTTTTCGATGTGGACGTGCAGCGTTTCACCGCAGCGCTCGGCCATCGCGATAGAAATGAGCCGTCCCTCATATTCCATACCGCCGACGTAGAGCCACGACGCGCCCGTCAGGCGCAGCATCGTCTTGGCAAGCGCCAACTCCTGCTTGGCCGACTGCGAGGTCTTTTCAAACACCTCCGTATAGTCCTGCCAAAATCGCTCGATCAGCGGCAGATCGTCCTTCCCCAGTGCGCGGAACTGCGCCTCGGGATAGAGCTTGCGGAATTTGTTGACATGGTTGCGCTGGCCGCTGTAATGGCGGCCCGGGAACTCGCGCAGATCATTCGCCTCGTAAATATAGTCGCGCCAGGAACGAAAATTGTTGAGGTGGAAGCGCGGATAGCGCTCTAAGAGCTTCGCCGCCTTCTCCTTTGGCACGACGGACAGCTCGAGCGAGATGCCCTGCTCCACGCAGTAATCCTCAATGGCGCAGAGCGCGGCCTCCTCATCGCCGTCCGGTCCCGGCACGGGATAGTCGAAGCAGGGCTTGCCGTCGATGCAGTTTTTCACGATCAGGCAGCCCGCCGCCTCGGCATACTGCGGGTGCAGATGCCCGCGCCACATCATCTTGACGAGCGCGGAATACTCGCATAATTGGTAGTTGCAATCCTTATAATAGCGGCGCAGGCGGGAAAGATCCCGCTGCGCAACGGGTTTGAATGTCAGCATGGAAAACCTTTTTCTCCTTTTCGAGTCGTATCGATTATTTTACCCGTTTTTGCGCCGCGTTACAAGCCCTTTTTCATTTGGGTTCCAACTCGGCGAGCACTGTCTGCGCGCACTCAAGGAACTGCTGGAGCGACGCCTGCCGTCCCTCGCCTGCGCGCACAGCCATACCGAGCTCGCGTGCCGACTTGGGCTCCACCGGCACAAGCAGAACGCCGTCGCCGCGTCCTCGCAGCGTCAGCTCCGTCATCATGCTCACGCCGAGGCCGTGCTCGACCATGCTGATGACCGTCGGGTCGTCCACCGCCGTCGGCAGGATGTGCGGCTTGACGCCCACGCGGTTGAAGATGCGCATGATGTCCTTGTCAAAGCCCTGCGCAGGCATAATGAAGTCACGCCCGTCGAACTCGCTCAGCGGATACCCTGTGCGCCCGTCGATGGGATAGTCCTTGGGCAGCACGGCATACATCGTGTCGTCGCGCAGGTGGATCCACTCGTAGCCGCTCTCCTCTTCCTGACGGCTGACAAAGATGACGTCCATCTTCCCCTGCGCCAAAAGCTCATAGGGGCTGCGGATATGATCCGCCATGCGGATGTCGACGTCAACGTCGGGCCGCTCCTCACGAAAGCGGCGGATGATGCTCGGCAGCCAGTGCATAGCCATGCTGGCGAATGCGCTCACGCGGATGACCTCGCTGCGCGAGGACGCCACCTGCGCGATCGTGCTGTCAAGACGCGCGTTGGCCTGCAAAAATTCGCGGATGGCGGGTGCTACGCGCTCGCCGTCCTTCGTCAGGCGGACGCCGCCGCGCCCACGCTCGAGCAGCGTGAAGCCGACCTCGCGTTCGAGGGAATTCATCATGTGCGTCAGGCCGGACTGCGTGTAGCCCATCACCTCCGCCGCCTTGGTAAAGCTGCCGAGGTCTACCGCCATCAGCAGCGCTTCTAACTTTTTGCTCTCCATAGGATATTCCTTTCCTATTAGTATTCAGCATGTTTGGATTATAATATATCCTCGCGCCGTATGCAAGCGGAATTCTCGTTTTCAGCTCCTTTTTACAAACTTTTTCCATCATCTGTCATACAGGTTGGTCTTTTTTGTCCACCTGCTGCGTAAAATAGAGGCTGAGGTGATGATCTTGAAACGACGTTTCGCGCTCTTGCTGCTGTTTTTGTTGACTTTTCTTGCACTCTGCTTTTCCTGCGCCAAAGACGGCCAAGCTGTCGCCGTCTCGGCCCCATCCCAACTGCGGCGCTGCATTGCGCTGACCTTTGACGACGGCCCCTCCCCGCAGACGACCGCCACCCTCCTTGACGGGCTCAAGGAGCGCGGCGCGCACGCGACGTTCTTCCTCATCGGCGAGCAGATCGCGGGCAACGAAGATCTCGTCCGCCGCATGAAAGACGAAGGCCATCAGGTCGGCGGCCACAGCTTCACGCACATCCGTCTTGACAGCGCTGACGCCGCTGCACTCGGCGAAATCCAGAAAACGGACGAGACGCTGCGCGCCATCCTCGGCGACGGTGACTACTGGCTGCGCCCGCCCTGGGGCTTTGCAAGCGACGCACTCAAAAGCGCCGTCTCCGTCCCGCTCATCTACTGGACGATCGACACGATGGATTGGAGCGTGCGCAACAGGGACCTCGTCGCGCACCACATCATCGAAAATGCCAAAAGCGGCGACATCGTTCTCCTGCACGACCCATATGACACGAGTGTCGAGGCCGCACTTCAAACCATCGACGTTCTTAGTGAGCAGGGCTACGAGTTCGTTACGCTCGAAGAGCTGTTTTCCAACGCCGGCGTCACACCGCAGGCCGGACACTTCTATCTGCGCGCGGATGAAGAAGTCCCGTGGTGAGGTCTCGACAAAATTTTTGAAAAAATTTCAAATTAGGACTTGCATTTTCCGGACTGGTGTGCTATCCTATCTAAGCTGACATTGAGCAGTACACATCATCCGGGTGTGGCGCAGTTGGTAGCGCGCTTGACTGGGGGTCAAGAGGCCGTGAGTTCAAGTCTCGCCACTCGGACCAAGAAAAATCCTTGAAGCCGTAAGGCTTTGAGGATTTTTTATTTTGCATTGACAGCGGAAAAAGTGCGCTGCATCTAACACTTTTTTAACACTGTTAAATGTTGATTGACCGTCAATAGCTCTTCACGAATGGATTCGTTCAACACTTGGTTGATGATGTTTTTTAGCTCGCGTTACATAACCAGAGGAATGAACTCTGTTGATGTAGTAAAGCTTGCTGGTCTAAAGATGTAGCTATTCAGATAATTGATTTTGGTTCTCTTACTCAAGCATAAAAGCGCTGGTATCCTCTAAGTTTTTCCCTTTAGACGAAAGAATAAAGCAAGTATGAGCAGGGATGGGTTAAAACAGGTGCTGCGCAGGAGGGAGGACGAACTGAAATCGTCCTCCCTCAGTTCGTAGATCAAAAGGTTTTGCAACTTAGCTGCACTTGGCTAAAAGTGGTGCGCGGGAAAGAAAAACGAAATGTGGATCACATGATTTTCAATGGCCAAAAACGGCAAAAAGATTCGATCACTTTTGGAGAGCCTCATTAAAATGCCCATTGAATAACTGTTTGCACAATGCTATAATCCAATTTATGCATCAATAAAAACAGTGGGTTAGAGACTTTCTTCACACCCCATAAAAGGAGAGACGATCTATCATGGACATCAAAGGAGATTGGAAAAAGCGGGCCGTCTGCGGATTGATGGTACTGGCAATGGCACTGAGTTTGTTGCCAACTTCTATTCTGGCGGCCGATACGCGCAGCGTTACGGACAACGCCATCAAAAACGGAAGCTTTGAGGAGCCTGCGTTTCACGACAAGAATTCGCCGCAGTGGCCTGCAAACAATGTTCCTGACTGGGATACAACGGCATCCGACAAACTGATCGAGTTCGGGTCGACGAGGAAAACTGGAACAGTTCCTCATATTTGGGGTAAGCCGGATATTCCGGATGGATCTCAGTTTGCGGAGCTGAACGCCGACGAAGAGAGCACGCTTTATCAGTATGCCACGACGGTCGGCGGCAATGTGTATGAGTGGGGTCTTTCCCACCGCGGCCGCGAGGGCGTTGACCGGATGGCGGTCATCATCGGCCCGAAGCAGAACGTTGACCCAGCCAAGCCGAGCAAGGATGGCAAGGATGGCAGGGATCAGTTCATGCGCATGACGGACTGGGTGCGTCAGCACGCGTCGAATATGGCCGATATGGGCTGTACGCAGAAGATCACGGTCTACTCCAAAAAGTTTGCCAAAAACGGCGGATTCGAGAATGACATCGGTGATGCGTTCAGCGCTTCGCCGTCTGACGTGTACACGGAGAAGTGGAATGTCTGGATCATCGGTACGAGTAACACGGCCTGGGGCAATTACGGAACGAAGAGCTCGGCCTATGCGGCGGGAAATCTTGCATACAGCTGCCGCTACGCCGTGCCGGACGGGCAGAGGGAGACCGTCTTTGCCTTCTGCTCCTATTCTGCGGCAGGCGGTAGTACACAAGGCAATCTGATCGACAATATTCATTTCAGCCTTTATCAGACCATCACGGCGGCGGCCACGGCGGAGGGATGGGGCAATATCCGCATTTCGACCGACGAGAATTACAAGATCGGCGGCAGTATGCGAGAGCTGGTAGTGGCTGACGGCAGCACCATCACGGTGCAGGCGGTCGAACCAGAAAGCGGCGATGTTCAGTTCGTCGGCGCGTATGTCACGCGCCAGACGCAGAACGGGCTGGAGAAGAAGTTTATTCCCGCAGGGAGCTGGCCGAAACATGGCAAAATCTATGCTTATGAGCACTGTGTGAAGGAACCGGCGGATATCGTGCTGGTCTTTGTCAAAAAGCCTATGGTCATATATGAGGCCAACGGCGGAGACCGGTATACCTACGGCGACAATGGAACAAATGCGGTCTCCTTTGCGCAGCAGCCAGGCAGTGACGGCACGTTGACGCCGCGTGGACCTTATAATGCGCAGGCTGCCACAACAGCAAAGGATGGCTGGCGCTTCGACGGCTGGCTGCTTGCGCGAAACACTAAAGTGCTGCCCGCGGTCCACACCGTGAGCTATGACACGGAAGGCGATACTTTTACCTTTACGGCGGCTGATGGTACAAATGAAACGCTCCAATCCGGCGGCGCAACGCTCATCGCCCAGTGGAAGTGGCGTCAGCGCTTTGTCACCGCCTCGCGCGTGAAGGGTGAGGACGGCACAGTGAGCAATGATTTTCTGGTAAATGCGAACTGCGGCAGCATTACAGTAGGAAAGAGCGACGGATCGACTGTTACAACAGAAACGAATGAAGCGGTCACCGACTACTATTCTCAGGCCAACGAGAAGATCACGGCGACTGCGACGGCGAAGGAAGGCTACTGCTTTATCGGCTGGTATCAGCAGCTGGACGGCGATACCTACCAGTTCGTCAGCAATCAGGAAACATATACTTATACGGCAAAGGCTGAAGGCGTGCAGACGATCTACGCCCGCTTTGCCCCCACACATACGGTGACGTATCAGTGGACAGTGACCCAAAACGAATGCCCGACGGATGAGGAACTGGCGGCAGCGGGAAAGACGCTTCCTGCCCCTGCTACCGTGATGGACGGCGATAACTATCCTATTTCGACGGATTACAAGGCAAATGAAACAAGCATTCCCGGGACCAAGCGGAAGAATGACGTGACGGTTTACGGCAAATGGACGTTTTCCGGCTGGCGCGATGAAAATGGCGATATTCGCGTGGAGAATCTTGTGGATGTCCGCAAGGACCGCACGCTGACGGGCCACTGGACGTTCATGCCGAATACCAGATTTACGCTGACCTATCAGGTGGCGGAGAACAGCAGCAGCTGGACACCGAGCAATCTTTCCGCACCGGCTGATAAGAAGCAGTATTTCCGCACGGAGCCGGTCACTGCGGCGGGTGAGCCGAGTTATAAGCAGGGCGAGCTTTACGTAAGTCCGGACCTGACGCTCAAGGGCGCGTGGACATTTGGCGGCTGGAAACGCAGCGACAATGAAGGTGTTGTTGCTGCGGGCGACGGCTTTAACATGCCGGGAAATGATCTGACGTTGACCGGCCAGTGGAGCTTTACACCCGATACGTATACGGTGTCGTATGATATTGGAAATGGCACAGGTACGCCGCCTGAATCGCACGACAGTTACGATTATTCTGCGCTTGCGGGAAAGAGCGGCTGTGATACAACACAGCGCGGTATTCCGTTCGGCGCGTCGATCACGCTGCACGAGTTCACCGGTACGGCGCCGGATGGGACATATTTTGCCGGTTGGAGCCTTGTAAAACCGACAAATGATAATTTAGACACCATTCAGACGCAGGGCCCCGGCGCGGTGGTCGACAATGAGACGCTTCGAATCACGAAAGATGGCAGCCATGATGTGACGCTTTACGCCGTCTACAAGCCTGTGGACACGGCGACGGTGGAGTTTGATGCCACACCGGCTGAGGGCGGCACCGTGAGTCTCCGCAGCGGCAGCTTTACGGTGCGGGGCAGTACGGTAGACGAAAAGCCTGTTTCCTCGACCGCAACTCCGCGTGACGGCTACCATTTTGTCGGCTGGTATGAAAAGACAAGTGATGGCAATTTAACAAAGGCAACGGATGAAAACGGAAATGTGATTACAGGCGTGACGCTGACTGTTACCACGGCCATGATGCAGGCGAAGCTGGACTTGCTCACGGAGAACGGACCGCCCGTGCTCGAGGTGCGCTATGTCGCCGTGTTTGAACCGAATACGTTTACCGTATGTTTCAATGAGAACGGCGGCCAGGGAAGTATGGGCGATCAGATCTTCGGAGGTGCCGACAGTCCGCGAAATCTGACGAAAAATGCCTTTTTCAAGGCAGGCTATGAGTTCGACGGCTGGGCGGAATATCCCAACGGAACGGGAACGATCTATCGTGACGGTGCGCTCTTTGAGAATGTGACGACCTATCAGGGAGAACAGATCAATAACGGAGATACGATCAACCTCTACGCGCAGTGGAGAGAGATCGAACATGTGACGATCACCTACACAGCCTACCCCGATTCGCTCGGCAGTGTTGCGCTCAATTTGAAGAGCGAAGCAGCGGTGCAAAATGACCCTGCCGTGCAGAGCGAGATCATCTCTGAAAAGGTTAATCCTGAAACGGGTAAGATTGTCGGCGCGACAGCCACGGTGAAAAGCGGCAGCGTGTTTGAAGGCTGGTATAATGACCTTACAAAGGCAAATGTGGAGACCAGCGAAACGTTTGTCCCGAAGAAGCAGAACGGTCGCTATGTGAGCGCAAGCTATGTGGCCTATTTCCGTCTCCAGCGCTACACGCTGGCATTTGATGCCAACGGTGGCGTGGGAGAGATAGCGGCGCAGACTTTTGGGCACGGGCAGTATCTCCCGCTGAATGAATGCCGCTTCAGCCGCGAGGGCTACGACTTTGTGGGCTGGGCATTGTCAAAAGGCGGCGCAAAGCGGTTCAACGACAGAGCGGAGGTGCAGTTCACTGACCTCGTTTCATCAGGGAGTGAGCCAAAAGACGGCGATAGTGCAACCCTTTACGCTGTCTGGCAGGAGCGTGGCGTCACGCTCAACTATGCGAGCAGCGATGAATCGCTCGGCACGGTGACTGCCGGGTCGGAGACCATTGGGGCTGTGAACGGCAAGCCCACCGGTTCGACTGCGCAGGCGAAGAACGGCGCGCGGTTTGACGGCTGGTACAGCGCCGACGGCACGCTGCTTTCGACTGATCTGACGTTCGTTCCGACGAGGGAGGCTGGCACCGTCTGGCAGGGAACGACCTATTACGCGCACTTCAGTGCCAAGAGAAGTCCCTCGACTCCGTCCACACCGGCAAAGCCGAGCGAGACAAAGCCGACGCTCGCACCCATCCCGGAAATGCTCAACGGCAAGGATCATTACGCATACTTGCTCGGTTACGAGGATGGCACCGTTCGCCCGAACGGAAGCATCAGCCGCGCTGAGGTGGCGACCGTGCTCTTCCGCTTGCTCAAGGACGATGTGCGCATGCAGAATTTGACGAAGGACAACGCTTACAGCGATGTGCCGGGTACCGCGTGGTACGCCGCGGCAGTGTCCACACTCTCGAAGATGGGCGTCATCAGCGGCTATCCCGACGGCACGTTCCGACCGAACGCACCCATCACGCGCGCGGAATTCGCCGCGATGATCGCGCGCTTTGACGAGACTGCCAAGTCGGCCGACACGCCGTTCACCGACATTTCCGGCCACTGGGCCGAGAATGCGATCGGCAAGGCTTACGGCAATGGCTGGGTGGAAGGAAGCAGCAAAACGGTGTTCTGTCCGGAAAGCAACCTCACCCGCGCCGAGACAGCGACGCTTCTGAACCGCGTGCTGCACCGCCTGCCGGAGAAGGAGAGCGACCTGCTCGCAAACCAGATCGTCTGGCCGGACAATCCGGAGACCTTCTGGGGCTATCTTGCGATCCAGGAGGCGACGAACTCGCACGAGTACGAGCGCAAGGCGGACGGCGTTCACGAAACGCAGACCGCCAAGCGTGAGAACCGCGACTGGTCGAAGGAATTTGAGCAGTAAGCATATAAACCGCCATCTCAGGGAGCTACTGCACCCCGAGATGGCGGCCTTCTGTTATTGCGGCATATAGCATTCTTCCGGGGTATTCGCAGGCAGCAGCTTTTCAGACCACGCTTCATCTGTTTCGCTCAGACCCGGCGCATTTCGCAGAACCCAAACCAAGTCCGAGACGTTCAGCGCAGATCCGTTCGAGTATGAGTTCATGTATGCCCCGATGGGCGATGGCGGCGTTTACGAATATGTCGAGCTGTGGTACGGCTTTGCGGTCAAAAAGGAGAGTGACGCGCAGGACTACGCGGTCGAATTTCTGCGCTTTATGGCCCGTCAGGACGAGCTGAACACGCTTGCTTCTATCAAGGGCGTTCCCTCTGCTGCTAAGGAAACGACGGATGAGCGCTACACCGCGCTGAACGATATCGATAAGGTGGAGATGAAGGTCGTCATCGATGGAACGGTTCCGCCCTACATCGGCACGCTCCTGAGCCATGCGGCAAACGAACTGCTGGACGGCAGCATCGCAAGCGCCGATGACGCAGTCGCGTCGTTCGTCGCCCGCTGCGCAGAGTCCACGCAGGGCGCGGATTGAGAGCAGGATTAATAAAGGCAGGCACTTAGCGAGTACCTGCCTTTTTGCGTCGCCGGCAGATATTTTAAGGTTACTTTTATTTCACTGCTTGCTGATATGAGAACATTTTATTTGTCTCCCGCTCGTTTTTTCAATACTATGCTTGGAAATCTAGGGCAAATCGTTATTGCTAATTGGGATGACTTTTAGGATATAATTCCTAACCAAGCATGGCTCATGTCTCGCATGGATGATTTGGAAACGTCTCGCAATATAATTATGCATACAGGGGGTCTTCCTGCAGACGAAATTGACCGGATTGAAAGTATCGTCAGAGATTTGTTGAGACAGATAGGCTAATATATTGGAATACTGATTGTTTCCGGCCGATACTCTTTTTTATCCTTTTGATTTGATGAAATCTTATAATTCTACTTGAGCCAAAAATCGGCAAGTTTCTGTAGAAACTTGCCGGTTTTTAATTTTATTCAGTTGTTTCCTCGCGCAGCGAGTCTTTGAACAAGCTGCTCATATAATCGCTTCGTCCATAGAGAACGCGGTCAATGTAGACATCGCAACCTTGCGCACGGTAAAATACCATATAATTGCCGCTGACAAGAAAACGATAGTCTGTTCCTACATCTGCAATAGAGGATAACGGGGTTCCCATTTCTGCAAATTTTTTCAACGGGTCAACCACGTCCATAATGCGATCGATCACGCGCTCCGCAGCAGAACGGGTTTGAAGTTCCGATACGATGTAATCCCAAATGTCATCCAAATCACGACGGGACTCGGGTGAATAATGAATTTTATTCTTCATTCGCTCTTGCGCGGAAGTGCGCCATCATATCGTCCGGTGTCAGCCAGCCTTCCGTTTCGCCGGAGTGGCGGCCTTTTGCAAGCTCATTCATCAGGCGGATGGTCGCCTGTGTTCTCTCATAGTCCTGCATATCCACGATAGCGTATCGCCCGCGCCCGTTTTTCGTCAAAAAGACAGGAGCGCCCACAGTCACATCATGCAGTACCTCGCTGTAATTTCGCAGGTCAGAAATGGGTTTAATGTTCGGCATTATCTATCAGCTCCTTTCAAACATAGTATATCCCATTTTGCTGTAAAATTCAACAGCAAGTTTGCAGCGTACATTTATAGAAATGCGCGCTGCCTATGTATTTAGAATAAACACCTCTTGCCGACTGCCAGCAAACCGTTGATATATCTGCGTTTTCCAAAATCCTATAATTACACTCCGACCAAGAGAAACCTTGAAACCGCAAGGCTTAACAGTCGTAAGGAACTATAAGTCTTGCGGTTGGGGCAGAGAACGGTGTGACCGTTAAGGTCACGCCATTTTTCTGCGTCCAAGGGTAGATTCTGCAATCATGGGTTCTGCCAGCACGGGGATCTCCACCTCGTCAACAAAATTAAAGATGATCTCCACCTTCTGTCTGCGCTTGCCGCCAGACTTATCCGGTGCGTGGATGATGATCTTCTTGATATACTCGTTGACAATCGTCTGCGTCAGCTCCGTGACATCCACATACTTTTTCGTCAGCGCAATGAAAGCGTCCAGATCGTCGCCCATCGCCTGCCGCTGTTCAACCCATTCTTCCGTTGTTTCAATTTCGAGCTTTAACCGTTCCTTCTCCGCTTCATAATCAGAAGTCATCTTCTTGTACTTTTCCTTGCTAATTTCACCGAGGGCGTAGTCCTCATAGAACCGGGACATGACCACATCGAGGGTGGCAAGGCGCTTTTTTGCCTGCTCCATGCGCTTCTGATCTTCCCGGATGTCCCGTTCCTGATCGGCGGGCGGTAGTGCAGCCATTCCTCCTGAAAGCCCTCCACATCACCGCGAATGTACTCGTTGACCGCCTGAATCCGTTCCAGTACCAGTTCCCGCAGCACATCCTCGCGGATATAATGCGCCGAGCAATCGCCACGCCCACTCTTATATTTGGAGCAGACGTAGTGATCCTGTTTGCCCTCAAAGCTCTTGCAGGTGGTAAAGTGGAGCTTGCTGCCGCAGTCTGCGCAATACAGCAGCCCGGAGAACAATCCCTGCCGTTCCGCTTTTGCGGGGCGGCGCTTGTTTTTGCGCAGCTCCTGCACTCTGTCCCACTGTGCCTGAGAAACGATTGCCTCCTGTGTATCCGGTATGATGAACATATCCTCCGGATTGTTGGGAATCCGCTTTTTCAGCTTGTAGGACTTGGAGTAGGTCTTGAAATTACAGGTGCAGCCGGTGTATTCCTGCCGTTCCAGAATCCCAACGATGGATTGATCCTTCCATCCATACGGATTCTTTGGCAGAGGCTTTCCCTTGCGGCTGGCATACAGGGCTTTGGTCGTAAGAACCTGATCGCGTTCAAGAATCCGGGAAATCTGCTCCGGGCCTTTGCCGTCAATGCAGAGATCAAAGATGCGCTTGACAACCGGCGCGGCTTCCTCGTCCAGAATCCACTTGTCCTTGTCGTTTGGGTCGCAGCGGTAGCCGTAGGGCGGCTTGCCGAGGTGTTTGCCGCTGGTGCCGCGCTGATGCAGGCTGATACGGACTTTCTTGGAGGTATCGCGCGGATACCACTCGTTGAACAGGTTGCGGACCGCGGCAAAGCCCTCTCCGTCCCCGCGCTGGCTGTCCACGCCGTCGTTGACGGCAATGAACCGCACATCGTAGCTGGGGAAGATGATGTCGGTGTACTGGCCTACAGTCAGGTAATCACGACCAAAGCGAGATAGGTCTTTGCAGAGCCAGCAGCCCACCAATCCCTGCTTTACCAGTTCAAAGCCCTCCTGTACGCCAGAGCGCTGAAAGTTCGTGCCGGTATAGCCGTCGTCAACCAGCACTTTCAAGTTTGTGTAGCCATGATCCTGTGCGTATCTGGTTAAAAGCTCGCGTTGATTCTGTATCGAATTCGACTCGCCATTCTGCGAATCCTCATTACTGAGGCGGCAGTAGAGTATCGTAATTTTTTGCTGATCCGTCATAACGTCCTCCTTCACGTTCGGGTCAGCCGACAGAATCGGTGTGCTTGGAATTATATTATCATAGTTTTGTGTCACTGTCATTAACAAGCCACCTCCCGGTCAGAAAAAATGAGCCGTTTTACCTTGGCGGTAAGCGGCTCGGTTCCGTCACAGACGGTTTCAATGGTGTACCACGTGTTTCCAATCTTGCGCTCCACGGTTTTGCAGAAGGGGCTTCGTCTGTTCCAATAGGCCTCGCACTCCTGCAAAAAGGACTCCGGCGGGTCAAAGATCGGATCAAAGTAGCTCTCATGGTCAAAGACCTTGCAAAGCTCAAAGACCAAATCGTCTTTCCCCTCCATCACGGCACGGTTGATTTCGTCAATGCTGATAATTTTTCCCATATATGATTCCTTTCTCATAATTCTATTTCGGTTTTGCGGCTGTGCAGTTGTGTCTGCTGCCGCTCCTGCTCATGCTGCACTTCATAAATGTTGTAGTGAATGGCCCAGAGCTTTTTAACGTCGGCGTAAAGCGGCGAAAGCTCTGTCTGAATGTCCTTGTACTCCTGCTCCAACCGCTCACGCTCTCTGCGCCATGCGGTGATGGGTATCTTGCCATCCTTGAAATACGGTTTCAGCGTGCGCTCCGCCATGTAGAACGTCCGCAGCGTATCGTCATGCTCCGACTTGTATTTCTGTCTGGATTTTTCAAAACGGATACATCCCAGCTTATCCGCAACCGGTTTTCCATCGACATAATACTGTGCCATGCGCAGCAGCTCGTCCAGTTCCTTGATGCGGGATTGCTTTTCCCCGGCAGACGCTTTCATTGCGCTGATGCTGTTCTGCATGGAATGGAGCGCGGTATCCAGATCATCGGTGGTAAAAAGCTGCTTCGCCTGCAAAAAGCGGAACGCATCCGCATACCGCTGTAAGTTGGCTGTCTTGGCCTTTGTGCTGTATGCGCCTTTATTGCGGTTGTTGTAATAGGTCATCAGCAGATCATTCAGCATGGGCGGCTGGGGCTTGGCAAGCTCGGCTTTCACATCCTTCAGCCAGCCGATCAGCGCGGTGATCTTTTCCTTTGCCTCACGCAGCAGCGCGTTGATTTTCCGAATGAAGCGGTTGAGATCGCCCTTGTCGGTGCGGATGCCCTTTGCCTCCATTGCCCGGACGGTGGGACCTTCGTGCTGGGTGGGAATCTGCTCTACACCCTGACGGACAAAGCTACGGTGATCAATGCGGCAATCCAAACCTTTTTCGGCAAACTTGGCGTTGCAAAGGTCAGCCCATGCCTGCCGCCACGCTTCCAGCGTTTCGGGCTTGCCCCAGTCTGTCGTAGGGACGGCGTTGAATACATAATTGCCCGCCTCATCCAGAACGCGCTCTCCATGCTCGTCCAGCACATATTCCCGCCGCTGTTTGCTTCCCCACTTGCCGTCTGGTTCGATGGGACGAATCGGACACATGACGTGAAAATGCGGGTTGGAAATGCCGACGTCCTCCTTGTCGGGAGAATGAACAGCAAAGTCCACCACCATCCCTCGGCTCACAAAGTTCTCCAACAAAAATTGCCTTGCCAGAGCGATATTCTCCTGCATGGAAAACTCGTTCTGCAAGGCAATGTCAAAGCTGTACGCAAGCTGCGCTTTCTTTCCGCGTTCGGCTTTCTCCACCGCGTTCCAGAGCGTTTCGCGGTCTGCGTACTCTGGCGGGGCGTGGGGCGGGAGCAGGATTTCAGAACAGATCACGCCGCCTTTTCGGGTGTAGTCGCTGATCTCGCCGTAGTATTCGCTGTGCAGCTTTTCCCCGGCACGGTAGGCGGCAGACGCCACAGCGGACTGTCCCGCACTGCGCTTGATTTGCGTCACATGAAAATGGAATAACGCGATACTCAGCACCCCTCTTTCTGTTCAGCCCGGTTGTGTTCGTTGACCGCTTCCATGAGCAGGCCCTTGACCTCCGGCAGGTCAAAGACCTTTTCGGCAAAGGCGTAAAACTCAGCGCGTGTCAACAGCTTCGTCAGCGGGGCAATGCTTTCCATATCCGCACTGCGAACGATCAGGTTGTGTGCGCGTTTGGTTCGGTCGCCGCGCTCATAGTAGGCAATGCGGTTTTCCAGACGCTGCTTCTTGTGCTGCTCCTGTGTAAGCTGCTGCTCAATTTTTTCTTTCTCGGCATTCAGCTCGACAATGGTTTTCTGTTTTGGCATTGTGTGACCTCCTTCAAAATTAGTGAAATAATTGTTCAGACTTTGCGGCGGAAATTGTCTGCGTCAGCAGATGCTTTCCACCACGAAGTGCGCTGGGATAGCTGCATAGGCAGCGTAAGGGAGGCACTCCCTTGTACGGAACGAAGTGACGCAAAACAGCTGTGATACTCAGGTATCTGGGCTGTCTGCCTCGCAGAGCGCACATACTCCCGTCAGGAGAGTATAGAAGTGCGCCCTTAGTCCCGGTGGGACTTTCGGGATGTTCCCAGATCGTCAGCTTTTCTTTCGCTGCCAGACGATCTCATACCCCAGTACATCGGCAAGCTGGACAGCCTCGACATAGCGCAGGGATTCCCGCTGGAGCTTATTGGACAGGTTGGAAACGCTGTCAGACCAGCCGTGTTCGTCCCGCAGCAGATCGACTACCTCCTGCATGGTCATTCCCTGACGGACGATGTACGACTTGATTTCGTTTCTCAGATTGGATTTCATCAACTTTTTACCTCCATATTTTCGTGACATTGGTTTTTGAGTAAGTGAACTGTGTACGCTTTGCGGTGAAAAATCTGCCGTGCCGCAAATCTGCTCAGATTTCCGTCCGTGATGCCCTGTTCGTAACAGCACTCTATCGGCTTCATCGTTCTGTGTGAGAACATACGAAGCGGCAGAATATGCCGCAGTCCGGTGCAGCAGCTTCACGCTTCGGTAAATCACCGGATGGTGCAACGCGTTCGGCTTGCGGCGAAAATCTTCACGGTTTTCACAAGGATTGATTGAGAAACGCCTGTTTTGGCGTCCCGTCGGTACGCTGTACATAGGAGAATTACGGTTTTCCGCTGTGTACATACGTACCGGCGGTGCAGGGCAAGCGGCATTTCACGGCATGGACGGATTTGTTCACGATTGGGTGCGCGTCAGCTTTCCGGTACATATGTACATAGTGAATTGCCCCAATTCTCAGATATACGGGGATTGATCAGCGGCTCGATGCCCAGATACCCCCCACACTCTGCGCCCGGTGGCATTCGTGACGGTGTTCGTATGCTCCAGATTGTACGTTTTTAGATTCCGCATCAGAAAATCACTGAACGAGCGCTGCCGAATGGGTGTCAGCCCATTCTCATCACACCAGATTCCATAAATGGCATACAGCTCCTTGGAGGTGACGGACATATCCGCTTTCAGCCGTATATAGCCGGTGGACTCCATAAAGTCGATGGCATTGTTGGCGTCACGCTTGATGTACTCCCGATTGTTCAGCGTCCGGGGGCTTTCCGTGAATCGGAAGCTGTTCGCCGCAAGCCGCTGCAAACCCTCAAACGCCCAGAGAAAAACGCCCTCGACCTCTCGCTTCATCTTCTCGGCAATGTCAGGATCGTCCACACGATTGACAGGCTTCTCTTTTGTGGTCAGGATCAGTTGGCGGCGGTAAAAGCCGTTGCTGCGGTCGTAGAGGGATTGCAGATCGCCGTTGGAGAATGCCAGCAGGCGGGCATACATCCACCCCTGATAGCTCTGGACGCTTTTGCGTTCCAGATCCATCTTGCCCTGTGCGGTAACGATGGATTTGACATAGTTGGTCTGCTTCAGCGCTTCCATTTTCATATCGTCATCCACAAGAAGATGAATGTGCTCCAAATCGGCGCGGGCAAACCGGTTGTCAGAGATTTTTGCAATGCTGCCGTCCTTCATATTGCAGCCAAACAGCCGCGCCAGCACGGGACCGATCTGCGATTTTCCTTCGCCGCCCTCGCCCTTGAGGATCATCATGCGCTGCCCCTTGGTGCTGGGAACGAGGCAACAGCCGATATATTCCTGAAAGGTGGGAATGTCCTCCGGGTAAAGTAGGTCGGAGAGAAAGCGCAGCCAGACAACCGGCTTCTCCGCCTGTGGATTGTAAGCAACGGGAAACCGGCTGCGCACGATCTCAGGCCGTCCCGCAAGAAAGCTGCCGTCGATGCGGAGCGTCCCGTTCTGCACATGAATCTCATCCGGCTTCGGCGGGAAGCTCTCTGCATGAGCCGCTAGCTTCATGATCTCCACGATATTGGAAATGGTGCGCGGAATGTTCTTTGCGGCACAGCACTCCAGTTCGGCATAGATTTTCTCTTTCAGCAGCAGCGGGTCTGTCAACCGCCCATCCGGTGTGAAAAATGCGTTGTCCGCATAGATGAGCTTGTTCTTTGACAGAAACTCCCGGCAAAAAGCTGCCTCATTGACGTCCTTGCCATCGAACCATGCTGGGAAGTCAAGCTCTGCATACTTCTTGTTCACGCGGCGTCCCTCCCATTGCTATTTTTCTTGAGCTTGTCCAGCCGACCATCTGCAAGCAGATAACTGACCACTTCGGCGCGTTCATAGGAATCACCTGCGCACAAAATATCCAAGTAATGCTCCACCTCGTCCAGCTTGTGACAGGCTTCCACAAACCGTGCGTGAACAGGTTCATCAGGTGATTGCGGCGCATACCGTACCTTCCAGTCCCGCAGCACATGGGCGTAATCGGATAGAACAGAAAAGCACAGCCGCTCATTATCTCTGAGCTGCTGTGCTTCTGTTTGGACACGCCTTGCATGGAGTGCCGCTGCGCTGGGCGGTTTGTCCGGTGTAAGGTGAAAGTCTGCTGCCAGACGCTGCGCCGCTTCATAGAGCGGCAAGCCAAACAGTTTCGCGGCAAAGTTGATCACATCGCCGTGTTCCCCGCAGGCGAAGCAATGGTAGTGGTCGTCCGCCACATACAGGCTGGGGTGCCGGTCGTTGTGAAAAGGGCAGAGGGCTTTGCCCTGCCGATTGACAGATACCCCGTACCGTTCCGCAGCTTCCCGGCAGTTCACGCCATATTTGACGTTTTGAAAAAGGTTCATGCTGTATCCTCCGTAAAATAGATTCAAGAGGCAGTTTCTTCACCTCTCTGTCTGTTTTATGTTCAGATTTTCTGCGGACAGGCGAATGGCATGACAAGTTCATTTCAAAAAACATGACAGGTCTTTCCACGTTCATATTCTCGTGGTATAATAAAAACAAAAAAACATGACAGGAGGACGTGGCATGGCACAGGAGCTTATCAGCCACAAGGTTTTATCTCTGGATTTCTGGCAGGATACCGTAACCTATGCGGGAAGCGTCATGCCGACCGGCACGATTGGCTGCGTGGTATTGAACATCCCCGGTGAAACGATCACACGATTGGACGCGCCATGCACGACCTTGAATCAACTGCTGACCGGCATTGGCTTAAAGAACGTGGATATGCAGATTCTTCCGAAAGCGCAGGAGGCAGGACAGGCTGTCATTCACACGCTGCACGATGTCCCACCGTTCTCACGCTTGGACGGAAAGCAGTTTGAAGAGTTTCTCATGCAGGTGTTTTCTGAGGAAGCATTTACCGAGCTGAACGAGTATTTGCAGCTTTCAATGGAGCAGCAGGCGTTCAGCGGTGTCACAGGTGAGCATCCCTTAGCGGCGTTGCTGGTTCGGGTCATTCCGGTGCTGGGGCATTTGAGCTATTCCCTGCGGCAGTACAAGAAAACTATGACGGCGTTTGCGGAATTTCTGCAAGAGAATGCCGAAATACGAACGCCTGCGGGATACGCCGCTGCATTCGGGCAGTTTTTCAGGGAGAATGCCACTTTGGAGGAAAGCGATCCTTCGTGGATGGCACTGACCAATGCGACGGTGCAGTATGTCCCCGCGATCCGTCCCGGCAATGCGGAGGCGCAGCTTGTCAAGCGGATGCATTTTGTATCCTTCGTTGGGATGTTCCGCGCCGATCTTTTTGAAGGTTTATGCGTCGGACACGCGCCGAGAAAATGTGCCGTCTGCGGAAAATGGTTTCTGACCACAGACGCACGGCACACAAAATATTGCAGCGGCTACGCGCCGAACGACAGGCGCGGGCGCACCTGCCGCCAAGTCGGGAATCTTCGTGGACGGGAGCAGCGAGAGCTTGCCGCCGACCATCCCATCAAGAAAATCTATACGAAGCGGTTCAACACGATCACGCAGTATCTTGGGCGCGGCACGCTGGACGAGCAGACTGCCGCCATGATGAAAGCACTTGCAAAAAGCAAGCTGGAAAAGGCGCTGCAAGACAATGACTATGCGCAGGGCAGCTACGCCGCCGAAATGGAGCAGGCGGCTTTGCTGGCAGAAGCGAAAGCGAATAGGAAGCAGTAATCAAAATCCACGGTGGAAGGGGGCAGATATGAAGGATAATCGAGACAGACAAATGCCGCAGTTTGCAGGCTGAACATGGGAGTTGAACGGCTATGCGGCAAAAGTGCCGTTCTATAACGCCGACAATCTGACCATGCGCGAAGTCCAGAACGTCTTTCAGCTTGACCCGGAACCGCCGCAAATGGAGCTGAACGACTACATACGCGAAGCTGTCCGGAAAAGAGATTTATCCTACTTTTCCTTCTTCCTGCACCACTTTGAAAAGCGGCTGAATGGCGTGATCTACCGTTTTCTTACCCGCAGCGGATATGACCGCTATGACCCGGCGCGGTTTCTGGACTACAAGCTGGAAGTCCTGCAAATGCTGCTGTTTTGCCTGCCGAGGTTCGACCCGGTGCAGGAAACAGAATTCCTGAAATACGCGAAGCATTATATTCAGGACGGGCTGCTGTTCTGCCGTATGATGGGAGAAGCCGGTTCCTTTGCCAGTCTTGCGGAGTACCGGCGTGTGCGGAAATTGGCGCGATTTACAACGATTCTGGCAAAAACCATGCGGAGGTCGTTTCCGAGTTTGCTGTCCAAAGCGGATACATGGACGAAAGCGTATCTGCGGATGAGCTGCTGACCATTGCCCAGCGCAACCGCAGTATCGTTTCCCTCTACCGCACGGAGCAGAACGAGGACGGCGAAGAAACCGGCGAGGATGTGACACGCGACGATAGCTGGAACTATGCCGAAATCCTCTGGAACGGAATACAGGCAAAGGCGGTCACGGCAGCATTTGAGCAACTTTCCTACAAAGAGCAATGGTATCTGGAAAAGCGGAACGCCATCTGCATGACCTGCGGGCGCGTCAGCCCCTTGTCCACGCAGTCCACCTTTGAAGATTTAGCGGTGGATTTTGAAGGAACGACAGCCAGCGGTGCGGAGCGGTTTTACCGGCGCACATTAGACAAGCTGCGGCTGAAGCTGCTGGAAAGCGGTGTAATCCATACCGTGACGCTGAAACAGACCGAGAGCCGCAAGAAGAACAAAAAAATAGCCGCCGCTGTCTACCAATATCAGGCGGACAACGACGGCGAATGGGGCGAAATTCGGTTCGATTTTGAAAACGACACAGCGGAGATCGTCAGGCTGGCGGATTGGGATACAGTAAAATCTAACATCTTTGCAAATACGGCGATACGGTTTGTTCAGAGATTGCCGGAGGCGAGATTACTGAAATCCGTGGTCGTGCCGTTTGAGATGGACGTTCTGGAAAGACCACTCCCTCTGACGAAGGCGGCAAAAGAATCGAATGGCAATTCCTCACACACGATCTCTCTGCGGCAGACGGAGCGCTGGAAAACAGGTAAAACGATTACCGCTGCTGTCTACGAATATCTGGTAGACAACGACGGCGAATGGGGTGAACTGCGGTTTGACTTTGAGAACGGCACATCCGAGATAGTAAAACTGGCAGATTGGGACACGGTGAAGTCAAACATCTTTGCAAAAACGGCGATACAGTTTGTTCAGAGATTGCCGGAAGCGAGACTTCTGAAATCTGTGGACGTGCCGTTTTGGAAAGGCAGGGCATAATTACCCGCAGAGCATGACCTTTACACAGAACAGGCCGTCCTGATAGGTAACCGTACTCACCCCGCCGGATTTTTCTGCGATGTGATGGACGGACTGAAGTCCGACGCCGTCTCCTTTTCGCTTGGAGGACTGAAAGACACCACCTTTTTCGCGGATGACTCCGTCATAGGTGTTTTCAACCTGAATCAGTGCCAGACTGTTGCCATGCAGATAGGCGGTCAGTTTGATCCTGCGTCGGGCAGGCGCGGTGCGCAGGCTGGCTTCCAGCGCATTTTCCAGCAGATTCGAGAGAACCAGGCACAGATCGATCTCGTCTACAGGAAGACATTCCGGCAGATCGAGCTGCACGGAAAATGGGATCTGCTCCCGCTTCGCAAGTGCGCAGTAATACCCGACCACGCCGTCTGCCGCCCGGTTTTCGCAGAAATGCATTTCAAGACTTGGAATTCTGGAAACCGCACCGGAGAGATAGGCTTTGATCTTTTCAAGATTCCCTTCTTCTGCAAGGGCAGCGAGCTGACATAGCTGGTGGCGCAGATCGTGCCGCGCCTGCCGGGCTTCCTCAATGGCAGCTTTCAGGCTTTCGTAGCGCTGCTGCTGCATGGAAAGCAGCTGGTTCTCCTGCTGCAATCTCACATTCCGGTTGATGCTGATCGCCATCAGAAGGAAGATTGCGTTGAAGAAAAGCATCAAAAACAAAAGTGTGATACTGATCACAAAATACCCCTGCAAAACACGCCCGGTATAGAGCGTGTCCGCATACTTGGGAATCATAAACAGATTCAGCGCAATGAACACCAGCGGCAGCACCCAGAACACATACCATGTCTGCGCAAAATTTTCATCCTCGACCATTCTCCGCACGCTGTGCGTCGCAGGATAATAGGCGATGGCGGCAAACAGCCAGCAGATCGCATGATAGCAAATCGCAGACCGCAGGCAGAACCATGGCGCAGCTTGTGCCTGCGGCAAACCGGCCAGCATAGCGGCGTTGATCGCTCTTGAAAGGCTGTTGATACAGGCAAATACCGCACAGACGGACAACGCAATCGTTCCGGATTTCCAAAGCGAGATCCGGAGCGTTTTTATGTAGATCACGACTGCAAGCAAGGTTAGGCCTGCAAGCATCGGCGCAGTCGGCATGCGGCGCGCATAGCACACCACGCCTCCGGCGGCGCAAAGCAGCGCAAGCAGCGGAACAAGCCACAAAACAAGCTTTGACAGCGGCTGCTTTAAGCTGGATTTTGCCGGGAAGTAGGCAAGCAGCATGCCGGGAATCACCACGCCGAGCTCCAGAATTGGACGCAGCAGCTCCATTATGCCATCCGCCCCCTTTGAAGCAAGAACTCCATAAGCGCCTGCCGGGCGCTTTTCAGAAGGTCCTGACTGACAAACACGCGGCTTCCGTCCGCCATGCGGAAGGCGGTGCCTTCCAGATCCTTCGCGTGTTCCAGATTCACGATCACGCCGCGCCCGCACACAAAAAAGCGTGTGTCATCCTTTAGCGGGGCGATGAACGTCTTGAAGGGTTGGCGTGTGGCAAGCGTCTTTTGAACCGTCGTATGGACGTAGATCAAGTGGGCGAAGTGTTCTGCGTAGACGATGTCCTGATAGCGCAGATGGATCTCGCTTCCCTCCACCTTTAGCTCCATATATTTGTCCGGCTGCGGTATGCGGGCAAGCAGCTCGTCCGTCAGCGCATCGATGTCCGCTTCGGTAAAGGGCTTGACCAGATAGTGCAGCGCCCGTACCTGAAAGCCCTCCAGCGCATGGTCGGTCGAGGTCGTGGTAAAAACCAGCAGGCAATCCGTGTCGGTTTTCCGCAGCGTCCTTGCCGCCTCCATGCCGGTCATGCCATCCATATAAATATCCAGAAATGCGGCAGTAAAGGGCGCTTTCCTTGCCGCTTCCAGAAATGTCTCGCCGCTTTCGTATTCCAGAATATCCGCCTGCACATTTCTCCGGTGAAGCTGCTGCTCCAGCCGGTCTTTCAGCAGTGCACGTTCCGCAGCAAGATCATCCACAATCGCAATTCTCATGCAGGGTTCTCTCCTTGTGCTTGAATTCCAAGATAATTATATCACAGCGCGTCGAGGATGACAAAGAACCGCTGTCGGAATTCGTGCCAAAATCGCCCCTTTCGTGCTACGGCGCTTGAAAAAACCGAATGGCCTTTTTATACTGAGCGCAAGCAAAATGCCAAATCGGATGAAGGAAGGAGGGAAATCTGTGTATCGTATTGCCGTGCTGGCAGAACAGGAAGCAGAGCGGCAGCGCTACGCCGAGCAAATTACCCGGTTTTGTGAAGCGAAGGGGCTGTTTCCGCAGGTCATGCAATATGACGACCAGGAACGCTTTTTTGAAACGGCGCAGAAAGAGGCTCCAACCAATGCCGTCATTGCACTTTCCGGAGTGGCAGGACTGAATGCGGCGGAACATCTTCGCTCCTTATGCCCCGCGTGCCGGATGATCTGGTGCAGCGACTTGGATTTCTCCCTTCACGCCTTCCGGCTGCGGGCAGACTATTTCCTGCTGGAGCCGGTTTCCGAGGAAGCATTCCGGCGAGGACTGGATGCCTGGATTGAATAAACGGGCATCGAACCAAACCAAGACAACAAGCACAAAAATGGAGGATATCAATGAAAAAGAAAAAGTTACAATGTTCTGTACCAACCCTTCTGCTGGCCGGTGTGTTGTGCCTGACATTGGCGGCCTGCGGTGCGAAGCAGTCTTCCGACATGCTTGCATCGGATACAGACTCCGCGGGAAGCGCCGCCCTGCCGGTAAAGGCCATGAATGCCAAGCGTGTCGATGAAAACCCCTATATGGCAAAGAGCGACGCCAACATTCACCACGACGGCTACAATACCGACTCTACGGATGAAGTCCTGCCGCTTGGCATCTATCCGGAGATTAATGTTTCCTATGAAAAAACCAACGCGAACGCTTCGCCTGCCATTTACTTTGACAGCTACGGCCACGCAGTCGTTCCGCTGCTCGGCGGCATCGCCATCCGCGATCTGAATGCCGAAGAGACGAAGACTCTTGGCTATTTCTCTCCGAAGCAGCACGACGGCGGTGGTTACGTCATCCAGAGCTCCTACACGTTCCTTGACTCGGAAAACCGCATCGTCTGCCCCACCAGCAACAACCATGTGCTGATGCTGCGGGCAACCGATGAAGCAGGAAACGTCCTGCCGGAGTTTGAAAAGGTACTGGACATTGACATCAAGGCGGCAGCCGAAGCTGCGCTCGGCAAGGAGCTGACGCAGAATCTTCTTTCCGTGGTCTTTGACTACGACGGCAACCTCTGGTTTGCCACCGGCGGCTTCCGCATCTATCCCGAGCGTGAGCAGCAGGGCGTGCTCGGCTACATAGCCCACTCGGCGATCGAGGCGATCCTAAACGGAGAGCAGGCCGACCTTTCGAAGGCCGTCTTCGTCTACGGGCTGGCGCTCGGCGAGGGTGCGGAAAACGGGATTGCCGCCTCCAAGGACGGCGCGGTCATCCTGACCAACCAGAACTGCTATCTGCTGCGTGCCAATAACGGTGTCGAGGCTGTCTGGTGCACGCCGTATGAGAGTGTCGGTGCGAAGGTCAGCGGCGAGGGTGACAAGACCACCGGCGGCGGTCTTGCATGGGGCGGCGGCTGCTCCCCGTCGCTGACGCCGGATCTTGTGATGTTCACCGACAACGCGGATCCCGTCAAGCTGCTGGCGCTCGATATGAAGACCGGTGAGATCGTTGCAAGCATGCCGGTTCTGGATGATCTGCCCGAGGGCTATCAGGTGGCGGTTGAAAACTCTGCCATCGTCTATGATGACAGCAAGGGCACCGTCAGCACGATTGTCTGCAACTGGTTCGGCGCAGGCAGCGCAGGCCTTGCCGATCCCGACAGCGACTCTTCCATCCAGAGCTACGCCAACATCTATGACACAAACTGGCTGACAAAGGGCAACTGCATGATCGCGCCCGGCGTCGAGCGCGTGGACACCGTGAAAACCGATTCCGGCTATGAGATGAAGAGCATCTGGTCTCGAAATGACCTGAGCGATACATCGATTCTCAAGCTCTCCACCGCGACGGGCTATATCTACGGCTATGTGCAGGATCTGGAAAGCGGCATGTGGCAGTACATCATTCTGGACTTTGCCACCGGCGAGACGGTATTCACCATGGACGTCTCCAACAAATATGGCTACAATAACATGGCTATCGGTATGTATGCCGGAAACAGCGGTAACGCGCTCTACTGCCCGACCGGCTATCTGGAGCTGCTCAGATTACAGGACCGCTTTGTGTATCTTCCCGAATTGCCCTACCGCAAGGTCGATCTCGATAAGACCGCGCGGAACGTACTGACACAGGAACAGTTTGAGCAGGACGGCGGTGACGACACGGTCGCCAGCTGGCGCAATACTGTGACGGTCGAAAATGTTCATCCCAACACGACGGTCTCGTTCCGGATGAACAATCTTTCCGGAAGCGTCGCTGATTTGAAGCTCTATGCCTACGGTGTAGACGGAAAGCTGGCGGAGGTCAGCAAAGAGCTGTGGACGATCACGGATGAAGCTGGGACTGGCGTGGATACCCTGGCCAACGGCACACTGTATGAGCTACGTGTGAGCGTCGCGGACGGTGGCGCGTTCGACCTGAGCGAGGCGGAAAAGGAAATCAAAATTTCCGTTGTACTTGCAAAGTAAGACTCAAGGAAGGCTCCGGTGCCAAAAGCGCCGGAGCCTTCCTCAGCCTGTCAAAAACCACAAAATCACCCCCGCTTCTGATATTCTGATATAATGAAAGAAACGGGGGTGTAAAGCATGCCTTAAATAATTTGCGCCCGTGCCAGCATAAATGCTGATACGGGTGCTTCTCTGTTTTACATATCTTTTGCCGAAGCTGAATACTTCCAGCCCTGCAATGCTTTGGCACACCTGAATCCATCGGCTAACAGCAATAAGTTTGAATTAGTTTCTTATCACTGTTAAGCCAAAGCAAAGGGGCATTATCTGCCCCGATGCTTTTCCTTTCGCTTCTGCTGTTTCAGGTCAAACTGACGCTGCTTTTCTGCTTCGCGTTGTTTACGGCTAAGTGCTTTTCGCGCTCGAATGTTTACAATATGAGGCAGTTCTATCTCAGCTATCCAATTTTCCAGACAGTGTCTGGAAAATTGAGTTGGTCGCACTACTGTGAGCTGTTATCCATTTCCGATAAGGAGAAGCGCAGCTTCTACGAAAAGGAAGCAGTCAATTCTGGATGGTCTGTCCGTGAATTAAGACGCCAGATGAAAAGTTCCCTGTTTGAACGGCTGCTCCTGTCCCGTGGGGATGCAAACAAGGAACAAGTTTTAGCATTGGCTGAAAAAGGTGTGGACTACACTAAGCCGGAGGACATCATCAAGGACCCGTATGTGTTCGAGTTTTTGGGACTGCCGGAAGAAAAGCCGTTTCTCGAAAGCGATTTGGAAGCAGCACTGGTGCGGCAGATTGAGGATTTCCTGCTGGAACTTGGCCGGGGCTTTATGTTTGTCGGCACACAGCAACGTGTCACAGTGAACAACACCCACTACTATGTGGATATGGTGTTCTACAATAAGATTTTACACGCCTATGTGCTGATCGAGTTGAAAACCACCAAGCTTACGCCCGAAGCTGCCGGACAGATCAATATGTATCTGAACTACTACGCCGCAGAGGTCAACGACCCAGAAGATAATCCTCCTATCGGCATCATCCTCTGCACCGACAAGGACAGCGTAGCAGCCGAGTATGCGCTGGGCGGTTTGTCGAATCAGATTTTTGCATCCCGGTATGTCTTGTATATGCCGAACAGGGAACAGCTGATTGGTCAGGTGGAAGAAGTCCTGAAGCGTTGGCACTCTCACGAGGACGAATAAGTTTACCACCAGCCTTACCACTGACTTACCACCAATTTGAGAACAGCTGTAAACAGTTGCGTAGAGTTGCGAAAAATAAGACCTTTTTATCTTGCACAAATAAAGGCTTACGGACACTTGTAAACAGCTGTAAATCACCACCAGTCAAGCTCCCCACGATGAAGCCGATTGAGCAGTAAACTAGAATGAAGCTATGGGTCGGTGCAATCGCTGCACCAACCCATAAAACAGAACCCGGCAGGTATGTCATCATAAGATGGCATACCTGCCGGGTTTTCTTTTGCCGCTTTTGTGCATTGCAGGCACCCTCTGCACAAAAAAGTTTGACGCTGGTTTTCCACATCTTTGCACCGTGAACGCAAGAAAAAGGGCTGCTGCACGGTATTTGTGCAGCAGCCCCTTCGGCTTACTTCATGGGGACAGAGAATCTCCGGGGCAGCGCTTCCGAAACGCTGTCATTAGTGCAGTTCGGGCCAGTATTCCTTGTTGGCAACGATCAGGTCGTCCAGGATCTCCTTGGCTACCTTGGCACTGGGCACGGTCTTGCTCAGGGTCAGAGCCTGCCACAGCTTCTGATAGCTGTGCTCGCAGTAGGCTTCCACCACCAGCTTTTCCACTGCTACCTGCTGGTTCATCATGCCCAGCTGGAAGGTGGGGATCTCACCCTGGCACAGAGGTTCGGGGCCGTCGTTGCCCACCAGGCAGGGCACCTCTACCATGGCGTGGGGGTCAAAGTTGCTGATGGCACCCTTGTTCTCCACGATGCAGAGCATCCGCTCGTGGGTGTTGTAGGCAATGGCACGGGCCAGGTCCACGATGAAGCTGGCGTGGTTGTCGATGCTGAACTCATCGCCGTGGAACTCGCCGGAGGCGGTGATGGCACGGGCAGCACCAAACACGTTCTTTTCGCGGCCGTTAATGACCTCGTTGGCACGGGTGTAGTTGGGATCGCTGTGCTCCACCACATAGTCCGGGAACAGGTAGTACTTCAGGTAGGTGTTGGGCAGGCAATCCGGGGTAACAGCCTGCAGGTCTGCCGCCTTGCGGTGGGTCTCCTGCCAGCTGGCATCCATGTGCTGGGTCTCAATGGCCTTCTGGGTCAGATAGCCGTTCTTGCTGACATAATCAATGAGCTGGGGGGTGTAGTCGGTGCCGTCCTTGCCCTTCACGCTGGTCCACCAGCCAAAGTGGTTCAGGCCGTAGTACTTCACGTCCAGGTCCTTGGGGGTCTTGCCCACGATGTAGCTCATGCGGCGCAGGGTGCCCACCGGCATATCGCAGATGTTGATGATCTTGGAGTTGGGCCGCAGCACACGGCAGGCCTCTGCCACGATGGAGGCAGGGTTGGAGTAGTTGAGCATCCAGCAGTTGGGGCTGTAGGCCTCCATGTAGTCAATGAGCTGCATGATGTCCGGGATGCTCCGCAGGCCGTAGGCGATGCCGCCGGGGCCGCAGGTCTCCTGGCCCACCACGCCGTGGCGCAGGGGGATCTTTTCGTCCTGCTCACGCATGGGATAGCCGCCGCTGCGGATGTGGGCCATGCAGAAGTCCACGTCGGTAAAGGCTTCCTTGGGGTCGGTGGTGTAGCTGAAGGCCACATCCGGTGCCACCTTCTTCATAGCCAGGCCCACAGCATCTGCAATGGTCTTCTGACGCTCCGGGTTGTTGTCATAGAGCTTCAGGCTGCGGATGGGGAACCGATCCAGGCTGTGCATCAGCATCATGACGATGCCCGGCGTGTAGGTACTGCCGCCGCCTGCAATGACGATGGAAAACTTTTTCATGGAATATTACCCTCCCTCTTACTGGATGTTTTGATATGGGTGTTGGAATGCAAGATCTTATTCTTCGTCGCTGAAGCCCAGCTCAGCGTCCACAGCCTTGCGAACAGAAGCGACTTTCAGGCCATACACCACCTGGACATTTTTGCCCTTGTGGATCACGGCAGAAGCACCGGTCTGGTTTTTCAGCACATCGTCCTGGACCTTGTCAGGATCTGCCAGCTCGGTACGCAGACGGGTGTAGCAGTTGGTGACCTTCAGGATGTTGTCCTTACCGCCCAGAGCCTCCACGATGACAGCAGCGTCCACGGTGTTGTCTGCAGCAGGGGCAGCAGCGGTGTCGTTCTCAGCAGCCGCCTTGGCCTTGTACTCGGCCTTGGAGTGGAGCTTCATCTCCATGCCCTCTGCCTCACGGCCCAGGGTGTGGAGGTTCAGCTTCACGATGAGCACCCGGAAGATCACATAGTACAGGAAGAAGTACAGCACGCCCACAGCGATGTAGATGGGCCAGCGGGTCTTGCCAATGCCCAGGGGCAGGTTGTACAGCAGGAAGTCGATGAAGCCGTTGGGGCCGATGGCACGGCAGCCCAGCAGGTTCAGGACCACAAAGCTGGAACCAGCCAGAACGGCATGGACCACAAACAGGATGGGAGCCACGAACAGGAAGCTGAACTCGATGGGCTCGGTAACGCCGGCAATAAAGGAAGTGACGGCGGCGGCGATCAGAATGGGTTTGATCTTCTCACGGCTCTCGGGGCGAGCGGTCTGGTACATGGCCAGGCAGGCACCGATCAGACCAAACATCTTGGAGATGCCACGAGCGTCCCAGATGACGGACTGGCTCAGCACGGCAACGGAAGGATCCGCGATCTCAGCGTAGTAGATGTTCCGGGCACCCTCCAGCACCTGGCCGCCCACGGTGGCAGTGCCGCCCAGAGAAGTGTACAGGAACGGCATATAGACCAAATGGTGCAGACCGGTGGGGATCAGCAGACGCTCCAGCATACCGTAAACGAACAGACCAAAGTTGCCTGCGCTCTGGATAAAGCCGCCCAGGGCGTTGATGCCAGCCTGTGCAAAGGGCCACACAAAGGTGAGCAGCACAGCCAGAAGCACCATGACGGGGATCAGCACGATGAACACAAAACGGGTGCCGCCGTAGATCTGGAAGGCGTTGTTGAACTCGGTCTCGCAGAAGCGGTTGTGCACCCATGCGATCACGATGCCCAGCAGCAGGCCCAGGAACACGCCCATGTCCAGCACCTGGACACCCAGGACCATGGCCTGGCCGGTGCCGGAGAGGCTGCCCTCCACCAGCATGCCCCGCAGGCCCATAAATTTGTTCATAGCGTTGATGAATACGAAGAACGAAAGCAGGGCGACCAACCCGGCCTCCGTCTTTTTCTTATCTGCAAGGCCAATACTCAGACCAACGCAGAAAATAATGCCAAGATTGCTCAGGATTGCGCTCAACGAACCTGAAAGGATCGTGCCAAACCCGATGGTGACGGGATTATTCAAAAATGGCAGGATCGCCTGCAGCCGGACGTTGGTGAATAGGTTGCCCACAGCGATGAGAATACCGACAATAGGCAGAAGCAGAATGGGGACGAACATTGCTTTGGAGAACCGCTGCATGGCGTTCATCATTTTCTCCTTCATTGGTTTGCCTCCTTTTCATTTACAATTCCAAAAACCATTCTCCTGGGATGCGTCCATCCCCTGGGACCCGGCCGGGTCTGTGATGCTACTATCCCACAAACCAACGCAACTGTAAACAATTTTTGAACAAATGAAAACGCGTTACCCAAAGCAGTAACGCGTTTCTATTACTTTTGTTTAAGAGCCTATGATTTTTTTGTGCGGAATGCACAAACGTTCTTACTTGATGCCGTTTTCCATGCACAGGCGGCGGTACTCGTAGGCGATCAGCTCGATGAGCATCATCACCTGCGGAAAAAAGGTGTTGGGCATGGTGTTCTGGTCGTCCAGCTTCCACTGGTTCTCCACCCGGAACCATAGGTCGGCGTACCGGCCCACGCTGTTCTCCTGCTCCCCGGTAATGGCCACGGTAAACACCCCGTTTTCCCGGGCTGTGCGGATCTTGTCCCGGACCATAGTGGTCTCGCCGGATTTGGAGATGCCAAAAAACAGCCCCATCCGGTCCAGGGTATTTTCAAAAATGCCCACCGAGTCGCCGCCGGTGGCACTGAAGCACAGGATGCCCATGTTCACCAGCTTCTGGGTCAGGTAGGTGGCCACCGTGCCGGAAAACCCGGTCCCATAGACAAAGGTCATCTTGTCCCGCTGCTCCAGCAGCTTTTCCGCACAGATCTTCAGCTGGGTGTAGGTGTTGTAGTTCAGCAAGGACTGGGTGCTGAAGCCGTTGAGGAAGTCTTCCTCCTCCTGCATGGTCTGATGCGGTGTCTCGGTAAAGGAGCGCAGCTTGTAGCACATATCCACAAAGCCACTGTAATTCATCTTGCGCGCCAGCCGCATAATGGTGGAGGTGGAGGTATAGTTCGCCCGGGCCACCCCTCGCACACCCTCGGTCTGTACCGTGTCCAGATGGTCCAGGATATATTCCAGCACGGTGCGCTCCGTGTCGGTCAGATTTTTTCCTTGCGTGATTTTTTCGATGTTCAAAAAAGCACCCCCTGTGCCGGTTTATCCTGCATCGTTCGCCAGCTCTTTTTCTGCGGTCTTAATGGTATCGTACCGCTTATTCATGTAAACGTCAAGAACAGATTTCCGGACGATCGGATCGTTGCCAACAAGGCTTACTGGCCGGAGTTGCACTGATAAGCCCTTTGTCGGCGGCAGATACCACCTGACCTACAGGACAGTATGAAGAAGTACAATCTTTCCGAGATCATGCACAAGGCATGGAAGCTGTACCGCAAGGGCACAACGGCCTTTGCCGAGTGCCTGCACCGGGCGTGGAACAGTGCAAAGGCTCTTTTCCAAGTGGTTCTCATCCATTCCAGCAAGGGCGACGGCCAGACCTACCGCGCGTCATTCTTTGGGGCATCCCAAGTGAAGCTCCTAAACGCCTGAAACAAACCGCTAACCTGGCGGCGCAGGAGAAGCCCGCCGGGAGTTATTTTGAGAGGAGATTTTAACAATGAATCGTGTTGACGTTGAAAGTGCTGTGATTGCTAAACGCAATTCATCTCATACATGAGCAAACAAATAAGGCTCACCGCCAAAATTGACGGTGAGCCTTATTTTATGCTTTATTTGTGCTTTCTCAAGCGCTCACGCAATTACTTGCGGGGGTTCTTGATAGCAGCCTGAGCGGCAGCCAGACGTGCGATGGGCACACGGAAGGGAGAGCAGCTGACGTAGTCCAGGCCGACGTTGTGGCAGAACTCCACGCTCGTGGGGTCGCCGCCGTGCTCGCCGCAGATGCCCAGGCCCAGGTCGGGGCG
>ENA-OPDD01000437-OPDD01000437.1-human-gut-metagenome-genome-assembly--contig:-NODE-437-length-31092-cov-7.453523_pt1 | contig 31092 bp, 31 predicted proteins | sample MGYA00241574_ERZ501499 | MGnify/ENA primary metagenome ERZ501499 (study PRJEB25962, sample SAMEA2042576) | human gut metagenome | biome: human gut; feature: human-associated habitat; material: faeces...
GTCCGGCGGCGCTCGATTTCTTCACGATTTGTCATATAAGTTTCGTTCTCCTGAGATGCGGCCCTGAGGAGGGCCGGGTGGATGTATCAGCAAGCAATAGGGGCTGTTTACATTGGAAACTCTCCTATAAAATTACATACAACGCTTATTTTAGCAGAAAATACACATGGATGCAAGAGTTTTTGCTATTTTTTCAGAACAAGGCAGGGCAGGGGCGCTGTATCGGCCCAGTTGGCGAAATCGCACACCAGTACGGTATATTTTTCCAGAGGGAGGGCGCGCAGCCAGCCGAGGATGCTCTGTTTTTCGCCGGTGCCGATGACCCGGCCGCTGTAGAGGATGGCACTGAGCACGCCGCCCGGGCGCAGAGCCGTAAGAGCCGCTTCCAGCGCGGGGATGCTGCTGTCGGCGGTGGAGAACACCGCGTGGTCGGCCCCGGGCAGCCAGCCGAAGTTGAACATCACGGCATCCGCTGTGCCGGGCTGCACATACTGTAACAGATGGGCGTGGCTGTCGCAGTGCAGGGCATACTGCCCGGCGGGCACCCCGGCCTGTTCCAGCCGGGCGCGGGTGGAGGCGATGGCTTCCGGCTGGATGTCAAAGCCCAGCACACGGCCCTCCGGTGCGGTAAGACGGCACAGGAAGGCCGTGTCGCCGCCGTTGCCGCAGGTGGCGTCCACGCACAGGCGCGGGGGCACCAGCCGGGCTGCCAGGTAGTCCTGCACGAATTTGACGGCGGTCAGGTCCGGGGTGCGGCGGCGCACCAGCTGCGGCCCCTCGGCCGCAAAGCCGAATTTGGCCCAGAAGGCCATCTCGGCGCAGTCGGCGGGCAGGGGTGCCGTAAACACGGTGGCGGCTTCGCGGTCATAACCGCCAAAGCTGCGCAATACTTCTTTTAACAGGTAGGAGCCATAGCCCCTGCGCCGCCATGCCGGGTCGATGGCAAGGGCGGCAAGGTCCGCGCCCTGTGCGGCGGGGTGCAGGGTGCAATGGCCGATGACCTCCTTCTCCTTATAAAGGGCAAAGCCCGTTTCCGTGCGGCGCAGTTCCATGCGGCAGTCTCCTCTTTTCTGCAGGTTTTTCTGCTGTTACAATAGCAACTGCGGGCGTTCTTGTCAAGAAAAAACGGCAGGACCGCATTTCACAGTTTCTTCACGGCACATGCGATTGGTTTTCACAATTGGTGTATACAATAAGAGCAGTTCCAGGGGGCGCAGTTCCCTGGAGACAGAGCCTTTTCAGGGAAGGAAGTATCAATATGGATGAGAACAAATGGGAATACAACTATTCCTCTTCCGATAACACGGCAGGCGGCACCGGTTACCCCAATGTGGGCAGCAGCGGCATGAACACTGCCAACCAGTACAACAACGAGCCGGAGCCGCAGGCTGCTGCCCCGGATGCCGGCAGCACGGTGCCTCCCACCGAGGTGCCGCCCCAGCAGCCGGCCGCTCCGGAACCGCCCAAAAAGAAAAAGCATCACGTCAATGGCGGCAAGGTGGCACGCAGTGCCGTGGCACTGGTGCTGGCCGCAGTCATGGGCTTTGCAGGCGGCTATGTCGGCTCCCAGATGAACGGCAGCAAGGTGGTCATCCAGCAGGTGGCCCCCTCCGGCTCCAGCAGCTCTTCCGGCAGTGACAGCTCCATCACCTCGGCTTCGGCGTCCGGCAGCAGCCTGACCACCGAACAGGTGGCAGATCTGGTCAGCCCCAGCGTGGTGGTCATCACCACCGAGCAGGTGGTCTACTCCCAGTGGTCCTGGTACGGCCAGAATCAGGTGGAGAGCGGTGCCGGCAGCGGCGTGATCATCAGCTCGGATGGCTACATCCTCACCTGTGCCCACGTTGTGGACGGTGCTTCCAATATCACCGTGACGATCAATGATAAGGACTATACCGCAACGCTGGTGGGCGAAGATACCACCAGTGATATCGCGGTCATCAAGATCGACGCCAACGGCCTGACCCCCGCTACCGTGGGCGACAGCGACAGCCTGAAGGTGGGTCAGAACGTGATGGCTGTGGGCAACCCGCTGGGTGAGCTGGGCGGCACCGTGACCGGCGGCATGATCAGCGCACTGAACCGCAGCGTGACCATCCAGGGCACCAACTCCACCAACACCATGTCCCTGATCCAGATGGATGCCTCGGTCAGCCCCGGCAACTCCGGCGGCGGCCTGTTCAACATGAACGGTGAGCTGGTCGGCATCGTGAACGCAAAATCCTCTTCCAGCGATGCCGAGGGCCTGGGCTTTGCCATCCCCATCAATGATGCCATCAAGGTGGCACAGGAGCTGCTGGAGAACGGCTATGTGACTGGCCGCCCCTATCTGGGCATCACCTACCTGGCTGTGACCGACGCACAGACGGCACAGCAGCTGGGCGTGAACGCCTATGGCGTCTACATCGTGGACGTGACCAAGGGCGGCCCTGCCGATCAGGCCGGTCTGAAGGCCGGTGACCGCATCGTCAGCGTGGACGGCTCGGAGATCGCCGCCAAGGATGATCTGGGCACCCTGATGCAGAAGCATGCAGCCGGTGACACGCTGTCCATCACGGTGGCCCGCGACGGCCAGATGCAGACTGTTACCGTGACCCTTGGCGAAAAGGGCGCAGAGAATAGCTGATAAATAAAACAGAACGAGGGCCGGTGGCTTGTAAGCCGCCGACCCTCGTCTTTGTCTAAAAGATATAAAAAGAGAAAATAACAAAAGTTATAAACGGAGGACTTAGAAGTAATATTCACCGGAACCGCTGAAAGGCACACGAGCCCAGTTCTCGTCCTGCAGCACGCCCTGTACGGTCAGGATTAAACGGGCAGGGTCGGTACTCGATTCATAAACGGCACATTGTGCATGTTCTACATACCAATGGGGAACAGCTTCCTGCTGTGCGGCTGGAAGGGTGGCGTTGCGGTTCGGCTTTGCCTGAACGTTGAACCAATCCGCTGTGGTTTCGTACTGCGTACTGCCATCCGGCAACTTTTTCAAAATGATCGGCAGATGGGCTTCAAAAGAAGCGTTTTCGACTTCAAAGGAAAATGCCAGCGTGCCATACCGCCGCTGCGTGCCATCCGCAGTGATCTCGGTGCGGGATTCGATAAACTGAGCGGTCTGCATGCCAAAGGACAACGTGTCAGAGGAACGGTTTGTGCTTTGCGGCTCTTTTGCGGCAAAAGCATAAACGGAAAACGATGCCAGCAAAATTGCTGTGCACAGGAGCGCACCAACGACCCGCTTTAACATAGAATTACGCATTGCTTTTCCTCCGTTGAAGAACAAGGAAATTATAAATATAGCAATTTGTAACAATGTCCGCCAGAAACCGGCAGTTTTTATTGATAGCCATGACAGACGGCGCTGGAACCAACCGGAATATCATATTCCTCTCCATGCCAAGGGCTCTCTGCATCTGTGCACGATAAGCAAGCATCATACACGCGGAGACTTAGCGGGTAAATATAATCTTCTCCCTCAAGATAATGGATGCACTTCTGTGCATTCCGGTCTCCTTTTTGGATCGCTGCACTTGCAAGCGTTACCTGAAGATTTGTCCCGCCGCAGATCGGGCACTGTGCAGTCTGCGGCACCGGAGCCAGTTTTTCCAATTCTTCCTGCGGGGTGAGCGCTTTGCTCTTTTTTACAGGTACTTGCGTTGTCTGGACAGTTTCCGGTGCAGAACTGGCGGGGGCATCGCTGCTGGTTTCCGACCGGTTACAACCACACAGAAGCAACATAAAAGAAACAAGCAAACATACAAATATTTGTATGTTTAGCGCAGCAAAAACTCGTTTCATGGTTAAGCCTCCTTGTTTTTTGAACAGAATATAAAGGCTGGTCGACCTGTCCTGTATTAAAAATAGCAGGGCAGGGTGTATTTGTCAAGCATATTATTTGACGAATAGTATTTACAACGAATAAGTTTGTAGATATAATCAAAATACCAATACCGGAATTGGAGAAAATGCCATGGGGGTCTCTGAAAATTTAAAGCGCGGCGTGACCGAGATCGTTCTGCTTGCTCTTTTAAGCCAACAGGATATGTATGGCTATGAGATGGCACAGGCGATGCGGGAACGAAGCCACGAAAAGTTTACACTGCTGGAAACATCGATGTATCCGACCCTGTACCGATTGCAGGACAACGGGTATATTTCGGCTCGGGAAGAGCTGGTGGGCAAACGCCGCAAGCGTACTTACTACCATCTGGAACCCGCCGGGCGGGCATATTTCCAAAAAATCTTTGCGGAGTATATGACAGTTCAGCAGGGCGTACAGGAAATTCTGACCAGCTGTCAGGAAGAGGTGACCGATATTGTACAGTGTGAAGGAACAGGCAGAGCAGAAGCTTTGCCGCCGCTATTGCCGGGAGCTGCGCCGTGCACTGGTCTGTGTGCCGGAGCTGCGGGAACGAACGCTGGCGCAGATAACGGAATCCATTGAGGAGTATCTGGACGAGCATCCCACAGCGGATTATCAGGAGCTTGTGCGGGTGTTTGGTACACCTGCGCAGGCTGCCGAAAATGTGCTGAACGAGATGGATGCAAAGCAGGTGCAGCAGTTCCTGAAAAAGTATCAGTGGCGCAGGGTGCTGGCAATCGTTCTGGCAGGGCTTCTTATAGCCTGTGCAATTTGTCTGATCGCGTATGGAGTGTTCTATCTGTATAGACACTTCTTTGTAGTCTCCTACATTTGGGAAGGCCCTGCGGTTGAGATAGATGGTCCGTTGCCGCCTACAATGGCAAAATAATGCGCGGAAAAATCATTCTGAAAAAGTAAGCCGGGAAGCTCTGCGGAACTTCCCGGCTTTTTTACACCCCACCCAAAATGGTGGCGCTGTAGGGCGCAAGGGTGGTTTTGTTTGTAAAAATGCGGCTTGCCCCCCGCCACAGGCTGGAAGAAGTGCCGTCGCTCAGCAGTTTCCACTGCCCGGCGGGCAGCGGCACCACGCGGGAGGTATCGGTGGGGTTGTAGAACACACACAGTGCCCGCCACCAGGCCCCGTCGCCGGGGGCAGCGGGCAGGGTCCAGCCCACCAGCGGCTGCTCCAGCGAGAAGAACTGCAGCGCCTCCGGGGCGTGGCGGTCGGTGGTGCCCAGCCGCGGGAAGGCGGCCCGCAGGGCCAGCAGGCCCCGGTAGTAGTCCACAAGGGCGTGGTACTGCCTGGCGCGGGCCCAGTCCAGACGGTTCAGGGCGGGGGAGGAGCGGTAGCTGTTGCCCACGCCCTTTTTGGTGCGGGCAAACTCTTCGCCCGCCTGCAGGAAGGGCAGGCCGAAACTGGTGAGGTAGATGCCGGCGGCCAGCCGGTTCTGGGCCAGTGCCACCGGGTCAGATGCGGTGAACTCCGGCCGCTCGTAGCGCACGCAGAGCAGTTTGTCCCACAGGGTGAAGTTGTCGTGGGCGGACACATAGCTTACGATCTGGCTGGGGGCGTGGGGTGGCAGACGGTCGCTGCGGCACCAGGCGGCCACCGCGCCGCCGACGTCCCAGAAGCTGCCGGGCTTGCCCTCCGCATAGCCCGGCTCCCGGGCATTGAAACAGCCGCCCTTGATGGCGTCGCGGGTGTCGTCGCAGAAGATGCCGATGCGCTCGTTCAGCATGGCCAGGTTCGCCTTGTTGGCCTCGTACCGGTGCAGCTGGCTGCCGCCGCCCTGCCACGGCTCGCCGTACATCAGGATATCCCGCCCGCCGGGCAGGGCATCCAAAGCGGCACGGGCCGCGTTCATGGTGTCCACGTCGTACAGGCCCATCAGGTCGAACCGGAAGCCGTCGATGTGGTACTCCTTTGCCCAATAGAGGATGGAGTCGATGAGGTACCGCCGCGCCATGGGGCGCTCGCTGGCAAACTCGTTGCCGCAGCCGCTGCCGTTGGAAAAGCTGCCGTCCGGGTTTTGCCGGAAAAAGTAATAGGGCACGGTATTGTTTAAGGGATTCTCGGTGCGGTAGGTGTGGTTATACACCACGTCCATCACCACCCCGATGCCTGCCGCGTGGAGGGCGGCGATCATCTCCCGGCACTCCCGGATGCGCACCTCGCCCCGGGTGGGGTCGGTGGAGTAGCTGCCCTCCGGTACGTTGAAGTTGGTGGGGTCGTAGCCCCAGTTATATTGCCGCAGCAGGGGTTTTGCCTCGTCCACGCTGCCAAAATCAAAAATGGGCATCAGCTGGACGTATTTTACCCCCAACCGCTTGAGGTAGTTCAGGCAGGTGGGGTGGATGCCATCGCCGTGCAGGGTAGTGCCCTGCTGGGTAAAGGCCATATATTTGCCCCGCCACGCCGGGCGCACTCCGCTGGCGGCATCCTGCGAGAAGTCCCGCACGCTCACCTCCCACACGGCGCGTTGCGCCGGGGGGATATTGGGGCGCACATCCCGCTCCCACCCGGAGGGTGCGGTGCGGGCAAGGTCTACGATCATGCTGCGGACGCCGTTTACCCCCGCCGCCCGGGCGTAGGGGTCGCCGGTCTCGCGGGTGACGCCGTCCACGGTGACGGCAAAGGTATAGTAGCGGCCGTGCTGCTCCCCGGGCAGCCAGACGCTCCACACCCCCTGTGCGCCGCGCACAAGGGGTTTTGTGCCCAGCACGGCGCCGCCGTCTCCCTTGTGGTATAAGGTTACGGTGACCGCCTCGGCGGTGGGTGCCCACAGCCGCAGACAGGTGCCGCCGGGGGTGTAGTCCGGCCCAAGGGGGCCGGTATAATAGTTTTCGCGGTGGAAGGGTTCGTTTTCAAACAGTGTTTTCCACTGGGCAGGCGTTTTTGCAGCCATGGTCAGTTTCATTCCTTCTTGTAAGATTCGTTATATTCAGTGTATCGGACAACAGGCTTTTTTTCAAGAGGAAATCGACGTTTACAGTGGAAATCAATCTTCCGCATGAAGGCTTCCCCAGCCGCGCGGCTGTTTCCGCAGGAAACCAGCGCGGCAGCTGCCGTTTGCCGTCACGACCCCTCCTCGTGAAAATGGGGGTCAGAAACGCCCGCAGGCGTTTCTGACCCCCGAAATTTAAAATAATTTTTCCGCTGAATATGCCCAAAGCAACGCGGCGGGCATTCCTAATCATTTTATCTGTGCGCCCTGCCGCACCAGTTCAATGAACACATTCATCTGCGGGGTCACCCATTTATCCCGGTGGTAGAACAGCTGCCGGTGCATCATAACGGTGCAGTCCGGTACGTTCAGCCGCGCCAGACGCCCTTCGGCCAGCGCGCTGCGCACGATGTACTCCGGCAAAAAAGAAAGCCCCATGCCCTGCTCCACCATCTGGCACAGCAGCGCAGCGCTGCCCAGTTCCAGATAGGGGTGGATGGCAAGGCCGTGCGCCGCCATGCACTGGTCCAGTGCGTCCCGGTAGCTCATGCCCCGCTCGGTGAGCAGAAACTCCTGCCGGGGCAGAATGTCCAGCGGGAGCACGCTTTCCTGCGCCAGCGGATGCTGCAGCGGCGCAATGAAGCACACCGGCTCTGGTACATCTGCCGCCAGCACCAGTGCAGGCTGCAAAAGGGGCTGATCCAGCGTGTAGACAAGGTCTACCTGATTGGTGCTCAGCAATTGCAGCATCTCGTCCGTGGAAGCGGTGTGCAGCACCAGCTCCACCTGCGGGCAGCGGGCATGATAGCGCTGCAACAGCCCCGGTAAAAAGGTGCTGCACACGGAATCCGCCAGCGCAATGCGCAGACTGCCCCGCACCTGCTGGGCGGGCTGCAAGGCGGCCTGTGCCTGCTGGGCAGTTTCCAGCAGGGTGCGGGCGTAGCCTAAAAAGGTCTGCCCGGCATCGGTCAGGCGCACCGTTTTACCCACGCGGTCAAACAGCGGGGTGCCCAGTTCGGCTTCCAACTGTGCGATTTGGGAGGACACCGCCGACTGCGAGTAGCCCAGCTGCCGCGCGGTGCGGGAAAAGCTGTGCAGCTCAGCGATGTGCAAAAAGGTATTGACAGTCCGCAGTTCCATGAACGGCTCCTTTTATAACAGGGTGATATCCTGCACGGTGAGCTGAGCACCGTCCACGGTAAAATGCACCTCCAGCCCGGCAAATTCCATGCCGTACACCCGCTGCGGGTCGTGCTGGTAGGAGGGGCGGGGGTCGCTGGCAAGCACGCCCTGCAAAGCGGCGCGGTCGGCCTCCGGTACGGTTTGCCACAGCGTCTCCGGGCAGGAGACTTCCAGATGGTGGGTGCGGGTCTGCCCGGTAAAGCCCTCGGCGGCATCCGGGTGGCAGTCCGCATAGGGAATGTAGGGCTTGATATCGTAGATGGGGGTGCCGTCCATCAGGTCGGCACCGCGCACGATGAGCACCGGCCCCACGTCCGGGCGCTGCTCAATGGCTTCCAGCTTTACGCTGGAGAGCCCCAGAGGGTTCGGCCGGAAGGGCGACCGGGTGGCGAACACGCCCATGCGGGTGTTGCCGCCCAGACGCGGCGGGCGTACAGTGGGGGACCAGCTGTCCCGCACCGCGCCGGAGAACTGCCACACCAGCCAGATGTGGCTGAAATCCTCCAGCCCGCGCACGGCGTCGGCGCTGCGGTATTCCGGGGTAAAGATCACCTCGCCCCGCAGGCTGTCCACCAGCCCGCTCTGCCGCGGGATGCCGAACTTGGTGGGAAAGGCAGTGTGGATGTGGGCAATGACCTTCAGGGTCATCTCTTCGGGTGCTGTGGGCATAGGACGCTCCTTGTTCAGTAGATTTTTTCGATGACGGTCTCCGGCGGGATGCCGTACCGGGTGCGGAAGGCCGCCAGTTCCTGCGGGGTGCGGATGAGCTGGACGTCCTCAAAATGGCCGTCCGGGTGCACAAAACCGGCCACCTGCTCCCCGGTGCAGATGCTGCACCGCAAAGCGGGCCGCTGCACGGCCGGGTCGTAGGCGGCAGACGGTTTCTTTTTGGAAAAGAACATGGCGGACCCTCCTTATGATAGGTTATAAACCGCGGCAGAAGCCCACGGCCCGGCCCTCGATGCGGATCTCGTTCAGCTGGGGACCGGTGTAGACCATGGGCGGGCAGACGGCGGCGTTGTCGGCCAGCAGCATCACAGTGTCGCCCTGCCGGTGAAAATGTTTGAGGGTGGCTTCCTCGCCGATGCGCACCGCGGCGATCTCGCCCTGCTCCACCTCCGGCTGGCAGCGGATGCAGACGATGTCGCCGTCGCAGATGGTGGGAGCCATGCTGTCGCCATGGCAGGTCAGCGCAAAGTCAGCGTGCCACGCCGCCGGAACGCCGATGTACTGCTCGATGTTCTGCTCGGCGGTGATGGGGGTGCCGCAGGCGATGGAGCCCACCAGCGGCACCATGGCCATGGCGGGCAGCGGCTCAAAGCCCGGCGGCGGGCAAGGCACGTCCAGCCCCAGCAGATAGGCCGGGGTGGTCTCCAGTGCCGCGGCCAGCTCTTCCAGCTTTGCCTGCGGGATGTCGTTGACCCCTTTTTCCAGCTTGGTGATGGAGGATTTGGAGCGGTATCCCATGCGCTGGGCCAGCTGCTCCTGCGAGAGGCCCAGTTCTTCGCGCCGCAGCCGGACGCGGGTGGAAAGTTCGGACATAGACGCCTCCGTTCAAAAACGAATGGTTGTGCGGTGAAATGGGTGCTTCTGGAGGCAGTATACCAGAAAAGTGGGCGAAAATCAACTTTTTTCGCGCGATTTTTGAAAATCGGTTGACAGACAATCAACTTACGACTATACTACAACCAAAGATTGTTGAACGATGTGAAACCGACAAAAAAGGAGCGGAGAACATGGCCAATACCAGACTGATCGAAGAATACATCCGCGACAGCGGCTACAAGCTGCGGCATGTGGCCCGCGCGCTGCACATCAGCGAGAGCGCGCTGCACAGCAAACTGCAGGGGCAGACCCAGTTCAAACTGAACGAAGCCGAAAATCTGTCGGCGATGCTGGGAATGACGATGTCGGAGCGGGATGCCTGCTTTTTTGACACCCAGAACCGCTATGAGCGCAGCCTGGCCGCTGCAGAAAGGAGAAAGCCGAAATGACAAAACAACAGCGTGATGCCACCCGCAGCGCCCTGCTGGCCTATGGCCGGCGGCAGTGGGCACGGTCGCCGGTGAACCGCCGGTGGGAAAAGGCCATTGAGGACAGCATGGCCTATTACAAGGAAGCGGATCCCATCCGGGCCGATCTGCTGCAGCTGCGCTATCTGCAGCACCGCAAGGAGGCCGACGTGCTGGAACAGCTGCACATCGGCCGCACGACCTACCAGAAAGCGGAACTGGACCTGCTGAGCACCATTGCGGTGTATGCCGCCCAGAATGGTGCCTTCAACTGAAAAAGCACCCCCGGCCTGCCCTGAAAGGGAGCAGACGGGGGTGCTTTGTGTGTTACGGCTTTTTGTGTTCCGGGTTTTCGCAGCGGCTGTGGCAGGATGCACAGTTGCCGCCGCAGCCCTCACCCTTCCAGCCGCCGTTCTTGGAGATCCACACAACGGCCAGTGCAAACAGGACGGCCAGCACCAGCAGGGTGATAATTCCACGCAGTGTCAACATTTTAAAAACCTCTTTTCCTGCGGAACGTTTCCGCCTTCAGTATACACGATTTTGCCCCGGAGCGCAACCGGAATGCCGCGCGAAAAAAATTGAAATTTTTTGAAAATAGGGCTTGCAATTTGCCCGGGACCGTGCTATAATAATTACGTTCCAATTCGGAGCACCAAACAAAACAACAGAATATGGAGGATTAGCTCAGCTGGTTAGAGCACCTGCATCACACGCAGGGGGTCTGGGGTTCGAGTCCCTAATTCTCCACCACATCCCCAGACCATTCGGTCTGGGGATTTTTTGTAGTGTGCGGTACAGAACGAGAACCGGAACAAGTAAAGGCAGGGTATCATCATAGCGATGGTATCCTGCCTTTTGTTTTGATATGTTTTATCAGTAGATCACAGCATCCGTTGCAGTATAGCCTTCGAGAGAATTCTCCTTGACCTGAATACAAATATAAGTGATCTCAGAATTGCTTGCAGCAAAGAACTGGCGCTTTGCCATGGGAGAAATCTTCAGCCAGTCGCCTGCTGCAAGGCTGATTTCTTCGCCATCGATAACGACCTTGCCTTTGCCGGAAAGAACACCGTAGATTTCCTCATTTGCCTTGTGGGAGTGAACAAATGGAACATTTGCTCCCGCAGGAAGCGTATTCAGGCTGATCTCCGCACCAGTCAGGGCGAGCTTTTCATGAAGCTCCGTCCGATTTTCTTTTCCAACTGTCATTTTTGTGTAGCTTGCCATTGTAAGCACCTCCATTTTGATTCGCAATCTTTCATTGCCTGAACTAAGTATAGAAGCTTACACATTCAAAAACAAGTACGCACCTTTTTGTAACTGTACACTCAAAAATGAATGTGCTATACTATACACAGAGGTGACTGATATGCGTACAAAAGAAGAACTGCCGGAATGTCCGGTTGCAACAGCAGTATCCCTGATTGGCGGAAAATGGAAACTCTTGCTTCTGCGCAATCTGAAAGAGCGTCCATGGAGATTCAATGAGTTGCAAAGAAGCATCGACGGGATCTCGCAGAAAGTTTTGACCGAGAGCTTAAGACAGATGATTGATGATGGGCTTGCCTACCGCCGTGATTATCACGAGAATCCTCCCAAAGTAGAATATGGGTTGACCGATCTCGGAATGGAAATGTTACCAATCGTCAATGCACTTGCAGACTTTGGCAATTACTATAAATCAGTCGTTGATCGGTAAGGTTCGACTGCTGCTGACAATGCTCCACCAGAAATCCCAAGCCAGTTGGCTTGGGATTTTTTCTTTGGTGGAGAATCAAGGACTCGAACAGGGCGGCGGTGCAAAGCACCGTAAGCAATCAGCCCAGTGGGCTGTTGCTTAGCCTGCGGGTCCCAACCCGTAGGAATGTCTACCGGGGATGCTGCTGATGGCCCGGAAGTTTTTCTTTGTGGAGAATCGGGGACTCGAAAAGCAACGGCAACGACCGCTGCCTGCGGCAGAGACAGGGAAGAGCTGTTGGGGCAGCATTCTGATTTTTCAAGGCTCTGCCAAGGGGCGGCGGAAAAATCAGCAAACGCAACTCGTAAGGCGGCACCCAAAAGATGAATCTGCAGTTCCCAACGATCAGGAATGTTTGCAGGGATGCGCTTTCTATAAAATGAACAAAGGCAGGGGATCACCGGGACGGTGGCAGCCTGCCTTTTTCACGTGGTGAGATTGAGCGAGAAACTCTTATCGACTTGCCGGATGCAGTATGCTATAATGGACAAAAAGATTTCTGTATACGCGGAGATCTGCCCACACATCCGGGACATTGTTGAATGCCAGAGCAGGTAAAAAAATGAAGCTGTTTTTCAGTTATGGCCACGACAAAAACGAAGAGATTGTTCTCCGACTGAAATCGGACCTTGAACGCAGGAACCATTCAGTATGGATCGACAAAAGCAAGATCAAGAGCGGCGATGATTGGCGAAAATCAATCACATCAGGAATCCTCGACAGTGAGTTCCTGATGTCTTTTGCCAGCCAGCATTCCGTCCGGAAGCCGGGTGTGTGCCTGGATGAATTGATGATCGCCGTCAGTGTCAAAGGTGCGCAGGTGCAGACTGTATTGCTGGAATCGGACGTGATCCCACCCGCTAACATCGGATATCGCCAGTATATCGACATGAGCTGCTGGGCTGAAATCAAAGGGACACCTGCATTCGACAGCTGGTATCAGCAGAAGCTGGATGAGGTCCTCGCTGTGATCGAAAGTCCGGAGACCGAGACCTATGCGGCGGAGATGGATTTTCTAAAAGAACAGCTGCACCCGGACTTGTCCTCGGCCAAGAAGAATCGCCTGCAGCAGGAATATTTCTGCGGAAGAGAATGGCTCTCCGAAAAAGTGTCCGACTGGCTGAAGGACTCTGAAGCCCCCAAGATCCTTCTGATCGATGGCGCACCGGGCATCGGCAAGTCCTCCTTCATGGCACACGAATTCATCTTCAACGCCTCGGTCGGCTCCGTGCTGTTCTGCGAATGGGACAACCCGAACTTCAACAATATAGATTCCATCAGCCGAATCCTTGTCTTTCAGCTGGCCTCCAAGATTCCGGATTACCGGAATCAAATCGTCCACTATCTGAAAGACGAACAGCAAAGGACCGGTGCTGCCTGTTATAAGACGGACTCTGGTGACAGCGTATTCCGCTTTTTGCTGCTGCAGCAGCTCCGCAGCCTGATCGACGGCGAGCGCCCGGTCATCCTGATCTTGATCGACGGCGTCGATGAGATCCGGGAGGACACCGACGGAGGACGGAAACGTAACGCTTTTGCGGAGATGCTCCAGCAGGAGGCGGAGCATTTTCCGAGATGGGTCCGCTTTGTCATCACGTCGCGGTGCGATACCCGCGTGACCATGCCATTTCAGAACACTGCCTTTATCCACATGGACCATGCCCCGGACGAAAACCGCCGCGACATCCGCCAGTATCTCCTGCACGAACTGAACTCTTTTCTGCTTGCCGATGATATCGAAAAGCTCGTATGCAAATGCGACGGAAACTTTCTGTACGCACGGATGATCTCTGATTCCCTGAAAAAAGGCCATTTCACCCTTGAAAATGTACTGAGCGGCGAAAACGGCGACCTGAGTTTTGTTTATCGGCATTATTTTGACCGGGCCTTTCCTCGAATCGACGAATATGAAGAGGTGTACTACCCTGTCATCGCAGCACTGACGGTGACGGAAGAGCGTATCCCCGAAGAAACTTTTTTCCGTATTACCGGCTGGACCAGACGCAGATTCCTTCAGCACATGAAAACCCTGCGCCCATTTCTGTCCTCCGGAAGAGAATCTCTGGGCCTGTATCACAAGTCCATTCAGGAATGGCTTCTGCGCGAAGATGCTGATGAATACATGGTCGATGCTGCTGACGGTGTCTGTGAGATCCTCTCTGGCTGCTATGCTTCCTATGCAGACTGTAAAGAAGCGATGAATCTTTACGAACTGAAGTATCTCATCCCTTATCTGGAAAAGGCCCGGGATCCCCGGCTGCAGACCGTGTTGGCGGACGAGGCCTATGCTGTAATGCTGACACAGCGCGCCCGCGCGGAGGAAGCTGAATTCCACTATGAGAGCGCCGCTCTTCTGGAAAAAATGGCCGTCCGCATCTACCAGAAACTGCAAAAGCACACACATGCCGCAGAAGCCTGCCTTGCCGCGGCAGAAATCACAGACCAGATGGTCCGTTTGGATGACTCTGAAAAGTGGTGTCAGCTTGCCTTGGAGGAACTTTCTCTGGATACAGAGACCGTGCATGATGAACTTTCCGGAAAAATCCGGATGCGGCTTGGCTATGTCTTTTTCCGGCAGGCAAAATGGGACAAGACCATCACCGCCTACCGGGACGCCTGCGCCTGCTTTGAAGCCTGCGGCAACACGGAAAAGCAGATCGAAGTCATGGTACTGTGGGGGAATGCACTGCGAAATGCGACCGATTATCCGGATGCTCTTGCCCTGTTTCAGAAAATAGAAACGATGCCATCTTACGAAACGCTTCGTGAAAAAAATGCGCCGCTTTTCCTGAATTTTCTCTTGTATTATGGTTGGACTCACCACAGTGCCTGCCATTATACCGCAGCAAGTTCGTATTTGGAAGCGGCCGAAGAACTGCTGTCATCCTGCGAGAATCTTGTGCCGAACAAGGACATCGCGCAGCTTTATTACCTGCGAGCTGTGGAGATCTACAATCGGGCGGATTACACTCTGTCAAAAACCTACTGCGAGAAAGCTCTCATCTATCTGCGCAAGGCATATGGTGAAAACGCCGTAGAAATCTGCAGTGTTCTGAACGAACTCGGTGCAATCGAGCAGAAGCAGAACCATTTTGAAAAGGCAGAAATGTTCTTTGAACAAAGCTACCAGATCCGGCAGAATTATTACGGTGACAATAACCTGTTCACCTCCATTTCCCTTCGGAACTATGCCAAGGCGCTGATTCTTGCAGGAGACCCACAGGATCTGGAACGTGCCCGTACAGCACTGGAGCAGGTACGGCTTGTGCGCGAAAAACTGGTGCGGACCGGAAAGGGACAGGGCTGGCTGGCGCAGGTCTATCTGGATCTGGCAGCCTATTATCAAAACACCGGGGACACTGCCGATGCTGACCGCTTTGTGGATCAGTCTGTTGCGTTGTACCGGCAGTACGGCTCCGACCGCGATATCATCGCCTGTGAGAAACAATATGGAATGAACGCATTCGCCCGGGGCGATTTCACGACCGCCAGACAATGGTTCGAGCATGCCATCTCACTTTGCGGCCAATATTACAACGATACCCACCCGAATGTGACCGATTTGTACGACTGGGTCCGGAAATGCAGTACTTCATCGGCTGCTGGCCGCTGACACGCTTCTCTGCTTCCGGGAGCAGAGAAGATGACCGCGTCATCGGTGAACGCGCCCTGGTTGACGCCAAACGCAACTCGTAAGGCGGCACCCGTCAGATGCTTCCGCGGGTCCCAACCCATAGGAATGTCTACCGGGGATGATGTCGATTTCTGAAAGGATTGAAAGAATAAAGATGACTCAAAAACACGAACTGCCGATCCTGGAGTACGATTCCGGCTCGGAAGAGGTCATAAAACCAAATCATGGTGCAGAACAGCTGAAGATTCCCGAAAAATGCGTCTATGCCTTTCTTGGAGAAGCAGTGGATGCTTACGCTTTCGAGGCAAATGCCGCGGTTGCAGAAATATTTGAAACCATACGGAAAGCACTGGCACTCTGTATCGAAGTGATGCAAGCGATCTGAAGGTTCAAGTGTTGTTGGTCATGCTTCACCGCAAAAAAGACCGTTGTCAACAGACAACGGTCTTTTTTGCGTGTAAAAATTGCTTCCCGGATCTTGTACAGGATGACAATGCGGCTTTCCATCTGCAGCGGAATGCTTTATAATAAAAGAAAAGGATTATCAAGCAAGAAACACGGTTTTGTGGAGGATGCCGCTGCAGCGGCGCATAGGAAACCGGAAAGGGCCGTGTTGAAAAAACAGCGTGAGAAAGGAATGTCCTGCTATGACCCAGATCCTTCTAGTGGAGGATGATTTGGAGATCTGCGAAATTCTGCAGTTTTATCTCCTCAAACAGTCGAATTACAATGTTACGGTCGCGCACAGCAGCAAGGAAGCCCGGATGCTGACCGGGCTGCGAAACTATGACCTGATCCTGATGGACATCATGCTGCCCGACCAGGATGGACTGAGCCTGTGCGAGGAACTGCGAAAAACCATGTTCTGCCCCATCATTTTCATCAGCTGTCTGAGCGATGACGAGACGGTCATCCGGGCGTTGAACATGGGCGGGGATGATTATCTGATCAAGCCGTTCCAGGCACCGGTTCTTCTGGCAAGGATCGAAGCCAATCTGCGCCGGTGCGCAAGGTCCAACACCCGGAATGCAGAGACCTTCCGGGTGGGAGCGCTGCATCTGGACCCGGCGCTGAGAACGGTGACGAAAAACGGAGAACCCGTGACGCTTTCGCCGACCGAATACGAGCTGCTGCATTTCTTCATGCGGAATCCGGGCCGGTTCATCCGGTTTGGGGAGCTTTACAGCGCCGTCTGGCAACGGCCCAGCATGGGGGACCTGCGCACGCTGTTCGTGCACATCGCGCATCTGCGCCAGAAGATCGAGGACGACCCGTCCCACCCGAACTATATCCGGACCTACATGCGGGACGGCTACATCTTTTCAGAAGGTTGAGGGGGCCTGCGTTTCATCCGGGCGCGGGAGCTTTACGGTAAAGACGGTGCCTTTTTCGGGCTGACTGGTGACTGCAATGCTGCCGCCGTGGTGCGTGATGATCTCTTTGGCGATGGTCAGGCCCAGACCGGACGAGCTGCGTCGGCCGTGATGGTTGGAATAGTAGCGGTCGAAGATCCGGGGCAGATCCTCGATGGCAATCCCACAGCCATTGTCCGCAAAGGCAAGCACCCACTGGTCAACCGTCCCCTCAAGCGAAAGCCAGAGACTTCCGCCCGGATGAGTGTGCTCCACCGCATTATCGGTGATATTCTGGAACGCCTGCTGCAGATACAGCGGGTCCCCTACACAATAGGCATCCGGCTGGGCCGTAAGGCTGACCCGGATGTCTTTTTCTTTGCCCTTCAGCCGGGTCGTCTCGGCAATGGTCTCCAACAGACCGGTCAGGTTTACGGGCACCTGCTGGAACACCACCTGCTGGGCATCCATCTGGGTCAGCAGGAACAGTCGGTCCAGCAGACGGCTGACATACTGTGCCTTGTCGCTGACCTTTGCCAGATAGTGCCGGGCCTGCTCCGGGTCCTCCAGGCTGGCGGCCGCCATGTCGGAGTAGCCGGTCAGGGAAAACAGCGGGGTTTTCAGGTTGTGGAGCATGCTGCGGATGAACAGGCTCTGCTCCTGGGTCTTTTCTGCCACAGCGGCCTCCAGGTGGGTGTTCAGGTCGTCTGCTTCCTGGAATTTGGTGGCAAAGCGGCGGCAGGCGATGAGGAAGAACGCCACCGGGAAGATGCAGGAGACGATGGGTGGGATATGAAACTGCAGCCCGACCGTGCCGGGAGGGATCACACCATGGCTGGTGAGGATGTGGAAATACTGGAACACCGCAGTGAGCACCCAAGCAACGGAAAGCGTGTGCCGCTCGATGGTGGGCAGTTCCGGGTCCTTCTGGATGCAGACGATCTGACAGGTGTAGAAAACGGTGAAATACAGGATCTCCCAGAAAAGTTTGTGCCCGAAGCAGGCTTTGCCGACGGTGAGAAGTACGGCTGCGCTGACGATATAGCACAGGATGGAATGGCCGAAAAGTCTTACGGAAAGGAACCGCCGCATCACCTGATAGTTGAGCCACGCCGACAGAATGAGATAGATCAGCCGGAACACATCGCTGGAAACGACAAAATTGTCCAGTGCTTCAAACAGCGGATTCTCAGTGCCGATGAACAGTCCGATGCCAAGCGCATCCTGCGTGCGCAGCAGCATGCAGGCGGCGTAGAGCGCAAGCCAGAACAGGTACTTTTCGCTGCGCTTCCAGGTGTACAGCAATGCAGAAAACAGCATGACGCACAGGCAGATGCCGGTGACCATAAAGCGGCTGACGATCTGACTGCTGACACAGGCACTGACGGTGGCCAACGGCCCAAGGTAAAGGCAGCGTTCGTAGCGGTCCAGCGTTTTTCCGCTGCTGCGGATCTCGACCTCGTACCGGCCATCCGGCGCAGGAGCGTCCTGAAACTGGAACAGCCGCAGCTTGCTGTCCCGCAGGTCGTCCCAGGCCGTGCCGTTGACAAGCAGAGTGCAGCCGCCCGCTTTTGGCAGAAAAAGGCAGCCGCCGTCCTGCCATTCCAGCGTGAAATACAGGCTCTCGCCGCCCAATTGGTTCTTTTTCAGGGTACCGCCCTCCAGCAGCACAAGCTGGTCCGACAGGGCAGTCTGCGCGGAAAGCGCGTGCACATCCACCCGGGGCGAAGCGGCGTTGATGCGCAGCAGCGAGCCGAAAAGCAGCAGCATCAGCAGGGCAACGAACACACGGTTCCGGAGCTGGTCTTTTTTCATAGTCTCACCTCTGCTTCCAGCATACCGCATTTTGCCCCAAAAGCCAACCCGCAGGGGACGTTAATCGAAATTTAATCCGCGTTAGGGTACATTTAATCCGGACTTCTCTGCTGTATGTTATAATTTTAACATCAGGAGAAAAAGGAGGAGTATTTCCATGAGTGATTTCATTTCCCGTCGCAGCTTTCTGAAAGGCGGCATGACCGGTGCAGCAGGTCTGGCCGCACTGGGCATGCTGAGCGGCTGTTCCGGCAGCAGCCAGGCCGCTGCCTCCGGTTCCGCTGCCGGTGCAGCCACAGAGAACACGGCTTCTGCCGCACTGTTCAACGCCGGTACCTACACCAGCATCCAGAGCAGCTCGTTTGCCAGCGTGGAAGTCAGCTGTACCTTCAGCGAGACCGCACTGACCGATGTGAGCTACAAGGTGCTGCATGCCGCGGATGCGGATTACTTTACCCTTCTGGCTTCGCCGATGGAGCAGTACTGCCAGAGCATCGTGGCAAACGGCAAGGCCGATGGCGTGGACGGCGTGAGCGGCGCGACCTTGTGCACGAACGCCATCCGCAGCGGTGTCAACGCCTGCACGGCACAGGCGCTGGGACTGCCGGCCGCTCCGGCTCCGGTCAACCCGCAGGAGGATGGGTTCGATTCCTTTGAGGGCGACTGCGCCGAGGTGTTCTCTCCGGTGCAGCTGGGCACGATGACCCTGCCCAACCGCATCATCAAGTCGGCAGGCAGCGGTCCGTGGAAGGACAGCACCGGCAGAAACGTCAAGCCCGCGACCGACTGGTACGGCACCATGGCGGAAAACGGCGTTTCGCTGAACATCTTTGCCGGCGGTGTGGTCAACGCCTGCGGCCTGCTGCCGGACGGTCTGGACAAGGAAGGCCGGGAGGACGCCATGAAGGCGATCGCTCCGCTGATCGACCGCATCCACAATGCCGGCGGCAAGATCGGTGTGCAGTTCTGCTATGGCGGCCTTGCCCCCACGGTGCCGGATGAAAAGATCAACGAGTCTACGGTGGAAGAGCTAGATGCCTTCATTGAGCGCGTGGGCGTTGCCGCACAGCGCGCAAAAGAGGTGGGCATTGACTGCATCGAGATCAAGGGCGCCAGCGCCGACGGTCTGAACGGCTTCCTGACCCGCCGCATCAACAAGCGCGAGGACGAGTATGGCCCGCAGTCCTTTGAGAACCGCACCCGCTTGTTCCGCCGTATGATCGAGAAAATCAAGGCGGTGAACGGTGCGGATTACCCGGTGGGTGCCCTGATCAACGGCGTGGAGGAAAACGACGTCACCCTGGGCGACAACGAGCTGTTTACCACCATCGAAGAGGGCAAGGAGATCGCAAAGTGCCTGGAGGCAGCCGGTGCAGACTGGCTCCAGATCCGCGTGGGTGCCAACGGCCAGGAGATGAACATCTGGGCACCGGATGTCCAGCACATTGCCGAGGGCTACGACGGCCTGACCGGCTACGGCACGCAGTTTGATTTTGACACGCACTTCGGCGGCATGCTGGACGGCAGCCACTCCGGCTTTGGTTCCTTCCTGCCGATGGTCAAGGAGATCAAGTCGGCGGTCAGTGTTCCGGTGGGCTGCGCCGCTTACATGGACCTGCGCGTCGGCCCGGACTACCTGAACGATGCAATCAAGCGCGGCGACCTGGACCTGATCTTCATGAACCGCCCGCTGAACTGCGACCCGGAGCTGGTGACCAAGATCAAGGAACACCGCCGCGAGGACGTGCGCCCCTGCATGAAGTGCATGCACTGCCACGACAACAACAGCCCGGCCCATGTTCCTTCTTCCTGCCGCATGAACGCCGCCTACTTCAATGCTTACACCGATACCATGCCGGAAGGCTTTGACCCGACCCCGGCTGCAGCCCAAAAGAAGGTTCTGGTCATCGGCGCGGGCCCTGCCGGTATGGAAGCTGCCCGCGTTGCAGCGGAGCGCGGCCACAGCGTGACCCTGTGCGACTCTGCCGATAAGATCGGCGGTCTGCTCCACTTTGCCCGCGGCGTAAAGGGCGACCACGAGCGCTTTGACGATTACCTGACCTACATCGGCCATCAGCTGGAAAAGGACGGCGTGGAAGTCAAGCTGAACACCACGGTGGATGCCGCTGCCGTCAAGGAGATGGCTCCGGATGCGGTGATCGTGGCTGTGGGCGGCACACGCGAAAGCAAGCTCTCCGGCACCGGGGTCTTTACTCCGGAGCAGGCCTTTGGCTCCACTCAGCTGGGCGAGCATGTGGTGATGCTGGGCGCCTCGGTGCAGGCCATCGACCTGTCGGCATGGCTGGTGGCACACGGCAAAAAGGTGACCATCGTCCATTTCGGCACCGCAGCTGATGTGGACAAGGGCCAGTCCGGCTGGTTCCGCACCTACATGCTGCCGCACCTGCGGAGCAAGGGCACCAACATCATCAACGGTGCCACGGTCAAGGGACTGGACAATGGCGTGCTGACCATCACCACGGACATGGGCTTTGAGCGCATGATCTCCTGCGACAGCGTAGTCGAGTGCTACGATATGGTACCGAACACCGACCTTGCCGAAGAGCTGGAAGCTGCCGGTTACGAGGTGCACACCGTGGGCGACTGCGCCGAGCCGTATAATATCCAGAAGGCTGTCCTGTCCGGCAACCTGGCCGCACGCGCACTGTAAAAAAGAATAACCCACACGGAAAATTCTGCGTAAGAAACACCCCCATACCGGGCACTGATATGCTACCCCTAGAGTAGACAGAGTAAAAACAAAACTCTGAATACTCTGGGGGTATTTTCATGTCAAGGAAGAATAAAAGCTATCTGGCAGAATTGAAATATCAAGCAGTAGGCGATTATCTGAGTGGAGAAGATTCGCTACGGGAAATTTGCAAAAAATATGGAATCCGAGATAAACATACGTTACAAGACTGGATAAAGTTGTATAATGGTCATAATCATAGAGGGTCCTGGTCTTCGGAACAAGGGTGGAATCTGCCGAAAAACAACGGCTGAGGTTGGTACAGTTGCACAAAGGCGCGCGGCCCTGCAAAGAAGCTGTAAAATTTGCGGGGTGGGGTTGACGAACGGCTCCGGCCGTGGTAAAGTAATGGGCGGAAAAGGCCAAAGTGCCTTTTTACGACAGAAAAACGAGGTGGTCGTCATGGAACCTGCTGGAAGCAGCGGCAGTTTATATCCCCGATCAAAGAACCAGACGGCAGCCTTTTTGCATGCCGGAGAACGGCCCGGCTGTGCGTGAGAACGCACGGTGTGTTTGCCTTCCCCGGAAATGAAAGTGTCCGCTGCCGCCTGGTAAAAAAGGAGGCAGCTTTTTTATGTCTGAAATTTCGATCAATACTCTCAAGACCATGCTGGCGAATCTGGATGACGCCAAAAAATACCAGAGCCTGCGGGATGTGATGGAGACCCTGCCGGCTCCCGACCTGGCCGCCGTGTTCGAGGACCTGCCGGCCGAAAAGCTCCCGGTGCTGTTCCGTCTGTGCCCCAAGGACCTGGCGGCGGATGTATTCACCGAGCTGACCCCTGCCACCCAGCAGAAGCTGATCGACGGCCTGACCGATACCGAGCTGAAGGCCGTGGTGGACGAGCTGTGCGTGGACGATGCGACCGACCTTGTGGAGGAGATGCCGGCCAATGTGGTCAAGCGCATTCTGAGCCAGGCCGACCCCGCCACCCGCCGCATGATCAACGAACTGCTCCAGTACCCGGAGGACTCCGCCGGCGGCGTGATGACCACCGAGCTGATGGAGCTGCGCCCGGACATGACGGTGGCGCAGGCCATGGAGGCCATCCGCAAAAACGGCTTTGACAAGGAGACCATCAACAACTGCTATGTGACCGACGGCAGCCGCAAGCTGGTGGGCGTGGTGTCGCTGCGGGCGCTGGTGCTGGCCAAGGACACCGCAGAACCCATCCGGGACCTGATGGACACCAATGTGGTCAGTGTGACCACCACCACCGACCAAGAGGATGTTTCCCACCTGTTTGAAAAATACGGTTTTCTGGCCATTCCGGTGGTGGACGCCGAAAACCGGCTGGTGGGCATCGTGACCATTGACGATGCCATCAGCATCCTGCAGGACGAGGCCAGCGAGGATATCGCCAAGATGAACGCCATCGGCCCGTCCGACAAGCCCTACTTCAAGCAGAGCATGTGGGACCTGTACAAAAGCCGTGCGCCCTGGCTGCTGTTTTTGATGATCAGCGCCACCTTCTCCAGTCTGGTCATCCGGGGGTATGAGGACGCACTGGCCGCCGTGACCGTGCTGACGGCGTACATCCCCATGCTGACCGATGCCGGCGGCAACGCGGGCAGTCAGAGCACCTCCACCATCATCCGCGGCATGGCGGTGGGCGAGATCCAGCCCCACGACCTGCCCCGCATCCTGTGGAGGGAGAGCCGGGTGGCCCTGCTGTGCGGCGCAACGCTGGCGGTGTGCAACTTTGCAAAACTGCTGCTGTTCGACAAGGTGACCGCCCCGGTGGCGCTGGTGGTGTGCCTGACCCTGATCTGCACCATCCTGCTGTCGCAGCTCATCGGCGGACTGCTGCCCGTGGCGGCAGAAAAGCTGCATGTGGACCCGGCCGTGATGGCATCGCCGCTGATCACCACCATCGTGGATGCCACCACACTGCTGATCTACTTCAATGTTGCAAAGATCGTGCTGCATCTGTAAGCGCAGAGCAGAACGTTACGACCCCCGGAAGCTGTACGCTGCCGGGGGTCATGTTGTTTTTAAAAACAGGAAAAACGTCCTCTTTGTATGGAAAATTGTTGCACAGCACAACTTATAAAGTCGTACTCTTTCGACAAAAACTTCCCAAAACGCATTATTTTGTTTCTGAGCTGTGGACATTTTGTAACGATTCGTGCTAAAATGAAACCTGTTCCTCTTCTGCCGCCGCAACCGGCAGAAGCAACAAAAGAACGGAGGTTTTTTCATGTTAGAAAATGTCTTTCATCTGAAGGAAAACCACACCGATGTAAAGACCGAGATCATGGCAGGCATCACCACCTTCATGACCATGGCCTACATCCTTGCGGTCAACCCCAACATCCTGTCGGCTTCCGGCATGGACTCGGAGGCTGTGCTGATCGCCACCGCACTGGCATCCTTTGTGGGCACGGCCCTGATGGCTCTGCTGGCCAACTACCCGTTTGCTCTGGCCCCCGGCATGGGCCTGAACGCCTATTTCTCCTACACGGTCGTGCTGACCATGGGCTACAGCTGGCAGCTGGCCCTGATGGCCGTGTTTGTGGAGGGCATCATCTTCATCGCGCTGTCCCTGACCAATGTGCGTGAGGGCATCTTCAACGCCATCCCCATGACCCTGAAGAGCGCGGTCAGCGTGGGCATCGGCCTGTTCGTGGCCTTTGTCGGCCTGCAGAACGCCAAGCTGATCGTGAACAGCGACTCTACGCTGGTCACCTACCAGCACTTCAAAGGCGAGACCTTCCACAGCGTGGGCGTGGGTGCCATCCTGGCCCTGGTGGGCGTGGCCATCACCGCCATTCTGCTGGTGAAGCGTGTGAAGGGCGGCATCCTGTACGGCATCCTGATCACCTGGGTGCTGGGCATCCTCTGCGAGGTTACCGGCATCTATGTGCCCAATGCGGATGCGGGCATGTACAGCGTGATCCCCACCGCTTTTGTCAGCTTTGACTTCTCGGCTCTGGGCAAGACCTTTGGTCAGGTGTTCAAGACGGATTTCTCCGGCGTCGGCATCCTCAACTTCTTTGCCGTCATGTTCTCCTTCCTGTTCGTGGACCTGTTTGACACCCTGGGCACCCTGATCGGCGTGGCATCCAAGGCCGACATGCTGGACGAGGACGGCAAGCTGCCCCGCATCAAGGGTGCTCTGATGGCAGACTCCATTGCCACCTGCGCCGGTGCTGTGCTGGGTACTTCCACCACCACCACCTTTGTGGAGAGCGCTTCCGGTGTGACCGAGGGCGGCCGCACCGGCCTGACCAGCATGACCACCGGTGTGCTGTTCCTGCTGGCTACCATCTTCAGCCCGCTGTTCCTGACCATCCCCAGCTTTGCAACGGCTCCGGCTCTGATCATCGTGGGCTTCTACATGATGGGCTCCGCGGTCAAGATCGACTTCAACGACCCCAGCGAGGGCATCCCCGCCTTCCTGACCATCCTGGCCATGCCCACTGCATACAGCATCTCTGAGGGCATTGCCATTGGTGTGATCTCCTGGACCATCATCAATGTGGTCACCGGCAAGGCCAAGGAAAAGAAGATCAGCCCGCTGATGTATGTGCTGACCGTGCTGTTCATCCTGAAGTACATCTGCCTGTAAGGTTCCATACAAACACAAAGCAAAAAGCTGCTGCCTTCCCGCAAAGGGAGGGCAGCAGCTTTTTTGTCTGTGGAGATTATTGGTGCCGACGGGGGCGGATGTGCACCTCGGGAATGGCCACGTTGTCGTAATGGATGGGGTCCTCGGCGTGAGGATGCTCCCCGGTGGCATGAGAGGTGTCTTCTGCGGTGTGGTGTACCTTGCCGGTATGGACCTCCGGCAGAGCCACCGTTTCCTCCGAATGAGACTTGTCCGGCTTGCTCCAGATCTTTTGTTGGAACCACATCTTCAGGTGGTGTTTCAGCGACATGATGATGCTCCTTTCCCGGTGTGCGGGGCACACCGAAAGTTCAAGACAGGATCAGATAAAGTTGATGAATACCGTAATGACAAGGCTGTTGATGAAATCCGCGAACAGACTGCCCACCAGCGGGATGAGCAGATAGGCCTTGACGGAAGGGGAATACTTGTCGCACACGGCCTGCATGTTGGCCATGGCGTTGGGGGTGGCACCCATGCCGAAGCCGCAGGTGCCGGAAACGATGACAGCCGCGTCGTAGTCGCGGCCCATGACGTTGTACACGATCGCAAAAGAATACAGGATCATGAACAGGGTCTGACCGGCCAGCAGCACCACCAGCGGCAGAGCCAGCTCGGCCAGCTGCCAGATCTTCAGGGTGATCATGGCCATGCCAAGGAAGAGCGACAGGCAGATGCCGCCGATGTCGTTGATCTCGCCCATATATACCGTGAACTTGCCGCCGTATTCGCCCAGATTGCGGATGCAGGCGGCGGCGATCATGGCACCAATGTAGATGGGAAAGGTCATGCCGGTCAGGCTGAGCAGCTTGCTCAGCACCGTGCCGATGCCCATGGCGATGATCAGCTGGAAGCTGGCGGCGGGGTACATGCTGCTGTGACGCTCGTGCTTGATCTCTTCTTCCACCAGCAGGCTGTCGTCCTCGGGCACGATGGTGTCCAGCAGGTGGTGGCGCTCAATGAGCATCTTGCCGAGCGGGCCGCCCATCATGCTGCCGGCGATCAGGCCGTAGGTGGCGGCGGCGGTGCACAGGGTGGTGGCACCCTTGATGCCAAAGTCCTCCAGCACCGGGCCAAAGGCACCGGCGGTGCCGTGGCCGCCCACCATGGGGATGGAGCCGGTGCAAAGGCCCACCAGCGGGTCCACACCCAGCAGGTTGGCTAGCCCAACGGCCAGGAAGTTCTGGCTGACGATCAGCACGATGACGACGCCCAGGAACACGATCATGGCCTTGCCGCCGCTTTTCAACACCTTGAGGTTGGCCTGAAAGCCCACCGAGGTGAAGAACATGACCATGCACACCTCTTTGAGGGTGTCGTCAAAGGCGAACTCTGCCACGCCGGTCACATAGCAGATGCAGGTGAAAATGGCAAACAGCACGCCGCCGATGACCGGCGCGGGGATGCAGAATTTATCCAGCAGGCGCACCCGTTCCCGCAGAAACTTGCCCAGCATCAGCACCAGCACCGCAAGGGCCAGGGTCTGATACATATCCAATTCGATCTTCATTGCTTTCCCTCGATTTCCCGGCAGACTCAGTCCACCGTAATTCCGGCCTGCTTATACCAGGCCGCTGCGCCTGCGTGGAAGGGGATGCCAACGCCCTCTACTGCGTCGGTCTCCGGGTCCAGTGCAAGGCCAAGCTGCTCTTCCAGCGCTTCCCGGCTGGAGAACAGCAGTTCGGTGAGCTGCTGCACCTGCTTTGCGGGCAGAGAATCGCTGGCCAGCAGAACAGCTTTGACGCCCACGGTCTGCACGTCGGCGTCCTGGCCGGGATAAGTGCCGGCCGGGATGGTGACCTCACGGTAGGCGTTGTAGCTGCTCAGCAGGCGCTGCGCCGCGGTGCCGTCCACATTCAGCAGGCGGATGCCGCATTCGCCTGCCAGCTCGGTGACCACCGGGCTGGGGGTGCCGACTGTGATGACGATGGCGTCGATCTTACCGGCCTTGAGCTGGTCGGCAGCGTCGGTATAGTTCAGGTTGATGGTGTCCACCAGGCGGTCGTTCAGGCCGTAGGCAGACAGGATCTGAAGGGCATTCTGCTCGGAGCCGGATTCCTCCGCGCCGATGCTCACGGTTTTGCCCTGCAGGTCCTCGATGGACTGGATGTCCGAGTCGGCCCGTACGATGACCTGACAGGCCTCGGTGTACAGGGCTGCTACCGCGCCGAAGCCGCAGATGTCCTCCTCCTCTGCAAAAATGCCGGTCTGGTTGCAGGCGTCCTGTGCAAGGTCGGCCTGCGCAATGGCCAGCTGCAGGTATTCGCCGGTGAGCAGGCGCAGGTTGGCGGCCGAACCGGCGGTGGTCCGGAGCTCGATGGTGCCGTTGGAAGTCTCGTTTTCCAGCGCGGCAAACTGCTCACCAAAATTGTGGTAGACACCACCCTCGCCGGCAACGCCAAAGCGCAGACGCTTGACCGTCTCGGCGGCAGAGCAGCCGGTGAGCAACAGTGCGGCCAACATACAACCGGCCAGCAGTGCCGCGATCCATTTGCGTTTCATACTTTTATACACCCCTTTTTCTGCTGCCGCAAACCCGGCAGCTTCTTATTATCGCAAGGCTGGAAATTAGCGCAACAGTAGCAGCATATCTGCGATATGCAAACCAACGTTGTTGCTGTTGCATTAAAAAGTTGGCTTGCTATAAAGTATAGTCATATTGCGGATGAAATGCAATCACTTTTGCAAAAGTATGCAGCGAAGAAGCGTTGGACAGGGCATCAAAAAAGGCTCCTCCGTTTCCGGAGGAGCCGGACAGATTCAGCCGCCGAACAGGCCAAAGAAGCTGGTGTGGGTCACGCCCAGGATCAGAAACAGGGCGATGAGCGCAAACAGCACCCCGATGATGATGTCCATCTGATGGACGGTGAGGGGAAAATGATCGTAGAGCTTTTCCTTGGGATTGACAAAGTTCTTGTCGCCGTTGTCAAGCAGGGACTTTTTGCCTTGTTCAAAGTCGGCCCGCTGATCGGCAAGCTCGGCCTGCTCTTGTGCCAGCTGTGCTTCGCGGGCAGCCAGAACGGCTTCGCGCCGGGCAAGCTCTGCCTCGCGCTCGGCAGGGGTGAGGTCTTTTTGTGCCATACTGCACCTCCTGATGGTTGTTGCTTTTATGATAGCACACAAACATGAACAAAAAAAGGGGCCGCCCGCCCAAAAGGCAGACGGCCCACAGAAGAGAGGGCTTACTTCTTTGCCAGGTACTTGCGGATATCAATGGCCACAGCCACGATGATGACCAGACCCTGAACGATGTAGGTGTAAGAGGAGTTGACGTTCATGAACTGCAGAGCGACCTTCATCAGCTCAAAGACCAGAACGCCGACCAGAACGCCGGGCACGGTGCCGACGCCGCCGGTGGTGGAAACACCGCCGATGGTGCAGGCTGCGATGGCGTCCAGCTCATAGCCCTGTGCGGTGTTGACGGATGCGCCGCCGGACTTTGCAGCCAGCAGGCAGCCTGCCAGACCGAACATGCAGGAAGCCAGGATGTAGATGCGGATCTTGGTAGCGTGCACGTTGACACCGGCCACCTCAGCAGCAGCCTCGTTGCCGCCGATGGCGTACATGTACTTGCCGTGACGGGTCTTGTTGTACAGGAACCAGAAGCACGCGGCCACGACCAGAGCAATCCAGATCAGCACGGGGATACCGATGATGGTGTTGGAGGCCAGGGAGGTGAAGTTCTTGTTCAGGGAACCAATGGGGGTACCGCCGGTGTACACCAGGCAGATACCGTAGACCACCTGCTGCATGCCCAGGGTTGCGATGAAGGGCTGCACCTTCAGGTAGCTGACCACCAGACCGTTGCACAGGCCGACGATGGCGCAGATGGCGATGACCAGGATGAACACCACCGGGGTGGGCAGGGTGTGCATGTTGGGGTAGAACTTACCGGCTGCGCCCTCGGTCTGCGCAAAGATGCAGGCCAGGCAGGCGGCAAAACCAGCCAGACGACCGGCCGACAGGTCGTTGCCGGTGGTGATCAGGCAGCCGGAAATACCCAGTGCGATGATGTAGCGGATGGACACGTTCTTGAACAGGTTGATCATGTTCGTGCCCGAGAAGAAGTTGGGATGCATGATGCCGACGATCAGGGACACGGCCAGCATCATCACGATAATGGCGTTGTTGCTGAACCATTTGGCCACAGCCTTGCCATTCAATTTTTTGGTAGCTTCCACGATAGACAGCCTCCTTATTTACTGATTCGCCGCAGCGGTGGGTGCGGTCTCGAACTGGGTGGCCAGAGCCATGATGTTTTCCTGGGTGGCGTCCTTGCCGTCGATGAAGCCGGTGATGCGGCCGTCGCACATGACCATGACACGGTTGGACATACCAATGATCTCGCTCATTTCGGAGGAGATCATGATGATGCTCTTGCCCTGCTTGGCCAGCTCGGCAATGATGCAGTAGATCTCGTACTTGGCACCGACGTCGATGCCGCGGGTGGGCTCGTCCAGGATCAGCACATCGGGGTTGTTGGCCAGCCAGCGGGCGATCAGGACCTTCTGCTGGTTGCCGCCGGACAGGCTCTTGATCTGGGTCTTGGGGCTGGGCACCTTGATGGCCATCTTCTCTTTGTTGGTGGCCACCAGATCCAGGATCTTCTTGTTGTCCAGCATGATGGGGCCCTTGCGCAGGGCGTCCAGCGAAGCGATGGAGATGTTGTCGGCCACGCTCAGCACACCCATGATGCCGGTGGCGCGGCGGTCCTCGGTCAGCAGAGCCACGCTCTTGCGGATGGCGTCGCGGGGCTGCTTGATGGTGACCTCTTCGCCCTTGATCCACACCTTGCCGGAGGTGTGGGCACGCAGGCCGAAGATGCCTTCCATCAGTTCGGTACGCTGGGCACCCACCAGACCGGCCACGCCCAGGATCTCGCCCTTTTTCAGCTCAAAGCTGCAGTGGCGGAAGGAGCGGGGATGGATGGAGGTGAAGTCCTCCACCTTCATCATCACTTCGTCGGAGGGATGATTCTCCAGCGGGGGGAACAGGTTGGACAGCTCACGGCCGACCATCTTGGCGATGATCTGCTCCTTGGTCATGTCCGCCACTTCCCACTTGCCGATGTACTGGCCATCGCGCATGATGGTGACTTCGTCGGCGATGACCTTGATCTCGTCCATCTTATGGCTGATGTAGACCAGTGCGACGCCCAGAGCCTTCAGCTCCCGCATGATGCGGAACAGGGATTCCACTTCGTTTGCGGTCAGGGAGGAAGTGGGCTCGTCCAGGATCAGCACCTTGCAGTTTGCGGAAACGGCCTTGGCGATTTCCACCATCTGCATCTGAGCGATGCTCAGGGAGCCGAGCTTTGCATGGGGGTTGATGTCCAGCTTCAGCTTCTTGAGCAGCTCCTCGGTGTCCTTGTACATTTTGGGGTGATCCACCACGGTGATGGGGCCATAGCTCTTGGTGGGGTAGCGCCCCAGCCAGATGTTCTCGGCCACGGTACGGGCCGGGATGGGCTGCAGCTCCTGATGCACCATGGCAATGCCGCGGTTCAGTGCATCCAACGGGGTGGGGATGGTGACTTTTTCGCCTTCGTATTCGATCTCGCCCTCGTCCATCTTGTAAATGCCGAACATGCATTTCATCAATGTGGACTTACCGGCGCCGTTTTCACCCATCAGCGCCATGACCTTGCCCGGGCGAAGCTCCAGCTGTGCGTGATCCAGCGCTTTGACGCCGGGGAAGGTCTTGACCACGCCTTTCATTACCAGACGGTATTCTGACATTCCGCAGAAGCCTCCTTTTCTTTTTTCAGGCCGCAGAAAAACCTTTTTTCAAAACAAGGCGCGTGCGCGGAGAAATTTCTCGCACGCACGCGCTTTATAGCTTTCGTCAAGCCGTCAAGGTCCACTGCGCACCTTGCATTTGCAATCGGGGAACTTTGGTCTTACTTCACATACTGAGATGCGTTGTCCTTGGTGACCTTGACATAGTCGACCCAGTAGTACTGCTCGACAGGGGAGCCTTCGACGTACAGCTTGGTAGCCTCGGCAGCCTTGGTAGCCTGGCCCACGTCATCGTTCAGCACGGTACCGGTCATGTTGCCGTCCAGAACGTCCTGAACAGCCTCGGCCAGTGCATCGACGCCGACCAGATAGATGTCCTTGCCGACGGTGCGGCCGGCCTGCTGGATGGACTGCAGAGCGCCCAGTGCCATTGCGTCGTTGTTGCAGAACA
>ENA-OPDD01000446-OPDD01000446.1-human-gut-metagenome-genome-assembly--contig:-NODE-446-length-30736-cov-12.028226_pt1 | contig 30736 bp, 22 predicted proteins | sample MGYA00241574_ERZ501499 | MGnify/ENA primary metagenome ERZ501499 (study PRJEB25962, sample SAMEA2042576) | human gut metagenome | biome: human gut; feature: human-associated habitat; material: faeces...
CGGCCGGGCTGGCTGCCGCGAGACATACCAATGCCCGTCTGGAACAAACGCTGGAAAAATACGCCGGGCAGACGGTAGCATTGACGGCAGAAGTGGAATCGGTGTCGGCATCCTATTATCCGGGTATCGTGGATGCGGTGCTGCGGGTGGAACGGGTCAACGGCCGGGCGGCAGAGTTCCGGGTGGAATGCGATACCCTGCCGGTCTGTGAAGCCGGGGAGCGGGTGGAGGGGCGCTTTGCACTGGAAGCGCCGGAGCCTGCCGATCGTACAACCCTCTTTGCCGACGGCGTTGTACTGTGGGCAAGGGAGCCGCAGGCTTTTGCCCGGCTGGGCAAAAGCAGCAGCTTCCGGGCGCGCACCGGCCGCCTGCAAAAGCGGCTCAGTACCAGCCTGCGCGGTGAGATGAACGAGGATGCCGGCGGGGTTCTGGCCGCCATGACGGTGGGTGACCGGAACTATCTTTCTTCCGCCCTGCGCAGCGCCTACCGGGGCGCGGGACTCTCCCATGTGCTGGTGGTCAGCGGGATGCACGTCTCCATTCTGTGCGGGAACGTGTTCGGGTCGGTGTTCGGCCGACGCAGGCGGGAACGCAGTTATCGCAGCCGCCGGGTCAAGGCGCTGTTTACGGCCTTTCTGGCGCTGCTGCTGGCAGGGGTCACCGGTTTTACGCCTTCTGTCTGCCGGGCAGCGGTGGCGGTATGGGTCAGCGCACTGGGTGTGTGGGTCTATGGCGCATCGGACGCCCTCACCTCACTGGCGGCGGCGGGCATCCTGATGACCGCTCGCAACAGCTATGCCGTGTGTGATATCGGCTTTGAGCTGTCGTTTGCCGCTGTGTTGGGTACACTGGCCGGTGCGGAGCTTTCCCGTCACCTGCATGCACTCTTTGCAGCGCACGCGACCCGGAAGAAAAAGCCCTCTGTATTGCAGCGCATCCTGCGACATGTCCGCAGCAGCCTGACCGAGACGGTGTGCATCGGGGCCTGTGCTTCGGCGGCTGCCTTTCCGGTTCTGGTGCTGCGGGGCCTCAGCGTCAGCATTTATGCAGTGCTGTCCGGCGTAGCAGTGCTTTGGATGGTCAAACCCATGATGCTTCTGGGCCTTGGTACTGCCTTTGCGGGGCTGGTCCCGGCAGCCGGGCCGTTATATACGATGATTGGCAAAGCGGCGGAATTTCTGACCGCCCTGCTGAATCGCTGGGCCGTGTGGGTCAGCGCCAAGCCTGGGGCGGGGCTGTATTTTGACACAAACTATGCAGCCATTGTTTGTCTGCTGCTGATGGCTTTGTGCGGGTTGGTACATGTCTGGAAGGTGCGTCTGCGGGTGGCTGTGCCGGGCCTTCTGCTGACGGCAGCCCTTGCCATTGGCGCAGGCAATGCCCTGTGCCGGGATGTGGTGCACGTCGACCTTGTGGGCAGTGCCAACAGCCCGGCGGTGGTGGTTAGCCAGAATCACACAGCCGTGGTGCTGTTCCGGGGTGGGGCATCCATTCAGCGGGCGGTGGAAAACCAGCTGGCCCGCCGGGGCGTGACCACGGTGGAACTGCTGGCAGATCTGCGTCTGGACCCGGAAAATGCCTGCACGCTGCCTGCCCGGACGATGTGCCGAGTGGCAGTGCAGCCGGTGGGAAGCGCCGTCACCCGACAGACGTCGACCGCAGCGGTGGAGACCCTGCGTACCCGGTTCGGCTGCCTTGTGCGGCTGACCATCGGGGAGCAGCAGTTCGTGACCGTGAGCGGAACGGTGACGCTGGCCGAACCGGTCCGGGCGCAGTGGCTGCTGGCATCTCCGGCAAAACCGGAGGCCGTGCAGTGGGAACAGCTGCTGAGCCGGAGTGATCATTACCAATGGATGCAGGGTGGGGAAGCGGTATATGCTTCCCTCAGCCTGCGCCCTTCCGGCGGCTGGCGGGCAGAGTGATGCTTTGCAATCCGGCCGGAATGTGGTACACTATATGGGTATTATAACAATTCATCCGAAAGGGGGCCGCGGGTTTGGCGACCGAGGCAAAACTCCGGCAGCTGGCCGACAAAGGCTGCCCGGTGTACTATTTTTATTCCACAGAGCGGTATCTGGTGCGGCAGGCGGTGAACGCGGCTGTCCGTGTTCTCTCGGCAGACAGTGACGAGGACGCAACCGTTCTGGACGGTGCGGCTCCGGAAATCGAAGGACTGATCATGGCGGCGGGCACCATCTCTTTTTTTGGCACCCGCCGCGTGGTGGTGCTGCCGGAGGTGGACCCGGGCGCATACGGCGCAAAGGATCTGGACGAGCTGTGCAGTACGCTGGCCAGCCTGGAAAATGCGGTGGTGGTGCTGGGCAGTGTGTTCCCATTGGAGCGCAACAAGCTCAAGGCCGGGAAATCGGCCCAGAAACTCATTGCCCAGTGCAAGGCCATCGGCTACGTTGAAGAGCTGGCCAAACCTCGTCCCTTTGAGCTCAAGGCCATGATGATCGACCGGGCAAAGGCACAGGAAACCTCACTGCCGGACGGCGCGGCTGCTGCGTTGCTGGAACGCTGTGGCGAGGATCCATTTTTGCTGGAAAACGAGGTGGACAAGCTCTGTGCGCTGTCCGGCTACCAGACCGTGACCGCTGCCATGGTGGCCGATATGGGCACCGTGAGCCTGGAAGCCGATGTGTTTGAGATGATCCGCATGATCACCGCCAAAAACGCCACTGGTGCCTGCAAGAAATTGCAGACCCTTCTGCGCCTGCAGCAGGAGCCCATTGCCATCACGGCGGCCATGATCGGCAGCTATGTAGATCTGTACCGGGTCAAGCTGGGCGCGGCCCGCAAAAAGAACTACAGTACGGTGTTCAAGGACTTTGGCTACAAGGGCAGCGATTACCGGCTCAAGCGCTCGGCCGAAACGGCGTCGCACTATACGCTGGGGCAGATCGAAGCCTGCCTGCAGGTGCTGCTGGAGCTGGACCAGAGCCTGAAGAGCCAGCCGGTGGAAGAGCAGATCTTGCTGGAAACGGCGCTGTGCCGGCTGGCCATGGCAGGGAGTGGACGATGATGCAGAATGAAATGATCCATACCGGCCGGGTGCTGATCGTGGAGGGCAAATACGATGCCGCCCGCCTTGCGCACCTGACCGATGCCATGATCCTGCTGACGGATGGATTTGGCATTTACAAAGACAAAAAGCGCCAGCAGCTGTTCAAAGCACTGGCGCAGAAAAACGGGCTGATCCTGCTGACGGATTCGGATGCGGCGGGCTTCCGCATCCGGAACTACATCACGAATCTGGTGGGCGAAAAGAACGTGGTGCAGGCCTATGTGCCCGCCATTCATGGCAAGGAAAAGCGCAAGGAGCAGCCCGGCAAGGAAGGTTTGCTGGGGGTGGAAGGTGTGGAGGATGCCATCGTTCTGCAGGCTCTGCGGGATGCCCTCGGGGCTGAGGCAGGCGCAGCGCCTGCCCGCCCGGAAGGTCGGCAGATTACCTACACGGACCTGTACGAATGGGGGCTCTCCGGCAAGCCGGGCAGCGCAGAGCGTAAGGCAAAGCTGTTGAATGCACTGGGCCTGCCGCCGCGCCTTTCCAAAAAGGAGCTGGTCGAGGCGCTGAACCGGCTGTACACCTTTGAGCAGCTGGACGAGATCCAGGCAAGCGCGCTGACCGAATAAGGATTCCGAGACCGGCACAGGAGAAATGTTTCACTCCTGCGCCGGTTTTTTGTCCCAATGCTGGCGCAGCTGGCACAGCGCGTGGCTTTCCAGACGGGACACATAGCTGCGGCTGATGCTCAGCAGCTGTGCCGTTTCCAGCTGGGTCAGGGGCGGCTGCCCGGCTAGCCCGTACCGCAGCAGCAGGATCTGCCGCTCCCGCGCGGGCAGCGTTTCCAGCAGCTGCCGCACCCGGAGCAGGTCTGCCTTCTTCTCACAGCATTCCTCCATGCAAAAGCTGTCCTGCAGCACATCCGCCAGCGTCAGGGCAGACTCCCCATCCGCTTCCAGTGTTTCTTGCAGGGAAACGGTGCTGCCGCTCTTGCGCTCCCGCCGGAACTGCATCCGGATCTCGTTTGCTATCCTCACCCGAGCGAACGCCGGACGGAGAATCGGAACCATCTCCACCGCCCTCGGGGTCATTCTCGTCCTCTTCCGGGTCTACCGGGAAGGTGGTCCAGTCGATTTCATCCTCCGGTGAACCAAAGAGCACCACATGTGCCACCTTGCCGTCCCACACCACCTTGCGCACCACCGTGCGGATGGCAGCACGTTTCTGGGTCACGGTCATGTCATCGATGTTGTCGTGGAACACGGTCAGCAGTTGACGCATCAGGTCAAATTCGATGCCGCCCAGAACACCGTTGTCGGTGAGGCTTTCCAATTCCCGGATGCGGGAACTCAGGGTGGCATCCTGTGCATTCAGTTCCTCGATGCGCTTTTTCAGGTGGACAGCAGCGGTGCTGTCGCTGAAGTCAGCCAGCGAATCGATCAGTGCATTGATCTTCCGCTGCGTCTCGGCCTGCTCTTTGCGCAGGGTGGAAAGCTTGGTCTCACACTCGGAGCGGTTGCCCGCATGGGCAGACCGTGCCTTTTCCAACTGCTTCATAAAGTCGCTGGAATGGTCGGCAAGGTGCTTGACCTGTTCGCAGATGGCAGCATCCAACAGATTGCCGTTGGCATTCCGGACATTACATAACTCTCTCCGGCTGCGCTCCTTCAGTTTGCACATATAGGGAAAGACCACCTGCCCGTCGGCAGTTTTGCGCCCGGTGACCTTCGGGTACATCCGGCTGCCGCAGGAGCACCACAGCAGACCGGTGAGCAGGGCCTCGTTGCCGCGGGATGCGTGGTAGGACTTGGATTTGTTCCGCTCCAGCGACTCCTGCACCCGAATCCACCGGTTCGAGGAGATGATGCCGGGGTGTTCGCCCACCGAAACGATCCATTCGCTGATGGGATTGTAGACCGTAGCACGGCCTTTTTCCTGGTCGCTGCGGTTGTAGGCAAGCACGCCCCGCACACCGTCAAAATCGGACTCCGGGGCGAACAGTTCTGCCTCATTGTCCACAAAATACTGATAGGCGTCCTTGTCTGCAATCAGGTAGACAGGATTCTGCAAAATCGACTTGATGGAAAACCGGGTGAACGAACGCCCGGTTTTTGTTTTGATGCCCTGCCGCAGCAGCTCGGTCTCGGTCATGGTCAGGGAATCGTACTGCTCGTAGAGGTCGAAAATTTTGTAGATGATCTCTGCTTCGTCCGGCAGCAGCTTGAGCTTGCAGGCCTTTTTGGTCTTGCCGTCCACCGTGATGCTCTTGACGCTCTCGGAAGCATAGCCCGTGGGGGTCGTGCCGCCCAGCCAGCGCCCGGTCTTTGCCAGCTCGTGCATGTTGTCCCGGATACGCTCTGCGATGGTCTCACGTTCCAGCTGACTGAACACCGATGCGATGTACATCATCGCGCGGCCCATGGGGCTGGACGTGTCAAAACTTTCCCGGATGGACACAAAGTCGATGCCCAGCCGTCCCAGTTCTTCAATCAGGCTGGAAAAGTCGCTGATGTTGCGGCTGATGCGGTCCAGACGGTAGACCACAATGGCCTTGAATTTCCGGTCCTTGGCCGCAGTCATCATCTTTTTGAAATCCGGGCGGTTCAGGTTGCCGCCGGAAAAGCCCTCGTCCTCAAAGACAACGGCATGTTCCGCGGCAGCATCGCCGTAGTGGGTGCGGATATATTCGCGGCAGAGGTCGATCTGATTTCCGATACTTTCGCCCTTGCCGGTGTAGCGGGATTTGCGGGAATAGATGGCAATGGTGTCGGCAGTTTTGGCCATGAGATACTCCTTTCCTGTTGTCCGGTGGCCGTAGATGCGGCTATTGTAGCATGGCAGGCCATCTTTGTAAAGAAAAATAACGATAGTCATACATATTTCATCATACTACGAACGGAGGTGTCAAGGATGTGACAAGGCAGAACAAGCGAGGGAGTCAGGATGTTTGACTATTTCTATGGGCAGTCGGGCGAGATGTTCTCGTATTTCCGGGTGCCCAAAATTTTATTCCGGGACATAAAATTCAAGGACCTGTCCACCGATGCAAAGACCCTGTACGGCATCCTGCTGGACCGCATGGGGCTGTCGGTGAAAAACGGATGGCTGGATGAGCAGGGAAGGGTGTATATCATTTTTCCTGTGCAGGAAGTGATGGATGCACTGGGCTGCGCAGACAACAAGGCTACCAAACTGTTCCGGGAATTGGAAAAGTTTGGACTGATTGAGCGCAAACGGCGCGGGCTGGGAAAACCCAATCTGATTTACGTCAAAAACTTTGCAGACCCACGTTTCCGGAATCGTGAAAAGAACGGTTCCGGTGCCGCGGATTCAGCGCAGCAGGAAACGGCAAAATCACGAGGAAATAAGACTGAGTGGAATAAAACCGAGGGAAGTGAACCTGATCCTTTCTCTTCCGGCGCGGAGGACGAACCGGATGAGCGCACACGGCTGGAAGCGTATTTTATGCAGTCGTTGGAGGTGGACTTGCTGCTCCGGGCCTGCCCGGATGAGGAGGACACCATCCATCAAATCGTGAATCTTCTGGTGGATACCTGTTCTTCGAAACGCAGAATGCTGCGGGTGGCAGGGGATGACAAGCCCGCGGAGGTCGTGCGTGGCCGATTCATGAAGCTGAATGCAGACCATATCCGCTTTGTGCTGAAGTGTCTTGCGGAAAGTACCGCACCGGTCCGGAACATGAAGCAGTATCTGCTGGCTGCACTCTACAATGCACCCACGACCATGCAGCTTTATTACCAGAACCAAACCAATCATGATTTATCGAACAGGGGGTGATGAAAATGTCGAAAAAAGCAACCACGATTGCCATCGTCAATCAGAAAGGCGGAACCGGCAAAACCACGACCTGCGAAAATCTGGGCGTAGGGCTTGCACGGGAAGGCAAAAAGGTGCTGCTGGTGGATGCCGACCCGCAGGGGTCGCTTACCATAGTCGCTTCGCTCCTATGGCCAGTTGTGCGCACTGCATGCGGATTCATAGTTGTCCGCTGCGCAGACATTGCCATCAGCATGGGCTGGCAGCAGCCCGATGAACTGCCTGTTACGCTTTCTGCCCTGATGGCAAAAGCCATGAACGACCAGTGCATCCCGCCCGGTGAAGGCATCCTGCACCATGTGGAAGGCGTTGACCTGATTCCGGCTAACATCGAACTGGCAGGGCTGGAAGTGGCCCTTGTCAACAGTATGAGCCGGGAAAAGATGCTCAAACAGGTGTTGGACAGCGCCCGGCGGGAATACGATTATATCCTGCTGGATTGTACGCCGTCTCTGGAAATGCTGACAGTAGTCGCTCCGCTTCTATGGCTAGCGGTACGCACTATGTGCGAATTTATAATTATCTCCTGTGGAGATACCGCCATCAATGCACTGGCCGCAGCGGATACCACTCTGATTCCGGTGCAGGCGCAGTACCTTTCGGCAAAGGGATTGGAGCAGCTGCTGCAGACCATCCAGAAAGTGCGCCGGCAAATCAACCCGAAGCTGAAAATCGAGGGTATCCTGATGACCATGACGGACAGCCGCACCAATTACGGCAGGGAAATCGACGCGTTGATTCGGCAGGTGTACGGCAGCAAAATCCGGGTGTTTGAGCAGCCCATTCCGCACTCTGTCCGTGCGGCGGAAATCAGCGCAGAGGGCAGGAGCATCTTTGCCCATGACCCCAAAGGCAAGGTGGCAGCGGCCTATCAATCTTTGACGAGACCTGCTAATAAAAGGCAAGTCCTAAAACAAGAAAATTCGCTAAACAACCGCTGCCCATGACAAACAGCATTCAAATGCTGTTCAAAACACAGCGAGGGCGACGGAGGGGATAGCAAAGCAAGCCCAGCCAGCCCTCGCAAAATCAGGATAGCATTTGAATGCTTCGGTTTGTCAAGGGTTCGCTGCGCCAGCTAGGTAGTTCTTTGGATTTAGCTCAGGCTCAAGAGGGGTTATGTCCTAAAAACAAATATCCATGCTTACTGTGAGCATTCAGAGCCCATTACAGCTTTCACTCTAGCATAGTAGATTCGTAAGAACTTGTTGGCCGAAGCCATCATGTAGACTTTGTAGGGTTTTCCTTCAGAACGCTTTTTGTTCATGAACTGAAAAACAGGTTCATCCTGTGGCTGTGTTTGCAAAATAACGGTCATAATTAGAAAAAGCGTCCTACGCAAGACGGCAGAACCAACTTTACTGATTCCTTTGTCGTTTCCCACTATCTTGCCGGAGTCGTTCGGCTGAGGTTCGATTCCAGCAAAAGCAATGAGAGATTTCTTGGAGGAGAAGCGGCGGACGTCTCCAATCTCAGCCATCAACTGAGGACCGAGAGAAGGGCCAACGCCGTACATTTCCATCACGGTATCAAATTCAGGAAGCTGTTGAGAAAGACGGGGCATCTCCTGCTGGAATGCAGCCACTGACTTAGAGACAGCTTTAAGTTGAGCAACCTGTTGCTGAATAAGGAGTTTTGAAGTTGGAGATTTCGGAAGAGAAGTTGCATTGACAGCACAGGAATAGATCTCATCCGATTTTGAGCGAGTGAAATTGTATCTATGCTTCTGACACCATTTCAGATATTTCTTAGCAAAAGCATCCGCGGAAAGGCTTGAAACACACCCGCTGTGCCAGAATTCTCCAATAAAATCGACCCATTTTTCACATCCATTGTTCTTTGCAGGGCTTGAAAATAAATTATTTGCATCCGGAAAGGTCAGGTCAAGAGATGAAATCAGATTATTCTTCAGCATAGTACGAATCGCTACGGCCTGCTGGTACTGGCGATAACAATTCTTCAAAGCCAGCCGGGCCTCATCTTCTGGAAGATACTGCCGCAGCCGTGTCCACTTGTCGAGCGTATAATTGGCGATTTTAACAGCGTCCTTCTTATCTGTCTTAACGCGCCTTAAACTGTTGTTATCGTAGTCATGAATTAGAACAGGATTGACTACGGAAACAAATAAACCCGCATTGTGTAAAACGAAAGCAACTGGTTTGTGGTAATTCCCGGTAGCTTCCAGAACAACGCGGGTCTCTCCGTCCAGATCTTTGAGATTCCCAGCCAGATCGTTCAGGTTCTGGGCGGTATGTAAAACTTCAAAGGGTTCGAGTACCACTTCTCCAAAGGGGCGCATAACGCAAACCATGCTTTTTCCTTTGGATACGTCAATGCCTACTGCGTTCATGATTTTTCCTCCATTATTTTGTATTTGCAACCGGAATCCATCTTTTACTCGTTGCCGATTCAATCTATTGGGTGACACGAACGCTCCGCTTGGCGGGTGGCTCAACCTGCTTAAAACGAATGCTACAACAAGAGAGATGGCAAACTGTCTTTCGAACGGACGCGAAGGCCCAAGGCAGGTGACGTCTACCGATTACTCTCTTATTGTAGCTTAGGAACGAGATGGAATGGAATATGGCTGGCCACCATATCCGGTTCCAAATATATTGTAATAGGCAGGTGCTCGATATGAGGTTCATTTTTAAGATGGTCATTCTTCCGTTTTCGCTGCTTACGGCTTTCCTTGCGCTGATGCTGAAATTGACATTGAATCTGTCGGCATTTGTGCTTGCGCTGCCGATGCTGTATATTTTTGGCTGCGGACTTTATACTCTTTATTGTAGGGAATGGACGCAGTTCCTGATCCTTTTTGTGGCAGAGTTCGGGTGCTTTTTGCTCATCGTGGCAGGAACGGCGATTGTGGAAGCCGTCGAGCGATTCAGCGAATGGCTTACGGAACTGTAATGGAGGGAACGATGGATAAAGATAAAATGCTGGATTATTTCAATGACCGTGAGGCAACGCTTTTTCGGGATGAATTGAGAAGCAATGCACGGTATCATGAGCTCCTGCGGAAAAAACTGGCAGCGGAAGACGCACACCGGAAAATGGTGGGCGAAGCAGCATGGAAGCAGTATCTTCAGCTGGATGAGATCTGCAATGAGCTGGAAAGCGTACGATATCAGGCAATGTATCTGGCCGGTGCCGCTGATCTTGAAAAGTTGTTCCGTCAATCCTGATGGATGATATGCCGCCTTCGGGCGGCATTTTTTCTTTGCAATAGGGGGTGATGATGCTGGCAGCAACACGGCTGATTGCGCTGCACAAAAACAAGGGCATGACCGTTGCGGCCTGCCTGAAAAATCGCACGGACTATATCGAAAACCCGGACAAGACTGAGCAGGGGCAGTTTGTCAGCAGCTATGCTTGTAGCGCCCTGACGGCAGATGAAGAATTTATGCTGTCCAAGCGGCAGTACGAACTTGTTACAGGGCGCAGACAGAAAAATGACGTGATTGCATATCAGATTCGGCAGTCCTTCAAACCCGGAGAAATCACCGCTGAAGAAGCCAACAAAGTAGGTTATGAGTTGGCGATGCGCTTTACAAAAGGCAAGTATGCTTTTCTGGTTGCTACGCACACCGACCGGGAGCATATTCACAATCACATTATCTATAACTCTACGGCTCTGGACTGCAGCCGTAAATTCCGGGACTTTTTGCTGTCGGGGTTGGCCGTGCAGCGGCTGAGTGACCTGATTTGCCTGGAACATAGCCTGTCTGTGATTGAAATAAAGCCCTACCGGGAGCGGCAAAAGCGTGTACTTTACCCGCCAAAAGAAAGCAACCGCGATCAATTGTGTGGTGTGATTGACAGTATCCTTGCGGACAAGCCGGGCAGTTACGAAGAATTTTTGAAAAAACTGGAACAGCAGGGATATGAGGTCAAGCACGGAAAATTCACATCGGTGAAAGGTGTACGGCAAAAACGATTCATCCGGTTTCGGACTTTGGGGGCGGGATACAGTGAGGAAGAATTAAAAGCGGTCCTCGCTGGAGAAGCAGAGCATTGCCCGCGGAAAAAACATCCGGTGCAGGAACAGAAATTTCAGCTGTTGGTGGATATTCAGGCAAAATTGGCTGAAGGAAAGGGAGGCGGCTATGCGCGTTGGGCGAAGCGGTACAACCTGAAGGAGATGTCCAAGACGCTGATTTTTCTGCAGGAAAACAAAATCGGGAGCATGGATGAAATGGAAGAACAGGTGCGTGCTGCAACGATGCGCTATCACGAACTGGGCGACTCCATCAAAGCTGCGGAAGCGCGGATGGCAGAAATTGCGGTAATGAAAACGCACATTATCAACTATGCCAAAACAAGGTCCATCTATGAGGCCTATCGGAAAGCAGGATACAGCAAGCGATTCTTGGAAGCAAATCGGGAGAGCATTGCGTTGCACAAGGCGGCCAAAGCGGCTTTCGATGAGGCTGGACTGAAAAACTTCCGAAGGTAAAAGAACTGAGCATCGAATATGTTGAGCTTCTGAAAAAGAAAAAAGCAGAATATCCGAGCTATCGGAAAGCACGAGAGAGGATGCAGGAACTGATGAAGGCGCAGAAAAACGTAGAAATGTTTTTTGCAGACAACAGGAGCGAACAGGAACAGCAGCAGACCCGATAAAACGAAAGTCACCGAGAATTCGATCCCAATCCGTTTTGGGAAAGAATCCTCGGTGGCTTTTTTAGTTTATATAGCAGCGGTCCTGCGTGACGAGCCAATCCTCACATAACCGCTGGGCTTCGTCCTTTGTGCAGCAGGTGCAGTTGAAAAGTTTGCCGTGCAAAGAACAATATGTGTAGTGTACCTTTGGGATGCCATCGGAATCTCTGAAATTGACACAGCGTTCTTCACCGGGCAGCAGGTAGATTGAATCCACGTTCGGCAGCTCCTTTTATTCTTGTTTGATGTGCATTGCACAACATTGCTATTGTAGCATGCCCGGTTCAAAAAGGCCATTGATGATTTGAACAAAGAAATGCTCTAAAATTTTCTGTCCGAAACAAACGCTAATAGAGTTAAACAAACGCCAACTGATTATGTATAAAGAAATACACGGCCTTTATTCTAATGGTGTGTAACTAACGCCAATAGAATGCGAGGATGTTATGAAAACACTTTTAGGCCAACGAATCAGAGAACAACGCAGGAAAAAAGGCTGGACAATGGATAAACTGGCCGAGAAAGCAGATCGGTCTGTAAACTATGTGGGTGATTTGGAACGTGGGGTGAAGACGCCAAGTCTGGACACTTTCATCCGGATCGTTGAAGCATTGGATGTTCCCGCAGATGTGCTGATCCGGGACTCCGCAGCCCCAGCATCTTATGTGGCAGATGATGAGCTGAACCGGAAGTTGAGCCGTCTTACACCGGGGCAGAAGAAAGCCGCAACCGATATTTTGAACGCATATATCGATAACATACCGTACATCAAAGAGAAGTAAATAGGTTACAGTGGGTGCTGACAAAATCATTGTCGGCACTTTTTTTAAGTGGGTCTGTGCCCGGCGGATATATCACTGAACCATGAACTCCATAAAAAAAGCGTTCGGCAGGAACGCGCAGCCTGCAGCGGTACGATGCAGATCACAAAGGGTTTGGGAATTCCCAACAAGCATTTTGCGAAGCAAAAATGGCGTTTGTATAGACAGACGCCCTGCTTGCAGAAAGTGGATTTAAAGATTACTGAGAGAGAAAATAGACGGGTTGATTTTGTTCGAGGTTGAGATTATACTGTAATAGAGTATAGTTTAGCTTTCACTTATAGATGGAGAGATAACTTATGGAATATTTATCAATCAGTCAGGTGGCTGAAAAATGGAGGCTTTCCACAAGAAGGATTAATGTCTTGTGCTCAGAAGGACGAATTCTCGGAGCAACGAAAATCGGTTCATACTGGGCGATTCCAGCGGATGCGGAAAAGCCAGCTGACGCAAGAATCAAGAGTGGTCGCTACGTGAAGACAAAAGAAAACTAAGAAAGGGGTCGTACCAATGGCTGCAATCAATGATTTAATTAGCCAGATCCAAGATGAGACTCTTCGAAATAGAATTCAGGAAGAAGTGAGTAAAATGGCCAAGCAGAAGAAATTCGGCTTGGTCTTTGAAGAACATATGCCGGAAAGCACGCCTCTCTATGATATGCCTATCAAAAGCGGCTGTAACGTTATGCGCCGTGACAGCAAGGACGACAAATCCATCTATGTTGTGCTGAAGGTTGAAGACGATACCGCTGTTTGCGTTAAGCCGGAACAGAAAGATGAAACGGTCACCTTTGAGCTGAAGGATATCGTTCGTGTTGCGGAATTTGGAGAATCCATCTATCCCTATCTGAAGCCGTTGGATTCAGTTTGCAATGCACCGGATAGCGATCTTTGGCACACGCTGATTGAAGCAGACAACTATCACGCCTTGCAGCTTCTGGAATATTTGTATGCGGGTAAGGTGGATTGCATTTATATCGACCCGCCCTACAATACCGGCGCAAAGGACTGGAAATATAACAACGACTATGTGGACGGCAATGATGCTTACCGTCACAGCAAGTGGCTCTCCTTCATGCAACGACGTTTGCAGTTAGCAAAGAAGTTGCTGAATCCAGCGGATTCCGTGTTGATCGTGACCATTGATGAAAAAGAATACCTGCATCTGGGTTGCCTGTTGGAAGAAATGTTTCCAGAGGCAAGGATGCAGATGATTACAACAGTAATTAGTGCTAAAGGTGTAGTTCGTACTGGTCAGCTTTCTCGTGTGGAAGAGTACATTTTTATTCTCGAATGGGGTGGTTCTTGCGTTTGCTCAAGTATATATAATATGCTTGATGATGAGGTGAAAAAAGAGTCTGATAGATCCATTGAATGGTTGGGTTTTAGGCGCAGGGCACCTCAAGCAAAGAGAAATTCAAGACCGAACCAGTTTTATCCCATTTATGTCAACAATGTGGATGGAAAGATAGCTTCAATTGGAGATGTTGTACAGCATGGCATTGACAGAAATTCGATCTTTGTACCGGATGGATGCACCGCTTTGTGGCCTTTAAGTAAAGATGGGGACGAAAGGCTGTGGAGCCTTGTTCCGGAGCAAGCTAGACTGAATTTTGAAAAAGGGTATTTGAAAGTTAATAATTGGAATTCTGCAAATAAAAGCGGTACGGTATATTATTTGCCATCTGGGACAATTAAAGATATAGAAAATGGCAAGGCAACAATTGTTGGATATAATACAGACGGATCGGTAGAGGCAAAATATCATTCTGAAGGGACTACACCTCCAAAACGCGTGTGGAATATGAAAACACACAATGCTGAGACATATGGCACCAACATCTTGAATGCGATTATTGGGAAAAGATTCGATTATCCGAAATCTCTTTACGCTGTTCATGATGTGATTCGCTTCTTTGTTGCCAACAAGCCCAATGCCATTATCGTTGACTTCTTTTCTGGTTCAGGCACGACACTGCACGCAGTGAATTTGCTCAATGCTGAGGACGGTGGGCACAGGCGTTGCATTATGGTGACCAACAATGAGGTTTCCGCAGATGAAGCAAAGATGCTGAAAGATAAAGGCTATCAGCCCGGCGATGCGGAATGGGAAAAACTCGGCATTGCCCACTATGTCACTTGGCCGCGCACGGTCTGCTCCATTAAGGGACAAGATGTAAATGGCAATCCTCTAAAGGGAGATTATCTTGGCAGCGAGCCTCCGATGCATATGGCGGACGGTTTCAAGGCAAATGCAGCATTCTTCAAACTTGGCTTCCTAGATCCGACGGCGGTTTCTCTTGGGATGCGCTTTTCGGAAATGCTGCCTACGTTGTGGTTGAAAACTGGTGCAAAAGGAAAATGCCCGGAATTGACCGGAGAACAAGTCCCGGACATGCTGATCTTGCCGGAGAATCAATTTGCAGTCTTGATCAACGAGAATACATTTGCCGATTTTGCGGAGAAGCTTGCGGAGCATCCGGAAATCCAAACTGTATTCTTAGCAACCGATTATGAAGTGAATTATCAGTCGATGGTAAAAAATCTGAATGTTGAAAATGCGTATCAGCTTTACCGGGATTACTTGGATCACTTCCGTGTGAACAGAGGGAGAAACTAAGAATGATTTGTGAATTATTCCCATTTCAAAAACAGGCGGTCAATGAAATGCGCCTCCGCGTGGCGATGGCGCTGAATAACTATCGCATGCTGAAGATCCCTCAGGTGGTTTCGCTCCAGGCACCAACGGGTTCTGGCAAAACGATTATCATGTCTGCCCTGATTGAAGATATCTTTTACGGCTCTGAGCAGTTTACTGAACAGCCGGAGGCCATTTTCGTATGGCTTTCGGATTCTCCGCAGCTGAATGAGCAGTCCAAACAGAAGATCGAGCTGAAGGCAGATAAGGTCCGTATAGATCAGTGCGTAGTGATTTCAGATGAATCTTTCGACCGAGAGATTCTGGAGGACGGTCATATCTATTTTCTGAATACGCAGAAGCTTGGCAAGGCCGGTAATCTGAGCCGTCATTCGGATACGCGACAGTATACGATTTGGGAGACCATTGAAAATACAGCAAGAGAAAAAGCTGACCGTCTGTATTTCATTATTGATGAGGCACACCGCGGTATGCAAGGACGTCAAGCGGGAACAGCTACCACCATCATGCAGCGTTTTATCAAGGGCAGCAGCGAGCAGAATCTGTCGCCCATTCCGGTCGTTATCGGAATGAGTGCAACTGCCGAGCGTTTTAATTCCCTTGTCGGGCAGACAACAAACTCTACATTGCATAAGGTTGTTATTTCTCCGGCCCAGGTTCGCCAATCTGGATTGCTCAAAGATCGTATTGTAATCACTTATCCGGAAGATCCAATCAAACACGGTGACATGGCTGTTCTCCAAGCTGCAACAGACGAATGGCAGAATAAGTGCAAGCACTGGTATCAGTATACTTATGAGCAGCATTATCCCAATGTAAACCCTGTGTTCGTCATTCAGGTTTGCGCAGGTTCCGACAAGAAAATATCGGATACGGATTTGGATGATGTGATTGCGAAAATCGAAGAACGTATGGGCGACACCTTCAAGGAAAATGAAGTCGTGCATACCTTCGGTTCTACGGGCACATTGTCGATTCATGGATTGACCGTGCCGCATGTTGAACCTTCGGAAATTGCAGAAGATCGCCGGATTCGTGTGGTTCTCTTCAAAGAGAATCTGTCCACCGGCTGGGACTGCCCTCGTGCAGAAACTATGATGTCCTTCCGGCGTGCGGAAGACGCAACCTATATTGCGCAGCTGCTCGGACGCATGGTTCGCACACCGCTTCAGTGTCATGTTCTCGTGGATGATTCCTTAAATGATGTGCGTCTGTTCCTTCCATATTTCAACCAGGATACCGTTCAAAAGGTCATTGATGAATTGCAGGCAACCGAAGGCGGAGAAATCCCGACAGTTGTCGATGGGGAGTCTCTGGAAGATCAGACCTATGATACATGGTCGGTTCACACCCAGCGAAAGAAAACGCAAAAACAGACGGTTGGTCAGCTGAGTATCTTTGATTACCCGAATGGCTTCCAAGAAGATCCTGCTGCGGCACCTTCCACAGCAGTTGACGATATGTCACATTCTGGAGCTGTGGCAGCGAACCAAGGTGGAGCAGATTCAGAAATTCCCGCAGAAGGACAACACCAGACGATTCCGCTGGAAACAGTGTCTGGAAACGATGTACATGCAGGTCAAGAAACTGAGAGAACTGGTGGAGGCAATCAATCTGCGAATAAAGAGCAGCCAGTGCTGACACCGGCTGTATCGCAGATGTCGATGCTTCCAACAATAGATCGTGAAGGAATCACAAAGTTCATCAATGAACAGGGATATCTGACTTATATCGTCCGTGCGGTAAAAATCAACAGCTATTTGAAGTCTTTGATGAGCTTGGCAGGGCTGTTATCGCAGTTCAATATCTGTATTACGGCGGCTGAGGATGTGAAAAACGATGTTGCAGAACTCATTCGCAACTATGTGAATGGCTTGCATGATGCTGGAAAATATGACGAGCTTACAAAGCAAGTCATGGAGATGAAACTGTCTGTTCAGATATTCGATGTTTTCGGTGAGAAAATACAAAGCGATAACCGGATAGATATGTTTACTGCATCCGAGTCTGACCTTGATCGTCAGCTGAGAGTAGCAGACGCAAAAATGGGTGGATGCGGTTTCCACTTGGCATATGGGCGTAAATATATCGACTTCGACAATCCGAACGCCTTTAAGGTGGATTGTATTCTGTTCGCATTCGACAGCGAGTGTATTGCGGAATTAAATAAATACGCTGAGAAGAAGTTTCATGAATTGAACGACCAGTATCGTAAATATATTGTGGCCAAACCGGAGAAGTGTCAAAAGCAGTATAGCGATATTGTTGCTAACGGCGATGAAATCAGTAAGCACAACTTTACTCTTCCGGAGACAATCAGTGCCAAGGTCGAAGCAGATGGAATAAAGTACACGGATCATCTTTTTGCCAATGCAGATGGAATAGCAAAAATTAAGTTGAATGGCTGGGAACAGGCTGTTTTGGCAGAAGAGCAAAAACGAGAGGATTATGTTTGCTGGCTGCGGAATTCGTCTCGACAGTCTTGGTCGCTGCGGATGCCTTATGAAATGGACGGGAAATGCAAGGAGCTTTATCCGGACTTCATCATTGTTCGCCGAGACCCAATTCTCAAGTATATTGTTGATATTTTGGAGCCGCACAATCCGGATTTCAAGGATAACTTGGGCAAAGCTAAGGGACTTGCAAACTATGCTGCAAATGAACCGAGAATTGGCAGAGTGCAGCTGATACGTATTGGAAGAGACGCAGCAGGAGAAAATCGCTTTAAGCGGCTGGATCTTGCAAAAGGCAGTATCCGCAACAAGGTACTTGCCGCAATCAATACGGATGAGTTAGACCATATTTTTGACACAGACGGTGTGTTTGAAGACTAAATTTATTACACAGATAGGGGTTCATCATGGAATGTATCAACGCCACAACAGGCTCTTACAATTTTATAGATTTATTTGCAGGAGCTGGTGGATTGTCCGAAGGCTTCATCCAAGCGGGCTTTTCACCTGTAGCGCATGTGGAGATGAACCCATATGCCGCTCAAACATTGGAAACACGAACGGGATACTATTATCTCAAAGCACAAGGGAAGCTTGATATCTACAAGGATTATATTAGCGGAAAAATCACCCGCGACGAATTTCTGCAACATATTCCCGAGGAGCAGCTACAATCCGTATTTTGCGAAACGATGTCAAATGAAACTCTTCCAAGGTTATTTGAAAATATAGATAGGATCCTTACGCAAAGAGGCATCAAGCAAGTAGATGTCATTATTGGTGGACCGCCTTGCCAGGCATATTCTTTGGTGGGAAGGGCGCAAAGCAAGCATATGGAAACGCCGATGTCAGCGGATCCTAGAAATGATCTCTATAAGCTGTATGCGAGATTCCTTCAGAAATATCAGCCAAAGATGTTCGTTTTTGAGAATGTTATGGGAATCAAGTCAGCAAACGGTGGTGCAACTTGGCTGAAAGTCCAGGAAGCGCTGCGTTCCGTTGGCTATGAGATTGAATGTCATGAGCAAAATTCAAAGAATTTTGGTGTGCTGCAAAACCGAAGAAGAATGATCATTGTCGGGTGGCTGAAGAATAGCGGGCTTTCTTATCCGCAGTTTGAGCAGACAATAGCGGATGCTACGGTTAACGATATTCTCAGTGATCTGCCAGCGTTGCAGCCAGGAGGAAAATCGGGTGAATACAGATCAGATGATTTCAGCGATTATTTAAGAAGCACTGGAATCCGCAAGGATTCTGATATTCTGACGCATCATTGCGCAAGACCCAATAAAGACAGGGATATTGAGATTTATCGGCGTACAATTGAACTCTGGAATGATGGGCACAAACGTCTGAACTATAATGATTTGCCGGATGAACTGAAGACACACAAAAACCGAAAATCGTTTCTGGATCGATTTAAAGTTGTAGAGGGAGACGAGGCGTACTGCCACACCATGTTGGCTCATATCTCAAAAGATGGACATTACTTTATTCATCCGGATATTGAGCAACACCGTTCGATTACTGTCCGGGAGGCCGCTCGCATCCAATCGTTTCCGGATGATTATTTCTTTGAAGGCCCGAGAACGGCTCAATTTGTACAGATAGGCAATGCCGTTCCTACGTTAATGGCTAAAGGCATCGCAGAAGGAATCGCCAATGAATTAAGTAAGGAGGGTATCGATGAAAAGCAATCTCCTACTTGAACAATATAGCTGGTATAAGAAGCAACAATTGGCCAAGGCTCCATTTGAATGTCTACTGAATGCGGATATTGAGCCAAATCCCCATCAGGTCAATGCCTTTTGTGCGGCCATTCAAGCATTAAAGACAGGCGGCATCATTCTGGCAGATGAGGTTGGTCTGGGAAAAACAATCGAAGCTGGGTTGGTGCTTAATTATGTTCTGGACAACGGAGCAAAAAAAGTGCTGATTTCGCTTCCTGCTACTTTGAGAAAACAATGGGAAGTAGAGCTTTTGGAGAAGTTTGGACGCCAAGCTGTTATTCTGGATCGGTACACGGTTGAGCATGACCTTGCCAATGTGCAAACTCACCTTGGAAACGCAGATGAGGTTAGTATTGTCATTGCTTCTTATGATTATTCATCGAAACTAATTAAGCGTTTTCCCCATGTCAAATGGGACTTCCTGATTATTGATGAGGCTCATAATCTGCGGAATGTTTTTCATGGCACAAAGCGGGCAAAAAATCTTTATGATTTGACACACGGAATTCCTAAAATTCTTTTAACTGCTACGCCGCTACAGAATTCCCTTACTGATCTTCATGGACTGGTTTCTTTTATCGATCCTCGTATTTTCGGATCAGAAAAGGTTTTCAACCGTCGATTTGTAGATGGCTGTGATTATGAGGAATTAAAACAGGAACTTCTTCCGGTGTTATATCGCACCCTTCGACGCGATGTCGGAAAATACATGGCCTTCAGCAAGAGAACCTGTATTACGGTCGATTTCCATTTGACCGCAGAAGAAAAAGAACTCTATGATGTGACCAATGATTTTCTGCGTCGTGATCCGCTGTATTCTATTCCGAATGCGAATCGTGGGCTGATTATTCTTGTTATTCGAAAGTTGCTTGCATCTTCTAGCTTTGCTTTGATAGAGACCTTTGAAGTATTAGAAAAACGTCTTGAAAAACTCTATGAAGGTACAAAATCTGCGTATGCTCAAGAAGGTTTCGATTTATTCTGGGGGTTTGTAGAAGATGAAATCGACGAGGAAGGGTTCAACGAATACGATGATGAAGAAACAGCAGAGAAGAAACAGGCTATTCAGGCTGAGCTCAAGATTGTAAGACATATTCTTGAAATGGCAAGGGCTATAAAGACGAATGCAAAGATCGCCGCGTTGAGGAAAGCACTGAAATCTGCATTTGACCACCAGATTTCCGAGGGATTGAATCAGAAGGCTGTCGTCTTTACAGAGTCTAAGCGAACACAGAAATATATAGCCGCAGAACTAAGAAGATCTGGCTATAGCGAGGAAGATATCCTTCTCTTTAATGGTGACTTTGATGATGCCATGACGAAGGAAATCTTTCGAACATGGCAGGTCAAGAATTTTGGTAAAACAAACTATGGCAGAAGTGTGGAATATAAGCACGCGATTGTCGATTATTTCAAGAGTCATGCCAAGATTTTGATTGTTACAGATGCTGGTTCAGAAGGTCTAAATCTACAATTTTGCAGCACAATCATTAACTATGACTTGCCTTGGAATCCGCAGAAAATTGAGCAGAGAATTGGACGTTGTCATCGCTATGGACAAACTCACGATGTGGTAGCAATCAATCTGTTGAATACGGACAATGAAGCAGATCGCAGAGTATATGATATCCTTTCTAAGAAGTTTGAACTGTTCGAGGGCGTGTTTGGTGCATCGGATGTTGCGCTAGGCGCACTTGAATCTGGTGTGAGTTTTGAAAAGCGTATTCTGGATATTTACCAGAATTGTAAGAATATCACGGCGGTAAGGAAAGCATTTGCAGCTTTGAACAGGCAGCTAGATGCAAGGAAGAATGCTCATGCAGCAGAACTTCGCTCAATTCTGCTTACAGAAAGTAGAGAGGCGAAGGGGCAAGCGTTGGAAAAGACCAAGGCTGATATCGATAAATATCTACGTGATGTTGAATATTGGAACCAGTTTGAAGAACCAGAAGTGGATCACAAGCTACATTACTGGAAAATCGATAACTGGGGTGAAAAGATATTTGGTTCACATGGCGTTTTGTTTCTTGGAGCATTCATGGACAATACAAAACTCCTCTTCCCAGTTTTACTACTTTGTGATGAAAATGGTGAGTATATCAATTTTACTGAAGATGAGATTGTCTCCGCATTGGAGGAGGCTAATGATTCGGATGTTCGCTATTTTAAACCGACAGAAGAAGAACAATCTTATTTTCACCGGATTTATGCTCGCTTGATTTCAGAAGTTCAGGATCGGCATGATAAAACTGTAGCCCCTACTATCGCATATAACAAGAAGAAGATTGAAAACTGGGCCAATGTCCAACAAGAACAGCTTCATGTTCAGCTTACTGATGCTCAAAAAGAAGTTGAGGAGTACATACTTGCTGAAATGGCGGCTACCGACACGCTGGAAAAAAAGGATATCCGAAAAAAAGCGGCTGAAGCAAAGAAAAAAATGGATAAGCTGCAAAACGACCTGCCTAAGCGCAGAAAAGAGATTCAAGACGAGGCGCAGGCTGAAATTGATCGATTTAATCAGTCTCAGGAAATCAATCCATTGCTTCTGATTAACATTGTCCTTAAATTTTAACAGGAGGCACCACATGGCAGATAGATTTAAGTTTGCTGAGGTTCGCCAAGAAGTCATAGAAATGTTAAAGAAAGACTTGTTGGGACCGAGTAGTGAAAATGAAATACTGAATCAAAACCCGCGCTTTGAATATATCGTGGGTATGCTTGCGCCACAAACCAGTGAAAATGATTCGAATGAGCAGGAAGTCGATGGAGATGCTTCTTTCGAAGGGGATGCAGATTATACTGCGGGCGAAGACGATGATAATGAGCCGGTCTTTACAAACCGATTTAAAACACCGTCTTCCATTGGCATCAGCTTTTACCTAGAAAGTAGTACAAAATCTTTCAATGTGGATGTGACTTGGGGCGATTACACCAAAGCTTCTGATAAAACCACTAACAAAGAGGGAAAAAAAGTTGATGTAAGCACGTATACACGTCATCCACAGAAAGAGACAGTTGTTATTGATCTGCAAGAGTTTAGTAAGAACAAAGAATACCCTTTGGTCTGTGATTCAAATGTTATTTTATATATTTCTAAAATCGGCCTCAAGCAGGGGTATATCTTGGTAACAGCTTATGTTATCAACAAGCGCAAAAATCCTGAGAGTGATATTGCTGGAATGATGTTCCAAGTCAACTTGCGTGCCTATTCCCAGGACAAAATGGATATCTTCGTGGCAGAACACATATGCAGAAAAATCCTTGCCGTCGATGAATTTTACTTTGCCCAGCGACCTATTTTAGGAAGGGGACGTGGTTGCGCAGCAACTTGGAAAGCCAATAAAAATGGGCGTGCTTCTGAAATTGTATCGACATTTATTCCAGAGTACGAATTTCCAGGTGTTAGTGCTGCTTTGGAAGGATTTGACCCGTTCTTCTTCTCTATGAGAACTCTTTCTGTTGCAAAGAAAAAAGATGACATCATTAACCGGCTGAATGTCTTGGCGGACTCCTATGAGAATTGGATTCAGAAAAAATTGGTTCATGATTCAAAAATGGATGATGCTAAGTTCAAGAAAGAAATTGGCGACACAATAATAAATAAATGTATAGAAGCTCTTGGAAGAATCCGCGCGGGCATTCAGCTACTTGTAGAGGATGATATTTCGTTTGATGCCTTTTGCTTTATGAATCGTTCCATGATTCTTCAGAGAAATATTATGAATTTCTCTAAGAAGCATGGAGCCGGTATTGAGTGCGCCTTTAGGGATTTTGTGGATCCTCGCAATCCTTCCAATAATTTTGGCTGGAGGCCTTTCCAGATTGCTTTTATTCTCATGAATCTGAAAGGTATTGTAGATCCGGAGCATGATAACCGTGAAGTCGTGGATCTTCTCTACTTTCCCACTGGTGGAGGCAAGACCGAGGCATATCTGGGCCTTATGGCATTTGTTATTGCAAATAGAAGGCTGCGTGCTGACGAGAACGATGAATACAATCGTGACGGCGGTGTAACTGCAATCTTGCGTTATACTTTGCGCCTACTTACTACGCAACAGAGAGATCGTATCACCAAGATGATTCTGGCTGCGGAACTCATCCGACAAAAAGAATATCCGAAATACGGAAAAGAACCCATCAGTATTGGTTTCTGGGTTGGTGGTACTGTGACTCCGAACACCTTTAAAGAATTGGAAGAAGATCCGGAGGATCCAGCTAAAACAAGAACAGCAAGAAGCAAGAAAAACGCTATCTATAAACAGCTGCTTACATGTCCATTCTGCGGGAAGCCACTTACAGAGGAAAATTTTTATATAGATATTCCTACAAAATCGATTAGCATCTATTGTTCGGATGATAAATGCATGTTCTATAGGTATAAACCCAGCAATAAGATGAAAATTCCGGTTTATCTGGTAGATGAAGAAATTTATGCTAAGTGCCCGACCATTATTCTGTCAACAGTTGATAAGTTTGCCCGCCTTCCGTGGGAGGTGAATACAAATGCTCTGTTTGGTCGCGTTGATAGAATTTGCAGTCGCGATGGCTATGTTGCTATTGGAGCGGACCATGCTCGGCATACTCGTACAGAAGAGTTGCCCAAAGCTACGCTTAGATCGATTAAACCATTCCTTCCGCCGGAGCTGATTATCCAAGATGAGCTGCATCTTATCACAGGACCTCTGGGAACCGTATACGGTGCATATGAAACAGTTATTGAAGATCTGTGTTCCTATACGATTGGAGGTAAGAAAATCAAGCCAAAGTATGTTGTTTCTACGGCAACTATCAAAAATGCTGCTGAGCAGACAAAATGCTTATATGGCAGAAAAGTAACTGCGCAATTTCCACCAAATGGGTTTGAAATCGGTGACAGTTTCTATATTCGTGAGGTACCGGTCGAACAAGATCCGTTTAGAAGATACGTTGGTGTCTGCGCACCAGGCCAGTCTGTAAAGACAGCTTTGCTGCGTGTATATTCGATTATCCTTCAAAGTGCTTATAATCTTTCGCTGGATGATGAGTACAAGGATGTTATTGACCCTTACTATACCCTTGTTGGGTATTATAACAGTATTCGAGAACTCGGCGGTGCCGTTCGATTGCTACAGGATGATATTCCTGACAGAATTCAACGTATTAAGAAAAAATATGGAATGAGTAGGCAGCGTTTCCTTAATCATAAGGTTGAAATTACTTCTCGCATGCCTTCTTATGACATTCCGAAGAAACTAAGTCAGTTGGAAACTCCATATACAGATAGCAATTGCCTAGATACGGCAATTGCAACTAATATGATTGCTGTTGGTATGGATGTGGATCGGCTTGGTCTCATGGTGGTAACTGGTCAACCGAAGCAGAACTCCGAATATATTCAGGCAACTAGCCGTATTGGACGTTCTTATCCAGGCTTAGTAGTTACTTTATATAACCCTTATCGACCTCGTGACTTGTCTCATTATGAGAATTTTACTGGTTATCATGCACAGCTGTATCGCTTTGTTGAAGGCACAACTGCGACACCGTTTTCTGCACGAGCAAGAGATCGCGTGCTGCATGCGCTGGTTATTTCTGCAATTCGTTTGCATTATCCGGAATTTGCAAGCAATGATGGAGCAGCAGCTATTGATAAGCTAACCGATGAGCAGCTTAATGAAGTGAAGGCTCTTATCATGAATCGATTGAACATCATCAAGCCTTCTGCTAAGGCAGATGCCGAACATGAGATTGATGATTTTATAAGCAATTGGAAATTACTGGCAACTCAATCCAAGGGACTTAGATACTATGTTTATACAACTAAAACGTATAATCGTCTAATGAACACTTATGGCGAAGTTTGTACTGATCTTGAAAAGCCGACTCTTCGTTCTATGCGTGATGTTGAGAGTGCAGCAAATATGTTCTATTACACGGAGGACTAAAAGCCTATGTTTGATAATAATAAATTAGGTGAGATTCGTCCTAATCAGTTGATAACTACATTTGGTCCAGGTTCTATTGTGGATGCCGTGAAAGATTCCGTCACGGTTCTGGACTTGAACTATTGGAAGGAAAAAGGAAAGAAAATTATAGATGGCAGATTGGCCTCATATCTGGGCGTTGACTGCTTTTATATGCCACGGACTTCTTATAGCGGAGATATTCCTGTGGTCTCATTCCCTTATATGCATGTTTGTTCCAATGTGAAATGTGGGAGAATATTTGATTTAAGAGAGAATTTTGACCTGGATCGATATCTGAAGTTTGGTGTAACTTGTCCGGAATGTCATAGACAGGCTTATCCTTCTCGTTTTATTACTATTTGTGAGAACGGCCATATGGACGATTTCCCTTGGAGCTGGTGGGTTCACGGTGGCAATACAATCTGCAAAGGTACGATGAGGATGTATTCAACTGGTAATACATCAACGCTTGCAGATATGTGGGTTAAATGTTCCTGTGGGGCACGGCGGAGTATGAGCGGCGCAACGCAGCATGAGAATTTTGAAGGTATGAAATGTTCCGGACATCACCCGTTCCGGCCAAATCATAAAAATGAAAAATGCGATAAGGAAATGATTCCTTCTCAGCGTGGCGCGTCGAATGTGTATTTTCCAGTAATGAGAAGTGCCATATCCATTCCACCTTGGATCAATCCGCTTTATAACTTGATTGATGAGCATTTGCGAGATATTGAACTGGCTAAGACTCTAATGGGTGACGATGGCGTGGCTAAAATTTACGAGCTCTATTTCGGTGCTTATGCCAAAGATGAATTCGATGCAGCGTTAGAACGCAGGCAACAGAACATCAAGGAATTTACTGAGATTAAGCAGATGGAATACAACGCCATTACGCATCACGCAGATCCTGTGTACGCCTCCAACAAAAAACATTTTAAGGCTGAGGAGGATCCGCTTCCGGATTATCTGCTCCCGTATTTTAAGAGAGTCATTCGCATTACACGATTAAGAGAAGTGAGAGTGCTGCTTGGCTTCACCCGTGTAGATGCTCCGGATCCAGATGCTGATGAGCAGACAAATATCGTTTATCTAAATAAGGGTAAGACTGAAAAATGGCTTCCTGCTGCAGAAGTGCACGGTGAAGGTGTCTTTATTGAGTTTAATAGGGATAGTATTGATGCGTGGTTGAGAGATCCAGAACTGGGAGCACTTTCTCAGAAATATGCGCAGTGTTATAAGGAATTCTGTGAATCTAAAGAATGGACTGTTACCACATTACGAGATGCAAGGTATGTCCTGATGCATACATTCGCACATTTGTTGATTAAGCAGATGTCAATGTCCTCGGGGTACTCTTCATCCGCTATTCGTGAGCGTATTTATTTTGGGGATGATATGTCTGGTGTGTTGCTCTATACCGGAAGTGCCGATAAAGAAGGCTCACTTGGTGGACTTGTAGAATTGGGAAATATTGATCAGCTTATTGTTTTAATGAAAGACGCTTTCCAGGAAGCACTGGTTTGCACAAATGATCCGGAATGCCTTAACAATGTGCCTGCTGGTAATAATTCAAATGGCGCGGCGTGCCATTCCTGCTGTATGATCTCAGAAACAGCTTGCGAGAATGGAAATCGCATGTTGGATCGCGGACTAATTGTGCCTATTGACGGAAGAGAAAATCAGTCTTATTTTAAAACTTTGGTGGAAGAACTATGTCAACTGGAAGTATAAGCTTAGATATTTTGTTAAACAAAATTCTCACAGATGCTATATCTGGTGGAAATGAGTCTATTAGAGCCATTCAGAAGAGATACCCATCTCTTTCTGAAAAAGAAGCTCATGAAATTCTTGCTATGGTTTCAGCGACTGCCCAAAGTAACGATGATAGCGCTGAATTAGTTGTTACAGCGCCACCTTCTTTTGCGTTGAAAACAAAACCGACAAAGGTTACCGTAAGAGAAATGCTTATGGGAGCTAGGAAGAGCATTCTGATTACCGGGTACTCCCTCTCGGATTATTTTGCCGAGTTAGTCGATTGTGTAATTCAAAAGAGCCAAGAAGGCGTTCTCGTGAAATTTTTTGTGAATGACATTGAGAGTCAGAAGGCCTTTGACCGTTTATGCTGCTATAAGGGAAAATTTCTGCGAATTTATAACTATCCAAAACAGGAAGATAAAATGTCTGCTCTTCATGCAAAGGTAATTTCTGTTGATCAAACGGATACGCTGATTACATCCGCAAACCTTTCATATCATGGACAGGAAGGAAATATCGAGCTGGGGGCACGAATCCATTCGAAAGAATTGGCTAAACAAGTAGAGGATATATTTACTTCACTGGTATTCAAAAGGATATTTGTTGAACTGTAAGCTTTATGGAGGTGCGTCAATGAATTTAAGCTTGAAACATAAGCTAATGCTGCAATCATTGAGTCCATTGGCTTTTTTGACTATTGTACGCAATTTCAAATTTACCCCCGTCAGCGAACTTGCTGAAAATCAGTCATATTGGGGAGAGTTTGTTCGCCTTAATAATGTGCTGATTGTTGTGTTTTTGTTATGTGCTACATGGATTTTAGCAGCAGTCATATCTTTTATTTCTTTTACGGCATTTAGATGGACTGATAAGAAACAAGGGTATCAACTTTCTTCCTTCGTAGAAAAAGAGGACGCAAGTTTGAATTTCTTTATGACAATGATTATCCCGCTTTTGATTGATGATGTAGGAACGATTCAGGGAGCGGTAACATTCCTTATTATTGTGGTTATGATGTGTGCGCTGCTAAGCAAAACACATTTGTACTATGCGAATCCTGTGTTGGCAATTTTAGGATACCGAGTCTATGAGGTTACCTTTAAAAGTAACCCTGACTTTAATAATGAAGTTTGCTTGGCTGTAGTAAAAGGTGGATTTCTAAAAAATCCGAGCACAGTAGAATATAAAGTGATTAATGATACAGTCCTCTACATGAAGGAGATGAACAAATGACCAAGGAAGAAATTCAGGCATCGATTAAGTCGATAATGTTTTCTGGTTCAGTCTGCGGGATTGAAATATATGCCTGCCTGCGCGATGAAAGTGTATATCAAACTAAAAAAATCAGGGCAACAGATAAGTTGCTTTCTAGTACGAAAGATAAGGTGGCGGGCTTTATCAATTGTACCTATCTTGCAGATGATGCAGAATTTGACACATCAGAAAATATTGCAGACAATAAGAAAGAATTTTATGAGATTAGTCTGACAGAGAGTTATAGCCCCTTTGCTTTCCTTGATGATGCTGAAAAGCGTACAGAGTACTACTCGGAAAGTGATAGAAATAAACTGTCTGGATTTCTTTTTAAAATCAATTTGAATGACCAGTACTTTTGGGTTTATCAACATATATACTCTGTATCAAGAATTGATCGAAGTAAAAATGTGATAGCCCTATTTATTGGAGATACATACGATGAAGTCGATAGCGATATTGTGCAGATAGATTCACGAGCAGATATAATAATCTTTTCTTCAAGTGCTGTTACAGCGAAAATGGATCTTATGCAGAGATTTTTTGGGTTTGAGCAATACATACGAGCGGGGGCACAGAAGACGATTGAGATTATTCGCGATCTGGATATTGTAGATAGCCTTGAAAAGTTTGTTGCGTTTGAAAATAAAAGTAAGCTGACAAATGCAAAGAAGTTATTAAAGGCAAAGAATTCGCCTGTTTTACAGATGAAAAAGAACGATTTGTTAGAGAATCTGAAAAAGCATTCTCGCTATAAAACGATGTTCAAGTTTGAAGAAGATCATATTGTGATTTCTTCACAAAAAGAAGCAGCGGCATTTATTAAAATGTTGAATGATGATATTGTTCGGTCTGAACTTACAGGAAAAGAATATGACAGTTCCAGCAAAATGCTTTTGGGTCCAGTGGGAGCAAGTCAATGACTGACCAATGACAGGAAAATATAGATGAGCGATATAAGAAAGAAGGTTTCTATGTTACAGGTAATGGCAGATATAAAGCCCTATATTATCAACATGATCGCGATGATGACGAAGCGATTTGTAGAGAATGTTCTCAAAAAAGGACAGAAAAATTGGACGGCCGTTTATTGATTTAGGTATGATTAAGCTTAAAATGTAAAAAGGAGGGCCATCATGGAGCTATCAAAAGCAACCAGTGTCAACAGCCGTGCGGAAGAACTGTTTGTTCAGCTGTTCTGTGAGGCGTTCGGCCCAGAAAAGACTGAAAATCTGCAGGTTCAATACCCTTGTGTGGATATTTATGGTCGGCATCGTTATATTGATTTTGCTCTGGAATTCACTGAATCCAAAATTGCAATCGAGATTGACGGTGAGACCTACCACAACCCCAGCAAGGTGTCCGAAAACAAGTATGCGGATGACCTCCTGAAGCAGAACAGCCTGATCTATGACAACTGGAAAGTCTACCGCTGGATCTACAGCCAGCTGGAAAAGCAACCGGAAAAGGTCAAGGATGAGCTGATTACGTTTCTGGGCACCAGCCCCATGTTCAAGGCATTTGAAGCAGACCTGCCGGTGCAGATGGGACAGACCATCGAACTTCGGGATTACCAGCAGGAAGCCACCGAGAACCTGCAGAAGATGCGAGAGGACGGCAAGACCATTGCGCTGCTGTACCATGCAACCGGCGTAGGCAAAACTATCACGGCTGCAACGGACGCCACCGCCGACGGCCTGACGGCAAACGCTATCCCCAAGGGGCAGGAAGTGCTCATCGTGATCGGGGAGAGGCTGGAGAAAGAACGGATTGAGGTGAGATTAAAGGGGTAAGGCGGATCCCCCGTATATTGTTGTATCTTTCCATAAATAGTTTGTCTCCCGCCCAAAGTAGGCGTATAATAGGAGAAAAGAAACGCTAAAGGAGAATCCCCTATGAACGGCACCGCATTGCGCAAACCGACTGCCCGGCGGGTGGTGGGCATGGTGGCGGGCATCGTCATCATCGCCCTTGGCATTGCGCTTTTCAAGCAGTCCCACCTCGGCAACGACTCCATCAGCGCCCTGAACATGCGGCTGGCGGAGCTGCTCGGCATCTCGCTGGGCACCCAGAACCTGTGCACGAACATCCTGTTTTTTCTGCTGGAATTCTGGTTCGGGCGCAAGTACATCGGCCTTGGCACCTTCGTCAACGGCATCTGCATCGGGTACATCGTCACGGCGTTCTATGACCCCATTCACGCCCACTTCGGCGACGCGCCGTCGCTGGCGGTGCAGTTGGCGTGGGTCATCGCGGCGGTGCTGGTCACGGCGCTGGGCGCTTCGCTCTACCAGACCGCCGACCTCGGCATCGCGCCCTACGATTACCTTTCCATCGGTCTGCGGGACTACACACCCTGCCCGTACTTCGGGTGCCGCATCTTCACCGATGCGCTCAGCGCCCTGCTGTGCTGGCTGCTGGGTGGCCTTGTGGGCCTTGGCACCTTGATCTGTGCGTTCTGCCTTGGGCCCTTCATCCAGTTCTTCGATCGGACGTTCTCCCAGAAGGTGCTGCAATACAAACCGAACAATTGAGAAACCCCGCGGCGTCAAATTGAAGTGACCCCAAAAAGTTAGACAATATTCTGAAGTAAAAATTGTTCAAGCAG
>ENA-OPDD01000462-OPDD01000462.1-human-gut-metagenome-genome-assembly--contig:-NODE-462-length-30166-cov-5.755272_pt1 | contig 30166 bp, 32 predicted proteins | sample MGYA00241574_ERZ501499 | MGnify/ENA primary metagenome ERZ501499 (study PRJEB25962, sample SAMEA2042576) | human gut metagenome | biome: human gut; feature: human-associated habitat; material: faeces...
CTCCATAGCCTCCTCCTCGGCGGCCTTCTCCTCGGCGTCCTCGCTGGACTTCTCGTTGCCGTCGTCGTCCAGATCCTCGGTGTAGCTGCGGCTGTTCTCGTCCTCTTCAAACGAGAAGCGGGCGCTGTTCTTCTTGATGTACTCGGGCGCGCCGTACTTCTGGCGGTCGGCCTGCAGGATGTGGGCAGCCTCGGCACCGGCGTGGATACGGCGGCTCAGATCCACTTCCTGTTCTGCGCTCAGCAGCGGGATCTGGCCGATCTGCTTCAGGTAGTTCTTCACCGGGTCATCCAGCAGCTCGTCCATGGCGGCCTTCAGGTCGGCCGGGTTCTCCTCGCTCTGGTCCTCGTCCTCATCGGCACCGATGCCCAGATCATCGTTGTTGTTCTCAGCGTTCTCCACCTCAGCCATGATGCCTTCCACATCCAGGCCGGGCTCGGTCTCTTCTTCCTGGATCTTGATCCCGCGTTCTTCCAGAAGCGTATAGAGCGTGTCCAGATCCATTCTGCACTGCGCAGCCAGCGCCTTTGCCTCCTGCGCCGACAGGGTGCCTTCGCCTTTTGTCAACAGTTCCTTTAAAGTCATGCCCATTTCGCTCTCTCCTTCTTGCTGCGGGGAAAATTTTGGTTGTTGTTCCTGCACATCAGATCACAAGACCCCCGTTGACACCGAACACCTGCCCGGTGATGTAGCCGGCGTCCTCGCCTGCCAGGAAAACCAGCAGCTTTGCCACTTCGTCGGCGGTGCCAAGGCGGCCCACCGGGGTCTCCTCGGCCAGCGCCGCCTTGTCCTCGGCGGTAAAGGCTGCCATCATATCGGTTTCAATGACCCCGGGTGCCACACAGTTCACCGTGATGCCGCTGGGGCCTTCTTCTTTGGCCAGTGCCTTGGTCAGGCCGATGAGGCCCGCTTTGGCGGCAGAATAATGCACCTCGCAGCTGCCGCCGGTCTGGCCCCACATGCTGCTCACTGTCAGGATGCGGCCCGCCTTGCGGCGGATCATGCCCGGCAGCGCCAGCTGGCACAGGTGGAACGCACCGGTCAGGTTCACGTCCAGCATGTGCTGCCATTCTTCCGGGGTGATGTCGGTGAACAGCTTCTGCTGGGCGATGCCCGCATTGCTCACCAGCACATCCACCCGACCCAGCGCCTGTTCCGCCGCACGGAACGCCAGCTCGCAGCTGGCCCGGCTGGCCACATCGCACTGCACCGCCGTGATGCCCGGCAGCTCCGCTTCCAGCGCGGCCGCATCCTCTGCCGCCGCTTCCTCCGGAGCCGCTGCAGAACCGGTGGAGCTCATCGTCTTTGCCGCCGCCTCCCTCACTGAGACCCTGACCGCCATCGGCGAAACGTACTCGGCAGAGAACCCGGGCGTGACCTTCCGGTTCAACTTTGATTCCTCCGGCACCCTCAAGACCCAGATCCAGGAAGGTGCCGACTGCGACGTGTTCATTTCGGCCGGTCAAAAGCAGATGAATCAGCTGGACAGCACCGCTTCTGCAGATGTAAACACCGAAGGGCTGGACTTTGTGGACAGCGACAGCCGCGTGGACCTGCTGGAAAACAGGGTGGTGCTCTGCGTCCCGGAGGGCAGCGACAAGGGCATCGACAGCTTTGACGCCCTGGCCGAGCACCTGAAGGCCGAGGACATCCTCTTCTGCATGGGCAACAGCGATGTGCCGGTGGGCCAGTACACCCAGAAAATTCTGGCCTATTATGATCTGGACGAGGCCGCTCTGGCTGCCGCCGGGGTCATCACCTACGGTTCCAATGTCAAGGAGGTGACCACCCAGGTCACCGAGGGCAGCGTGGATGCCGGTGTGGTCTACTGCACCGACGCCTACAGCGCCGGTCTGACCCCGGTGGACGAGGCCACCAAGGAGATGTGCGGTCAGGTCATCTACCCTGCCGCCGTGATGAAAGCCGCTCTCAATGCCGACGCCGCCAAGGCTTTCCTCGCCTATCTGCAGACCGAAGAGGCCATGACGGTGTTCGAGGGCGTCGGCTTCAGCGCTGTGGCGCAGTAAGGACGAGCGATGGACTGGTATCCACTCTGGAACAGCCTGCGCATTGCGCTCATCAGCTGCGCAGCCGTGTTCTTTCTCGGCATTTTTGCCGCCTATTACATTGCCCGGCTGCCCCGGGCCGTCAAGGGCGTGCTGGACGTGGTGCTCACCCTGCCCATGGTACTGCCGCCCACGGTGGTGGGTTATTTCCTGCTGCTTCTCTTCGGGGCAAAGCGGCCGCTGGGCATCTTCTTCCTGGAACACTTCGGCGTGAAACTGGTCATGAACTGGTACAGCGCCATTTTCGCTTCCATTGTGGTGGCTTTTCCGCTGATGTACCGCACCGCCCGGGGTGCCTTCGAGAGCTTTGACGAAACGCTGGCCTGGTCGGCCCAGACCCTGGGACAGTCCAACACCTGGATCTTCTGGCGGGTGCGGATGCCCTACTGTCGGCAAGGCATTCTGGCAGGCACCGTGCTGGCCTTTGCCCGTGCTCTCGGCGAATACGGTGCCACCAGCATGATCGCGGGCTATACCCCCGGCAAGACCGCCACCATTGCCACCACGGTGTATCAGCTCTGGCGCACCAATGACGAAGCCGGTGCCCTGCGCTGGGTGCTGGTGGACATCGTCATTTCGGCAGTGGTGCTGCTGGCCGTGAACCTGCTGGAAAAGCAGCAGAAAGCAGGTGGACGCGCATGAGCCTGGAAGTGAACATTGAGAAGAAGCTGGATGGCTTCACCCTGCGGGCTGCCTTTTCTGCCGGAAACACCCCCACTGCCCTGCTGGGCGCGTCCGGCTGCGGCAAAAGCATGACCCTGCGCTGCATTGCCGGCATCGTGAAGCCGGACAAAGGCCGCATCGTGCTGGACGGTCGGGTACTGTTTGACAGTGAACAGCACATCGACCTGCCGCCTCAGCAGCGAGGCGCAGGACTGCTGTTCCAGAATTACGCCCTCTTCCCGAATATGACGGTGGAACAGAACATCCTCTGCGGCCTGAAAGCCGAAAAAGACCGCGCTGCCCGGCAGGCGCGCTGCGCCGAACTGCTGCGGGCCATGCGGCTGGAGCCGCTGGCAAAGCGGTACCCGGCCCAGCTTTCCGGCGGGCAGCAGCAGCGCACCGCACTGGCCCGCATCCTTGCCGGGCGGCCGCGCATCCTGATGCTGGACGAGCCCTTCAGCGCGCTGGACAGTTACCTGCGCGAGGCTGTGGAAAGCGAAGTAGGCAGTCTGCTGGCCGGGTTTGACGGCACCGCGCTTCTGGTCACCCACAACCGGGACGAAGCCTACCGCCTTTGCCCGGAAATGGTGGTACTGGACAGCGGCCGGGTGCTGCGCTCCGGCCACACCCGGGACGTCTTTGCGGACCCGCGCAGCATCACGGCAGCCCGGCTCACCGGCTGCAAGAACATTCTGCCTTGCACCCGGCTGGACGCGCACACGGTGCATCTGACCGGCTGGGATGTGCCGCTGCAGCTGGCGCTTCCGGTGCCGGAAGGCTGCACCGCCGTGGGCATCCGCGCACACGACTTTGTGCCCTGCGATGCCGGGGCACCGAACGCCTTACCGGTAGCAGCCCTTTCTTCCAGTGAAAATCCCTTTGACTGGAACCTCATCTGTACCGCTCCGGACGGCACGGCCCGCCTGTGGTGGAAGGTAAGCAAATCCACCCTTTCCTCCCCCGCTCCGGTACCGCCGCATTTCCTGTGCGCTGCACCGGAAAGTATCATGCCCCTGACCAACTGAGCTGCATCTTTGACAAAGCCCCGCCCGGTGCTTGTACCGCACCGCAAATTCTGCTATACTAAAAATAGTGCATTTTGCAAAATCAGGGAGCATTGCGGCTCCCATTGGGGATGGGAACATGAGTGAAATAACGATCCGGCCCATGGTGCCGGAGGACTGGGACGATGTGGCCCGGATCTATCTGGAAGGCATTGCCACCGAGCACGCCACCTTCCAGACCGACTGTCCGCCCTATGCTGCGTGGGACGCCTCCCACACCAAAGAGTGTCGGCTGGTCATTCTGGCCGACGGCGTGCTGGCCGGGTGGGCTGCCCTGCACCGGGTAGATCCCCGCTGGTGCTACCGGGGCGTGGCTGAGGTGAGCATTTATGTGGGCGAGCGCTTCCGTGGGAAGGGACTGGGCTCCCAGCTCCTGAACGCTCTGTGCGCTGACGCCGAGAAGGCAGGCTACTGGACCCTGCAGTCCACCGTGCTGCAGGACAACACGGCCAGCCGCGCCCTGCATACTAAATGCGGGTTCCGTCTGGTAGGGCGGCGGGAGCGTATTGCGTGTGACTGCCACGGCCGCTGGCTGGACACCTACCTGATGGAGCGCCGTGCTAAAGCCGATGAGCCGGAGGGCATCAAAAAACTGTAACGCCCCCGCCCGGGCTGCTGATTTCAGGACAAAACGAAAGTCCCTGTGAACGCAAAGGTTCACAGGGATTTTTGTTTTGCTCGTTTCAGATTTTACAGAACTTCTCGTTATGCCCAGTTCATCCGGCCATAGCGGGTGGTGATACTGCAAATTTCTTTTTGCAGCTTTGGGGTCAGCTGGCTCTTTTTTAGCCGCCAGCGCCAGTTCTCGCCTACGGTGGAGGGCTTATTGATCCGGGCGGAATTGTCCAGCCCCAGCCAGTCCTGCATGGGGATGATGCAGGTGGCGGCGGCACTGCGGAAGATAAGGGCGATCATGCTCTTATAGAGCTGCGCTTCCGGCGTGACATAATCGCACAGATAATCTCGCACCAGTGCACGTTCGGCAGAGGTGATGGTCTGGTACCACGACACCAGTGTTTCGTTGTCGTGGGTGCCGGTGTAGGCCACGCTGTTCACCGGGTAATTATGGGGCAGGTAATCGCTGGCACTGCCGGTGTCGCGGGAATCGAAGGCAAATTCCAACACCTTCATGCCGGGGAAGCCGCTGTCCCGCACCAGCTGCCGGACAGTCTCGCTCATATAGCCCAGATCCTCGGCAATGATCTCCCGCTTGCCCAGTGCCTGCTCCACCGCACGGAACAGCTCAATGCCAGGGCCTTTTTCCCAGTGGCCGGGTGCCGCAGTTTCACTGCCGTAGGGAATGGAAAAATACTCGTCGAAACCGCGGAAGTGGTCGATGCGAACCACATCGTACAGTTCAAAGCAATACCACAAGCGGGTGATCCACCACTGATAGCCCGTTTCCCGGTGCTTTTCCCAGCGGTAGAGCGGATTGCCCCAGAGCTGGCCGGTGGGCGAAAAACCATCCGGCGGAACACCTGCCACAGCGGTGGGAATGTTGTCCTCATCCAGCTGGAACATCTGCGGGTTCGCCCATGCATCGGCAGAATCCAGTGCCACATAGATGGGGATATCGCCGATGATGCGGATGCCCTTTTCGTTGGCGTAAGCCTTTAGTGCACGCCACTGCTGGTCGAATTTGAACTGGAGATATTTGTAGTACTCCACCTCAAAATACAATTCCCGGCGGTAGTAGTCCATGGCATTCTGCCAGTGCAGGCGGATATCCTCGGCCCACTCAATCCACGGCTTGCCCTCAAAGCGATCCTTCACCGCCATGAACAGGGCGAAGTCATCCAGCCACCACTTGTTCTGTTCACAGAAGGCCGCAAACTCCGCATTGTGGCCGATGTCGCTGCGGGAGTAGGCCAGCCGGAGCAGGCGGCCCCGCTCCTTGTAGAGCTGGCTGTAGTCGATATCGTCCGCCTTGCGGCCGAACTTTGCCTTTTTGCACTCTTCTGCCGTGAGCACACCCTCTTTGACCAGCTCATCCAGACTGATGAAATAGGGGTTGCCAGCAAAGGCAGAAAAGCTCTGATACGGGCTGTCGCCGTAGCTGGTCACACCCAGCGGCAGGATCTGCCAGTAGGTCTGCCCGGCGTCCTTCAGCCAGTCTACAAAATCGTATGCTTCCTGCGAAAAGCAGCCGATGCCGTAGGGGGACGGCAGACTGCTGACGGGCAGTAAAATGCCTGCACTTCTCTGCATGTTTCTTGATTCCCTTCTTATCGTTCTACTTCGATCAGAACGCCCGCATGGTCGGAGACCCGAGGCTCCTGTTTTCCGCCGAATACCACCCGGCTGCTGTGCACCGGCACCGCCTGGGAACACCAGATCTGGTCAATGCGTTTTTTGGCAGCCGCGTCCGGAGCATCCCGCCAGCCGTCAATGGCCTGCACGACGGTATAGCCGTCATCCCGCTGCCGGGCCAGCCGGTAGGTATCCTGCCAGCCGCTGCGCAGAATGAGGTCGTAGCCCTCACCCCGCACATCGGCTTCACTGTTGAAATCGCCCAGCAGGAACGCCAGCGGTTTTGCACCGGCTGCCGCCGCCAGAATGTTCCACTGGTCGGCAAAGGGCTCTTCCTCGTCCTTCCACCAGCCCAGATGCACCGTATAGTACCAGACATCTCCTGCACAGATGCCCAGCGCCCGGCGGGTCTTCCAGTTGTTGTAATCGTTGATTTGGCTCAGCAGCAGGTTCTCGGCGGCGGTGATGGGTGCCCGGCTGAATACCGCCATGCCCTCGTCGTACCTGTCGTAGCCGATCTTGGCCGGGAGCCAGCTCCAATGGTAGGCACAGCCCGCTTCTTCCAGCATCCGGGCCACCGCAGCGGCATGGTTATCCGCTTTCAGCAGCACCATATTGCCGGGGCAGGGGTAGTACCCCGCCGGGACATCCGCCAGCAGCGGAGCGGCGGCGGTCTGGTTCACCTCCTGCAGGGCGAACACATCCGGCTGTTCCTTTCGGATAAACTCCACAAAAGCATCCCGCTTGGCCTCATATGCCGGTTCGATGAGACTGTGGGTATTCAATGTCAGCAGTTTCATAGTTTTTTTACAGAATATCGTTAATATCAGATTTCAGCACATCTGCCTTGGGGCCGTACACCGCCTGGATGCCGTCGCCCTTGACCAGCAGGCTCAGGGCACCCTCGGCCTTCCATGCGGCGAGGTCGGCCACCTTGGCGGGGTCCTTGACGGTGACGCGCAGACGGGTCATGCAGGCGTCCACCAGCACGATGTTCTCCCGGCCGCCCAGCAGGGCGATGATGCGCTCGGCCTGACCGTTATCGGATTTCTTGTCAGCCTTTTTCTCGGTCTTAGCGTCGGCAGCAGGCTCCTCGGCGTTGTCGTCGGTGTAGTTGCCCAGACGGCCCGGGGTAGCCAGATTGAGTTTGCCGATCATGAAATAGGCCACGAAATAGCCGATGAGGAAGAATGCCACGACACAGATGACAAAGTTGATGATATCGCCGCCCAGACCGGCCTGCAGGGACATGGGGATGCGGGTGATGAATTCCAGATTGCCGAAGAAGTGCAGGCGCAGATGGATGATACCAGCCATGGCAAAGGCACAGCCCTGCAGGATGGCGTATACAATGCACAGCGGCATGGCGCAGAACATGAACATGAACTCCAGCGGCTCGGTCACACCTGCAAGGACAGCCCATCCATCAGCCGGGACACAAAAGAACGCATCCGCCGCATCATGGCGCAGATGGGCTATGAACCAAATTTTGAGGCTGAACCGTCCGAAGCATTTTCCAAGACCATCGGCATCATCCTGCCTTCCTCCCAGCGGGACGTATATGAAAATGCCTTTCATCTGGAGATCATCCGGGGCATCGGGCAGTTCTGCAACCAGCGCCGTTATGTAAACACCGTCATCACCGGCGAGGACGATGCCGAAGTGCTGGATGCGATCCAGAGCATGGTAGCCAACACGCAGGCCGATGGATTCATCCTGCTCTACTCCAAAAAAGATTGTCCGGTGGCTGCCTATCTGCGCAGCGAGGGTCTGCTTCACGTTATCGTGGGCAAGGCAGCGCAGTCGGCCAACCAGACCATCTATATCGACAATGACAACGCACTGGCGGGCGAGGAAGCCACCGACTATCTCTACGAGATGGGACATCGCCGCATCGCCTATTTTGGGGTCAGCAATGCCATGCTGTTTTCTGCCGAGCGGAAACGCGGCTATCAGATGTCTCTGCTCAAGCACGACATCACCCCGCGGGAAGGGGACTGTGTGGAGATCGATACCCTGAATGATTCCTATGAACCTGCCCTGAAAGCGCTGCTTACCGCTCCTGACCGCCCCACAGCGGTTCTGGTCAGCGATGACATTCTTGCGGTGGTACTGGAACAGTTCTGCAGCAAGCTGGGCCTGCGCATCCCGAAAGATCTGTCCATCGTATCCTTTAACAACTCGCTGTTCTCCCGCATCACCAACCCGCCGCTGACGACCGTGGACGTCAATCCCTATCAGCTTGGCATTGAGGCGGCAAGCCAGACCATCAACCACATCGAGAACCCCAACCTGCTGGCCACCAAGATCATCGTGCCGCATCAGCTCATCGTACGGGAAAGCTGCTGCCCACCGCCGGAAAATTGCACGGCTGCCTTGCCCGGCGGGGCACTGTGACCCCGCAGTACACCGCGCTCCATTGTCCATGAACTGAAAGGAATGCCCTATGACCCTCCAGCCCGCTGGCACAAAAAGATGCCCTGACGCTGGAAGATCTTGCTCCTTATCCGCGCCTGTCCTACGAGCAGGGCGAACACAACTCGTTCTACTTTTCGGAGGAGATCCTCAGCACGCTGGACAGCAAAGCCGAGGGTGGTCTTGCCGGAGCTGGACGGGCCGACGATGGCCGTGGAGGTCTTTTCCGGGATGGTGAAGCTGACGTCGTGCAGAACCTGACGGTCATCGTAGCCAAAGCTCACATGGTCGAAGGCTATGTCGAAATGTTCCAACGGGATGTCCCTGCCGAAGGACTTCACCACCGCAAGGCCGCGGGCATATTCAAGGATGGCACCAGTCATATCCCGGTTGGCCTGTGCCTCCACCGGGGCGTTCTGTGCGCTGTACCGGGAGATGAGCAGCAGAAAACCCAGTGACACAGCCTCCGCCAGCAAAGCAATGAGCGCCGTGCGCGGGCTGAACACCAACAGGCTCAGGAACGCCCCGCCCCTGCTGTCAAAGGAAGGCTACAGCAGCCGTCAGACCCTGACCCTCGGCGTCTGATTGCCGTCCGTACTTTCACACCCGGACCGAAAAGCATCCCCTCCGTGCAGACCCGGATCTCGCTTTCCGGTATCTGCGCGGAGGGGACTTATTGTTTTATCAGAGTTTTGTCGTCCACAGGCCATGCAGATTGCAGTAGGCATAGACCGCCACCGGTGTCTCGTCGCCCAGCTCAAAAGCCGCTCTGGGTACCTCGCCCGGATGGAGATAATGGATGTGGCCGCCCTGCGCCGTTTCCACATAGAGCCACTGGATATGGTGGACATCCACCATCGGATGCTCTACCGCACCCACCGTGACGGTCAGGGTGCTGCCGGAGCGCTCGACCACCGGCAGATGCTTTTCTCCGCTGGCTTCCACGGTGTTGGGAATCAGCTCCCGCAGTTTTTCACCGCAGCAGAGCATCGGAACGCCTGCATCGTGGAGCGTGGTGATGAGGTTACCACAGTGGTCACAAACAAAAAATCTTGCACTCATATCGAAATCCTCCCTGAGAATGTTTTTGTGTTTCTTGCGTCCATATGATAACAGTTCTCAGTTTTAATTTCCGTGATTGGGTCACAGAAAGAAGGATTATTTTGTCAGACACACAGGACTTGGATTACTTTTTTCCTTTTCGGAAATAAAGAATTGCGGTAACAAGACACATCCCTGCAATTCCTGCCAGAAATGAATTGGAATAGTTCTTTGTCAGGATGGCCCAAAGGTTGATTGACACAAAGACAATTAAAAATATAACACTGATTATCCTATTTTTCATCTCTGTTACCCCCTGCAACTTCCGATTTATCGTCACAAGTATAGCATACTGCCACCCGTAAGAAAAGGCACAGACGCAAAAGCCCCTGCGGGCAATTGCTCGCAGGGGCTTGGGTTATGCGCCGGTGTTCCTCACACTGGCATAACGGTTATTCAATTTCGATGAGATTGGGGTTTGCAGGCAGAGCCTTCTGCTGCTGGGGTGCAGGCAGCTGGATGTGCAGGATGCCATCCTCGAACTTTGCGTGGATATCCTCTTTCTTTACGGCATCGCCCACATAGAAGCTACGGGCGCAGGTGCCGGAGAAGGTCTCGCGGCGGATGTAATGGCCCTTGTCATCCTTCTCATCATTGCTGTGATTACGGACGGCCTGAATGGTCAGGTAACCGTCGTTCAGTTCCATCTGAACGTCTTCCTTCTTGCAGCCCGGCAGGTCCACGGCCACATCGTAGCCGTTCTCGGTCTGCTTCACATCGGTCTTCATCATGTTTGCACCGCGCTTACCGAAGGTCTCGCGCTCTTCACGGTTCATCGCACGCTCCAGCGCACCATCGTTCCAGAACGGATCAAAGAGATCATCGAACAGATTCTCATGGAAAACAGCAGGCATAAACATAAATCATTCCTCCAATCCCGGCGTTCGGGTCGGGTCAAAAATCTTTATGTTGTTCACTCGGAAGGGCCTTCCGGGGAGCCTTGCGGCTCTCTCTTTTGCCCTTCCTCCTGAGCACGGCCCTGTTATAGCACTGTTTGTTAGCAGTGTCAAGTGTGGAGTGCCAAAATTCACAAAAAGATAATTCTTTGATAATCTTTCATGCACTCTTTCATCTCTTATAGCAATTCCAAGAAATAAAGTGACGCCTTTTGTCAAGTTGTCACTTTATTTCTTGGAATCGCTTAGACTCCCGCTGCTTTCAGCCTTCCCGCTGCTCTGTGATTTCTTTATCACCTGCAGGGCGAGGTCTTTTTTCGCAGCTGCTTGGGGAGCGGCGGCGTTCCCGGGTCAGGCCTCTGCGCTGCCCTCAGCCTTCATGGCGTTGTAGCCAATGAGGACGGTCCACACATAAGCGCAGGTCTTGGGGATCATCAGCATACCGATCAGGGGGTTCACGTCAGCCCACAGCACCACAGGGATGTAGAAACCGAAGCTCAGCACGATGGTGAGCCACATCCAACGGAAAGCCTTATCGCTGTGGTCCTTTGCGCTGCGGTAGAACAGCACGATGATCAGCAGGCCCAGCAGAGCAAAGGGTACGTTCCGCAGGATGCCCCAGGTGAGGGAGGTCTTGTTGGTGAGCCACTGGTTCTGGGGCATCATGCACAGCAGCACACGGACGGCAGACAGAGCGTACACAGCGATGGTCAGGTTCTTCTGGCCCTCTACCTGGTAACGCTTACGCCAGACGTAGTACAACAGCACATAAAAGACGGTCATGGTGATAGAGGTGATCCACTTGCCCAGGCCCAGGGGAACAGCGTAGTTCTCCAGGCCGGTGGTGCACAGAGCCAGTGCACGAGGTACCAGGTGGAAGGAATCGCCGGCACCCAGCACCACAGCCATGAGGCCGAACAGCTTGAACTGAGAACCGTTCTTGCTGCCACGGATCATGCGGATGCCCACCGTGAGAACGGTGGCCAGATAAAAGATGTCAAATACAGTTTCAATGATTGCACGCATAGGTTTTTGCTCCTTTTTCAGATTGGTTTTGGAGGGATATTTATGTGAACAGGATGCTTTCATCCTGCAGCACCGGCCATACTGAACATTGTTCACTTTCGTCCTAAAAAAATTCCCACAATTTTGTGGGATGTTTTTTAGTAGATGGCTCGCCGGACGATCTCCAGCACTGTAGAGGGGTCAAAGTCCTGCCGCACCAGGGCAGACAGCATCAGAGAGAATAGTATATCCGCAAACTTTTCAACGGTAAACTCCTCTGTGAAGGCATCGGCCCGGATCTTGGTATCATTCTGCAGCACCACACACAGGGCTTCCAGAATATGCCGCCAGGCTCGCTGCATCTGCTGCTTGCCGTCGGCAGTATCCTGCTGGACAAAGCCCAGAGCGTGGTGGGTAAAAAAGCCCGGATACCGCTGGCAGCCGTCCTCCAGCTGCTGATACATCCACCGGACGCAGGACAAGGTATCTTGAAAAACCACTTCGTCCTCCGGATGGTGGAAGATATCGCTCCAGATGCTTTCCACTGTAGCACTCAGCAGTTCGGTCTTGGATGCAAAGTAATTGTAGATGCACCCCACCGAGACCCCACAGGCAGCGGCCACCGAGCGGATGTTCACACCTGCCCATCCGTTTTGCTGGATAAGCTCCCGGCTGGTTTTTAGGATATTCGCTTTTGACGTTGCATTTAGATTCATTGAATCACCTCAACGTGAACGTTGTTCATGATGCATAGTATACAAGCTATCTGGGGCCTTGTCAAGGGGGGGGTAAAAAATTTTTGAAGATTTGTTTTCCACCCTCTTTGCGGCGGCCTCAGCGGCTTAAAAGAGCCCTCTCCCCCGCCCTTGCGGTCAGCCGTCCGGCACTCCTTATCTGGAAAAGCAGCACACCGCTCCGCCCATTAAAAAGCTGACCTGGCTGGTCGCTGCGGCGTTTTCCGAACCGGAATTTCCCCCGGACTGTTTTTGCTGCCCATGGCATAGCCGCGGGTGACGCTTTTCAGCATTCCGAGGTCATTTTCCCCATCGCCGAATGCCGCAGCTTCTTCCGGACGGATGCCGCATTCCCGCATCACTTTTGTCAGGGCAGCCCCTTTGTTGAGCCATTCCGGGACAATCTTCAGCCAGCAGGGCGTCACCATCAGGGCTTTGCTTCCCGCCGGGAGTTTTGTGCGCAGTTCCGGTAGCAGCTGCTGCAGACGGAGGGAGGAATGCAGATAGGCCACCTTCTGCACGGTTCCTGCTGCCGACGGATAACAGGGTGTCGGCAACTCGATATTCCCGCCGAAAAGATGCTCCACATTATCCTTAATAGCCAGACTGTGCTCTTTCAAATATTCAAACCGCAGCTGTTCAAAACCCGGCTGTGCATACCGGAAGCAGCCGTTCCTCGTATAACTTAACGCTTCCAGATCATACGCATCGGCAATTTGCAGGAATGGATCCACGTTGTCTGCCGCAAAACCGTCTGTACGCTGCTCTGCTCCGATCCCGCAGCGCACGAACCGGCACTCGGTCAATGTGGTATGGTCCAGTTCGCATTTTGCAAACGTGCAGTCCACGAATACGCAGTCCGTGAAATCGCAGCTTTCAAAAGCTTCCTCCGTGAACGAAAGGTCTGAAAATCGTTCCCCCTCGCAATAGCGTTCCATCATGGTGTTTTCCCTGCCCTTAGCTTTTCTTGATCTGAATATAGCATACTGCTGTCTGCAAGAAAAGCTTGGAACACAAAAAAGCCCTGCGGGCAACTGCTCGCAGGACCTTGGGTTATGCGCTGGCATTCCGCACACCGGTACCCAGCCTGCTGCGCCTGCTCCAGCTCATGCAGGTGCTTCATGCGTCGGAATGAATTCAACTTCTGCTCCGCCCATTCCAAGGGTCGTTTTGATGCCGACCCCTCCGAAGGATGCAAAGTTCAGAAGTGCATTCCACAATTCCAGCAACGGCGGTGCAAGCCGGGCTTCCAAAGTAATGCTGCCCCGGAAGGACGGAATCAGGACATCCTTCAAAGAGTACCGCGTGGTCCGCAGATCATAATCTGTAATGTGCAGCCCTTGTGCCAGCATCTGAAATGCATCAGGGTCAGTCAATGCAGCTTCCGGAAAGGCACTGTTCCAGTGCTGGATGAGACTTTGCAGAACAAGCATTTCCTGCGGATAAACGGCATAGCGGCCGCTCTGCTTGAATGCACAGGGCGAACAAAACGTCAGCTTCGCCCTGTGTGTGCCCTGATCACGCGCGGCGCAGATCAGCTGCTGAGCCGAAACAGGCTGCGCCCGGCACAGCAGCTGCGCCTGCAGCGTCAGCTCATGCAGCCGGACCTGCTGCACCTGTTCCAGCACCGGTACTGCGGCCTGCCGGAGTTCATCGTTCAGGAGGTTGATCGTCCATACAAGGGTCTGCTTTTCGGCGGAGAAGCGCAGAAACTGCGCGACCGGGTGCTCACCCTGTTCATGCAGAGTGCTCCCAAGCTCCGGCGGAAGCTGCTCCAACAGCCAGCCGTACAGGCGGTAGGCATACGCCTGCGGCACGCGAACATTTTCCGGTGGGGTCAGGGCAAGCTGCAGCTGTTCGATCATACGATATTTACCTCACAGAATCCATAGGGATAGTATTTATTTTTGTAGAATGCATACTTCATCATACGGGGAGCCGCCCCCAGCGCATGGTCCTCCTGGTGATGGTGAGCCGGCGCTTTTTCGTTCAGTCGGTCGATTGTCCAGTTCAGACCGGCCTCCTCGCCCAGGTAGGGGTATACCAGCGTCTTGGCAAGAAAACCTGAGCCGCCGCCCAGGATGAGGCAGGGACTTTCCGGCAGCCCGGCGGCATTCTGAGGCGGTGTGAAATGTTTTGCAAAGAACGTGCGGTAATATGCAGAATACTGCCGGATGGCATCCGTCAGCAATTCTTTTGTGATACGGCCCTTCAGAACAGACTGGTCCAGTGTCAGCCTGCACACCAGACCCGTTCCGGCGGCTATACACTCTCTCCAGACCGGAAGAAAGTTCATCCGGCCCTTCGGATCAAAATCATATTTGGAACAAAGGATCATCTTAGATTTCTGGTCATCGGATGCGATCGGTCTGCTGTCAGAGACTTGGATCCCCCGGAAAAGGTCGTTAACGGAATCCTCTTTTTGTCCGCTCAATGTGAGCAGGTTCAGATAGCGGCTTTCTGGAAAAGCAGGTCGTTTATCTGCATCCCACAGGTCGTCCGTACTGTGAAGTGCGGCATCTTCTTCCAGCACCTGATGCGCCAGCCACGCCGTGCGCAGAGCACCCTTGATGCTGCTGCCCGGGACATAGGGCTGATTCCTTGCGTCACGCTGGAAGGCGTGGATCTCACACAGTTTGCCTTTGTCATCCAGAACATTCGCAGCATTGATGCGGTAGCGTTCTGCCTCCCGGAGATCCCTCCACTCTTTTTTCAGGCCGCACTCTTTCGTGAGAAACTGGTACATATCGGCATCCTTTGCGTGCAGAACAAAGTCGATGTACCGCTCCATCACGCCGTGCTGCACCAAAAATGCGCTGAATTTCTGCTCATCATAAATGCTGATGCTTTTATCCGGATTGCGATTATATTGCTTGGGCAGGTAAGTAACGCCGTTGCCGATAAAAAGTGGCGATTGTACGCGAATACAAAGGTCGTAGAACTGCAAATGATCCTGCTGCCTCATAAGTCTACCCCCATAAAAAGCGGTTTTGAATACCGATAGACCGGATGTACCGCAGTCAGGCTGACATCATACAATGCACCTTGATACCGGTGCCGGAGCACCGACCCGGCCGAGAGAAAATACTGGGTCTTTTTCTTCAGCGCAGCATTCACCCGGTCCGAGGCCATATAGCCGCCGCGGCGCACCAGCTGGAAGGAGGCACCTTCCAGGGCAGTGTCCAGTTCTTCATCCTGCGGCAGGCTGGTGGTCAGCAGAAGCTGCCCGGCAGCATGGTCTGCCATAAGTGCCCGGTACAGCCATTTTGTCTGCTCATCAACCGGCACATGGAGCAGCGTCTTGCCCGCCGTATGAAATTTGCCGTAGCCTGCGCTGACCTTGCCGCCAATGCCGGTCATGCCGAGCCCATCCAGCAGAGTGGCCAACGTATCTGCCTGCCTGGCATCGGCACAGCTGCAGATGAAATACAACCCGCAGTCCGGCGCAAACCGGAACAGACCGACCTGATAGGGCTTGGTGTCGCCCTGTGCCGGAATAGCGGCCTTAGTCTGTTCAAAGTGGCTGCCAAAGCTGGTGCGCACCTCCGGAGCGTCCTTTTTGTCCGGGTCAAAGTGACCTGCATGGAGACTCCGGGCGTATTCATCAAACCGTAGGACCGGGATCCATGCCAGCTTTTTTACCTTTTTGCGCAGCGTAGTCTCTACCTCCTCGGTGGACTCGGAAGACAAAATGGGCTTTGGCAGATAGAGGGTCTTTCCGCACCACGGCATCAGATCGCTGAACAGGAGTCTGCCCTGCTGCACATCATCGCACAGTCTCTGCAGAGCGTTTTCTCCGTGCTGGTTCAGGGCCTCGTGGCACAGTGCAGAAAACAGGGTGTCTGCCCGGAGCGTTTCCTCTGAGGTGTAGAGCGAAAGCGCCGAGTCGGAGCCGCCGAAATGCACGGCCGTGTCAAATGTCAGTTTAAACAGAAAACAGGTCATAGTGCTCCACCCCATCAAAGGCTTCTTGGGCGCATGCCAATGTCTCCTCGTCGAGAGCCGTGCTGCAGAGCGGCTGAAGCTTGATCGTATTCAACCGTACCCGGCCACTGCCGCGGGAACCATGCCCGCCCAGATAATCCATTTGAAGGAGCTTCAGGCCTTTGGCGAGCAGTTCCATGTCCTCCAACATCTGGTTTTCATCGGAGATATCATAGACGATCCGCACATCAAATTTTGCTCCGGCAATGACCCGTTCGATCTGACGCGGATTGGCTACAGAGTTTGCGCGTTGGATGGCATTTTCAGTCTTGATCTCCGTAACGCCGACGGCAGACAGCTCGTCCGCATTCAAAAGAAAGGCATCTGCAAATTGCAAGCGGGAGCGGTGAGCAATGTTGTTTGAGGCATTGGAAAAGCCGAACAGGTTCCGGATATCGGCATCATCATCCGGAAAGTCCGGCATATTTTCGATATCCTGGCACCGGCTGCGAGCCAGCAGAGTGCGCAGCTTGCCCTTTAAGCTACTGCCCGGGATGATGGGCAGGCTGGACAGCGGATCCCGGACGACCGGGCTGTCCACGGCACCGATCGCTGAGAATGCAGACGAATCCCCGATGTGCAGACCGGTGACGACTTCCAGCTCACATCGGATGAGAAGTTTTCCGTACATTATTCCTTTTCCTCCTTGTCCAGATGGTAAAAGCGATGGTAAGCCACCAGTGCTTCCATATAGCGTGCAAAATCCAGCGCTTCCTGTCGGCTGTTTTCCGGGTTTTGCGCAAGCCGCTTGAGATATTGCAGAAGCTTTGTTTTTTCAACAAATGCATTCGTGTTCGGGTCCCGGCCGCACTCATAGGCCGCACGGAGACGCATCTGATTCACCTTGGAAAGGCTGGCCTCGCTCATTTGGTTACTCGTCCGCCGAAGCTCCTGATCGTAGATCGCAGAGGTAAAGCTCATCAGGTTGCGGAGCTTGCTTGTGCTGATGCAGCCTTCTTTTTTGGAGCTGCTGAAACCGACGATGATCGTTTCTGCCTGATCCACATAGTCGGCAGGCAATTTCAGAGGTTTGATGCCAACGATCTCGGTGCTGCCGGATGCATGGTTATTCGGTACCATCCGTGTCGCCATCCTTTCTGTGCTGATACACATTGATGTAGATCGCAGTGATGAGCTGGTGCCGCTGTTCCGCGTCCATCGCCCAGTCCATCATCCTGCGGGAAAATGCTTCATATGCCCGGTATTCCGGGGCGTTCTTTTTCGGGGCAAGCCGGGCCAACAGATAAGCATACCGGGCCAGATTGATGCGGTCGTTCTCTGCTTCCCGCAGAAGGGCCAGCAAATTGTACAGCATGGCATTGCCATGCCCGTTGTCGGCGTCGTGGAAGAAGCTCTGCAGGCACGCCGCTTTTTCGCCCAGGACTTTGTCACGCAGGACATCCCACGCATAAACATGTCCCTGCTCCGGCTGCACAAGTATATGCCCCTTTGCATCCGTCACGGCTCTGCGCTCCGGGGTAAACAGTGCCACCGCATTTTTGCCGGGCAGCTGTTTGGCTGCTTCTTCCAGTTCGGCCGTTTGCTCCGCCGAGAGCCGGACGGGGTAATGGTCGTCAAAAATGCCGATGCCGGCGCTCAGGGTCAGTGCCCCGCAGGAGAAGGCCGTAAAAGTGCTCTGGATGCTCTGAGCCGCCTTCAGGGTGTCGTTCCAGGCACCGATGAGGAATACGTCGTCACCGCCTGCGTAGACGATGGCCACCTGCATCCCCTGCAGGATATCGTTGATATAGCATTTGAAGAACAGCGACATCTGCCGGGAGAACGCTGCCGTGCGGGACAGGGTGACGTACTGCATCCGCCGAACCGGATCTTTTTCGGTCTCCTGCTCGAAGCCGGAGATAAAGGCGTGGCCGAGGTTGTCCACATCCATCCGGCACACCGCAATGCGGCGGATGCCCTCGGACTGGTCGGCCAGCTCTTCCATCTCATTGCTGGCGGCATAGTCGCCCACATACAGATTGGTGCTGCAGGGCAGGCCGGTGAACGGATCATTTTTTGTGTAAACCCGCACGATGGGTCCCGGGCCGTCCAGCCGTCTGCGGGCCGCGTCCACATTGGTCAGGGACAGGTATTCTTCCCCGCCGTCCAGTGCAGGCAGAGGGCAGTCCTCCGCGGTGGAGGCTGTGCGGCTGACCACAAATACCGACTGTTTCTGGATCTCGACGGAAAGGTCCACGAACAGCTTGCACCAGGGGCAAAGCTCCCCGTTCAGGTTGGCACTGGTGCCGCATACCTTGCACTCCCGGCCGTCCGGGTAGGCGGCAGTGCTGTTCAGCTGCTGCAGATTGTCTGCTGTGTAACGGTGGAATTTGTGTTGTTCCAGCAGGCGGTTCACCCGGCGGAACAGCTCTTTGTAGGGACTTTTTTCGGCCGGAGCATTGGTCAGATCGTTGCCGGAGCACTCCGTCCATGCATTGGCAAGGAACAGCTGGGTGCCGAACTGCTGCCTCAGCCAGCCGTTGAAGCGGCGGTTCCATTGGGTCAGCACCCCGATGACGGCGGGCGTGTTGGGCAGGAGCACATAGCAGTGCCCGCCGCCGCTGTAGATCACATTGGCACGGGAGACACCGCACCCGGCCAGCAGTTCGTCCAGATAATGCTCCATGAGCAGGTCCAGAAAGAACGACCGGCTGCGCAGCGAGCGCAGGGCATTTTCGGTGTGGACCGTATAGAGGAACTTCTGGATGCGGGAAAAATCTGCCGTGTAGAGCAGAAAAGCGTTCTGTTTGCGGAAAGCCGCTTCCTGCTCGAACAATGTCCGGCGCAGGTCTGTGATGCCGTTTGCCTGCACATACCCGCTGATGCATGCCGCCATGGCCGCCGTAGTCCTGGCGTGGTCGTAAAGGGAAATATCGGCGCTTTCGCCGTTGCTGATGCTGGACGGGAACCCGCTGAGCTGCGTTTCCAGAAGGCCCAGCAGAGAGTTGATCGCTTCGGGCTGCGGCTGCAGCTCCGGCAGATACTGCTGCAATCTGCGCACGGCATCGCCGTAAGCAGAGGTCGGCAGCGGATGCTGCTTCTGCGGCAGGCGCAGTTTGCCGTCCTGCGGCTGCGGAGGCATCGTCCAGCCGGGATGCGAACCGTTCAGGTGGGTGAACACCGAGTTCAGCGGCAGATCCCGCCGGGACGCGGTGCTCTCGCCTTCGATCTCCTGCCGGTCATCCGTTGCCGAGAGGCTGTCGGCCAGATACACGATCCATGCGGGCGAATCCGGCGGCAGGTCGCCTTGTGCGCCGCGCAGCTCGGCGGCGTGGTGATAGTGCACGCAGTCGAGCATGGGGCCCCAGCCCGGCCCGGTGAGCACACCGTGCAAAAACTGATACCCCTGCGCACTGTGGCTGCCGCGCTGCCCTTCTGCACGGTACACGGCCTTGCCGATATCATGCAGCAGCCCGCCAAAGGTGGACTGCAGGGTAAGAAGGTCCAAAATACCATCTCCTTTGTGGTTGAAATTCAACCAGAATTGCGCAGAATGCACTATAATGAAACAGAAACTTTGGCGTTTTTATCAAGAACGCCATCTTCTTCCCTATTATAGCACAATCTGCCGCTGTGAGAAAGGCGGTTTGCGGAATAAAGCCGGTGCTCAGTACAGGACCGGGCGCTGCGGTGCCTCCATCACGGCCTTGCCGACCCCGACTGCCAGGCCGCAGCCGGCACCCACCAGACCGCCGACGGCTGCGCCCACCACCTTGGGCTGCCGGGTGAGGACGGCGATGCAGCCGCCCACCATGCTGCCGGCACTTGCGCCGGATGCGATCGTGTTGAAAATATCCATAATTGTTTCCTCCCTATTTCTATTCCGATGTAGGCGTGTAGGCGGCTGTCTGCCGCCCTTTCACTTTTCATAAGCCCACCGATGGGACGCAGTTAAGGATGAAACGAAAAAAATCCTCATCTTTTTTCAGATGAGGATTTTTTTGCCCCCTTGCGGGGATAAATTGAAACGAGAAGGTAAGCACCAAGCTGTCCAAGCGTCTGGACGAGTTACCGTCCCCTTGCGGGGATAAATTGAAACGCGTGACGTGGCATACTGGCTGGATAAGGCGTAGTTACCGTCCCCTTGCGGGGATAAATTGAACCTGGAATCCATCCGTCCTAACCCAGCTGTTAAGGAGTTACCGTCCCCTTGCGGGGATAAATGGAAACGCAAGAGCTTTGCAGAGATGCCTCCGAAGCTTGGTTACCGTCCCCTTGCGGGGATAAATTGAAACTCATCACGGATGAAGTGCTTGACGCGGTGATTGAGTTACCGTCCCCTTGCGGGGATAAATTGAAACCAGCAAAACCCATGGAAGCTGTTGTTCCTCAGCAGTTACCGTCCCCTTGCGGGGATAAATTGAAACGCAGGTATGATGGTCTTCTTTGCATGCTACTATATGTTACCGTCCCCTTGCGGGGATAAATTGAAACTGTATATCGCGCATTCCAAGGCTGATACCATGGAGTTACCGTCCCCTTGCGGGGATAAATTGAAACCCATCAAACTAAAAAGAGAAAGGAAAAATAAAAGTTACCGTCCCCTTGCGGGGATAAATTGAAACCGCAAAACCGTGCAAAAGGAGCGGAAGATTTTCACGCACAGTTGCACAGATCATACGATCTCAAGGCTACTATAACACAATCCTCCGCAAAACAAAAGACCTTTTTCCCAAAAAGGTGGAATTTTTGCGGTGCGAACCCCCGACCGGCAGCCACGCAGGCCCGCATCAAAAAGTCGGTTTCGCACCGGAGCATATAAAAGAACCCCGCCTGCTGCAAAGGCAGGCGGGGCCAACGGGCCTTACTGCTCGTCGATCCGGTGGCCGACGTTGTTGCCGGCCAGAGCGCCGGTCACGCCGCCGACGATGGCGCAGGGGATGGTGCCCGCAACGGCACCGATGGGGCCGCCCACGGCAATGCCGATGGATGCGCCCTTGACTGCGCCGACCGCTGCACCGGCAACGGCGCAGCCGATGGTAGAGATCAGTTCAACCATGTTTTTCACCTCCTTTGCATTCACTGAATCAAAGCCCACGCATTGGGCCGGGTTAAGGGCAGGCAGAAAATTTTCCGCTCAGGGCGGTGTGCCGTAGCGGCGGAATCCGACAAACACGAACACACTCTGCCGCAGGGTGCTGCCGTCCGGGCGGGTGGTCTCCTGTACCTCGCGGCAGGAGCAGGCGGCCAGCACCGGGACACCACGCCCTTCCAGCCGCCGGATGACCCGGTAGGCAAAAGTGCTCTCGCCCTGGCAGAGCACGGCATCCGGGTTCAGATGCAGGAGATGATTGGCGTATACCGCTGCCATTGAGTCCAGTGCTGTCTCATCGGCAGTGGGGTCGATGTCCGGGAACGGAACATCCACCACCTTGCCGTAGCGCTGCGCGGCGCTCTGCTGTGCGGTGCTCCACCGGGCGGATGGGTGGTTGGAAAAGTTGATGAACATCGGGCATTCCTCCTTACGTCTGAAAAAGGCCCCCTCTCAGGGAGGAGCGAGGGGACCTTGCGTCGGCAGGCCTTACCGCTTGCCGCCGTATTTGCCGGTGAGCACCGCGATGACGGCACCGCTGACGGCGCAGGGGATGGTGCCCGCAATGGCCCCCAGAGGGCCGCCCATGGCAGTGCCGATAGCTGCACCCTTGGCAGCGCCGGCTGCACCGCCGACAACAGCACGGCCAATGATCGAAATGAGTTCAAACATAATCGTATCCTCCTGATAATGTAGGTTGTTGTCCGGTCACTCTACTACAGACCATGAAACGGTCGGAGTTCAGGTTGCCGGGGAAAAAATTTTTTCGGCTGTGGGAATCGGATGTTCCGTTCTCTTTTGCCGTTCACCCTATACAAGCCCGCGGAAAGGCTCCGGTTAAGGCGGACCTCGAAATTTTTTTGCAAACTTGTCGGGCAGGACCGTTCGGTCGCTTAAAGTCCCCACCGGGGACTTCATTGCTTCACAAAACAGTTGTACAAAGCCGGATTTCGTGATATGATGCAGATAACGATATTTTTATAAAAGGAGAGATGCTAAAATGCTACGAACGTATCTGACGACTGTTCCGCTGCAGGGCTTCCATGATTTGGAACAGGTGGTCTATGCACGGGAGGGCGCTGTACCCCCGCAGCCCACCCGGTTCCCGATCGTGCAGGTCATCCGGGACACCCTTGCCCCCGGTGACACCGTACAGGTGCTGGTCATCCGGCAGGAAAACGCCGACACCTCACGCAACTATCAGTTCCTGTTGGAAGAGCTGGCCGGGCTGGGCATTCCGGAAAGCAGCGTGCGCCAGATCACTCTGCCGGAAAACCAGCGCCCAGACACCCTGGTGCAGCTGTGCCGCGATGTGGTGGATGCTCTGCCGCAAATCACGCGGGCGTATGCCTGCATCACCTACGGCACCAAGAGCATCCCGGTGGTGATCCTGGCGGCGCTGACCTGTGCCGAGACGACCCACACCGAGCTGGAAGTGGGCGGCATCTACTACGGTGAGACCCAGCGTAAGGACGGAAAGATCGTAAGTGCCAAACTGTACGACGTGACCGTGCTGTACCAGCTTTCCGGGCTGGTGGGCGGCATCCGGGACAGCCAGACCGCCGAAGAAGTGTTCCGTCAGCTGATCTGGATGAGTGAACACCGGGAGGGCTGAGCCATTATGAGTGATGTGAAAACCTGGGCGGAGATCGACGCTTCGCCGCTGCTGCATCTGCCGCCCGAAGAGCGTGCACAGCTGCAGCAAAGCCACGATGAGCGCTTTCGTGCCTTCTGGGCGGATTGCTTTCAGGCCATGCTTGCCTCCGGAAAAGGCCGTGACGAGGAGATGGCCGTTGATTCGTTCTGTGACGCGTTCCTGGATGTTTTTGCAGTTTGGACCCCGAAAGGCAACCAGACTTTCAGCGTCTACCTGCGCAGCACAGTAAAGCACAAGCGTGCTCACATGATCCAGGAAAGCGAGACCACCGGTTTTGGGCGCGAGACCAATCGCAAGATCAAAAATGCTCTGGAGTACATGGAGAAGAACGGTATTACCGAAACGATGCTGTCCCACAGCAAGGAGAAAGCGCAGACGGTGGCAAAAATCGCAGGTGTCGGGACAAAGACCCTGCTGGAAGCCTTGCGGAACCGGCAGAGCGTTCTCAGCCTGGACGATCCCGGCGATGGAGACAGCGTCCAGGGCTACTATGTGGAGGACCCGCGTGAAAACGTGGAGCAGCAGGCCGAATGGACCGGCGAATTTCTGCAGTGGATGCACCAGGGCCTTGGGCTGCTGAGCCTGGCCGAAAAAGAAAATTTCGGAAAAGAAAACGGCGTGCTGTGGAGCAGCGGGCTGATGGGGCATCTGCGCAATTACGATGTCGTGCCGCCTGCCGACGATGCGAGGTCCCGGTTAGACAACTGTGACGATCTGCGCCCGCTGGAGCGGGACAACTGCCTGTGGGATGTCCTGTTGCTGCGCAGCTATGTAGCTTTTACGGTCCGCCCGCCCTACACCCCCGATGAGCTGGAACACGCGGCGCTGAACGAGCTGCAGCGGCCCGACCGCAACCCTGCAATGGACAAAACGGTGGCCGAATTTGAAGGCGTAAGCAAATCGGCAATTTCGCAGCGGCGCAAAAGGATGAGAGCAAAATTGGAGGAACAGTAAAATGGGACGCAATGTACTGCTGCTCTACATGAGCCAGTTTTACTTCCCGGCAAAAAACCCGGCGATCCACACCCAGACCAACGAGGCAGCGGTTCGGGATCTGAAAAAGCACAAGGAAAGTCCGGACTGCATCCTTGCCCTGTGCAGCGAGCGGGTGCGCAGCAGCAAAACGGTGACTCTGCCGGGCGGCACTGCCTGTACCACGCTGGAATATTTCCGAGACGTGTTCCTGCCCAAGGTGCAGATCCCGGCAGAGCGGTTGGTGGTCATCCCGGTGCCGGACAGCATGGACGATACGGCACAGTTTCATGCCATCTCGCTGCTGCTGGGCCATATTGAACCGAAGGACACCCTTTCCGTCGACCTTTCCGGCGGCCTGCGCGACACCGCCATGCTGCTGGTGACGGCAGCCCGCTGTATGCGCGATCTGCGCGATGTGGACACCCGCAGGGTGATCTATGCCGAGCTGCCTTCTGCCGGCGAGCCCAAGGTGCACGACAGCAGCAAGCTGTACGACCTGTTTGACCTCGTCACGGCCATGGACGAGTTTTTCTCCACCGGCACGGCCCGCAAACTGAAAAGCTACCTGTGGAGCGAGGGCGAAAGCGACCCTGCCCTGCACACTCTGCTGGCACGCATCAACCAGTTCTCGGACGATCTGGCTCTTTGCCGCGTGCAGGCTCTGGGCGGAGATCTGGAGCAGATCGGGCAGGCGCTGCAGGTTGCGCCGCGGAAAAGCCAGACCCTGACCGGATTGTTCTTCCACCTGCTGAAAGACCGCTTCTGTACCGAGTTCGAGGGTCTGCTGCGTTCGACCCAAAACAATCTCCCCGCCCTGGTGCGCTGGTGCGCCGACTACGGAATGTACCAGCAGGCACTGACTTTGCTATGCGAAGAAATGCCTGCCTATGTCTGCAGCCACCTGTTTGTCCAGCCCACCGAACGAGGCTGGGCCTACATGGCAGATCAGAAGCAAAATGCAGGCAAGGCCTGGGTCTACCCGCTGTTCCATTTCCACTTCTGTCGGCTGACCCTGCTGCAAAATACACACCAGAAGTTTCTGCCGGAGTTGTGCCTGACAACGAGCAAGGAGGACACCAACGGCAACCTGCTGTTTGGCATCGCCAATGCCAGCGAAATGCATGATTATCTGGACATGGCGCTGGCCTCGGATCAGCTGGTACTCGACCCGAACGTGCGCCGTCAGATCGAGGATGCCGGCCTGCTCTACCAGCAGGTGATGCAGTACCGCAATCAGATCAACCACGCCAGCGACAATTCCTTTGGCCTGCAAAGCGAGCGCATCCTGCCGCTGGATGTGGAGCATATCCGGCGGACCCTGCAGGCTGTGGTGGACTACCTGATGGAGCTTGCCCCCATGAAGCCGGTCGTGCCGGCCGGGGTCCGGGCCATCCCTGTGACGGAGATACTGCCCGTCTGAGCTGCCAGACCAAACGATCCGAACGCAAAACACCTCCACAACTGGAATGTTCCAGCTGTGGAGGTGTTTTTGTTTGTGTCCCCTCGCGGGGATAAATGCATTATACTACATACATGCTGTACGATAACGATCGTTGGTCACCGTCCCCTCGCGGGGATAAATGCATGGCAAAGTTTGCTGAAATGCCTTGAAAAAAACATTCAAGATCCGTCAAACCAACCATCAACGCTTATATTATACCCGCATTTCTGCAAAAAAAAGGCTTTTGCAGAAAAAAGTCAGATCTTCTGGTGCGGAGCGATCAAAAAACATTCTGGCGGATGGTGCACCGGATGCGCTTTCGCACCAAAATATGGGCAAAGCCCTTGCAGCATAGGGCACAACCTCCGTAGAACATTGCCTGCAGCGGCTGCGTGATGGCCTTCGGCTCAAGCGACAGAAACCTTGCATTTCTTCCTGTATCTACTATACTAAAAGATGGAGCAATCGTTTTTGAAAGAAAACTGTTCACCCTGTCCAACCTGATTTTTCTGGTGATCCTGCTGGCTGAATGGAGGATCATCGGGCGATAAGATATCAACGTGGAGGTCCCGAAATGAAGCATCGTATCGTCACAGCCGCACAGATGAAGGCCATCGAACAGACCGGGAATGCCCATGGCCTGCCCTATCTGCAGATGATGGAAAATGCCGGTCTTGCAGCCTACGCTGAACTGAAAAAAGCCCTTCTTCAGCCCGGCACCCTGCTGGTGGTCTGCGGAAAGGGCAACAACGGCGGGGACGGTTTTGTCATCGCCCGCGCCGCTGCAAAAGAGGGCTGGAATGTAACAGTCCTTCTGGCCGAGGGCGAGCCGAAAACGCCCGATGCCATCACAAATTTTGAACGCCTGCACGGTCTGCCGGTGGAAATTTGCACCGACGGTTCCGGGCTTTCCGCTGAACCGTTTACCGCTGTCGTGGATGCGCTCTACGGCACCGGATTCCATGGCAGCCTGCGTCCTTCCGGCCTTGCCGCCTGTGCGCTGATGAACCGTCAGCAGGAAAACGGCGCATTTGTTCTGGCGGTAGACCTGCCCAGCGGCATCAACACCGACACCGGAGAAGTGGCCGAAGGTGCCGTCCGTGCCGACCTGACCGTCACCTTTGACAGTTACAAGCCGCTGCACACGGCAGTATCGTCCGCACCGCTCTGCGGCAAAATCGTCTGTGCCGACATTGGCATCCGGGACGAATGGCACCCGATATTTTGATGGGAGGTGGTCACTCTGCACGATATCTGGAATCCGTGGCACGGCTGCGTCAAGTGCAGCGAGGGCTGCCAGAACTGCTATATGTATTTTCTCGACCGGATGCGGAACCAGAACGGGGCCGAGATCTACAAGACCAAAAACGGCTTTTCCTATCCGCTCCAGAAAGACCGCACCGGACACTACAAAATCCAGAGTGGTGAGCAGATTCGTGTCTGCATGACCTCGGATTTCTTCTTGGAAGAAGCCGACCCGTGGCGGGCTGAGGCGTGGGACATCATGCGCCAGCGCAGCGATGTGGTGTTTTTTCTGCTCACAAAGCGGCCGCAGCGGGTGCTGGAGTGTCTGCCGCCGGACTGGGGCAGCGGTTGGGACAACATCTTTTTCAACGTCACCTGTGAAAATCAGCGCCGCGCCGATGAGCGCATTCCCATTCTGTTTGGCCTGCCCTTCAAGCACAAGGGCATCATGTGCGCGCCCTTCATCGGGCCAGTAAGCATCCGGCAGTACCTTACCGCCGGGCAGATCGAGCAGGTCATCTGCGGCGGCGAAAACTACGATGGTGCCCGCCCCTGCAACTTCGATTGGGTCAAGTCTCTCCGGCAGGAATGCGTGGATGCCAATGTGACCTTCTGCTTTATCGAGACCGGCACCGTGTTCATCAAGGACGGCAGGCGCTACCGCCTGCCAAACAAGCAGCTGCAAAGCCGAATGGCCTGTAAATCCGGCATGAATTTTCAGGGCAGTCCCATTCATTTTGACCTCGTGGACGACTGGGGCTACCCCATCCCGCAGGAAGATCTCTATGTGCCCCATTTCCGCGCAAACTGCGAGACCTGCGGCAGCAAGTTGATCTGCAACGGCTGCAGCGATTGCGGAAAATGCTTATAAAATAAAGGAATTCTATCAATACAAATGGAACTTATGGCTGATCTGGTGTGCAATTTCATCCGGCAGCGGGCGGAAACCGATGCAGGTCAGAGTCATGCCCTCGCCGTTTTCATCAAATTCTTCCGGTTCCAGCTCGGTGTGGCAGGCATCCCGGATAAGGAAGAAGTCTTTGTTTTCCACAAGGCCCAATTCCTCGGCAATGGTCTTTGCTTTCAGCAGTTGATTGCGGTTCTTTGCCCCGCAGATAGTTTTGGTAAAAGAGCCATCGAACCATTCTTCATAGGTTGCTTTCTCCAACATGATTTCTGCTCGATAGCCGGTAATTTCTCCGTCTTTCTCGATGGGTTCCACGCCCTGTCCCATACCGATGGGGTCGGTGAGGAATGCCAGCGAAGCATGGCAGCACTGCGCCGCCAGCTTACCGGGAGACATCTGCAGGTCTTTTCGGGCAATGATGAGTTGACGCATTTTCTCTCCTTCTTACGACAGCTTGATCTTCAAATCTGCCAACAGATTCACCGCTTCCGGCAGCGAAAATTTCGCATCCTTCAGGCGGCTGCCCAGAATGTCTACCTTATAGCCTGTAGCATCCCGGAAATCCGCCTTGCGCAGATCACACTGGTAGAACTCCGTTTCGTGAAGTTCTACACCCTTGAAATTCGCCAGCTGCATCTCGCATTTGGCAAACATGGAGCCGACAATTTCGTTGCCGTCCGAAAAGTCGAAGCGGTTAAAGTTCATTTCGGTGAAGGTGTTATATTTCAGACTGCACTCTTTCAGCGTGTGGATAGGGTCCGGGAAGGCACCATTGGACATCAGCGGTGCCCACTCAATTTCATTCAGGCGGCAGTCCTCAAAATCCAGCGACTGCACCGAAGAATGAGTGCTGCGCAGACCTGTGATCTCACACCGCACGAATTTGCACTCGTTCAGCGTGGTATGATCCAGTTCGCATTTGGTAAAGGAGCAATCCACAAACACGCAGTCGGTAAAGTCGCAATCCTCAAAAGCCTCCTCGGTGAACGACAGGTCAGCAAACCGTTCACCCTCACAATAACGCTCTGTCATAAAATTCTCCTGTCAGCGCAGTTCTTCCAACAAGGCCGTGCAGCCTTCCAGCACATCCTGTCAGGTAGCTTCAAAGTCCCCGGTATACCATGGGTCGGCCACATCGCCGGGGCGACGGGTATGATCCATCAGCAGAGACACTTTATGCTCCGGGTCGCCGCCCACAAAGCGCGCCATATTGCGCAGGTTGTTGTGATCCATGGCAATCAGATAATCGTAGGTTTCGTAATCCCGCCGGGTCATTTGCCGGGCGGTTTTACCCTCGCAGGAGATGCCGTGCTCGGCCAGCTTCCGCCGGGCGGGCGGATAGACCGGGTTGCCGATCTCCTCGGTGCTGGTGGCGGCGGATGCGATTTCAAACTGGTCGGAAAGTCCGGCTTTGTCCACCAGATCTTTCATCACAAACTCGGCCATCGGGCTGCGGCAAATGTTCCCATGGCAGATGAAAAGCACTTTCGTCATGTCAAAATATTTCCTTATATCGTATCATTTTGAATTTTGCACACATGCGTGCAAAATTCAGTTCTGCTTCAAGAACTCCCGCAGCACATCCTCTGGGCGGGGTGTATGGTTCGGGTACTTTTCCCGCAGCGGTGCGGCGGCACCATCCATAATGTAGGGCACACCCACAATGTCCAGCATCGACACATCGTTATAATTGTCGCCAAAAGCCATCACATCGGCAAGGTCGATGTCCAGAGTTTTGCAGATGCTGCTCACACCAATGCCCTTGTTGGCAAAGGTGGTGTCGATCCAGTACGGCCCTGCCACAGCGCAGTTCGCCTCTTTCCATCGTGGGACAAACCGTTCCGTGTAAGATTCTACGCCTTCGTGCAGATACACCGATACTTTTGTGATCTCCTCCGGCACCTCGGAAGGGTCATGGATGATCTGGTAGTGGTTGCCCACGAACTGCACCCGCTGCAGCATACCAAGACCGCGCTCCATCAGGTAGGCAGTGTTCTGGCCGGAGAGCATCACCTCGCCCTGTCCCTCGCTGCGGGTCCACATATCGTTGGCGATTTCCTCTGCCAGCGCCCGCGGCATGGGATTTTTGGCAATGCACTGTTCTTCCTTAAAAATCGTGCCGCCGTTTTCGCAGAGAAACACACAACAGTCTGCCACCGGTGCAAAGAGCTTGCGCAGGCTGGTATACTGCCGACCGGATGCCGGGCAAAACAGAATGTCACGCCGATGCAGCTCCCGTATCTGTTCAAAAATCTCGCTTTCCAGTTCCTTTTTTCCGTATTGCAGCAGCGTACCGTCAATATCGCTGCAAATCAGTCTGCTTGACATTTTCCGTCCTCATTTTTCAAGATAATTTTAGGCAATTCCCCGGCATCCAGAACACGGACGCCTTCGTCCATCAGCATCTTGGCAAAAACCCCCTGTCCGGGAATCTTTGTCCCGGAAAACGTTCCGTCGTAGATTTCCTTCACACCGCAGCTGGGACTGCGGGATTGCAGGATGGCAAGCTCCACCCCATTTTCTTTTGCAATGGCAAGGGCTTTCGCTGCACCTGCCCGGAACTCCCGGTCCACATTGATGCCCTCTTTGTTCGTGACAACGCCCTGCACGATTTCCGCCGGGCACCGCGGTGTGGGCAGGCCGCCCAAAACCTCCGGGCAGACCGGAACCACCTGATGCCCCCGCGCAAAATCACAGACCGCCTGATTGTAATTGTTTCCGCCGCTGTATT